>ENA-OQLB01000602-OQLB01000602.1-human-gut-metagenome-genome-assembly--contig:-NODE-602-length-19499-cov-3.234669_pt1 | contig 19499 bp, 24 predicted proteins | sample MGYA00242656_ERZ504813 | MGnify/ENA primary metagenome ERZ504813 (study PRJEB26092, sample SAMD00036388) | human gut metagenome | host: Homo sapiens | study: EMG produced TPA metagenomics assembly of... | reverse complement strand
GGCCGTTGACGGCCACGACCTGCTTGGACAGCTCTTCCAGTGCAGCGCCGCCGATGCTCTCGGTCTCCTGTGCGCCTTCCAGCTTGCAGTCGGTAACGGTGCCGTTGGCATCCACGGTCAGGGTGGCGGTGACAGCACCGCCAAAGCCTTCGGCAGAGCCGGTCTTAGTCACACCAGCGGCGGTGGAGCTGCTGCCGCCGCAGGCGGCCAGAGAGACGCCAACAACGAGGCTCATGGCCACGGCAGCGCTCAGTTTGCGGATGATCTCCTGTTTCATGGGTCTTTCCTCCAGAGAAAATCGGTTTGTGTTCGATCCCCAGAAAAGGTCATATCTTTTCAAGGATGTTTACAAAAGATAACATATTTTGTGAGGTACTGTCAAGAGATTTTAGCACATACTTCGTGAAGAATGATAAATTGGTGTCAATTTGTGACGCTGACGGTATACGAAGCGAACGGACGGTCTACGCTGTTAGTAATTCCTGAATGGAAACCAAGCAGTTTTGCCACTTTCAGCCCCAGTTAGTACTTCAATATTACTATGTTTTGGAAATCGGCACAACCATATAACCGTCTTTGATGAAACTATTTTTGTTTCATCGATGACATTGTACCAGCAAGCAGTGCAGACGTATATACATCTGCTTATTTTGCGTTGCAAAACGCTTGTTGGGGAATGCCCCAAGCCCCTTTAATCTGCATTTTCCAATGCAGGCTGCGCATCCCTTCGGGACGCTTTTTACCCGGTGATGTGCTCTGGGTCGTTCAAAACTTGCATGAGGTGAGAAGCGGCTTCTGCAAGAGAATCGTACTTCATCTGTTCAGGAACAGGCGCATCCAGAAGCGAAACGCCCCACACCTGCATATAGTCCGCAAGCTCCTTCTGCGCCAGCAGTGCAGCCTTCCGGCGCATTTCCGGGGAAGTGTTTCTGTCCAGAACGTAGGCAGTATTAAATCTGCCGTTGCGATCTTCCGTCAACTGCACCATGGAGTAGTGTTCCTCCCAGTAGTGGCAGTACCAGACTCTGCCGCCGATGTTCGCCATGTCATGATGCAATTCTTCTTCGCTGCTCCATTGCGGAGTTTCGGACAAAATGCGCTCCAGTTCCGAAAGAGCCTGCTGTTCTTCGTCCGATAACTTCTGACGGTGACATTCACGGTATAGGTCGTTCTGCCAATACGGACTCAGCTTTCCATTCCGGGCATCTTCCGTTGCATCTTCGATATTGGGTAGCATCGTCATGTCGTTCACCTCAAATACTCGCCATTAGTGTTATATACACGCTTATAGTGTTGATTATAAAGTATTTGAGGGCAAAAAGAAAGAGCGTCAGCACGTTTGCTGCGCTCCTTGACATAGGTGTTATTTTGTGATATAGGGGATATTGTCGGTGTATGCATTCAAGATGTCAATGGCGGCTTTCTTCTGCCCCGGCGTGAGCTGACTCAGCTTTCTGCTCAGTTCGTCATCTGCCACATGGGAAGCAGATGCAACGGAATCCCGAATAAGCACATCGGCAGATACATCCAACACCTCGACGATTCGGATAAAGGTTTCCAGTTTGGGGATTTTTACTCCGCGCTCTAAGTCTCCAACATAATTTGACGACAACTCAATCCGCTCTGCAAACTGCTCAATCGTCCAACCCTTTTCCTTGCGTTGCTCTCGTATTCGTTGACCCAAAAGCGTATTCATAGCGACCTCACATTCTAATTGTGTTTGTTACACACTAATAGCATACTTGTCGCAATTTCCGTTATACACAATCAATCGGCGTTTGTTAAACGCTGGTAGAATGCTTTTTGGACAAAAAATTTTTGTGCGTATCTTTGGTCAAAAAAGCAATGGTCTTTGGGGACGGTACATGGTACAATAACAAACGTTGTGCCCCTTGGCACATGAACGAAGGTAAAAGGAGCTGCTGAATGTGGATACGATCTATCTGCTGCCCGGTGAGGAACGCTGCGTTGATTTTCGAGATGCCAATGGAGTCCCGAAGGTACACTACACTTACTGCTCTTTCCGTGGCAGGCTTTTCAACTGCACCTGCTGCACAAAGGATGAAGCCCAGTGGCTGTGTGAAGATTGGCTTATAAAACAGGACCGCTGCTATATAAACTAAAAAAGCCGCCGAGGACACCTCCCAAATGGAAGATTCCTCGACGGTTCGCTGTAACAATATAATAAAGGAGCCAGCAGCGTAGATCACACTACGCCAGCTGACTCCTGTTTTCATTTAACTGCGTTTTCCTCTTCCGCAACGACCTGTTCCGCGCATTTCGTTGCACTGGCATAGGCAAAATACCGTACCTTGCGACTGTAGCAAGAATACAGCGATAATTAGTAGTTCATAAAAAACGGTTAAGAATTGCTGCCCTATATACAAAAAACGCCGAGGACACCTCTACAATGGAAGATTCCTCGACGGTATTCGCTTATCGGGTATGCTGCGGTCGGAGATTGCTCTTGTCCTCCGCAAAGAACAACTCCACACTTTTCTGTGCTTTCATCAATTGTTGCATCTCGTCCCGTGCTTTGCGATAGTCTGGGTAGCTGCTTTCTTCTTGATCAGCAGTTCGGCGTATTCTGCATCCAACTCCTTGACCTTTGGCAGCTTTTTCATCCCGGCTTCGTCAAAGGCAGCTTTCGCTGCCTTGTGCAGGGTAATTTCCTCCCGGTGGACTTCCAAAAACTTTTTACTGTACCCTGACTTGCGGTAGGCATCATAGGGCTGGGCGGGGCTTGGCGTAGTTGATGATGTGGGTTTTCAGAACAGCAATTTGTGTCAATCTCGCTTCTGCCGCTTGATGGAATCCCCCATAGCATGATAGCGCTCGGTTGCCGCTGCTGCACGCTCTCGTAGTTCCTCTGCGCTACCGATTTTCTGCTCCTGCAAGAACAGCAGCGTCTTGGACATCTCCTTCAGGTTGAACTTGGTTGCCCACTTTTTGTAGCCAACGCTTTTACCCTCTGCCATTTTCCCCTGAATGTCCACCAGCAACTGGAAGGGCTGCTCTTTGGGCTGCTTTTTCTGGTACGGCTGGTGATTCGCCTTTCCCTCCAACACCGCCTTGATCTCGTCCTCGCCATAGCCGGTACCCAGTGTGCGGAAACGGATAAAGCGTTTCTGTCCCTTGCCCTTCACCGCCGTGTACTTGCCACGCTTCACCTCATAGCCCTGCTGCTCCAGCTTTTGCAGAAACGCTTCGTAATCCCCCGTTTTTTCTGCAAGGATGGTGTCGATGATTCCGCATAGGCGGTCCCTGTTGCTTTCCTTGGGAGGATAGAGAACACGCTTCTGCCGTTCCCGATAAGGCTTCTTCTCAATGACGGACAACTGGTGTTCCAAGCAAATCAGGTCGCTCAACCGCTGCACTGCAAAGGTGGAGAGCTAGAAATTTTTGAATTTCCGGGTCCCATCCAAGGCGGTAGAATTATAAATAATATGGTTGTGGATGTGCGCCCGGTCCGTGTGTGTTGCCACCACAAAAGCGTGCTTGCCCTTCAAAAACCGCTCGGCAAACCCGTAGCCGATGCGGTTGGCTTCCTCCGGTGTAACTTCCCCCGGCTTGAAGGATTGCCGCACCTGATAGGCAATCACATCACTTTTCTGGCTGCGCCCGGTGGTCTGCTCGTACAACCGTTTCGTCAACAGAAATTCTTCATCCACGGTCAGCGGGCTGCACTGATAGCTGCTGACCAGCTCGCCCTGCTCGGTCTTGTCCGGGTTTTGGACATAGCTGGTGTGATTGTGCAGACACGCCCCGATGGACTTTCCTTTATTTTTCCGCATGGGGATCAACCGTGTTGCTGCCAGTGCCATCACCCCCTTACAAAAAGAAAATGCCGCACATCGGCGGCATCAAGATAAAAATATCACAATCCGGCAACCCAGCCACTAAAACGCTCTGCTACATCTGCAATCAAAGTACCCATAAAAATCAACACAAAGCATCCAAACTCCGCCACCAACAAGATCAAAAACTGCAGCCACTCCCGGCAGTACAGCGTATAAAGCCGCAGCCGAAGATATACAGCATGGGCAGAGCCAGTACGAACGCCGACAGGTTCAGCGTCCATTTCAGCATCAGCGCAAGGAAAGCTGTAAGCAGCCAAAACGGGAAAACTATCATCTTAAAAACAAACCTCATATCCAGCACCTGCCTTTTTTTTCGCCCCTATTATAAAGGTGTCAACGATTGCTTTGCAAGGATGTCAACCCTTATGTAACCCCGCAGCCCTCCAACTGCGGGGTAAAATTTTAGAGCTCTGCCAGCCGGGAAAGGATCTGCCGACCAATCTCAATCAGCTCATCCAGCCGGGTGCGCAAGTCCTCAAGGTCTGCGGCATACAGCTGATTGCTTTCATTGACACGCTTCGCCATCTGATTCAGATTATTGCTGCAATTCTGAAGAAGGTAGGACATCTTCCGCAGCTGTGGCAGATCAAGGTTCAGACAATACCCATCCAGCGCCATTTTGCGGATATAGGCACTCAGGCTGTGAATCCCCATGCCATACATTTTTTCACAGATGCGATGCCGTTCTTCTGCGGTGACACGAATAAACAATCGGTACTCCCGATTCCGCACGTTATCGTTCCTCCTTGTCGAAATAAGATTTGAACGGTTTGACGGGTTCTACCTTATCAGCTTATCTTCCAGCGCAGTCAGCACAGAGGGGCGCGGGGCATCCTCCTTTTTCGGTTCTTCCTGTTCCGGCTCATCATGCTGTTTTTCGTCCACATCCAGCTGTGCATTCAGCTCGGCCAGCCGTGCAGATTTCTGCGCCAGTTCCTCTTCCTGCGGGAACGGCTTTTCCACCTCGACCTGCGCCGCCGCCTGCTGCTGATGCAGGGTGGTCAGCTCATTCTCGGCGGCGGTGATGCGCTCCGGGAAGCTGTTCAGGGAATTATCCAGACGGATGATGTTGCCCAGCGGGTCGTTGCCCAAAGGCACCGTGTACTTTCGCTGCCCTTTCAAAGTGCTGATACTCCGTGCGGAAAGCATCGAACCGCAGAGAAAGCTCAAAGCCCCGGTAGTTGCCGATGACTTTTTCCTCGGCGTTGGGCAGCTCGGAACAGGCAAGAACCAGACGTTCACCGGCGATCTTTTTCTCATCGTAGGCAACGCCCTTGATGACCATGTCGCAAAACTCCTCCTTGCCCTGCGGATGGGCGGCGGCAAGCTGTGCATCGACTTTCAGCCCGGCAATGTGGGCGTTCGCTTCCTGAATGTCAGCCGGGAACTTGGTCAGCAGCTTGTCTTGCAGACGGAATTTCTGGCTCTGGTGGTCAGCTTTCAGCACCTTCAGCTTCGCCACCTGCACGTCCAAGTCCATCTTCTCCTTGATGAGCGGATTTCCGGCACACAACGCCTTGATCTCCGCATAGGAAAGCGCCTGCTCGTCCACATCATCGCAGGAGCGCACCGGGGATTTACTGGTCATAATCTGCGAGATAAACCGCTGTTTATTCTCAAGGGTCTGATACAAGTACGAATCAAACGTCCCTTCTGTGACGTAATTGAACACCTTGACTTCCTTGTTCATGTTGCCCTGCCGGATGATGCGACCATTGCGCTGGGTCATATCACTGGGTTTCCAGCCGACATCCAGATGATGCATTGCCACAAGACGCTGCTGCACATTGGTTCCTGCGCCCATTTTTGCCGTGCTGCCCAGCAGGACGCGCACATCGCCGGAGCGCACTTTGGAAAAGAGCGCCGCCTTTTTCGACTCGGTATCGGCGTTGTGGATGAACTCGATCTCGTTTTCCGGCACACCGGCAGCAACCAACTTTTTGCGAATATCCTCGTAGACGTTGAAGTTGCCATCGTCTTTCGGGTAGAGAGGTCGCAGAACAAAAGCTGGGTCAGCTTCTGGTCTTTGCCCTCCTCCCAGATTTTCAGCACATTCTGCACACAGACGTTTAACTTACTGTTGGGGTCGTCCGGCAGCATGGGGTTCATCAGGCGCACGTCCAAGCCAATCTTGCGCCCATCGTTGGTGACACACAGCATATTGTCCTCGGAGGCATCCACCGTGCCGGAGTGGATGTGGGCGGCACGCTTGCTCAGCTCCTGCACCATCTCCTTTTGAATTTCGGACGGCTTTGCCACCACGGTCTCAAACTTTGCTTCCGGCACAGGCAAGTGGAGCTGGTCACTGGTTTTAATGTCCGCTGCCTCCTTGAACATATTCATCAGCTCCGGCAGATTAAAGAACTTGGCAAAACGTGTGCGCGCACGGTAGCCGGTTCCTTCCGGCGCAAGCTCAATGGCCGTGGTGGTCTCGCCAAACGTAGAAGCCATGCATCAAAGTGGGTCAGTTGTTTCTGCTGGAGAGTGCTGTACTGCAAATAGCGCATCAGTGTGTACATTTCCGTCATGGAGTTGCTGATGGGCGTTCCCGTTGCGAAAATCACGCCGCGCCCGCCAGTCACTTCATCCAGATAACGACACTTGCCGAACATATCGCTGGACTTCTGTGCTTCGGAGGTAGAAAGGCCGGCAACATTGCGCATCTTGGTGTAAAGATATAGGTTCTTGTAGTTCTGGCTCTCGTCAACAAATAACCTATCTACGCCTAATTGTTCAAATGTGACCACATCATCCTTGCGATCGGTGGACTGTAGCTTTTTCAGTTTCACCTCCAGTGTTTTCCGTGTCTTTTCCATCTGTTTCACGGTAAAATGCTCACCGGACTGTTCCTTGGCCTCTGCAATGGCTTTTTCGATTTCCTCGATCTGATCTTCGATGATCCGTGCCTGCCGTTCCGCAGAAAGAGGGATTTTCTCAAACTGCGAGTGGCCGATAATGACGGCATCGTAGTCGCCGGTTGCGATGCGGGCGCAAAAACGCTTTCGATTGGCGGGTTCAAAGTCTTTCTTGCTGGTAACGAGCAGCTTTGCATTGGGGTATAGCCGCAGGAACTCGCTGGCCCACTGCTCGGTCAGATGGTTGGGTACCACGAACAGGCTTTTCTGACACAGGCCCAAACGCTTAGATTCCATTGCCGAAGCTGCCATCTCAAAACTTTTGCCGGCACCCACCTCGTGGGCGAGCAGGGTGTTCCCACCATAAAGCACATGAGCAACTGCATTGCGCTGATGTTCCCGCAGATTGATCTCCGGTTCATACCGACAAAATGGATATGGCTTCCGTCATACTCGCGGGGCCGGGTACTATTGAACAACTCGTTATACTGCTTCACCAGCAGATTCCGCCGCTGCGGGTCTTGCCAAACCCAGCCTGCAAAGGTATCCTTGATGGCCTGCTGCTTCTGCTGGGCAAGCATCGTCTCCTTCTGGTTCAGGACACGCCGCTTTTTACCATCCTCCTCAATGGTATCATAAATGCGGCAGTCCCGCAAATTCAAGGTGTCCTCCAAAATCTTGTAGGCGGTGGCCCGGTGGGTGCCGTAGGTTTCGGTGGACATGATATCATACATTCCGGCGGCAGATTTGTTGCCGATGCGCCATTCGGACGTAAATGGAGAGTAGCGGACTTGGATCAGGTTGTTATAGCGGATGCGGTAGGGCGGCTGAAAAGTCTCCATCATAAACTGCTGCACAATGGCGGGATTCAGCCATGTGGCACCCAGTCGGATGTCGATTTCTGATGCTTCAAGGTCCTTCGGCTGCGCTTTGGTCAAAGCCTCCACATTGATCTTGAACTCCGGGTGGCTTTCAGCGGCAAGCTGAGCCATGCGCAGTTTATTCCGCACATTGCCGGAAAGATACTCGTCCGCAGTCTGCCAGCCTGCTTCCGGCTCATCTGCATCCACAGAAGGGTCTTTGAAAATCACGCCTTGCAGCTCTGTGGTAATACGCTCATAATCGCCGGGAGAGCCGAGAAGTTCCGCCATATAGGCAGATCAACACGGCCATGTTCTCCAATGGACACTGCCAGTGCTTCGCTGGGGGTGTCCACGCTGGTGACCGTGTGCTCTGGGCGAATCGTTCGCTTGGTGAACATATCCGCCTTGCTTTTGAGCTGTTTATTCTCATCGAGATTTTCCAAAGAGCAGAGCAGATAGTAGGAAGAATCATCCTCAAACAAACGCCCATTTTTGCGGTCGTTGAGCAGACCGTATTTTGCGGTAAAAGCGTCATAAGCTGTGTTCAGCTTTGCTTGGGTTGTCTTAATGTCCTCATCCGGGTAATCGTCCAGCTGCTCCTGAATCAGCTGGTTGACGATCTGCCGCAGTTCCACCATGCCGGTGACACGGGCTTTGGCATTATCGGACAACTCCACCTGCGTCATAATCGAATTTTCTCGGTAGTACACCTCACCGTCCACCACGGCATAGGAGAAATTCTTTACATCCGGGTCAGCGGGGAGCGTCTTGCGCTCGACTTCTGCATCCGCAACATCTGGTGTTTCCACCTCGACTTCAACATGCTGGCCCTCAATATGCTGTACCGCTTCGGCAAGCTGGTCGGCCAGCACTGCGCCCTCAATGGGCGCAACGGTCAGATCGTGTCCGTATGGGGTGCTTTCGGTGGTCAGCTCGCCCAGCACCATCTCCGGGTGGTCCACAAAATACTGGTTGATGGCAAAGCCATCCTCGGTCTTGCCAAGCTGCACCCAGTCCGGCTCAATATCCGCAGGGCGGTCACGCTTCTGCAAAAAGATAATGTCGCTGACAACATCCGTGCCAGCATTGGCACGGAACGCATTATTCGGCAGACGGATCGCACCCAGCAGGTCGGCACGTTCTGCCATGTGCTTGCGGGCGGTGCTGTCCTTGCTGTCCATGGTGTAGCGGCTGGTGACGAACGCCACCACGCCGCCCGGACGCACTTGGTCGATGGCCTTCGCAAAGAAATAATTGTGGATGGAGAATCCCAGCTTGTTGTACGCCTTGTCGTTGACCTTATACTGACCAAATGGCACGTTGCCCACCGCCAAATCGTAGAAATCACGGCGGTTGGTGGTCTCAAAGCCGGCAACAGTAATGTCAGCCTGCGGATACAGCATCTTGGCAATGCGCCCGGTGATGCTGTCCAGTTCCACGCCATACAGCCGACTGTCTGCCATGCTGTCCGGCAGCATTCCGAAGAAGTTGCCCACGCCCATAGACGGCTCCAGAATGTTGCCGCTGCGGAATCCCATGCGTTCCACGGCATCGTAGATGCCACGGATAACGGTGGGGCTGGTGTAGTGGGCGTTCAGGGTGCTGGAACGGGCGGCAGCGTACTCATCCTCGGAGAGCAGCCCTTTCAACTCTGCATATTCCTTTGCCCAACTATCTTTGCCGGGGTCAAAGGCATCTGCCAGACCGCCCCAGCCCACATATTGCGAAAGCACCTGCTGTTCCTCGGCGGTGGCACCCCGGTGCTCCTGTTCCAGCTTGAACAGGGTGCGGATGGCTTCGATATTCCGGGCATATTTCTGCTTTGCGCCGCCCTCGCCCAGATGGTCGTCCGTGATGTGGAAATTTCCGGCAGGCTCCGGCATAGGTTCAGCATTCAGGGCTTCATCCAAGGCTGCGGCATCCGGGAAGGTCTGCACTTTTCCGTCCATCACGGCAGAAATGGGCAGCGCATCCAGTCTTCGTCCGTCAGCTCCGGCATGACCTGCCGCAGACCGTCCTCGAATTGTCGTTTGTTGATTACTTCGTTATCCCACGACTGTCCCTGTGCGCTGGTGTCAATGCGAACATCCGTTTCGCCTACATAGCCGATTTTGCCCTCGATGGTTCGGGTGAGAAGGTCTACCACAACATCGTCCCCGACCTTATAATCAACGGCCTTTTCGGGAGCAGCGTCAAGGGCCTCGTCCTGCTGTTCGTACAATTCCCGGACAACAGATAGCGGTTCTTCCCGAAAATTGGCATCCGCAGGTCGGCCAGTGCCATATCCTGCAAGGAAACCTTGCCCTTATCAAAATCCACTCCGTCAATCCGAAATTTCCGGCCATCCATATTGATGATGGAGCCGATGGGCAGATAGTCCTCTTTGTGCAGATGTTTAGTCTGGTGATGAGTCCCATCTTCGTTCAATCCGGCAAGGTAAACATTATTGCCCGCAGACCACAATTCTTTTGACTTTCTTGCCCGTAAACTAGGTGGAAAGCCTGTGACCTGAACTTCGCCCAGTGCTGTTTCTCTCGTAAACAAAGCACTGTTGAGAACTTTTGCGACCTTGGCAGCATCTTCTCCATAGAACATAAAATTGCCGCCAGCTTCAAATCCAACCAGAGTATCCGGGTGCTGCGCCTTTAATGCAGTGTATTCGGCTGCACTGGCGGCGTTCAGTTCAAGGGGAAAGTCGATGGCTCTTCTTTCTTTGTCCGACAGGTAGCGGTCAGACTGAATCATCAGGTCAATATATTTTTCGACCCGATCCCAGCGGAGAAGCACTTTTTGATGGTCGGGATAATGCTCAAACGTTAGACCTTGCTGTCATGGTCAAGCCAACCACTGCTTCCGTCCAGATAAGTGTGTGAAGAACCGCCGGGGCCATACGGTGCATATTCTTTGGCAAGAGCTTTTGCCCGGAGTTTTCGGTCAGGCTGCAACTGATAAATTTTCCATATCCGAAGTTTGCTGCTTCAACATTGGAACCTCTCCGCAGCGCATTTTCAATCTCCGCCTGCGACAAAACAAAAACGGAGGCGTTTTTTCGCTCTCCGCTTGGTCGATTTTTTTGATTTGCGGGGCTTCCGTAGGAATGTTAGCATCCAGAAAACTTAACTGTAAATCAATTCCATCAGCACCAGTTCCTCTGCCTGTGCCCGCAGGCTGTTCATGTGCTGCACCCACGCCATCTGATTCTGCTCCTTGTCCGGGGCCGGGTTCTGTTTCAGAAGCTGCTTCATGGTCTGCTGCATCTGGCTCTCTGCCGTCTGCTCCACCTCCATCAGGTGCGGGTACAGGCTCCCGTTCAGGAGCATCGTGTTGTACAGCACCGGGCGATGGTCTTTCAGGTACGTCCGGCGCAGCCTGCCGTACTTGCCCAGCGGCTTCCGGGGCTGGTTCAGGGTCAGGTTCGGGAGCTGGTAGTCCCCGACGGTCGAGTAGGTCACGTTTCTGCTGTTCGTATTCATATTGGCTCCTTTCTGCATTGCGGCGGCGAATGGTTGTTTTTACGGTGCGCTCGATGTTCCGCAGCACCTCCCGGCTCATGTCGCTGACGGCTGCGCCGAGGGCGTAAACACTGTCTGGGGTGGAAAACTCGTGGATGGCTCGGAAGTCGTCCTTGTCGAACCACCCTGTCGGCTCAAAGCCGCAGCGTTCCAGCAGCGTGTAGGTGATGCTGATTGCAGCAGCGCTTTTGAACTGCATCTCCACCCCGGCTTCATCATAATCCATCAGCAGCGAGCCGTCAACGATGGCGCGGATGTCCCCGCCGTTGTTGTCCCAGTAATCTGCCACCAGTTTCCCTGCAACGTCCGCAAGCTGCTGGCTGACACGCTCTCCGCTGATGCCATAGGTGGCGGCGAGCATTTCCGAAACCGGCTGTTTCAGGTCATCGTTGAACTGCCACATCTCCGGGTCACGGGAATTGCGGCGCACCCCGGTGTCGCTTACGTCAAAGACGTAGTGCAGCCGGGGGAATCCGCTGGATTCGTCCAGCAGGGCGATGCCCTTGGCACCCCGGCGCACATAACGGTTCATCCGGTTGTTCCAGATGTCAAAGTCGGCGCAGGCGGTGGCATCCGGGCGCTGGGCGTAGATCATCAACTGGTCTGCAAAGGGATACTTGTACAGCCGGGATGCGGTGGTCAGGTAATCCGTCCAGCTTTCCCAGTATCGGGTCAAGCCGTTCGCCGTGCGCTGGGCAAGGGCAAGGTATTCTTCGGTTTTGCTTGGCATTTTGGCTCCTTTCAGCTCTGTGGTAAACAAAAAAGCGAGCGGCCTTTTCAGGTCACTCGCTTATGGAATTAAAACTGGTTTTAGTATAGCATGAATCGAAGCGTTCTATCAAGACCTCACTTTTGAGGGTTTCAAAAACTGGAACCGCAAAGTTTCGATTTCAAAGCAAGAACGTTCTGACGAATCTGCTCTATGACTGCTTTGAATTCATCATCGCTTTTTCCGGTAGGGTCATCCAGACCCCAATTCTCATCAAAAGGTCTGCCAATGAACGGGCAGCTGACATTGCAGCCCATGGAAATAGCGATATCCGGCTTTGGAATTGCAGAAATCAGCTTGGAATACTGTGTCTTTTCCATGTCGATGCCATATAGTTCTTTCATCAGGCGCACAGCATCCTGATTGATCTGCGGTTTGGTTTCGGTTCCAGCCGAGTAGCTTTCAAACACATCTGCGGCCAGTACCTTGCCAAAGGCTTCGGCAATCTGGCTGCGGCAGGAATTATGGACACAGATAAAGGCGATTTTGGGTTTTGACATATAGGTGTTCCTTCCCCACAAACTGGAATTTGATACTATGTATTATTTCCAATGATTGAGTTTCGGTATAACTGTTTCCATATGCGCCCGAACCTGTTCTGCAGGCCAATTTTCATTTGCCATATGTTCCACACAAAAATCAATCAACTGCTCTTTACTAGAATATTTGAATTCGCCATCCGTGTAGCACCATTTGCAGTATTCCTCATTGAAAGCACCATCAGTTTCTTTGCTGATTGTGGAATCATCAAGTGGCATACCGCAGCATTGACAAATCAGTTGCCTTGGAGAACCTAACAGAGTGTTGATAGAAACATCAAAAAAATTTCGACAGTAATTTCAATGTTTCCGTGTTTGGAATGGTTTCACCGTTTTCCCAACGTGATACCGCTTGTCTTGAAACAAAGATTTTTTCTGCAAGCTCATCCTGCGATAGACCTTTTTGCGTTCTCAATTCGAGTAAAATAGTCTTTGTATCCATATCGATAATTGCCTCCTTAATTGTTCTATCATGAATATATCCTATACGAATATATCTTATTAAGCAAGCAACTCGCTGTTGCTTTAAATTCCGATTTGTCGAGTTCATTATACCACACCGAACCCCATTGTAAAAGAGCCTATGTACGCCGCCCGCAGGCGGCAAAGATCAGTCCAGTGGAAATTCCAGTTCGGCAAACTCCGCATCGGTCAGCAGTTTCAACTTCTCGATAACGCCCTCCGACAGTCTCGCAGGGCGGTTTCATCCGGCATCAGGTAGCACTGCATCAGCCGCAGTTCGTGGATAAGCCCCAGCCGGGTGCCGGTGTTGTAAAGCATCATCAGCGTGAGTTCTTCATGGTCAAAGTTCATGGGCAGACCTCGCTTTCCGGCAGACGGTGGGTTTGCACTCCGGGGCAGCGCACTTCTCTTTTACGTTTGTCAGTTCCGCCAGCTTTTCCAGCGTGGAAGGGCGGTTAGACAGTCCCAGCTCATCGGCTTCTACGACTTTATCCATGACTGCATCATAGTCCTGCAACAGCCGCCGCCCCTTTTCCATGTGGTGCGCTTCCAGAATCTGTTCCCGTACTTCCTGAATCGTCAATTCGGGTGCGTCAATCTGCCCGCCATCCATCACAGAATAATCGCTGTGATAAAGGGTATAATCCAGCCATCCTCGCAACTTTGAATGGCAAGGTAGCCTTTGCCGCCCAGTTCCCATGCAGCCTGTTCGTCCTGTGTCTGAATTTCGGGGTAGAAGTCGGCACGGTTCCGCTCCATGACCTCGGCAAACTGGCAGATGTGGAACACATTGCCCAAACCGCCCATGTCAAAGTGGTAATCATCCAGATGTTCCAGCCGTGCCGTAAAACTGCGTCCATCCGGGTAATCCACCTGAATTACGCCACCATCTGGAATGCGATAGAGGTCATCATAGTGGCTGTTGATGAGACGAATATCCTTCGGCAGCGTTTCCGGCTCCCAGATGCGCCGCCTGCCGATACCCGCCTGCGGGATGTTTTCGAGGATCTTTACGCTTTCCTGTTGGATGGCCTTACGGTCATCGTCCGAAAGTTCAAACAGATACCAGTTCCGGGCGGCAGGAATGGTGTTTTGTCCATCCGGCGGCAGATTCTTTTCTGAGATCTGCCCGCTTTCCAGCGGCTCTCCAGTTACCTTGTTATAGGTGGCAAAGCCGACCCCTGCACCGTTTTCCCGGAGATGCAGATAGCGTTCATCGTTGATAAGGTAGACCGCTTCTTTTATCTGCTCCATCAGCACCCACCTTCAAATTCCAGCGAAAACTTGCTGCGGCCATCGGCTTCACAGGAAAGCAGCACGGTAGCATTGTAGGTCTTGCCCTTGGCACTGCGGCAGTCCTTCAGCCGGACCCGACCATCCCGCAGCAGCTTGTCCGCCACATGAGCGTCCAGACGCTTGCCCAGACGCTTGAAGAACGCATTATCCTTCCACAGCACGAAACGGCACTCCCGGTTCTCGCAGAACCAGCCTTTTCACGCTCCACAACATTTGCACCACAGTTCGGGCAGACACCAATAATTTTGTTTTTCATAAGCGCATTCACTCCTTTTTTCATTTCCGTGTTCTTTACCAATTCGGTAATCATCATATTGATCTCAGTCATAAATTCACTCGGTTCCATTTCGCCACGCTCGATTTGCAGTAGCTTTGTTTCCCAATCGGCGGTCATTTCCAGGGACTGAATTTCTTCGGGCATCACAGTGATGAGGGCTTTGCCCTTGTCGGTGGGCAGCAGCACCTTGGTCTTTTTGCAGCCTTCCGCTCCAGAAAGCCTTTCTGCACCAGCTTTTCGATGGTGGCGGCACGGGTTGCCGGGGTGCCGATGCCCTGACGTTCCACGCCCTCCGGCATACTGTCTGCACCCGCTGCCTGCATAGCTGACAGGAGGGTGTCCTCGGTAAAGTGCTTCGGTGGGGACGTCTGACCTTCCTTTAGCTCGGCGTTGAGAATGCCGCACTCGTTTTCCGCTGCATTGGGCAGGGAGGTGAGTTCCTGCTTCCGGTTCAGGATGTCCGCCAGCACCTTGCGCTCCACCGCTTTCCAGCCTTCCTCCAGAATCTCCTTACCTTTGGCAGTAAACTCCTTTCCAGCACATTCGGTGGTCAGCAGGGTTTCCAGATACCGGAAGGGCTTGCTGACCGCCATCAGCGTCCGGGCGATAATGAGTTTCAGGACGTTCTGCTCGCCCTTGGGCAGTGCGTCCAAATCTGCTTGCAGCATACTGCGAGTGGGCAGAATGGCGTGGTGGTCGGTGACTTTTTCCCGGTTGACGGTGCGCCGTGTCCGAGGGACAGCGGAATCCCCGGTATCTTCGGCGATGCCGAGAAATTCTTCCAGCTCATCCGTAAGCTCTGCCAGCATTTCCTCATCGTCATCGGTGATATAGCAGCTATCAGTGCGCGGATAAGTGGTAAATTTCTTCTCATAAAGCTCTGCACATAATTCAGCGTCTGCTGTGCGCTGTACCCCAGCAGACGGTTTGCGTCACGTTGGAGGCTTGTTAAGTCGTAAAGCAAAGGTGGATTTTCGGACTTTTCCTTGCGGGTCACTTTCTGAATCGTAGAGATCATCTCCTTCCGGCACTCCGCAAGCAAATTTTCAGCCGCATCTTTTTCAGAAATGCGACGGCTGGATGCCGCGCATCCGCTGGTCAGTTCCAGTTCTACGGTGTAGAACTTCTCCGGCACAAAGGCGGCAATGGCAGCTTCCCGCACCACCGTCATAGCCAGCACCGGGGTCATAACCCGCCCAACGGCAAGCGGCTGACCGTACAGGCACGAAAAAAAGCCGGGAAGCGTTGATGCCGACCATCCAGTCGGCACGTTCCCGGCAAAGTGCAGTCTGATACAAGGCATCGTATTCAGTTGACGGTTTCAGGTTTGCAAAACCTCCCGGATTGCGGAATCTTCCATGCTGGAAAGCCAGAGCCGCGAAAATGGCTTTTTGCACCCCGCTTGTTGGTAGACAAGTCGGAAGATCAGTTCGCCCTCGCGACCGGAATCTGTAGGATAGTTCTCGGAGGTGACTTTTCTGACTTTGTTACTCGATGGCATCCAATGGGCCGATAAAGCGGTAGAAAATCTGGATTTTCTGGACGTATTCGCCATCGACCTTTTCCGCTCTGGATACCAGAATCTTGTCAATCAGCTGATGCAGAATCTTATAGTTCAGTTCGGTGATGCCAGCGTACTTGCTGACTTCATCAATAAAATCCTGAATCTTGTCCAGCTGATCGTGTTCAGCACGGCCTTCCCGCTCGTACTGCTCAATCTTCTCGGTCAGTTCAGCCTGTTCTTTGTCGTAGCGATCTGCAAGCATTTGAAAACGTTTCTCCGGGAGAAGTCCCTTTGATACGTCCTCATAAAGTTTTGCATACAGGTCTTCGATTTCTGCGATTCGTGCTTTACACTGCTTCAAATCCCGTTTGTGCTGCGCCCGGTCAGAGGACACCCGGAGGTGCATCTGATTTGCAATCTTCTTCACAAGGGCTTCCCGATTGTTCACAGCGGCCTTTGCGTGTGCCTGAATGTCCGCAAAGACAGCTTCATGCAGAACACGGGCTTCCAAATTATGAGAGTCACAGGCTTTCGCACCATATTTCCGATAAGTGCTGCAACAATAAAAGGTCTGATCCAGAACACTGTTACGTTTGCGCCTGTGCTCGACCTTGACTAACATCGTTCTACCGCAGTCTGCACAGCGGACGATGCCCTTGAAAATATTGTCGTAGTCGGTCTTATCGCACATAAAGCAGCCGGAACGGCTGTAAAGGATTCGCTGCACGTTCTCCCAACGGTCTTGTGGGATGATTGCTTCATGTGTATTCGGAACGATAGCGCGTTCTTCAAACGGAATATAACGCCGCTTTTTGGATTTCATGGACACGGTGGGCTTGGCTTCGTAGATGATGTGTCCGGCGTAGACTGGGCTGTGCAGAACCTGACTGATATAGCACTGTCCCAATCATACATCTTTTCATCATCAATAAAGCGGCCAAACATCTCTTTCTTGTAGTAACACGGCTTCAAGACTTTTTCATCGTGGAGCCGCTTGGCGATGCGGTGAAGTCCCAGCCTTCCTCTGCCATTGAATAGATATACTCAACAACAGGGGCGGTGTTCGGGTCGATCACAAGGTGATTGTGGTCGGCAGGGTCTTTCTGGTAGCCAAACGGTGCGCCGCTTGAGATATACTTTCCGCTTTTCTTGCGTGTCCGAAGGGCACTCTTGATTTTTCGGGAAGTGTCTTTGGCATACATTTCATTGATGATGTTTCGGAACGGGGCAATATCCATCTGGGATTGCTCGTTGGAATCATAACCATCATTGATTGCAATATAGCGGACACCGTGTTCAGGAAAGAAGATTTCCATATACGTTCCGGTTTCGATGTGGTTGCGTCCAAGTCGGGACTGGTCTTTGGTAATGACTGTTGCCACCTTTCCTTCCCGGATATCATCCAGAAGTTCCTGAAAGGCAGGGCGGTCAGAATTCGTACCGCTGTAACCATCATCGACATAGAACTGGCAATTCCCGAAACCGTTGCGTGTGGCATACTCCATAAGCATCGCCTTTTGAGTGCGGATGCTCAGGCTTTCGCTGTTTGAACCGTCATCTTTTGACAGTCGGCAGTATAAAGCAGTTACTTTTTTGTCCTTTTCCATGTGTACCTCCATAATGAAAAGAGACCTCATCAATCACATTGTAGCGGATGCTGCGTGATGATGCAAGCCCTTTTCCGCAGTAAAACGTCCAATTAGCCAGCGGCGAGATACGATTCGGCAGTTTTACGAATTTCTTCTTCCGCAAGCCGCTGAAAAAGCGTATTCATCGGCACATTGCCGATATAATGGCGTTCCACGATCAGGCGCACGGACTTCGGACTTCTCGGCGCACGTTTACGTGTGGTGGGCTTCTTCTCAGATTTTTCTTTGTTCAAGGGCAGACCTCCTCATTCATGTGGTGCAAATACGGAAAGGAATGGATGGATTCTATTCGTTTTTCTCTTTTTGTTTTATTACGTTGGTTAGGTGAAAGTTTTCTTCGATACAGTCTTAAAGGCTGCTATACTGCATAGGAAAAATATCTTTTGCAGATGCCATTAAGAATCTGCATCACAGAATCGTGATTTTGGCGGTTCTTGAATCGTGAAAAACGCAGAACTATTCAACATTTGGAATTTTCACAAAGATGTGATTGGGCGAAGAAAACCGCGTTCGTCTGCGCTCAATCAATCCCGCAGCGTCCAATTCCTTAAGCGCACTGGAAACACTGACAGTGCTGCGCCCTAGCTGCTCAGCCAAAGAGCAAATCGTAAAAATGACAAACACGAATCCACGTTCATCTATCCAGAGATTTTTCTGCGAGAGTGTGGCACGGTCGAGTAGCAACACATAAGTCATTTTTGCAGTCTGACTCAGGTCAAGTTCCAAAAGGAAGCGTGGGTATGGGAGAAACGGCGGCAGCGGAGTTTGCGTGGTAAGATATTCTGAAATGTTGATCACCTCCAGCTGAAGCAGAAATCAGAAACAAAGAGTATGTAACGAGAATTGGTGGGTTCCAATTCTCCAGTCGCAGAAAAGCACGAAACAAGTGCTCAACTGCGTTAATAAGTTAAGGTCTCCCATATTGGTCCTCGACTTCCCTAGGAGTGGGGAATCGTCCGGCGGCGGGCTTGCACCGCACCATTGGCATTTCAGCCACCCCGTCTTCGTTATGACCGGGCTGCGAGTTACAGAAGTACCTTTTGTGAAGTACCGGACGATTGAACTATTCACTTGTCAAGGAACATATGGAAGATTTCTGGACTTTGACGGACGAAAAACATCCTTCTACTTGGTAGCCGATGAAAAAGGCCATTTCGTAGCATTGCAAGCAATTTTGTAAACAAAACGTCATAATAGTCCGAGAATGGTCTTGAAAAAGATGCCCTACACTTGGTAGGCATCGAGAACGCCTGTTTCGTAGCATTGGTGAGAAACTTGTAATTGAATTGTAATTCTTGAGACCAAATCTCCGCTTTTGAAAAAATCCTCTCAATAGGTAGGCAACGAAAACAGCCCAAAGACAACCATCTTTTTTGAGAATTAACAAAAAGGTCACAAATGACCGGCTTTCAAAGAGGCGCTTCTACTATTAACAGAAAAAGTGGCCTAAAATGGGGGGTGTTGGAGAAAATTTCTGCCTTAAAAGTACGCCTCTACTCACTAGCCAGCGAGAATAGCCAAAAGCCAGCAAAAAACAAATGAATTATGTACTTCTGCCACTGATTGCAACGGCATATCGGTGACAGAAAGATCGTTTAGAGCGATTCTTCGCGGTTTGGGGTGGTAGAAATCGTTTTGTAGTTGGACTTTTTCTGCTGAAGCTGCTCCAGCTGTTTCAGCACCGATTCCTTCTCCGGGGCTTGCCGCCCGGTGTGGAAAGCTGCTGCTTATTCAGCACCATGTCGATATACTTGCGGATATTTTTCAGGGCAGAGACATCCGGCTGCAAGGTTTCCAGTTTGGTACGCAGTTCTGCGCTGCCGGATTGCAGCGCAGAAAATTCGGCATCCAATGCCGAAAAATCTACCGCTGTGCTGCCGTTCAGCTTCATCAGAGTGCGGACAGCTTTATTA
>ENA-OQLB01000600-OQLB01000600.1-human-gut-metagenome-genome-assembly--contig:-NODE-600-length-19551-cov-4.036965_pt1 | contig 19551 bp, 22 predicted proteins | sample MGYA00242656_ERZ504813 | MGnify/ENA primary metagenome ERZ504813 (study PRJEB26092, sample SAMD00036388) | human gut metagenome | host: Homo sapiens | study: EMG produced TPA metagenomics assembly of... | reverse complement strand
GTAATCGTTGAAATCTTACCTTACCTTACTCATTCATTTCTTTGGTTTGTTTTGTTTAGTTGCAGGGGGGGAGAGGTGCCGCGAGGGCAGTTCTCTCTCTTTTTTCGTCCATGCCAACTGTTGGCGGTAAGCGAGAAATAACCTATCTTTGCCCGTCAGATAAAACAATCCTGTCATCATGAAGAATTTACGTAACTGCTATGCAGCGTTCCTGCTGTTTGCCTTGCTGTTCGTTTCGGCTGCTGCCCCGGCACAAACCGATCTGCAGCAAAAACTGGGTCGGATTTCCGCCATTACGGAAACCCGTCCGTTGGAGTCCACCCGGTTCTCCGAGAAGTATGTAACCTATTTCACCCAGCCGTTGGACCACTGTCGTCCCGAAAAGGGCAGTTTCCGCCAACGTGTGATTGTCTCCCACGTCGGCTTCGACCGTCCCACGGTGATTGTAACCGAAGGCTATGGAGCCGCCTATGCCTCAATCCCAAGTATCGCGAGGAACTTTCCGAGTGCTCGATGCCAACATGATTTTTGTGGAATACCGTTATTTCCTGGAATCCACCCCTGAGCCCAAAGACTGGCAATACCTCACCGCCGAGAATTCTGCCGACGACCTGCACGCCGTCCGCAACGCCTTTAAAAGCATCTATCCCGGCAAATGGATTGCGACCGGCATCAGCAAGGGCGGACAGACTACCCTGCTCTACCGCACGTTCTATCCGGACGACGTGGATATTTCCGTGCCTTATGTAGCTCCGCTCTGCTACGGGGTGGAAGACGGACGCCACGAGCCTTTCCTCAGGAAAGTGTCTACTCCGGAGGACCGCAAACGGATTGAGGACTTCCAGTTGGAAGTGTTGAAACGGAAAGCCGCACTGCTCCCCCGCTTTGAGAAATATTGCAATGAAAAAGGACTCAAGTTCCGTGCGCCCGTTGAAGAGATATACGACTATTGCGTGCTGGAGTATTCTTTTGCCCTTTGGCAGTGGGGAACTCCCGTCAGCAGCATCCCTGCCACCACGGCCTCGGACGATGAGATATTTGCCCATCTGCTCGACATCAGTAATCCCGACTACTTCATTGCCGACAGTCCCACAGCCTCATTCTTCGTGCAGGCCGCCCACGAACTGGGCTATTACGGCTACGATACGAAGCCTTTCAAGAAGTATCTTTCCATCCAATCGAGCAAGGATTACCTGCACCGCCTCATGCTCCCCGAAGAGCTGAAAGACATGCCCTTCGACAAGACCCTAAGCAAGAAAATCACGAAGTTCCTGAAAGAGAATGACCCGAAAATGATATTCATCTACGGACAGAACGACCCGTGGACAGCTGCCGGAGTGACCTGGCTGAAAGGTAAAAAGAACATCCATGTATTCGTCGAGCCCGGCGGAAGCCATCGGGCACGCATCGGCACACTGCCCGAAGAGGAAAAGAAGCAAGTGATGGAGCTGATAAATGAATGGTTGAAACAATAAAAACGGATGGTCCGTGTGGCATGAACAGACCATCCGTTTACTCCTGACAGACCATCTGTTCTACCTCAACAGATGGTCTGTTTTTTTATTCTATAATTTGTGCATCCTCAATATCGTCCACTGCCTTTACTGAAGCATCCGGTGTCTTCGGGCGGCGACGCGTAAACTTGAACCAGTTCAGCAGTTCCGAAGCCGCATAGACCAGACTGCTGATACCGATAATGATAAATGCCGTGGAGCGTACTCCCGTAGGATTGAACAGCGCAACCAAGCCGGCAAGCAGAATCAATACCGGAACCACATAAAAACCTCCCGGTACCGGCATCCAGCGACGGGCAGCGGAAAGCGAGGCAATCTGTTGCACTCCTCCCATCACCAGGATAAATCCCAATACAAATGTCAGCAAATCGGCAAAGAAACCGGGCATGATAATCAGCCACAAGCCAAACAGCAGGCTGCCCACTCCCTCGATAGGGAAACGGCTGCGCATCTCCGTGCTCTGTGCAAAGTAGCCTATGATGCTGATAAGCGAAGGCACCAGGAAAATGACACCTATCGTAATCACAAAGTAATCACCCGCCTGGTCGGGAAACATCACCAGCACCAAACCGATAACCAGCGCACATATAGCACGCAAAAATGAATAACTTAATCCTTTCATGAGTCTATGTTTTTTTGCGAAGATACATCTTTATCCGAATAACTCCACACGAAAATCCCGAAAAATCAGTTTACATTCAGCCAGGCATTCATATCTTCGGCCACAAAAAGCCAGTATAATAACAACAGTACAGCAATAACCACGCCTATGGCAACTAAATGTTTTCTATTCATAGTTTGTTCCTTTCTTTTTTTGAATGAATATTCGTTTTTACTACACTTATAAGAACAATATTTCAAGAAAAATGTTCTTATCCAGAAAAAAAGTCATATTTATTTTGGCAGTTAAAACAAAGTGCTTATATTTGTCGCGAAAACGAAGACAGGCTGCACCTCAGCATAAAAAATGAACAAGTTCATTTTATTATACATTCGGTTTGCACTGTCTTTGCCCCCGATAAAACAAAAAAAGTCAATGAAAACAATGTTAGTAAATACATATTGGTGGTGGCACCCGTTACAACTCCGACAGTCGTAAGGGAGCAGCGCTCGTATGTATATATGTAATATATAGTAAAAAACAAAAAGAGCCCTGTCGCACCAAGCGACGGGGCTTTTTTCGTTTAAGCAATAATGCGTTTTGATTTCTGAAATAGTAAATAGTAAATCGTCAAATAGTAAATAACATGATGAATTTCTTAGTTGACAAAGAAGGTTATTACGGAGAGTTCGGCGGGGCATACGTTCCCGAAATCCTCCACAAATGTGTAGAAGAGTTGCAGAACACCTACCTCAAGGTGCTGCAAAGTGAGGACTTCAAGCGTGAATACGACCAGTTGCTGCGCGACTACGTGGGACGCCCTTCCCCACTCTACTTGGCACACCGCTTGTCCGAGAAGTACGGTTGCCGGATTTACCTCAAGCGTGAAGACCTGAACCACACCGGTGCCCACAAAATCAACAACAGCATCGGGCAGGTGTTGCTGGCACGCCGCATGGGCAAGCGCCGCATCATCGCCGAAACCGGAGCCGGACAGCACGGTGTGGCCACAGCCACCGTCTGCGCCTTGATGAACATGGAATGCATCGTCTACATGGGTAAGACCGACGTAGAGCGCCAGCGCGTCAATGTGGAGAAGATGAAGATGCTCGGCGCCACCGTCGTTCCCGTCACCAGTGGTAATATGACGTTGAAGGACGCCACCAACGAAGCCATCCGCGACTGGTGCTGCCATCCGTCGGACACCTACTACGTGATAGGTTCCACCGTCGGCCCGCATCCGTACCCCGACATGGTGGCACGCCTGCAGTCTGTCATCAGCGAAGAAATAAGGAAGCAGCTCCTTGAACACGAGGGACGCGAATGCCCCGACTACCTCATCGCCTGCGTAGGCGGAGGAAGCAATGCAGCCGGCACCATCTATCACTACGTCAACGACCCGCACGTGCAAATCGTCCTCGCCGAAGCCGGAGGAAAAGGCATTGAAACGGGAATGACAGCCGCCACCATCGCCCTCGGCAAGATGGGCATCATCCACGGCTCGCGCACCTACGTCATCCAGAACGAGGACGGACAGATAGAAGAGCCCTATTCCATCTCTGCCGGACTGGACTATCCGGGCATCGGCCCCATGCACGCCAACCTTGCCAAGCAGAAACGTGCCATCGTCCTCGCCGTCAACGACGATGAAGCCATCCGCGCCGCCTACGAACTGACCCGGCTCGAAGGCATCATCCCCGCATTGGAAAGTGCCCACGCACTGGGTGCGCTGGAGAAGATGAAGTTCAAGCGACGGACGTGGTGGTGCTGACGGTGTCGGGACGGGGGATAAGGATATAGAGACGTATTTGAGTGATGAGTGATGAGTGATGAGTTATTTGAAAATACGAGATACAATGAAATAAAATACAAGATACAATGAAACAATATGATTATAAAACAATCAGCCGCACCATGCTCGGTGACTTGCATACGCCGGTGAGCACGTATCTGAAGGTGCGTGACATCTTTCCGCAGAGCGCACTTATGGAGAGTTCCGACTATCACGGCAGTGAGAACAACCGTTCGTTCATCGCTCTGTGTCCGCTGGCAAGTGTCAGCATAGACCACGGCACGGCTATCTTCCGCCTGCCGGACGACAGCCGCGAAGAGCATCCCATAACCGATGCATACCGGGTGGAGAATGCCTTGAACGATTTCCGCGCCCGCTTCCGCGTGGAGGGCGAATACAGCAATTACTGCGGACTCTACGGATACACCTCCTTCAATGCTGTCCGCTACTTCGAGAATATCCCCGTGAAGGACAGCCGCGAAGCTACCAACGATGCGTCGGACATGCTGTACATATTATATAAGTACTCATCGTCTTCAACGACTTCAAGAATGAGATGCTGCTCCTCGAGATGCTGGCGCCCGGCGAGACCAGCGGACTGGACCAGGTACAGAAGGCCATCCATAACCGTAACTACACCGCCTATGATTTCCGCGCCGTCGGCCCCACCACCTCCCCACTTACGGACGAGGAGCACAAGGCGAATATCCGCCGCGGCATCGCCCACTGTCTGCGCGGCGACGTTTCCAGATAGTCCTCTCCCGCCGGTTCGAGCAGCGTTTCACGGGCGATGACTTCAAGCTCTACCGTGCCCTGCGCAGCATCAACCCTTCTCCCTATCTGTTCTATTTCGACTTCGGGGGCTTCCGCATTTTCGGCTCGTCTCCCGAAACCCATTGCCGCATCGAAGGCCGCCATGCCTATATCGACCCCATTGCCGGAACCACGAAGCGCACCGGCGATGCAGAGCAGGACGCCTCAATGCCCGGTACCTGCACGACGACCCCAAAGAGAACGCCGAACACGTGATGCTTGTGGACCTTGCCCGCAACGACCTCTCCCGCAACTGCCACGATGTAAAGGTGGACTTCTATAAGGAGATGCAGTATTACAGCCATGTCATCCACCTCGTCAGCCGTGTCAGCGGAACGCTCCGCGAAGAGGCCGACCCCGTCAAGGCTTCATCGACACCTTCCCTGCCGGTACCCTGAGCGGCGCCCCCAAGGTACGCGCCATGCAACTCATCAGCCAGCTGGAACCGCACAACCGTGGAGCCTACGGCGGCTGCATCGGTTTCATCGGACTGAACGGCTCGCTGAACCAGGCGATTACGATTCGTACTTTTGTCAGCCGCAACGGTGTCCTCTGGTTCCAGGCAGGCGGCGGCATCGTGGCCAAGAGCAACGACGAGTACGAGCTGCAAGAAGTGAACAACAAGCTCGGCGCACTGAAAAAGGCGATTGAGATGGCAGAAAAAATGTGAGTTTATGTACGATTTGACGATTTACGATGTACGATTTGCCATGCGGCGTACATTGCGCAGCCAAATCGTACATCGTAAATAAAGTAACTTCAATCGTACATCGTAAATCGTCAAATAGTAAATAAAATAGATTGTAAATAAAATAGATTGTAAATACAAAAGATGAAAACAGTTATCATAGACAATTACGACTCCTTCACCTACAACCTTGCCCATCTGGTGAAAGAGCTTGGCGCAGAAACGGATGTGCTGCGCAACGATAAATTCCGGCTCGAAGAACTGGAGCCATACGATAAAATCATCCTCTCACCCGGCCCCGGTGTCCCCGAGGAAGCCAGACTGCTGCTGGATGTCATCCGCACCTATGCCGGACGGAAACCCATACTCGGTGTCTGTCTGGGCGAACAAGCCATCGGACAAGTGTTTGGCGGAAAGCTGGTCAATCTGGAAGAGGTATTCCATGGGGTACAGACGGAGATAAGGATTAGGAGTGAGGGATTAGGGACGAGGGAGGAAGGATTAGGGATTAGTGATGAAGGATTGGGGGGAAAGGATTATGAAGGTATTTCTCTCGAAGAAGACTATATCTTCTGCGGTTTACCCAATAGGATTCCCGTCGGACGATACCACTCCTGGGTAGTGGATACGAAGGACTTTCCCGAAGCGCTGGCCATTACCGCCATCAGCCCCGAAGGACAAATCATGGCGCTGAAACATCGGGAGTATGACATACACGGCATCCAGTTCCATCCTGAATCGGTACTGACACCCGACGGAAAAACAATCGTAAAAAACTGGCTTTTCAAATGAGGCACTTCAGAAAAAGAGTAAATTCAATCGTCAAATCGTAAATCGTCAAATCGTAAATAAAAAGATGAAAGCAATACTCACCCGTCTCTTTAACCACGAAGAGCTTACGTCGGAGGAAACCAAACAAATCCTCCTCAACATCACCAAGGAAATGTATCCTGAGGCGCAGATAGCAGCCTTGCTCACTGCCTTCCAGATGCGGAGCATCACTGTGGACGAGCTTATCGGTTTCCGCGAAGCACTGATGGAGACACGCCTTCCCATCGACTTCGCCCCCTATCGCCCCATCGACATTGTAGGTACGGGCGGCGACGGAAAGAACACCTTCAACATCTCCACCTGCGCTTGCTTCGTGGTGGCGGGAGCCGGCTACAAGGTTGCCAAGCACGGCAACTACGGAGCCACTTCCGTGAGCGGAGCCAGCAATGTCATCGAGCAGCACGGCGTACGCTTCACCAACAACCCCGACACGCTGAAACGCAGCATGGAGGAGTGCAACATCGCTTACCTTCATGCCCAGCTTTTCAATCCGGCGATGAAGTTTGTCGGTCCCGTACGCAAGACGTTGGGAGTGCGCACCTTGTTCAATCTGCTCGGCCCGTTGGTGAATCCATGCTGTCCGGCATACCAGCTGCTCGGTGTGGCAGACCTCTCGCAGATGCGCCTATACACCAACGTATTCTATAAGCTCGGCATTGACTTTGCCGTGGTCAACAGCCTCGACAGCTACGACGAAATCTCCCTGACGGACGAGTTCAAGGTGATGACCCGCAACTATGAGCGCATCTACCGTCCGCAGGCCCTCGGCTTCAAGGATGCCCGTCCCGAAGAACTCTTCGGCGGCGTATGCAAGGAAGATGCCGCCCGCATCTTCGACAATATCCTTACGGGGCATGCCACACCTGCACAAACGCAATGCGTCATTGTCAACGCCGCCTTTGCCATCCAGGTGATGGAGCCGCAGAAAGAGATTGAAGAGTGCATCGCCATCGCACGCGAATCATTGGATAGCGGACGGGCGCTGGCGACACTGAAAAAATTTATCGAGATTAATAAATGAAGCAATGAAAGATATACTGTCCGAAATCATCGCCCATAAGCAAACAGAGATTGAACTGCAAAAGCAGACCGTCTCTCCGGAACAGTTGCAGGAGCAGGCCGGAGTCATCATCCGGGAGAATGCGGCCCACCGCCGCAGCATGAAGCAGGCCCTTGCCGCTTCTTCTACAGGAATCATCTCCGAGTTCAAACGCCGTTCACCCTCTAAAGGCTGGATAAACGAGGCTGCCCAAGCAGAGGAAATACCCGCCTCCTACGAAGCCGCCGGCGCCGCCGCCCTCTCCATCCTGACGGATGAGAAGTTCTTCGGCGGTACGCTGCGCGACATCCGCACGGCCCGTCCGCTGGTCCACATCCCCATCCTGCGCAAAGACTTCATCATCGACGAGTACCAGCTTCTGCAAGCCTGCATCGTAGGTGCCGACGCCGTACTGCTCATTGCCGCCTGCCTCAGTCCGGAGCAGTGCAGCACCCTCACCGCCCAAGCCCACGAACTCGGCTGGAGGTATTGCTCGAAATCCACAGCCTTCGGAACTCTCCTATATAAATAAGGAGGTCGACATGGTGGGTGTCAACAACCGCAACCTCGGCTCCTTCGTCACCGATGTGGAAAACTCCTTCCGGATAGCCCGGCAACTGCGCGAAGCCACCCACGGACCGGCATCCCCGCTCCTTGTCTCCGAAAGCGGCATCTCCGACCCCGAAACCATCTGCCGCCTGCGTGCCGCCGGCTTCCGCGGTTTCCTCATCGGCGAAACCTTCATGAAAACAGCCAATCCGGGCGAAACCCTGAAAGAGTTCATCCAAGACAGTCTCTTAATTAATAATTGAAAGCTGAAAGTTGATAATTGTAAATACAAAAGTCTCTCATACAGCGTTACATCGCGCAGCCAAATTGTAAATCGTAAATTGTAAATCGTAAATTGTAAATCGTAAATAAAATGTCTCCTCTCATCAAAGTATGCGGAATGACCGAAGCAGAAAACATCCGCAATGTAGAACTGCAAGGTGTAGATATGATTGGTTTTATCTTCTACCCCAAATCTCCCGTTGTCTGTGCCAGATGCCCGGGTATCTGCCAGCCTGCGCCAAGCGCGTCGGCGTCTTTGTCAACGAAAGTAAGGAAAACATCCTGATGTATACCGACCGTTTCAGCCTGGACTACATCCAGCTGCATGGCAATGAAGCTCCCGAATACTGCCGTTCCCTGCGCAATGCAGGCCTGCACCTCATCAAGGCTTTCTCTATCTTGCTGCCCAAGGACCTGCTTGCCGTATCTGCCTACAATGGTCTGTGCGACTACTACCTCTTCGACACCAAGACCCCGCAGTACGGCGGTTCCGGCAACCAGTTCGACTGGAACCTCCTGCACCGCTACAACGGTCCCACCCCGTTCCTGCTCAGCGGTGGCATCAACCCCTACAGCGTAAAAGCCCTCCGGGAGTTCCGCCATCCCTATTTCGCAGGTATCGACATCAACAGCCGCTTCGAGACGGCACCGGGAATAAAGGATGTGGAACGCATCTCAAACTTCCTGAAAGAACTCAAGGGAGGTACGATTTGACGATTTACTATTTACTATTTGGCTGCGCAATATACGCCGCATGGCAAATTGTACATTGTACATGGTAAATAGTAAATAGTAAATTGTCAAATAGTAAATAGTACCATGCAGCGTTATTGCGCAGCCAAATAGTAAATAGTAAATTGTAAAATAGTAAATAAAAATAGTATGTTGAACCGCATTAACCAACTTTTCCAGGACAGCCCCAAGAATCTGCTGTCCATTTACTTTTGTGCAGGCTGTCCCAACCTCGACGGTACTGCCGACGTTATCCGTGCCCTCGAAAGAAACGGAGTCAGCATGATTGAAATCGGAATTCCGTTCAGTGACCCCATGGCCGACGGCATTGTCATCCAGAATGCCGCCACCCGCTCCCTGCACAACGGCATGTCCCTCCGTCTGCTTTTCGAACAATTGCGCGACATCCGTCGCGATGTCCGCATCCCCCTCATCCTTATGGGATACCTCAATCCATCATGCAGTTCGGCTTCGAAGCTTCTGCCAGAAGTGCGTGGAATGCGGCATCGATGGCGTCATCATTCCCGACCTCCCTTTCCGCGATTACGAAGAGAGTTACAAAGCCATCGCCTCGAAGTATGACATCCGTGTCATCATGCTCATCACCCCCGAAACCAGCGAAGCCCGCGTCCGCGAAATAGACGCCCACACCGACGGCTTCATCTATCTGGTGTCCAGTGCCGCTACCACCGGTGCCCAGAAAGACTTCGACACCCGGAAGCAAGCCTACTTCAAGAAGATAGAGGATATGAACCTGCGCAATCCACGCATGGTAGGCTTCGGCATCAGCAACAAGCAGACATTCGATGCCGCTTGCGCCCACTCATCCGGTGCCATCATCGGCAGCCGCTTCGTCACGCTGCTCAACGAGAAGGAAGGAGATGCGGAAAAGGCTATCAGGCAGTTGAAGGAAGATTTGAAACAGTGAGCTTATTCAAATTTCATACAATATATTTTTCGCAATGAAAAAATAAAAGAGACAAAATCTGCAAAGACTTGTCTCTTTTATTTTCTCCCCATCTCATATTTCACTATCTTTGTGCCCGAAAAAAGCTCTAATACGAATATCATGAAAGTCGATTGCCCTTCCGTACTATTGATTTACACTGGCGGAACTATCGGAATGATAGAAAATCCCGAGACCGGTGCGCTTGAGAACTTCAACTTCGACCAACTGCTACAGCATGTTCCCGAACTGAAGCGCTTCAACTACCGCATTTCTTCCTATCAGTTCGACCCACCGATCGACTCTTCCGACATGGAGCCTTCCCTCTGGGCAAAGATTGTAAAAATCATCAACTACAACTACGACAATTTCGACGGCTTCGTCATCCTGCACGGTACCGATACGATGGCCTATACAGCCTCCGCCCTCAGTTTCATGCTCGAGAACCTTTCCAAGCCGGTCATCCTCACCGGTTCCCAGCTTCCCATCGGCACCCTGCGCACCGACGGGAAAGAGAACCTCATCACCGCCATTGAAATAGCCGCCGCCAAGCATCCGGACGGTACTCCTATCGTCCCCGAAGTGTGCATCTTCTTCGAGAACGAGCTGATGCGGGGCAACCGTACCACCAAAATCAATGCCGAGAATTTCAACGCTTTCCGTTCCTTCAACTATCCCGCACTGGCAAAGGCAGGCATCCATATCCGTTATAACGAGCACCTCATCCGCCGTCCCGACCCGTCACGCCCCATGAAGCCGCACTACCTTTTCGACACCAATGTCGTAGTGCTCACCCTCTTTCCCGGCATCCAGGAAAGCATCATCAACTCCGTGCTTCATGTTCCCGGCCTGAAAGCTGTTGTCCTCAAGACCTTCGGTTCCGGCAATGCCCCCCAGAAAGAATGGTTCATCCGCCAGCTGAAAGAAGCCAGCGAACGTGGCATTGTCATCGTCAACATCACCCAATGCCAAAGTGGCGCCGTCGAGATGGGACGTTACGAAACCGGTCTGCAACTTCTCCAGGCAGGTGTCATCAGCGGCTATGACAGTACCCCCGAATGTGCCGTCACCAAACTCATGTTCCTCCTGGGGCATGGACTGGACCAAGCCGAAATCCGCCACCGCATGAATTCCGACCTGGCAGGAGAAATCACCAAGATTTAGTAAAGCGGCAATACAGAGGGCATTTAGTAATATTGATAATTTTCAAGACAAACTTGCATTATCTATCCATACAAAATCGTTAAAAAACGTTAACCAACACGCTTTTATCCCCCATTAATAAAGCTTATTAGTTTAAATAAACGTACTTTTGCTTACAATCAAGCAAAACAAATGTAAAATATGGGAGAAAATACCCTATACAAACGCTTTCTGCCGCTTGTTATTCTTACAGTAGGCATACTGCTGCAGGGTTGTAAAGACGATGTTTTTAACCCCGAAAAAGTGAAAGCAGCCTATCAGGATAGGTTTCCGGTCAAGAACATAGACCCGGCTATGGATTGGAAAATGACTCAGCAGGTCCGGGTCAATGTTTCTGTATCCGAAGATACCGGCATCGACTACACCATACGTATTTACGACAAGAACCCCTTAATCAGCCGGTCATCCGCCAAACTGCTGGCAGAAGGCACCGCCAATAATACAACAGTATTTACTACCGTCATGGACTGCCCTTCTGTGCTGACGAGCGCTTTCGTGTGCCGCACCGATGCACACAGCCGCAACATAGTAAAATACGTATCCATCCAAAACGGTCAGCTCCATGCCGCTTTCGGCAGTTCCCCCACAACTACACGTGCCGCATGGACACGCAGTGTCAGCATCGAGACCTATTCACCGGAAAAGTCTGAGGCAGAAATCACCGCAATGCTATCAAGTGCCGAAGAAATAAGGCCGAATACCGATTTTCAAAACGGAAAAGCCTACAAAATCTCCAAAGACAATATATATAGGAATAAAATCAGCAAGGACGGCATGGGAAGTGACAATCCGGCCATCATCATCATTGAAGGCAGCTGGGAACCCAATGGAAACAACATGACCGTTGAACGAGGCTTCGAATTCTATGTGATTGACGGAGGGGAAATCGTGATACCGGACGAGCACACCTTCACTTTAGTGCAATCCAGCCGGTTTATCGTCTACGCGGGTGGAACCATCAAAGGGAACGACATCGAATTGACCAATGCATCCGGAGGCAGCTACAACTACAATGCCGGCACTATGGAAATAGATGATTTCCATGTCAGCCAGGGAGGAGCATTCTATAATTGCGGTACCGTGCGTGTCGATGAAATGAATTTCGACAGCGGATGCAAATTCATCAACCAGGCAAAGCCTATATCGGGAAAACCGACAGCAACATCACTATAGACAACGGATGCTATCTATATGCGGAAGAATTTGTAGGCACACTGAACATGGGAGACACCTCTTCTGCAGAGATAGAGGATTTCGGGGACCATAGCAACAATTACAACACCCAAATCACGATGGGTGACAACTCCATGATAACCGTACTTGATGAAGCAGAATTGTCACAAGCACAATTTATGGGTCCAAACAATGAATATGCACTGGTAAAAATCAATAAAATTGAAGATATAGGAAATTTCTCCAGTCAGGGAAACATTCATTATGAAGTGAAAGAAATTGACGATGATATCACCGAGGATATCTGGTGGGAAGCCAAATTCCTTGATGCCATCAAGAACACCGAAGGAACCATATCCAAATGGGGAGAATCCCCCATCACCATTCCTGCCGGAGACTGTACGGGCGAAGGCAATACTCCGGACGAGTCCGGCTCAGAAACCCCTACAGACCCGGTCTCCTATACGTACGTATTCGAAGACAACTTCCCGTTGGTAGGCGACTATGACTTCAACGACGTGGTCTTGGACGTGGAGACCTACTATCACCGCGAGAAAAAGACGAACCACATCAAGCGCATACAGCTCGACGTGACCCTTGCTGCAGCAGGAGCAAGCAAGCCGTTGGGCGTAGGCTCCGGATTACCGGAATCAATAAATCCGATATCCGGGAAGTCAAGACCGGAGGCGACGATTCGCGTTTCCAGGAGTCATTCAACAGCTCGTACAACAAATTCAGGTACAATAACGTTACTTACATGGAAGATTCCGATCCGAGTGTCGTAATCCCCATCGCAGGCGAGGTGCACAATGTATTCGGAGTTGAACCGGGTGAGATGGTAAATACCGGCATTGGAGTAACCGCCAAAAAGTACACTTATGAAGTCATTATTGAACTGGCAGACCAAACCCGGACAGAGCCCCCATTCTCAAAAGACAATCTGGACTTCTTCATCTGTTATCAATATAAAAGCATGGAACAACGCATGGAAGTCCATCTTTACGAATTTTGGGGATATGGCGCCACTGCCGCCGGAACCATACAGCAAGAGAATCTTGACTTGGCAGGCAACAACACGTGGGCAATCTGCGTGCCGTATGGCTTCCGCTATCCCAAAGAAACAATCAATGTGTCACGTACTGATATCCCCGAGGCAAGCGCATATCCGGAATTCATCTATTGGGCCCAAGACAGAACCCAGTATACGGAATGGTACGAACACCCGGTAGAAGAAAATGTATATAGATAAATATAGCAAACAACTATCATAAACAATGAAACAAATATTATTTGTAGATGACAAACCTGCCATAGGCAAGGTACTCTCGGTCTATTTAGGGAAAGAGAATGAGCTGGTTTATTTCGAAGATCCCGTCAGGGCCATAGAATGGCTGAATGAAGGGAACGAGCCCGCTCTCATCATTTCGGACATACGCATGCCCAAGATGACCGGCAGTGAATTCCTGGCATATCTGAAAGGCAATTCACTTTTCAAGGACATTCCGGTTGTGATGCTTTCCAGTGAGGAAAGTACCACCGAGCGCATCAACCTGCTCGAAGCCGGAGCCGAGGATTTCATACTGAAACCTTTCAATCCTATGGAGCTGAAGGCCCGTATCAAGAAATTTCTCTAAACGACAAAATCAATGGATATGTTATATTATATCTACATAGGTAGCAACCGCGTCACCATCGACCACTTGAGCAAAATTACGGGAGGCATGTTCATGGCTGTTTCATCCTGCAACAAAGCGGCGAAAGTCATCGACGGTATCCGCGAACGGTACAACACATCCATTCTTTACGAAGAAAGCACCCCTCAAAAGGACAGCCAGAACATCACTTTCCTGCACAAGCGCTTCCCCCGTGTCTACATCATCCTCATCACCGAAGGACTGCAGAAGGAACACCGCAAGCTCTATCTGCAGGCAGGTGTCAACAACACCCTTTCCCCCATGGCCAGCGAAGAGAGCCTCCAGCAAATGACGAAATTCCTCCAGTTGCGCAAGGAGCATAAGTTGCAGGAATTCAGCCAGTCACACCGTAAGATATTCAACACCTTCCACCTGCCTATGTGGAAGCGTATCTTCGACATCCTTTTTGCCGTTGCCGTACTGATTGTGCTGTCTCCCATACTCATCGCGACAGCCATAGCCATCCGCGTGGAAAGCAAGGGAAGAGTGATTTACAAGTCCCAGCGTGTGGGCAGCAACTACCAGATATTCAACTTCCTGAAGTTCCGCTCCATGTACACCAATGCCGACAAGCGCCTGAAAGAGCTGAACGCCCTCAACCAATATAAGATAGAAGAAGAGCTTACGGACGAGCAGCCCGATATCCGCTTCGACGACCTGACCGGCACTTCTGAAGAAGAGGCTACCCTGCTGATTTCGGACGATTTTGTCATCTCTGAAGAAGATTTCCTTAAAAAGAAGGCCCAAGAAAAACAGAATACGTTTGTCAAGATAGAGAACGATCCCCGCGTCACCCGCGTAGGCCGTTTCATCCGCAAGTACAGCATTGACGAACTGCCGCAGCTGTTCAACGTCCTCAAAGGAGACATGAGCATCGTGGGCAACCGCCCGCTCCCCCTCTACGAGGCCGAGCTGCTGACCAGCGACGCATATATCGAGCGCTTCATGGCCCCTGCCGGACTGACGGGACTGTGGCAAGTGGAGAAACGAGGCGGTGCCGGGAAGATGTCGGCCGAAGAGCGCAAGCAACTGGACATTAAGTACGCCAAAGAATTTTCATTCTGGCTGGACATGAAGATACTGTGCAAGACGCTGACAGCGTTTGTGCAGAAAGAGAATGTATAAAAATAAAGATAATAGGAATTATATGGCTTTAGAGATGATAAAAAGATATATCAAGTCCATCATTTACAGTGTAATCCTTTTAGGATTGTTGGGGGTACCTTTGTCTGTGGCTGCGCAGCAGGAGTTGACACGGGAGGAGCGCATCAAGATATTGGAGCAACTCAAGATGGAGGATAAAAAATAGAAGTCAACACATTGGGTTTAATCAGTCCGAAGACATCAATAGATATTGAGAAATTAGAATTGCCCCCTCTATCTGTCTTTCTTGATGCAGTGACAGAGAATGCGTCAGTAAAAAGAGCCCAATCCCAAGTAGAGCAACTCAAGAACCAATATCGCCTGGAAAAGCGGAACTGGTGGAACTACTTCAGACTGAACGGTAACTATTCCTACGGACGCTACAATATTATAGGCAATGCCAGTGACGAGTATACTCCTATGTACCAGACAACGATGTCAAGTGCCCAGCACAACTTCAATGTCGGGGCCAGCGTCGGCATCACCTTAGGAGACTTGTTCAACCGACCACTGAAACTGAAAGACTACCGCTATCAGATAGAGCAATTGCAGTACACGCAGGAAGGAGTTATGGAGGAGCGAAGGCTAAAAGTTCTGGAAGCCTACAATGCGGTTACCGAGCAACTGGCTACCATAAAGGCCAAAGCGGAAACGGCTGCATTGTATAACGCACAGATGAAAATATCTGAAAATAATTTCATACAAGGAGCCATTGATATCATTGCACTTTCTTTGGAACGTGCACGCCGCACCGGTGCCGTGACTAATTATGAGCAAAGCCGCGTAGCTTTACACAATTCAATCGTATTGTTAGAGATGCTGACTAATGTTAAAGTTATAACAGACAAGTAAAACTAATTATGAATATAGTACAATTTTTGGCAAGCTTCTTTTACCGCATCCGTTATTGGTTATTGTGGGGAAGCCTCCTTGTTACAGCATTAGTCATATACTTTACACAGTTTTTACCATACAGTTATACGGTAAACAGCAGTCTATATGCAGGTGTAACCAACAGCACCAATCTGGACGGAAGCCAGCTTATCAATATCAACAGTACCTTCGACAATATCATCAATATAGGCAAGTCCAAAAACACTTTGGCAAAGGTTTCGGTACGTCTGCTTGCAACCAGCCTCGTATACGGTGATGAGTGGAAAGACAACATGTACATTCAAGCCAAACATTATAGGCAGCTCGTCCAAATCCTTCCTAAAGAAGTGCTGGCTTTGGTAGACCGTTCCTCTTTGGATAAAACTACAAATAATCTGATGAATTACCGGAAAGAGAACAGCAGTAATTTTGTCTATTCCATATTCAACCGTCCCTACCCTTATTACAGTTATAGCGCATTAAGCACAATCACCATTAAACGACTGGGTACCAGCGACCTGATAGAATTGGTATATACCTCCTCCGATCCCGGTATTACGCAAAACACCCTCAAGATATTGGAAGATGAACTGTTAAAGGCTTATGAGCAACTCCGGTTCAGTGCCACGAACAGTGCTATCGCCTATTTTGAAGAACAAGTGCGCATAGCCAAAAAAGCACTTACTGCAGAAGAAGATGATTTAACAGACTATAGTGTTCAAAAACAAGTCATCAACTACGACGAGCAATCCAAGGCATTAGCTTTGACCAAATATGCGACGGACGACCGTATGGAAGAAGTGCAGCGAAACTATGGAAGCGCAGTGGCTTTACGCCAGATGTTAGAGAATAAAATGGACATACGTGCCAAGATTATACGCACAAATACTAATTTGTTGCAAGAACTGGAAAAAAGTTAGTACCCTGAACCAAAGTATTCTTGAGCAAGAAATATTCACCACAGAACAGAGCCAGCAGAATAGTGATAAACTTCAAAGAGAAAAAGACGCTCTGCAAAAGGCAGAAGAAAAGATAAGCCATCTCTCCGATAATTTAAACGAGTATGGTTCTCCAAGGAAGGGGTAGGCATTCAAGAAATGGTGACAGAATGGCTGACGGCATGCATCAATGAGGCGAAAGCCAAAGCTGAAGTGAAAGTATTGGTTGACCGCCAACGGGACATTATCGACCAATACCGGGAATTCTCACCCGTAGGCACTCAAATCAAGCGGAAAGAACGTGCCGTAGCATTGCCGAAGACAATTATCGCCGACAAATAGGAGCCTTGCCGAAGCACACCTCCGTTTGCAGAATATCAAGATGACAACTGCCAACCTGCAGGTCATAGCATCCCCCGAGTATCCGCTGACAGACAATGGCAGAAAAAGAATTATCTACGTCCTTGCCGCATTCTTCGGCAGTATGATATTCATAAGCGGCTACTTCCTGCTGATTGAATTGTTAGACCGCACTCTCCGCGACCCGGACCGCAGCAAACGCCTGACCGGACTCTCTGTCATTGCAGCATTCAACGGTGTAAGCAACTTGAAGTATCGTGGATTCCTCAAGGCCTGTAACCGGCTTGCCGCTGCCTATAGTTGCCGGCAATTGAACAACTACCTGCACCCGGACCGTCCTACTGTCATAAACCTGCTCAGCATGGAGAAACGTGAAGGAAAATCATTCCTTGCCAAATATTTCATTGATTACTGGGAAACTGAGGGTATAAAAGTGCGCCTTGTAAAATATGACCACGATTTCGATACCCAAAACAAGGGATATGTACAAGCTCAAGAATTGTCTGACTTCTGGGTTCTGAATGAAGCAGAAGAAATACCGGACATCATTTTAGTGGAATATCCTGCTGTCAGTACCGCAACTCTACCTATGTCGGTATTGAAAAAAGCAGATTTCAATTTGCTGATAGCCAACGCCGCCCGATTGTGGGGCAGAGATGACGACACCCGGTTGAAACCGTTAAAGGAAGAATTGGAAGGAACTCCTCTATTTATGTATCTCAACAATGCAGACCGCGAAGTGGTTGAAAGCTTCACCGGAGAATTGCCTCCTCACACCCCGGTTCACAGCTTCTTCAGCCGGTTGGCACAATTAGGTTTAACATCAAAATCAGCAGCTGTCAAATAAATGCAAACGGATATCAAAGGACATAGCATATCTCCCTTGGCGGTAACATTATTAGTGTTCATCATCGGACTGGGTGCGCTCATCTATAGCATATTATTCAGTACTTGGGATATCACTGCATACGTTTGCCTTTCCCCTTTCTTCCTGATAATAGCAATACAAGCATTAAGAAACCCTTTTGCCGGTGTATGTTTCCTATTCACATTCAATTACTTTTTCATTCCCTGGTACAGATACACGCAGGGCAGTGGGTTGAGTGTCTGGTATGATGTCGCAACCGTCACCCTGCTTGTGACGCTCCTGATATATTCCTATCACCAACAAGGTAAGATTGCATGGAAATACACCAAAAACATTCTGACGTTCGGAGGTTGCATATGGGCCATATATACTGCGGCTGAAATCATGAATCCAACAGCTCTCACGGAAGCTTGGATTTACTCCCGTGGAATCATATACAGTACCCTTGTCATGTCATTAATTGGCGTTTTAACAATGACCTCCTACAAGCGGTTGCGCGTCATTATGCTTTTTCTGTCCATATTCACATTGACAGCCGTAGCCAAAGCTGTTTACCAGAAATATGCAGGTTTTGATGAGACAGAAACAACCATGCTGATTGAAACGGAAATGTACAAGACACACCTTTTATCCGATGTCACCCGATATTTTTCCTTTTTCACAGATGCCGGAAATTTCGGTTCCAACATGGGCTTTGCCGCCATTCTGTTCGGTATCTCGGCTATCTTCGTAAAAGAACGTTCCATAAGAATCTATTATGCAATTATTGCCGTCTGTTCCATATATGCCTTGTTCATTTCCGGAACCCGCGGTGCACTGTTTGTCCCCATCGGAGGAATCATATTGTTAACTTTCCTCAGTAAAAATATCAAGCTCATGGGAGCTACAGTCTTCTTCGGATTGTTTTTTTATGTCTTTTTCGCCCATACCTATATCGGTGAAAGCAACACTTCCATCAGACGCATGCGTACAGCTTTCAGACCTACAGAAGACGCCTCATACATTGTCCGCAAAGAAAACCAAAAAAGATTGGCTGAATATCTAAAATACAAACCTTTCGGAGAAGGACTTGGTTTGGGAGGGGTAGAAGCCAGAAAATATGGTTCCCGTCTCACAACACTCATTCCCCATGATTCTTTTTATGTCAAGATATGGACGGAAACCGGCATTGTAGGATTAGTGCTTTTTCTTACCATATATGTCAGTACATTGTTAAGAGGTTGCTATCTTATCATGTTTCGGATTAAGAATAACGAGCTACGTGGAATACTCACGGCCATTGCTTGCGGCATTTTCGGACTAATGATAAGTGCCTATGGAAATGCCTTTTTCTTTCAATTCCCTACAGGATTTATAATTATTTTATTTTTGTCAGTCCTGATTAATGGGGAACATATCGACCAACTGCTGACAGAAAAACTGAGAACAAAAAAATAGAAAATAATTAAATTAAGAAACATAATAATGAACTAACATTTTTCCATAATTTTCCAATCCTGTAACTGGTTGGAA
>ENA-OQLB01000599-OQLB01000599.1-human-gut-metagenome-genome-assembly--contig:-NODE-599-length-19578-cov-10.911110_pt1 | contig 19578 bp, 37 predicted proteins | sample MGYA00242656_ERZ504813 | MGnify/ENA primary metagenome ERZ504813 (study PRJEB26092, sample SAMD00036388) | human gut metagenome | host: Homo sapiens | study: EMG produced TPA metagenomics assembly of... | reverse complement strand
CCTTTTTTTAGTCCTTAGCTTTTGGGGGGTTGGGATCAGTTCCGAACGGTGGGCTGGAATTTTGAAAAATCGGCCCTAAAAGCCCGGAAACCCGCATGAATACTGAAAAAAATCGGGGTGACATCTATTTCGTCACCCTGCTTGTCTGGCTGTTGCAAAATAGATATATTTGCGTTAAACGTGATCGAAAGACAAAAAAATTCGAGCCCGGAACGCGGTATGCGTTCGGCTCAGTCTGGTGGATACATTGACGAAAAAGATACCCGCCTTAAGCGCGAGCACAAAAGTCAAAAATAAAAACCTGCGGTGCGCGAATTGCTCACCGCAGGTGTGGCGCGCTTGGAGGGACTCGAACCCCCGACCTACTGGTTCGTAGCCAGTCACTCTATCCAGCTGAGCTACAAGCGCATTTTTGACTGCCGTAATATAATACCACATTCGAGAATAAAATGCAAGAGTCCCCTCGGAAAAATTTCTATTCCATCATAGAAACTAACCGCAATTGGCCTACATCGCGGCAACTCTTGACAAACCTCTTTTCCTATATTATAATTCAATAAAATAATTGTAATCCAGCTGTCACCGGACAGGCAAAGCGTTAAAATTACACCGTAGGTCTTAGTGGTGTAATTTTAGCGCTTATTTTTTTACTTTATTAGGAGGGAAGCTTTATGTTGCTTCTATTAGGCGCTGCGATCACTGCCAGCTTTTTCGACAGCCTCAATCCATCTGCCATTGCGGAACAAATCTTACTGCAGACTATGGTCAGGAACAAGCGCCATATTTTGTTTTTCATCGCCGGTATTGGGTTTGCCAATCTAGCTATGGGCTTAGCTATTTATTACGGCGCAGCAACTGGGCATCACAGGCCTATTCCGCCATAACAGCAGCTTATCCACTATATGTTTATGGTGCGGAAACAGCGGCCGGCTTGTTGTTTCTCGGTCTTGGGATCAGACTGATCGTCAAAACCAGCCGAAGCCAAAACAGCGGCGGCAAAGAGGAAAGAGCCGCTCCAAAGCCTCCCGCACAGCTTGCGCCTCTGCCGCTGTTTTTGATGGGCGCCGCCTTTTGCTTCGTGGAGTTGACCAGCGCCCTGCCGTATTTTGGATTCTTGGCTCTGCTAGCGGGTTATCAGTTGATATTTCCGTTAGTCTTCGCTTTTATCCTGTTGTATAATTTTATTTATATTCTGCCGCTGCTCCTGCTCTACTGGGGATACCGCAGACTTCAGGGAACAAAGGCAATTCAGCGGCTGGAAAGTCTTCTCAGTAAAGTCTCATTGTATATTGTCCCCTGCGCTATAAGCCTATTCAGCGCTGTATTAGTTTTTCACGGCATAAACGCCCTGCTATAGGAACAGTCTGTATCTGAGACGGGACAATGGGCCGCGGTCCCCTTGGCTTGCTTTTATCGATCTGCCTGCGTTATACTTTTCTGTGCTGTGTTCTTTTTTCACTTCTCCCCCTTCCTGCCTGAGGCTTTTTTAGCGCTTGCCCGTCAGCGGGGAACACTATATTTTTTGTCGGCAGTCTGTTGACAATCAATCACTTTTGCATTATCATTATGTTGGTTTTGAAAATAGAATACCGGGGTGCTGAGAAAATCGGCTGAGAGCAGGCTGAAGCCTGAAACCCTTAACTTGATCCGGGTAATGCCGGCGTAAGGAATCAAAAGCAAAAAGGAAATTCCCTTTGCTGTTATTATGCCGTCCGCATCCCGCGGATGGCATTTTTTATTTTTAACATTGATCTTATTTTAGTAAGGAGATGGAGTTCTTATGAACGCGAGCGTAGCAATCCAAGTTCTTCCCACCGTAGCCTCCGATGAAGAGGTTGTCCATATTGTCGATGAGGTCATCGCCTACATCAAAAGCACGGGCAATTCCTGCTATGTGGGCCCCTTTGAAACCACTGTTGAGGGAGATTACGACGAGTTAATGGATATTGTGAAGGAATGTCAGCATATCGCCGTCAAGGCGGGCTGTCCCGCGCTGATGTCCTATGTAAAAATCAGCTATAAGCCAAATGGCGAGGTGCTTACCATTGACCAGAAAGTTACGAAGCATCACCAATAAACTGTCTGCGGCTATTTTGCTCTGTCTGCTTCTCATCTTGTGGCAGGCCGTGTCTGACCTTGGTCTGGTGCCGAAATTCATGTTTCCCTCTCCGGTGGATGTGGGAGCTGCCTTTGTGGAGGACTTCCCCATTCTGATGGCTAACTCCGGCACCACTTTGGCGGAGGGCTTTCTGGGCCTTGGTCTTGGAATTGCCCTGGCTTTCGTGACAGCGGTCCTTATGGACCGGTACCGATTCCTATATAAATCCCTGTATCCTATTTTAGTGATCACTCAGACGATCCCCACCGTGGCCATCGCGCCGCTGCTGGTGCTTTGGATGGGCTATGACATGGCTCCCAAAATTGCCTGGTAGTCATCGTCTGCTTCTTTCCCATGGCGGTCGGCCTGCTCGACGGATTCCGGTCTGCGGATCAGGATACCGTCAATCTGCTCAGGTCTATGGGCGCCTCAAAGGGACAGATCTTCCGTATGGTAAAGCTTCCCTCATCCCTGGGACGGTTCTTTTCCAGCCTCCGGGTCTCTGTGTCCTACTCTATTGTCGGCGCGGTGATCGCCGAATGGCTGGGCGGAAACAGCGGTCTGGGCGTCTACATGACGCGGGTGCGGAAGTCCTACGCCTTTGACAAAATGTTTGCCGTTATTGTTTTAATTTCCCTGATCAGCCTGCTGCTCATGTGGCTGGTCTCGATGATTCAACGGCTGTGTATGCCTTATGAAAAATATGGAGGAAACCAATCATGAAAAAAGTTCTCGCATTGCTTTTATCCGGCGCCTTGCTCCTTTCGGCCGCTGCCTGTTCCGCCTCCCCCGGCGGGGAAAGCTCCGCCGGGGCGGACAGTTCTTCAACCGCAGGGGAATCCGCCGCCGGCGCGTCAGAAAAGACTTCATCCACGGACGGCCAGCAGCTTCAGACCATCACCTTTGTACTGGACTGGACTCCTAACACCAACCATACCGGTATTTACGTGGCGGACAAGCTGGGATATTTTAAAGAAGCCGGTATCCAAATCGATATCCAGCAGCTCCCGAGGACGGCGCTACCGCCCTGGTTGCCACCGGCAAAGCTCAATTCGGCGTGGATTTTCAGGATTATCTGGCGCCCGCCTATGTATCCGATCTTCCTGTCACCGCTGTGGCGGCTTTGATTCAGCACAACACCTCGGGAATTATTTCCCTAAAGGAGAAGGGGATCCAATCTCCTAAGGATCTGGAGGGCAAAACCTACGCCACCTGGGATCTGCCGGTGGAACAGGCCACCATGCAAAACGTGGTGGAAAACGACGGCGGTGACTGGAGCAAGGTTAACCTTGCCAGTGTGACCGTAACCGACGTGATTTCCGCTTTGCAGACCAACATCGACGCGGTTTGGATTTACTACGCCTGGGACGGCATTGCTACCCAGGTCAAGGGACTGGATACCAACTATTTCTATTTCAAGGATATCAATCCTGTGTTCGACTATTACACCCCGGTGCTGGTAGCCAACAACGATTATCTGGAGCAGAACCCGGAAACCGCCAAGGCCTTTTTAGCTGCGGTTGCCAAGGGCTACGAATATGCCATTGAAAACCCAGAGGAAGCCGCTGAAATTCTTTGCGAGGCGGATCCCACTCTGGATTCAGAGATCGTTCTGTCCAGCCAGCAGTGGCTGGCGGATCAGTACAAGGCGGAGGTAGACCGGTGGGGATATATCGATCCCTCCCGCTGGGACGCCTTTTACCAGTGGCTGTGGGAAAACCAGCTGATTGAGGAAGAAATTCCCGCGGGCTTCGGCTTTTCCAACGATTATCTTCCAGAGTAGGAGATAGCGTATGAGTAAGCTGGAAGCAGTCTCCATTACCAAAAGCTTCGGTGATAATACCATTCTTCAGGACGTGAGCCTCCGGCTGGAGCCCCGGGAAATCGTCTGTCTCCTTGGGGTCAGCGGCGGCGGAAAAACCACCCTGTTCAACGTGCTGTCCGGCCTGACTTTGCCGGACCGGGGGCAGGTATTCCTGGACGGCCGGGAGATCACCGGCAAAGCCGGGCACATCAGCTATATGCTGCAAAAGGACCTGCTGATGCCCTACCGCACGGTCTTGGACAACATCGCCCTCCCTTTGATCATCAAAGGAGCTCCTAAAAAGGAGGCCCGCCGCAAAGCGTTAGAGCATTTCGCTGAATTTGGGCTGTCAGGCACAGAAAAGCAGTATCCCGCTCAGCTTTCCGGCGGGATGCGCCAGAGGGCCGCCCTTCTGAGAACCTATCTTTGCAGCGAGGGAGCCGCTCTGTTAGACGAGCCCTTCAGCGCTCTGGACGCTCTCACCAAAGCCTCTATTCACCGCTGGTATCTGGAGGTCATGGAGCAGATCGAGCTATCCACCCTGTTTATTACCCATGATATCGACGAGGCAATCCTTTTGTCTGACCGGATTTACCTTCTTTCCGGAAAGCCCGGACATATCACGGCGGAGCTGAATCTCCACAAGGAAAGCCGTCCTAGAGGAGACTTTGCTTTGACCAGCCAATTTTTGGAATACAAAAAGGAAATTCTTTCCCTTTTGCAGTTTTAAAATTTATTTCCTGCAAACCTAAACTCCCAGGGCCGGAAAAACGGCCCTGGGAGTTCTTTTCAGCCAAAACAGGTTCAGCAAATTCGGGGGCAATGTGCATTTGATTTACCACAAATAAAAAGGAGACGAGAAAAATCTCGTCTCCCTGAAGTACAGACCTTACCATATATAAGCTGGTATGCCCTTTCGGGCAGGCGCTGATTCAAATATATCGCGCGGACCTCGATTGTCCGTCTGGATCACTTCTTGTTATTATAATACCCCAATTCTTGTGATTTGTCAAGTTTTTAAGAGAAAAAATTTTTAATTCTTGTGTAAATATTACAAAATTATTAAATTCTTTTTCCGCAATATTATTTTAAGACAGTTGTCAGGTTTTCCTTTCAACTTTTTCATTTTTTCGACATAATTTTATGGTATTTTTAAAGCATCAAGCTTTTGGGGTGTTGTTATGCGGTATCAGCGGTATCAAAGGTCAAAAAGCCCGGTAAGGATGTTTTTGTGCAAGCCGGACAACAGGAAATGGCTGATTGTCACAGGCGGGCTTCTTGCAGTTATTATCACCCTGTCTGTCATTTTGGCGGTCACTCTGTCCGGCAGGGCTTCCGGCGCATCCGGCGTGCGGGATCCAGCCAATCTGCGGCAGGCGGTTGACAGCATCGACGGTATCCCTTTGTTTACCGCTTACATTCCAGAGGACTCTCCCGGACGGCCTGGGGTTTTGCGGACGGTCGAAAGCATTACTATTCACGAAACCGCCAACACCAGCGAGGGAGCCGACGCGGAGGCCCACAGCGACTATCTGAGCACCACCTCCGACGAGGTATCCTGGCACTACACGGTGGACGATCACCAAATCTACCAGCATCTGCCCGACAACGAGGAGGCCTGGCATTCCGGCGACCGGGAGGGAAACCATTCAAGTATCGGCATCGAGCTTTGCGTCAATGCTGACGGAAATTTCGATCAAACCATGGAAAACGCCGCCAAGCTGACAGCGTTTCTCCTGAAAGAATATGATCTCACTATTGATGACGTTAAACAGCATTATGATTTTAACGGAAAAGATTGTCCCCTGATCATCCGCCAAGAGGGGCGCTGGGACGAATTTCTAGGGATGGTTCAGCAAAATCTATAACGTAAAGGAAGTAAATTTTCCACCTCCCTCCGCAATGATTCAAACGGTAATCCGCTCAATCCCCTTCCGCATCATTAAGAATGGGAAACCGGGAAAAGCAATCGGAAAGCGGTGCTGCCGCCAATGGCTGCCGGTTAGCCGCCTGAATCATGTCATAGGCAATGCCGACACGACGGCACGGACTGCTTTTCCATTTTTGACGGTTTTTTCATTCCGCTTTCCCACATATAGGAAAGCTGTTAAAGCAAAAAGAGGCCTGGAACAGCCCCGAAGCCTCTATGTTAAAGCAGCCCCAGTTCCTGATAAACAATCAAAAATGGCCAAAAGCAGCCTAAATAATTTAAATCGGGACTTAAAAACAAAAACAGCCGAGCGCAAGCTGGAGCGGCAGCCTGAAGTGATTGAAAGCAAATACAAAAGCAATATGCAAAGAAGGCCTTGGGAAAAATCCCAGGCCTTCTTTTTATCGAAGCTTCTATCAAAGCTTTATCACAGCAGCGGCCGCAAATTACAGCAGCTCGATGATCGCCATTTCTGCGGCGTCGCCGCGGCGGGGTCCCAGCTTAGTGATTCTGGTGTAACCGCCGTTTTTCTCCGCGTATTTCGGGGCGATCTCATCAAACAGCTTCTTGGTTACGCCCTCCTTGGTGATGAAGGCCATAGCCATTCTCTTATGATGCAGATCGTTTACCTTTGCGATGGTGATCATTTTCTCGGTCAAGGAACGTACTTCCTTGGCGCGAGTGACTGTGGTTTCGATTTTACCGTTTTCCAGCAGAAAGGTTACCATCGCCCTCAGCATAGCGGTTCTATGAGCAGTGTCTCTTCCGAGCTTTCTTGTTCCGGGCATCGAAAATTCACTCCTTTACCTTGGTTTATCCGGACGGCTTATTCGTCGTCCTTGCGAAGACTGAATCCGAGGGAGTTGAGCTTATACACAACCTCCTCCAGGGACTTGCGTCCCAGGTTGCGAACCTTCATCATATCGTCCTCAGACTTATTGATCAGGTCCTCCACTGTGTTAATGCCGGCGCGCTTCAGGCAGTTGAAGGAGCGGACGGAAAGATCCAGCTCTTCAATCGTCATTTCCAGAACCTTTTCCTTGCCCTTGTCGTCCTTTTCCACCATGATCTCCGTGTTATAGCCCTTATCAGAAAGGTCTACAAACAGGTTCAGGTGCTCGGTCAGGACCTTAGCGGCTAGGGAAACCGCCTCCTGCGCGTTGATGACCCCGTTGGTCCAAACCTCCAGCGTCAGCTTGTCATAGTCGGTGATCTGACCCACACGGGTGTTTTCCACACCGAAATTGACCTTCAACACAGGTGTATAAATAGAATCGATAGGCAGAATGCCGATCACATTGTTCTGCATATTGGCTTTATTTCTTTCAGCGGAAATATAGCCTCTGCCTTTATCCAGGGTAATTTCCATATAGAGCCTGGCCCCGTCACCGAGGGTTGCAATGTGCATTTCGGGGTTGAGAATCTCAACCTCGCTGTCGCATTTGATGGAATCCGCGGTAACCTCGCAAGGGCCTCCGCACTGATTTCCACGGTTTTGGCACCGTCGCAGTGCAGCTTTGCCGTTAAGCCTTCATGTTGAGGACGATCTCAGTCACATCCTCTTTCACGCCTGGTATCGTGGAAAACTCATGGAGAACTCCGTCAATCTTGATGGAGGTTACGGCAACGCCCGGCAGTGAGGAGAGCAATACCCTTCTCAAGCTGTTTCCCAGCGTTGTGCCGAAGCCGCGCTCCAGCGGCTCCACCACAAACTTGCCGTAAGTTCCGTCGGCAGATAATACTTCGGTATCAATTCTAGGCTTTTCTATCTCGATCATTAGCGACCCTCCTTGACCTTAGGCACACAGTTGTATTGGTAAGTGATGCCAACGCGTATTGAAATCAACCGCATGGGCATTATTTGGAGTACAACTCGACGATCAAGTGCTCTTCGACAGGGAGATCGATATCCTCACGAGCAGGCATTGCAGCGACAACGCCCTTCAAAGAACTCTTTTCACGCTCCAGCCAACGAGGCACGGTTACCATCGGAGCATCTTCGCCGGTCAGCTTGCTGAACTTGACGGAGGAACGGCTGGTTTCCGCCACTTCGATCACATCGCCGGGCTTTACCAAATAGGAAGGAATGTTGACTCTCTTGCCGTTGACGGTAAAATGGCCATGGTTCACCAGCTGTCTGGCGTCGCGGCGGGTGCTGGCAAAGCCTAAACGGTATACCACGTTGTCCAGGCGGCGCTCCACCAGGATCAGCAGGTTTTCACCGGCCTTACCAGGCATACGGGTGGCCTTCTCATAGTAAGAACGGAACTGGCGCTCCAGAATGCCGTAAACAAACTTTACCTTCTGCTTTTCAGCCAGCTGGAGGGCATATTCGCCCTTTTTCTTTCTCATCTGGCCGCCGGGATTGCGGTTGGTAGTCTTCTTGCTATATCCCATGACCGTAGGAGAAATTCCCAGGGCATGGCAGCGCTTTGCAATCGGCTGCATATTTTTAGCCATAACTTATTCTCTCCTTTCGATTAGACACGTCTTCTCTTGGGAGGACGGCATCCATTGTGAGGAATCGGGGTCACGTCTTTGATCATGCTGACCTCGAGCCCTGCGGCCTGCAACGCGCGGATCGCGGCCTCACGGCCTGAGCCGGGTCCCTTTACAAAGACCTCGACGGACTTCATGCCGTGTTCCATAGCAACCTTAGCTGCGGTTTCTGCGGCGGTCTGCGCCGCGAAAGGAGTACTCTTTCTGGAGCCTCTGAAACCCAGCTCACCGGCGCTCGCCCAAGAAACAGCGTTGCCCTGGGTGTCGGTGATGGTCACGATCGTGTTGTTAAAGGTGGACTGAATATGCGCGGCACCGCGGTCAATATTTTTGCGCTCACGGCGTCTGCGTACGGCGGTTTTCTTGCCGCCCTTCTGAGCTGCCATCAAAACCCCTCCTTATTTCTTCTTGTTAGCTATCGTCTTCTTGGGTCCCTTGCGGTTCTGGCGTTGGTCTTGGAGCGCTGGCCTCTTACGGGCAGGCCCTTACGGTGACGGACGCCGCGATAGCAGCCGATTTCAATAAGTCTCTTAATATCGAACGCCACATCCCGGCGAAGGTCGCCCTCCACGCAGCAGTTATGGTCGATATACTCTCTCAGCTTGGAAACATCGTCCTCGGTTAAATCTCTTACCCGGGTGTCGGGGTTTACGCCGGTCGCCTTCAAAATCTCAGTGGCGGTCTTGCGTCCGATCCCGTAGATATAGGAAAGGCCGATTTCGATTCTTTTATCTCTTGGCAAGTCTACACCTGCTATACGTGCCATGCCTTGCACCTCCTGATAAATTTGGTCGCGCCTGTTGGCTTTTCATTGCCGATCTCCGAAAATACCGTCTGTCAGCCAAATCTGTCTGGCCAACAACCTTTACGCCGCTCGGCATGGAGCCGGGTCTTCGGCCGCTTTTGCGGTATCACGGGCTTCTCGATGAATTTTAGCCCTGGCGCTGCTTATGCTTCGGATTGTCGCAGATCACCATAACTTTTCCCTTGCGCTTGATGACCTTGCACTTTTCGCAGATTTTCTTGACAGAAGGTCTGACTTTCATTTCGTTACGCCTCCTTATTTAGAACGCCATGTGATGCGGCCTCTGGTCAAGTCATAGGGAGACATCTCCAAAGTGACTTTATCCCCGGGCAGAATCCGGATGAAGTTCATCCGTAATTTCCCGGAAATATGGGCCAGGATCATATGGCCGTTGGGAAGTTCGACCTGAAACATTGCGTTTGGCAGTGCTTCCTTCACAGTACCTTCGATTTCGATAACATCCTGTTTCGACAAAACCATAACCTCCTCATGGTTAAGACTGGGGATCCTTTTCCAAATAGCACCGGATCCCTCGGCGAATCTCACGATTGGTTTTCATTGCCTCCTCCGGCAGAACCGTATTGGTTACAGCCAGATGCCTGCAGTTTTTCTTTTTCGGTCGCTGGAGCGGCCTGTGCTTTCCGTCGCAGATCACGGCAAACTCCTGATCCGCCGACAGCACCACAAAAAAACCGTGTTTGTCATGTCCCGCTTTGGACCTGACAAGCAATCCTCGTTTCAGTTCCATGGGCGCCTCCCTTTTCATCAATCGTCGGGAAGAGTCAGAATCTGAGGACCATCGGGGGTGATTGCCACGCTGTGCTCAAAGTGAGCGGACAGCTTGCCGTCCGCTGTTACCGTTGTCCATTCGTCCGAAAGGATTTCGACTTCATAAGTGCCGGCATTCACCATAGGCTCTATGGCAATGGTCATTCCGGGTAACAGGCGTACACCCCTACCGGGTGTACCGAAATTTGGTACGCTTGGATCTTCATGCAGCTTCGCACCTACGCCATGGCCGACAAAATCTCGTACCACAGAGTAGTTGCGCGCTTCTACATACCTTTGAACCGCGCTGCCGATATCGCCGATGCGGTTGCCCGCCTTCGCCATTTTGATTCCCTCAAAAAGGCTTTCCCTGGTGGCATCCAAAAGGGCCCTGGCTTCCTCGCTGATGTCCCCGCAGGGGAACGTCCAGGCGTTGTCTCCGTGGAAGCCGTTAAAGTGGGCGCCGATGTCGATGCTGACAATATCGCCTTTTTTCACAACGCACTTCTTGCTCGGTATGCCGTGGATGACCACATTGTTGACAGAAATACACGCGCTGGCCGGAAACCCGCCGTAGCCGAGAAACGAGGGGACCGCCCCCTGTCCCTCGATATACTTGCGGACGATCTCGTCGATTTCCCAGGTGGTAATGCCCGGTTCCACCGCCTCGCCCGCCAGCTTTAACGCGTTGGCGGAGATCCGTCCGGCTTCTCTCATCGCCTTGAGTTCGCGGCTCGTTTTGAGTACAACCATGGATTAAGCCTCTAACGCTGCCAGCGTTAAGCGGGTGGTGTCGGCGACTTCCTCCTGGCCATCTACTCTTTTCACGACGCCTTGCTTTTTGTAATGGGCGATCAGGGCTCTGTCTCTTTATGATAAACTTCCAGACGCGCCTTCACGGTGTCCGGATGGTCATCCTTGCGCTGAATGAGGGTGCCGCCGCAAATGTCGCACACGCCCTCGGCCTTCGGCTTTTTGTAAAGCAGATGGTAGGTGGCGCCGCATTTTTCGCAGACACGGCGTCCGGACATTCTGGCGATGATCGCCTCGTCGGAGACTTCCAGGTCAATGACCTTGTCGATCTTCACCATTTTGTCCAGAGCCTCGGCCTGGGGAATGGTGCGGGGGAAGCCGTCCAGGACGTAACCGTTTTTGCAGTCGTCCTCCTGTAAACGCTCCTCGATGATGCCGATGACGACCTCATCGGGAACCAGCTTTCCCGCGTCCATATAAGCTTGGGCCTTTTTGCCCATCTCAGTGCCGTTCTTCAGCGCGGCACGGATAATATTACCCGTGGAAATTTGTGGAATGGAAAGATGCTTGCAGATTGCCTCCGCCTGGGTGCCTTTCCCAGCGCCGGGGGCTCCCAGCAGAATGATTTTCATAATAACGACTCCTTCCTAAACCGCATTAATCCAGGAATCCTTTGTAATGACGCATCATCATCTGAGATTCCATCTGCTTCATGGTATCCAGCGCTACGCCTACCAAAATGATGACGGAGGTTCCGCCCATCATCAGGTTGTGCATTCCGGTGAAAGCGCTGAACGCAATGGGCAGCAAGGCGATGACCGCCAGGAACAAAGCGCCGATCAATGTAATCTTTGACAGAATTTTCTGAATATAATCAGAAGTAGGCTTTCCGGGACGAATTCCGGGAATCGTGCCGTTGTTCTGACGAAGATTATTGGCCATTTCAATGGGATTATACTGAATCGCCACATAGAAATAAGCGAACATCAAAATCAGCAGGAAGTAAATTAACGCGTACACCCAGCCGGTGGTGGAAAGAGCGTCCAACACGGTTTTCCAGAAGCCTGTCGGAGTTACAAACAGCTGGATGGTGGATGGAATGGTTAAAATAGAGCTTGCGAAGATGATCGCATAACGCCGGACATATTGACCTTGATGGGAAGATGGGTGGACTGGCCGCCGTACATCTTTCTGCCGACAACCCGTTTCGCGTACTGCACCGGGATTCTTCTCTCCGCGTCGTTCATGAATACGATGACCCAGATAATGGCCAGGAAGATGATGACGAACAGCGGTACGAAGAAGTAATACTGGCCGAAAGAATCGGGAGCCTGCCATGCGGCTTGGAGAGCCTGCACCAGAATGTTGACCGTATCGGGCAGTCTCGCCACGATACCTGCGAACAGCAGAATGGAAATACCATTGCCAATGCCCTTCTGGTTGATCTGCTCGCCCAGCCACATCATCATAGCGGTACCGGCGGTGAACACCAGCACGATGACGATTGCGGTAAATACGCCCGCGGCGCCCTCAGTATAGGTGACGATCGGCGTTCCCTCATAGCTGCTGCCCCGCAGGTACAGATAGTAGGCCAAGCCCTGTACCAGACCAAGGACAACCGCGACATAGCGGGTAATGGCGCCGATCTTTTTCCGGCCCTCTTCCCCTTCCTTGGCCATTCTCTCTAACGGAGGAATCGCCACGGTCAGCAGCTGCATAATAATGGAGCTGTTGATGTAGGGAGTTACCGACATGGCGAACAGGGTCGCCTGGGCGAAAGCGCCGCCGGATAAGGTGTTCAAATACGCAAACGCGTTGGCGCTGGAGCTGTCGGTCACAAAACCCATCAGGCCGGCCAGCGCTTCCATGTTCAGGAAGGGGGCCGGCATATTGGCGCCGATTCGGAAAACAATGATCACCAACAGGGTGAACAGGATCTTTTTTCTTAAGTCCGGGATTTTCCAGGCGTTCTGCATTGTTTTGAACAACTCAGATCACCTCAGCCTTCCCGCCGGCCGCCTCGATCTTCTGCTTTGCAGCTTCAGAATAAGCGCTGACCTTAACCGTCAGGTTCTTGGTCAGTTGGCCGTTGCCGAGAATTTTAATGCCGTCGCAGGCTTTTTCGCGATGCCAGCCTTGATAATGGCTTCATTATCAACCACTGCGCCGTCTTCAAATACATTCAGAGAGCCAACGTTGATGGCAACGATCTCCTTGGCGAAGATGTTGTTGAAGCCTCTCTTCGGAATACGCCTCTGCAGAGGCATCTGGCCGCCCTCGAAGCCGGGACGCATCCCTCTGCCCGCTCTGGCCTTTTGGCCCTTGTGGCCCTTGCCGGCAGTTTTGCCCTGGCCTGAGCCATGCCCTCTACCGATGCGCTTGCTCTCTTTGGTGGAGCCTTCCGCCGGTGAAAGTTCATGCAGTTTCATTGGATTCGCACCTCCTGCTTACGCTTCTGTTACCTCGATGAGGTGGATGATCTTTGCCACCTTGCCCTTTGTCTGCGGGTTATCCGGCTGAACGGTCTCGTCGCCGATCTTACGCAGACCCAAAGCCTGGGCGGTTGCAATCTGGTCCTTTTTGCTGCCGATCAGACTCTTGACCAGCTTTACCTTTAGCTGTGCCATATTGCTACCCCCTTACTTATAAGATTTCTTTTACGGACTTGCCGCGGATCACCGCGACTTCCTCTGCGGTACGCAGGCTCTTCAGGCCTTCCAAAGTGGCCCGCACCACGTTGCAGGGATTGTTGGAACGCAGGGCCTTGGTTCTGATATCCTTGATACCAGCCGCCTCGACCACAGCACGCACCGGGCCGCCGGCGATCACGCCGGTACCGGGAGCGGCGGGCTTCATGAGAACCTTGCCGGCGTCGTAGATGCCGATGACCTCATGAGGAATGGTGGTTCCTCTCAGAGAAATCTTCACCAGGTTCTTCTTGGCGTCCTCGATTCCCTTGCGGATAGCGTCCGGAACCTCGCCGGCCTTGCCGATGCCGAAGCCCACAGTGCCCTTTTCGTCGCCAACCACAACCAAAGCGGCAAACTTAAAGATACGGCCGCCCTTTACAGTCTTAGATACACGGTTGATCGCGACTACGCGCTCTTTGTATTCGCTCTCAGTCGCTTTTGCGTCAAATCTAGCCAAAAGTATTCCTCCTTCTCTTAGAACTTGAGGCCGCCCTCACGGGCGCCTTCGGCCAGCTCTTTGACGCGGCCGTGGAAAATATAGCCGCCGCGGTCGAATACGACCTCGGAAATGCCCTTTTCAGCGGCACGTTTGGCAATGAGCTCGCCAACCTTCTTCGCGGCTTCCTTGTTTCCGCCGTTTCCATCAAATTCCTTGTCCAGCGTTGAGGCCGCCGCCAGGGTTACACCCTTAACGTCGTCGATCAACTGGGCGTAGATGTGATTGGTGGAGCGGAAAACGTTCAGGCGCGGACGCGCCGCGGTGCCGCTGATCTTACCGCGCACTCTTTTATGGCGGTGTAATCTAGCTTTATTGGTATCAGCCTTATTCACCATCGTTGATTCACTCCTTTAATTACTTCTTGCCGCCCTTACCGGCCTTACCTTCCTTGCGGCGGATGACCTCGTCAACATACTTGATGCCCTTGCCCTTATAAGGCTCCGGCGGACGCTTCTCGCGGACCTCCGCGGCGAACTGTCCGACCTTCTGCTTGTCGGCGCCATGAATGATGATCTTGTTCGGGCCCGGTACCTCAATGGTAATATCGTCTGTTTCAGACATGGTTACCTGATGAGAGTACCCCAGGTTCATCACAAGGTTTTTGCCTTGCTTCTGCACACGGTAGCCTACGCCGTTAACCTCCAGCTCCTTCTTGTAGCCCTCGGTAACGCCCACGATCATATTGTGGATCAGGGTGCGGGTCAAGCCGTGCAGGCTGCGGTTCTCCTTCTCGTCATTAGGACGGGTGACCAGAACCTCGCTGCCCTCGACCTTAACGGTCATGTTGGGATGAACCTTTTGGGTCAAAGTAGCCTTGGGGCCTTTGACCGTTACAACACCGTCGCTCACCTTTACGTCAACGCCGGCGGGAATATTTATAGGTTTTCTTCCAATTCGAGACATATCAACACCTCCTTACCAAATAAATGCAAGGATTTCGCCGCCTACATTCTCCTTACGGGCCTGACGGTCGGTCATAACGCCCTTGGAAGTGGAAACGATCGCGATGCCCAGGCCCTTTAATACCTTAGGCATATCCTCTACGCTGCTGTAAATTCTCAGGCCGGGCTTGGAAACCCTGCGAAGGCCGGTGATGACCGGGGTCTTTCCCTCGCCGTATTTCAAGGTTGCCCGGATCATGCCCTGCTTGCCATCCTCGATGACGGTAAAGCTCTTTACATAGCCCTCGTCCACCAGAATCTGCATAATCGCTTTCTTCATGTTGGAAGCCGGGATATCAACAGTTTCATGCTTGGCGGAACTCGCGTTGCGGATTCTCGTCAGCAAATCTGCGATAGAATCAGTAATTTGCACTGCCGTTTACCTCCTTTGCTCTTGCTTACCAGCTGGCTTTTTTCACGCCCGGAATCTCGCCCTTATAGGCAAGCTCCCTGAAGCAGATACGGCAAATTCCGAATTTGCGAAGGTAGGCATGCGGCCTGCCACAGATTTTGCATCTGTTGTATTCGCGGGAAGAATACTTCGCCGGTCTTTGCTGCTTGATTTTCATAGATGTTTTGGCCACAACAATCCCTCCTTATTTCGCAAACGGAGCGCCCATCAAGGAAAGCAGCTCGCGGGCCTCTTCGTCGTTGTTTGCGGTGGTTACGAAACAAATGTCCATTCCGCGAACCTTATCGATCTTATCGTAATCGATCTCAGGGAAGATCAGCTGCTCCTTAATGCCCATGTTGTAGTTGCCACGGCCATCGAAAGAGTTGGGGTTGATGCCTCTGAAGTCTCTTACACGGGGCAGAGCCACGTTGAACAGCCTGTCAAGGAACTCGTACATCCGGTCACCTCTCAGGGTAACCTTCACGCCGATATTCATTCCCTCACGGAGCTTAAAGTTCGCAACGGACTTTCTGGCCTTGCAGACCACCGGCTTCTGGCCGGTGATAGCGGCAAGATCGGTAGTGATGGCGTCGATCACCTTGGCGTTGTCCTTGGCCTCGCCGGCGCCGACGTTGATTACGATCTTATCCAGCTTCGGGATCTGCATGACGCTCTTATAAGAAAACTTTTTCATCAAAGCGGGCGCTACGTCCTGCTTGTAGTAATCCTTAAGTCTAGCCATCTTTTATCCTCCTTACAGCGACTCGCCGCATTTTTTGCAAATGCGTTCCTTAGTGCCGTCCTCATAGATCTTATGGGCGACACGGGTGGGCTTGCCGCAGCGGGGGCAAACGATCTGGACCTTGGAAGCGTACATGGCGCCCTCGGCCTTTACAATGCCGCCGGTTTCACCCATTCTGCGGGGCTTCATGTGCTTGGATACCATGTTGATCTTTTCCACGATGACCTTGCCCTCTTTGGGGCTGACAGCCATTACCTTGCCTTTTTTGCCGCGCTCCTTGCCGCTTAACACGACTACGGTGTCACCCGTTTTTACATGAACCTTATTAATCATCAGTGAGCACCTCCATTAAAGCACTTCGGGCGCAAGGCTCAAAATTTTGAGGTAATCCTTATCGCGCAGTTCTCTCGCCACCGGCCCGAAAATACGGGTGCCGCGAGGGTTCTTGTCGTCACGGATAATGACGGCCGCGTTCTCATCGAAGCGGATGTAGGTGCCGTCATCACGGCGAACGCCTTTTGCGGAGCGGACGATGACCGCCTTGACCACGTCGCCTTTTTTTACCACGCCGCCGGGTGCTGCTTTTTTCACGGAAGCTACCACCACGTCGCCGATATTTGCATACCTTCTGCGAGTGCCGCCCAGAACGCGAATGCACATAAGCTCCTTCGCGCCGGTGTTATCGGCAACTTTGAGGTAAGTCTGCTGCTGTATCACAGTGCGTTCCTCCTATTCAAGTTTATTGGCTGGGGGCCTTACCCCTTCAGCCAGCAAAACACTCCTGAGCGGATTATTTCGCTTTTTCAATGATCTCTACGAGACGCCATCTCTTATCCTTGGAAAGGGGACGGGTCTCCATCACGCGCACGCGGTCGCCGATGTTGCACTCGTTGTTTTCGTCATGCGCCTTCAGCTTCACCGTACGCTTGATGATCTTTTTGTAAAGGGGATGCTTTACGCTGTCCTCAATGGCGACAACGATGGTCTTATCCATTTTGTTGCTGACCACCTTGCCAACATTGGTTTTTCTCATATTTCTTTCGCTCACGGCTTAATCCTCCCTTCCCTTACGCCTTAGCGCTGTCGTTCAGTTCCATCTGGCGAAGAACGGTTTTCACTCTTGCGATGTCCTTCTTAACAGCACTGATGCGCATCGGGTTGTCGAGCTGATTAATGGCAAGCTGGAAACGCAGGTTGAAAAGTTCAGCTTTCAGGTCTTTGAGCTTGCTTTCCAGTTCTGCGGCGCTTAATTCTCTAATCTCTGAGGCCTTCATTACTGCTCAACCTCCGTTTCTTCCTTTTTCACGAACTTGCATTTAATCGGCAGCTTGTTGGCAGCCAGTCTCATAGCCTCCCGGGCGGTTTCCTCAGCGATTCCGCCGATCTCGAACATCACTCTGCCGGGCTTAACCACGGCCACCCAGTACTCGGGAGAGCCTTTACCGGAACCCATTCGGGTTTCAGCGGGCTTTTCGGTGATGGGCTTGTCGGGAAAAATCTTGATCCAAACCTGTCCGAAACGCTTGGTATAACGGGTCATGGCCACACGGGCGGCCTCGATCTGGTTCGAGGTGATCCACGCCGGCTCCAGGGCCTGCAGGCCAAACTGGCCGTAAGTTACTTTGTTACCCCGCATCGCCTTACCGGTCAAACGGCCTCTGTGGACTCTGCGGTATTTTACACGCTTGGGCAACAGCATTACTTATTGCCTCCTTCCCTGCGGGCACGGGGACGGCCGGCGTTCTGGAGCACTTCGCCCCGGTACAGCCAAACCTTTACGCCGATGCGGCCGTAGGTGGTGGCAGCCTCGGCAAAGCCGTAATCGATGTCCGCTCTGATGGTCTGCAGCGGAATAGTACCCTCGTGGTACTGTTCGGTTCTGGCGATTTCAGCGCCGCCCAAACGTCCGCCGACTTGTGTCTTGATTCCCTTGGCGCCGAATCTCATAGCGCGGCCGATGGCCTGCTTCATGGCGCGGCGGAAGGAAATTCTCTTTTCCAGCTGCTGGGCGATATTTTCAGCAACCAGCTGGGCGTTCAAATCGGGAGATTTGACCTCCACGATATTGATGGCGACCGGCTTGTTCAGAATTTTTTCGCACTCCAAACGCAGCTTTTCGATTTCAGCGCCGCCCTTGCCGATGACCATACCAGGCTTCGCGCAGTGGATATGGATACGGACTTTGGAAGCGTCGCGTTCAATTTCGATCTTCGGCACTCCGGCTCCGTAGAGCTTTTTCTTCAGGTGCTTGCGCAGGTTATAGTCCTCGACGAGGGTATCGCCGAAATCCTTATCCTTGGCAAACCAGCGGGAGTCCCAATCTTTGATTACGCCCACACGGAGACCGTGGGGATTTACTTTCTGGCCCATACTATCAGTTTACCTCCTCTACTGCGTTATTCTTGTTCCTTGAGCACGAGGGTGACGTGCGAGGTCTTCTTGTCGATGCGGAATGCGCGACCCTGCGCTCTGGGACGAATGCGCTTGAGGATCGGGCCCTGGGACACATGGCACTCGGCCACGTATAACCGGGAAACGTCCATATTGTGGTTGTTCTCAGCATTGGCGATTGCGACTTGAGCAACTTCTCGAGGTCCTCACAGGCGGCCTTCGGGGTATGCTTCAGGACAGCCATTGCATAATCAACCGGCTTGTTGCGGATCAGATCCAGCACAACCGATACTTTTCTGGGAGAAATACGGGCGTATTTCAAATAAGCTTGCTTCCATGCGATACACTCCTTTCGGCCGTTATTTCGTTGTTTTCGCGCCGGCGTGGCCTCTGAAGGTCCTGGTGGGGGCGAACTCGCCCAGCTTGTGGCCGACCATATCTTCAGTAACATACACCGGGACGTGCTTGCGGCCGTCGTGGACCGCAAAGGTGTGACCGACGAAATCCGGGAAGATGGTAGAGCTTCTGCTCCAGGTCTTCACGATTTTCTTTTCGCCTGTCTTATTCATTTCCTGAACCCTTTTGAGCAGCACAGGCTGTACAAAAGGACCCTTCTTAACGCTTCTGCCCATTATTTAAGCTCCTTTCCGTACGCCTTATTTACCATTTCTGCGTCTCACGATAAACTTATCGGAGCGGTTATGGTGCGCTCTGGTCTTATATCCAAGAGCGGGCTTGCCCCAGGGGGTAACCGGTCCCGGACGTCCAACAGGGGATTTACCTTCACCACCGCCGTGGGGGTGGTCGTTGGGGTTCATAACAGAACCGCGGACGGTAGGTCTCCAGCCATGTTGCGCTTTCTGCCGGCCTTGCCGATTTTCACGTTCTCGTGGTCCACGTTGCCTACCTGGCCGATGGTGGCCATGCAGTTTACGGGAACGTTTCTCAGCTCGCCGGAAGCAGTCTCAGAAGAGCCATGTTGTTTTCCTTGGCCATCAGCTGAGCCATGTTGCCGGCGGCCCGGGCCAACTGGCGCCCTTGCCGGGATACAGCTCAACGTTGTGAATGAAGGTACCGGTGGGGATATTGGCCAGCGGCAGAGCGTTGCCGGGCTTGATATCCGCAGAGGGGCTGGCGACTACCGTGTCGCCGACCTTCAGGCCGTTGGGGGCGATGATATATCTTTTCTCGCCCGTCCTGATACTCGATCAGGCGATGAAAGCGGAACGGTTAGGATCGTATTCCAGGGTCTTGACCGTTCCCG
>ENA-OQLB01000598-OQLB01000598.1-human-gut-metagenome-genome-assembly--contig:-NODE-598-length-19585-cov-2.203258_pt1 | contig 19585 bp, 22 predicted proteins | sample MGYA00242656_ERZ504813 | MGnify/ENA primary metagenome ERZ504813 (study PRJEB26092, sample SAMD00036388) | human gut metagenome | host: Homo sapiens | study: EMG produced TPA metagenomics assembly of... | reverse complement strand
CGAAACCGAACTACCGGGTTCCCCGTAAAGATTGGTAACTGAAATGGCTAACGATTCTGAATGTAAAATCCTCTGACACTGCATGAGCCGACTACTATGAATGCTTCTGAACTTATGGAGATCCTGTTCTGGATTGATGAATTTAACCCGACAGCGATCAACCTCTTTCAGTTAGAAACCTATCCAGGAGAGAAATGTAATTCAAACGAGGATACCGCTGTCCGTTACCATGATTCTGATAACTGGCCACAGACCTGCGACGATTGTGGGAAACATGAACCTAAAAGGAAATGGCGATCTGCAAATGTAAAACTGTGCGAAACTTAAATTCGTTGTATTTTCCTTTGTAGTCAAAGAAAAAGCACTATAAATCGTGATCAGCAAACGATTTCAGTGCTTTTTTACGTGTTATTCTATTAAATGTGTCTAGTTATTTAACAGGAAGAGGAAGAATATATTTTCTCATCCCTCCCATTGAACCGTGCGTACGGGTCTCTTATACAGATCTACAGCTTATATTCCAACTTTAACTATGGTGTTGTGAAGTTCAATCAACTTTCAGCATCCGATACCCCACGCCAATGTGTGTTTGGATATATTGTGGAGAGTTCGGTTCTTTCTCGATTTTTTTACGAAGTGTTGCCATAAACACACGAAGGGAAGCAATATCATTATCCCAACTACTTCCCCAAATGCTTTGCGTAAGGAAAGTATGGGTCAGAACTTTTCCTATATTTCTTGTCAACAGGCAAAGCAACTTATATTCAATAGGTGTTAAATGCAACTCTTCTTCATTCAAATAAGCACAACCTGCAACATAATCTACACGAAGTTTTCCGTTTACAAAAACAACCGCTTCGGCAGGAGATACTTTTTGCATCATCGATAACCTTCTTTGCGTGACTCGTAGTCTGGCAAGCAGTTCCTCAACAGAAAATGGCTTTGTTAAATAATCATCTGCGCCAGCATCCAACGCATCAATTTTATCGGTATCTTCACTGCGAGCACTGATTACGATAATTGGCATATTTGACCAAGTACGGATTTTTTTAATAATCTCAACACCGTCTATATCAGGAAGTCCTAAATCAAGTAAAACAATGTCAGGATTGTGTGAAGATGTTTCTAAAATTGCCGATTGACCATCGGGTGCCGTCAGATATCGGTATTCGTGCGTTTTTAAGGTTGTTGTAATTAAATTTCTGACAGATGTGTCATCTTCTACAACTAATATTAGTGACTTATTCATATACTTTGACCTCCCCTGCCGGTAATGTAAATGTAAATACTGTTCCGTGCGGCAGATTATCTGAAACAGTAAGTTCTCCGCCGTGGGCGTTAATAATGGACTTGCACAAAGATAATCCGAGTCCTAAACTTCGACGGCTGTCTGCAATTTGATTTGCACCGCTATAGAACATGTCGAATATCCGTGGCTTTATTTCGTCAGCAATTCCGTTTCCGTCATCCGATATAGATACGATTGCTTGTTTTCCCCGCTTTTCTGTCCGAATAACAATATGAGAGTTTTTAGGTGTATATTTGATAGCATTATCAACAATATTGATGATTACCTGAACAATAAGCTTTGCATCCATTTTTGCAAGAAGAAATTCTTCTTTGCTTTCAACGGAAATATGATGTTCTTCACTCTTTCGATTAATATGATGTAACGCTTCTGTGATCACGTCATCCATCAAATCTTCCATTATACGGAGATTCAACCGTCCTTCTTCAATCCGGGTTACAGCCAGCAAGTTTTCTACAAGGTTAATCAGCCACATGGAATCATCATAAATATCCATGTACAGCTGCTTTTTTGTATCATTATCAAAGGAATCGCCGTTGGACAAAAGATTGCTGGCATTACCGGAAATGGATGTCAGCGGTGTCCTCAAATCATGTGAAATAGCACGCAGCAGGTTCGCTCGCAACTGTTCATTTTTTGCAAGAATGGCCGCCTCCTGTTTCTCACGGGCATTTTTCTCATTTTCCAAAGCCAGGGCACATTCTCCGAGAATGGATAGTAGAATACTATTTTCAAATGGATCAAGAGGTATTTCCCCCATCACGATTCCAATAACTCCATATACCATACTGCTGCTGCGAACAGCAAGGTACAGGCATTTTGCATTGGAAAGCGTTCCTGTTGTAGCTCCGGCACGTTTATTGTTTTTCAATACCCAGCCGGCAACAGCCTTTTCATTTTCGGAAATACACGATTCCAAATTTTCTTCAGTTACAGAAAAAATATGCGGCATATCCAACACTTCTCCATCAGCTAAATAAAAACGATATCTTTTCTCAAGAGTTTAATGAGCTGATTTGAAGTTTGCAGATACAATTTCATTTTTATCTTTGCCTGCTGCAATAGCTGGTTTGTATCAAATAACACTTTGGTACGGTAGGCAGATTGTGCCGCCTGTTTTGCTTGGTTTTTAATCCGTATAGCAAGAGAACCGGTTAAAAATGCCGCCAAAAACATGATAATAAAGGTAACAGGATAACCTTGATCATACGCCTGCAAGGTAAATTGAGGTTCCGTAAACAGGAAATTAAAGACCAAAACACTTACAATCGAGAAAATTAGGCTGTATATCTGATGTTTCGTGATGACAGCGGTGACAAGAACACCTAAAACAAAAACAGTAATGAATATTTGCTTCGTCAAATCCAAATTTCTGGAAAATCATTCCGACTAAACTGGATAAAATCAGAATCGCAGTAGATTTTAATGTATCAGTGACAGAGAATACGATATGGTTCTTTTTCCTGCCCCCTCTTACTGATACACTGCCGCATCAGAAACCGTATCCGGAATAATATGCACATCCAGGTTAGGGGCATAATCAATCAATTTTTCTGTCAGGGTCGGTTTGCTGAACAAATGCCGTTTTGTAGCAGAACTACGTCCGATCACAATCTTTGACACACCGGACAAACGAGTAAATTCCGCAATCTGAAACGGAACATCTTCTCCGTAAACTGTTTCTATTTTTGCCCCAAGCTGCTCAGCAAGACGAATATTTGAACGCAGGCGTTTTACATTTTCCTCGCTCATCACCGAAAAATCTGGGGTTTCTACAAACAGAGCCGTAAACTCTCCTTTAAAAGCAGAAGCCATTTTTGCGGCGGTACGGATAATTTTCGCATTGGATGGAGAAGAAGATAGACATACAAGAATATGTTCGCCTGTGTGATAATCTCCATGATTTTTTATGCGGGTATTTTCTGTGAGGATATTCACCCGGTCCGCACATCGCCGCAGTGAAATCTCCCGGAGAGCTGTCAAATTTTCTATTGTAAAAAAATTTTCTACTGCCTGTTTTGCCTGTGTCTGTCTGTATACATTTCCTGTATTCAAACGGTTGATCAAATCCTGTGGTTCAATATCTATTAATTCAACCTGATCTGCATTATCAAAAATAGAATCCGGGATGCGTTCCCGTACAACAATTTCCGTAATGGATGCAACTGTATCACAAAGGCTTTCAATATGCTGAACATTGACAGTCGTATAGACATCAATCCCTGCATTCAAAAGTTCCTTAATGTCCTGATACCGTTTTGCATGACGGCATCCTTCGGCATTCGTATGCGCAAGTTCATCTACAAGGATAAGCTGTGGTTTTCTTTTCAACGCCATGCCAATGTCGAATTCGTTCAGTATCATACCATTATAGAGAACTTCTCTTGTTGGAAGAACTTCTAAGCCATTTAAAAGAGCTGCTGTTTTGGGACGTGCGTGGGGTTCTACATAACCGGCTACCACGTCAATTCCCTGCTGTTTTTCCATATGAGCTGCTTCTAACATGGCGTAGGTTTTACCCACACCAGCTGCATATCCGAAAAAGATTTTCAAATGTCCTTTATTACGGTTTTCTTCATCAGCTTGGATTTCCTTTAATAACTGATCCGGATTGTGTCTGCTTTCACTCATACGGTCATCTCCTTGTACAAAACCATTATATAGAATAATACGTAAATTTCAGAAAAGCATTTTAGCACTGACATTAAAATCGCATAAAGATTATACCACCTTTTCTTCTTTTTTTCCATTCGGGCGTGTAGCCGAAAGCAGAAAACGCTCCGAAAAATCACGCAATTTTTCGACAAATAGACCTTCATACAATTAATGTCATTTTGCCATATCACTCTCACTGGTTTCTCAATCGTGTTGATGGGATGTACCGCAATGTCTATAGAGTCTGGAGTAATGACGCTTTGCTTTATTTGAAGGGATAAGGAACAATACTCATCTTTCAAAATATCGTTGGATTCCTCTATGATAAAGCCAAAATCAAGTTTATTATTTCCTATCCCATTTATTATTTCACTTACAGAACCGTAGAACAGGTTCAGCTCATAGTTTGGGTATTCGCTTGAAAATTGTTCTAATAGATCTGCAATAGAATCTATGATTGCAGGTGTTTCAAATCCAATCCTGAGCTTAGAATCTGAAATAAGTTTTTGGGATTGATTTTCCTTGAGAAATTTATCCAGCTTTTCCATAAGAAAATAACCATAAATAAATGCTGCCACTACTGCTATAAGTAAAACAAAGTCTTTCATATCACCAACTTCTTTCAAAAATTAAATATGAAAACATTTTTGAATATGTTTCGTCTCCCCAAGAACAAGCATGGTACTGTCCTTTAACAACTGCGTATCGGAACTTATTTTCAAATTCATAAATATTATTTGTTTTCAGCGCCATAATATTGATGTTATATTTTTTTCGTATATCCAACTGACCGATTGTTTTTCCTATCCATTCTCCCGGTATAGATATTTCAAAGATTGCATGTTCTTCATCTAGTTCTATGTAATCGAGAATATGATCAGCACTATAACGGATCGCAACCCAATCGGCAAGCTGCCTTTCGGGATAAACAATTTCATCTGCACCGTTTCGTAAAAGAAATTTTGCATGAACATCACGAGCGGCACGAGACACCACCATTCTTGCACCGAGTTCCTTCAAAAGGGACGTTACTTCCAATGAATTCTGAAAGTTATCTCCGATAGCCACAATACAAACATCAAAGTTCCCAACACCAAGCGAACTTAAAAAATCCTCATTAGTCGCATCCCCAATCTGAGCGTTGGTTACAAAGGGAAGTACAGCATCAACTCGAGTATCTTCTTTATCTACCGCCATCACCTGATGATGCAATTCATCTAATTTTATAGCAATATGCCGTCCGAATCTTCCCAGACCGATAAGTAATATTGATTTCATTTTTTTATTCTCCTTAACCTACTGTAATTTTTTCCTGAGGATATTTTGAACCGTTAGGCCTTTTTTCAGAAATGGTGGCAAAAATCAAGGTCAATCCTCCCACTCTGCCAAAAAACATCAGGCAAATCAAGATTATATGGGAAAAAGCCCCAGGTCAGGAGTTATTCCCAGCGATAACCCTACCGTCCAATTGCCGACGCCGTCTCAAACAAAGCGGCCACAAGTGGAATATCTTCTGTGCTGCTAATTACCATTCCTCCGACAAGGAATAAAACGATATACATTAAAAAAATCGTAGCTGCATTTCTGATAGTGCCATCCGGAATTTGTCTGCCGAAAAAATGAGTGTGTTCTTTTTTTCTAAATACAGATAATGCCGATGAAACTAGAACTGCAAGAGTTGTCGTTTTCATTCCACCTGCAGTGGAACCGGGCGAGCCACCGATGAGCATCAGCATAATGATAAGCATTTGCCCAACTTCACTGAGTAAAGTCAAATCTGCCGTATTGAATCCTGCTGTTCTCGGCGTAACGGATTGAAACAAAGAAACCCATACTCTTTCTGTAAAGAGGCACATTTGAAAACTCAAAATAAAAAAAGTAAAGAGCCGGTAAGAATATCAATATTCCTGTTACCATAAAAATCACCTTGCTTTGCATCCGGTATTTTTTTAAATGCCATTTATGATTCTTTATATCCTCCCAGGTAAGGAATCCAATACCTCCTGCAATAATCAGCATCATAATTACAAGATTTACAATCGGCTGTACAGAATAAGAGGTCAACGAGGAAAAAGGGGTTCTTATACCGATTAGATCAAATCCTGCATTGCAAAAAGCAGAAATAGAATGGAACAGTGAATACCATATTCCTTTCCAAAGCCCAAAATCCCTGCAAAAAACAGGGGCTAAAAGAACCGCACCAATGATTTCGATAAGAATAGTAGTCCGAATAATAAATTGCGTTCTCCGTACAATACCACCCACCGTTGGAGCCGAAATTGCCTCTTGCATAGTACTTCGCTGCATCAACCCGATTTTGCGTCCGGAAACAACAGCAATCGCAATAGCAATCGTAATAATTCCCATACCTCCGATTTGAATCAGCAATAAAATAACTCCTTGACCAAATAAAGACCAGTAGGTTGCCGTATCCTTAATAACCAGTCCCGTCACACAAACCGCAGAAGTTGCGGTAAACAAAGCATCCAAAAAGGATGTACTCTGACCGCTTTTTGTAGCAATCGGCAGCATCAAAAGCAGACTGCCTAAGAGGATCACGGATAAAAACCCTAAACTAATCACTTGAAATGATGTTATATGTCGATGTCTTGATCTGTTTGTCTGTTGCATAACTATATCCCCATAATCTTAATTTCTTTTTTATATTTCCTTTATTCTATCTTTATTTGTATTAAATGGGCGTAAGTAAGTTTGTTTTGAAATTAAGATTGTATAAAGATGAGCAGAAGTCTGAAATCTTTTGCTCATCTTTTGAGAGTATTTCTTTCCACCTTAAATGGATGTCCTGCAAATCTATGAAGCTCGTCCAATTTCATCAGTACAATGCCTGCACCCGGCTCGTTGCTCTTTAATGAACACATTTCTTTTTTTCTTGCCTTTTTTTATCTGCTCCTTTGATTTTGAGTAAAAGAAAAGGACACTCATCTTTCAGAAACTCTGAAAACAAGCGCCCTTTCGGTTCTTTTCTATGCTATTGAATAAAAAATGTTAATTCCATCCGAATGTGTTTCCTCATACCCGATGTAGACAACACACGACTTCGCAATGATAAGTTCCCGGGAATAAATCCACCCCGCTGATCTTCTCCACTTTATATCCACGTCCCTGTATCATCTCCAGATCCCGTGCCAAACTGGTCGGTTTACATGCAATATATACCAGACGTTCCACTCCGAAATTCAGGATCTTCATAAGTGCCTTCGGATTCACACCGTCTCTCGGTGGATCGAGCATGATCAGATCCGGAACTTCCCCCAGTTCATCAATGACTTTCAATACATCCCCGGCCCAGAATGTACAATTGTCCAGATTATTTAACTTCGCATTTTCTTTTGCTGCTTCTACCGCTTCTTCTACAATCTCCACACCAACCACTTTCTTCGCAACCGGCGCAAGGATCTGTGCGATCGTTCCTGTTCCGCTGTACAGATCGAAGACAACTTTTTCATTCGTATCTCCGATGTATTCTCTGGCTGTCTCATACAAGACTTCCGCTCCCAGCGAATTAGTCTGGAAGAATGAGAATGGTGTGATCTTGAATTTTAATCCAAGTAATTCCTCGTAGAAATAGTCCTGTCCGAACAGGACTTCTGTTCCTTCGTCTTTTACGACATCTGCAAGGCTGTCGTTCTTTGTATGCAGGATTCCGACCAATGTTCCATCAAAGTTCATTGCTGTCATCTTTGCTAACCATGCAGCCTTGAATGTCTGGATTTTTTCATTGCCTCTGCCGGGTCAACTCCGAGTTCTGCCGTATCGGATGCTGTGACCAGATCCACCAGGATTTCTCCTGTCTTTACTGCTTTTCTTACCAGCAGGTGGCGGAAATATCCAACATGGCGCATACGGTGATAATATGGAAGTCCCGATTCTCCCGCACATTCCAGTGTACATGCCAGAATCTTTCTGTAATCCTCATCTACGATCTGACAATCTGTCACATTTACAATATCATGAAAACTTCCGCGTTTATGCATTCCAAGTGCCAGTGGTCCGTCTTTGTATTCATCTCCGAATGAAAATTCCATCTTGTTGCGGTATTCGGTTCTGACAGGACTTGGTTTGATGCCTTCCCAGATATACTCCCCGTCTACCGCTTCATCCATCATTTTTTTTCACCTGCTCATTCTTCATGGCAAGCTGCTCTTCATACGGAAGATTCTGATAAGTACAGCTCCGCACTGTCCGAAATGTGGACAGGCTGACGGAATCTCGCTGGCTGACGGTTCCAGTACTTCCAGAAGACGCCCTTCTGCCTTTCCTTTTCTGATCTTATTGACAGAAAACCTTACCTTCTGTCCCGGCACGCCATTCTTTACGACTACCCATCTGTCTTCTTCCGGCAGATAAATGCGCCCTTTATTTGGAAATTCTACGGATTCTATAATTCCTTCGTATACCTGTCCTTTTTTCATATCTATCCTTTCTGTCATAGCTTTTGTCTATTGCAATTTATTTCATTATCTTTACTATTTCTGGTTCTGTCTCTTGTTCCGCTTTTCTATCCTTATATACTGCTTTCAGGATTGTCCCTTCCTGTTCCACTTTCACATGTTTCAGACTTTTCACATACTGATTGAACTGGGAATATCCATAATCGCGGATCTTAAAGTCTTTGTATTTTTCATACATTTTATTTCCCAGTGTACTGAGTTCTACTCCGGATCTTCCCGACTTTTTCACAATCTGTACGACGTAGCTGTCGATATTTTCCTTCAGATCCTGATCCTCTCTTAAAGTAACCGACACAATATTTCCATGTTTTACCATCTGGATTCTTGTGAATTCCTCCAGAAACTTGGACAGCATATTATACCCGTAGCTCCGCACATCAAAGTCCGGGTAAAGACTGACCAGACGGCTTCCTACTTCACCGAGTCCGGTTGGCTTATTGATATCCTGATTCTCAATGATCATCTTAATGATCGCATCTTCAATCTTCTCTTTACTTCGTCTGTCATGTGTTGTCTCGCTCTTCGATGTTCCCGGATTCTGCTCGCTCATCAGATTTTCCAGAATCGTAAACTTATCACACGCTTTCCTGAATGGCTCCGGAGTCTTATTTTCTCCCATGCCAATAACCATCTTTCCGCTCTCTCTAAGACGGCTGACGAGTCTTGTAAAGTCGCTGTCACTGGATACAATGCAAAATCCATCCACATCATTCGTATACAGGATATCCATCGCATCAATGATCATAGCTGAATCGGTAGAATTCTTTCCTTGTGTATAACTAAACTGCTGGATCGGCGTGATCGAGTTTGTCAGAAGTTCATCTTTCCAGCTTGAATGCTGCGTGCTCGTCCAGTCTCCGTATATTCTTTTATATGTAATGATCCCATATTTTGACAATTCTGTCAGGATCGGCTTGATGTATTTTGCTGATACATTATCTGCATCAATCAGTAGTGCATAACACTGTTCCTGCATACCTTCTCTCTCTTCTTTCTATAAATATTACTGAATTTTCCATGCGGACGCATTTGAGATTGCAAAAGAAAAGCAGGCCAGTCGCCTTTCTTTTACCAGATCGGTTTCTAACCTGCCTCTTTCTTCACTTATTCATCCGCCCGGTTCTTATACCTGATCGTCATCATCGAAAAAGTCATCGTCGAAATCATCGTCATCAAAATCATCCTCGAAGTCTTCCAGGTAATCCGGGGTAAAGAAGCAATATACTGCATAAGCGATTCCTGCAACTGCAGCTACAGCTCCGACTACTGCCAGAATCCAGAGTACGGTCTTGCCGTGTTTGTCCTCTTCTTTTTTATTCATCAGTTCGCTAAGCTTGGATGCTGCAATAATATCTTCTACTTTACTCATGCTCCCACGTCCTTTCCTCTGCTCTTTCGGCAAATCATTCTTTACTTATTATAACACTTTACGTAGTGTATGACTACTTATTTTTCAGATTTTTCTCCTGTATCCCGGATAGATTCCGGATTATTATACTTTCTGAAGTCTTGCAAATGTGGCAAACATCTTCTTCGTTCCGGGTCCGTCGAAGTGAACTGTTACTTCATAATCACGTCCGCCTTCAATGATTGCAGTTACCGTTCCTTCTCCGAATTTGATATGTCTGACACGGTCTCCCACTCCGTAAGGAAGCTTCCCGCCTTTTGGTGTCCCGAACTGCTGTACCGGCTTTGGTGCGGTAAATGCCTTCGTCTTAAATGTTTCTTTCGCCTGCATGAAAGAGGTCTTCACCCTTACCTGCTCACTTTCTTCTTTCTTCTCTTTTTTTGCTGATGGTCCTGTCTCCAGAAGTTCCAATGGGATTTCTTTTAAGAAACGGGACATCTTCTTATACTGTGTCTCCCCATGTACCATACGTTTTCTTGCACAGGTCAGTGTCAGATCTTTCTCTGCTCTTGTGATTCCTACATAACATAATCGTCTTTCTTCTTCCAGTTCTGCCGGGTCGTCTGCAGTAATCGTCATATAGCTCGGAAACAGTCCGTCTTCCATTCCTGCCAGATATACATGCGGGAATTCCAGACCTTTTGCACTATGTAATGTCATCAATACGACATAATCCGTACTTTCATCCAGACTGTCGATATCTGCTACCAAAGCTACATCCTCAAGAAATCCTCCAAGTGTCGGTGTTTCATTCTGTAGCGCACAGCTTTCTTCATAAGCAGCGATCTTATTGCGGAGTTCGTCTATATTTTCAATTCTTGATGTTGCCTCTTCACTCTCACATTCGTGGATCAGCGCATCGATATAACCAGTTTCTTTGATAACTTCCTCCAACAGTTCCAATACACTCATGTCTTCTGTATCATTCTTAAAATGCTCGATCATTGCAACGAACGATTCCAGTTTTGCCTGTCCTCTTCCGATGTTCGGGATCAGGTCTACGGCACGAAGTGCATCATAGAAGCTGCATTCTCTGGTTGATGCATATTCCTGCACACGGTTGATACTGGTCAGTCCGATACCTCGTTTTGGAACATTTACAATACGTCTGACAGCCAGATCATCTCTTCCGTTATCAATCGTCTTCAGATACGCAAGAAGATCCTTGATCTCGCGTCTCGCATAGAAGTTCACACCACCGATGACTTTATATGGAATACTGTCACGGACAAAACGTTCCTCGAACATACGGGACTGTGCATTGGTACGGTAAAGAACTGCATTATCTTTGTAGCTGCAGAGTTCTTTATTGACATGACGTCTGATGTCACCGACTACATATTCTGCCTCTTCATAAGCAGAATCAAACTGACGTAACTGGATCATATCTCCATCTTCATTCTCGGTCCAGAGCGTCTTGTCTTTTCTTCCCTGATTGTTCCGGATCACGGCATTGGCTGCATTCAGGATATTGCCGGTAGAACGGTAATTCTGCTCCAGCTTGATCACTTTAGTATCATCAAACACATGTTCAAAATCCAGGATGTTCTTAATATTCGCGCCGCGGAACTTATATATGGACTGGTCATCGTCTCCAACCACACACAGATTACGGTACTTGGATGCCAGCAGACGGATCAGTTCGAACTGTACTGTATTTGTATCCTGATACTCATCTACCATGATATAACGGAAACGCTCCTGATAATATTCCAGTACATCTTTCTGTGTCTGGAAAGCTGCACGGTCTTAAACAACAGATCATCAAAATCCAATGCATTATTTGATCGGAGCTGTTTTTCATATTCTTCATATACTTCTGCAATTTTTTTCCGGCTGTAATCCCCTTCCGCACGCATACGGTATTCCTGTGGTGTCACCAGTTCATCTTTTGCTTTAGATATCTCTGAAAGCAATGCCCTTTCCCGGAACATCTTCGTATCTACCTGCAGAAGCTTACAGACCTCACGCATCAGTGTCTTTGATCGTCACTGTCGTAGATTGTAAGTTGGTATCATATCCGAGCAGATCGATATGGCGTCTTAAGATACGCACGCACATGGAATGGAAGGTGCTTACCCATATACTCTCTGATCCGTATCCAACCAATTTGTCGACACGTTCCCTCATCTCTCCGGCTGCTTTATTCGTAAATGTAATTGCAAGGATATTCCATGGATTCACCTGCTGCTCTTCAATTAAGTAAGCAATTCTGTGTGTCAGAACCCTTGTCTTTCCGGATCCTGCTCCTGCAAGGATCAGAAGTGGTCCTTCTGTATGGAACACTGCTTCTCTTTGTTGTTCATTTAATGTATCGTATATACTCAATCTTATGGTTTCCTTTCTTTCCGGTTTTTATTCTTCTTTTTTCTTTCCGGCCTGTTCTGCTTTCGTCATGGATTCATGCTCTCTTTTTATTTCGCTATAAAGAGCCGTTGATGTCCAGTTCTGATTCTTTGCAGTAACGATTGCCTTCAGCGGAACCTGTACTTTTTCTTTTTTTCATCTGGAATAATAGCTTATCCAATATCCGATTGTCTGCCAGCAGCATGACAAGCATCTCTTCTTCAAAGTCTGTGATTTCTTCATTTTTTTCATTGTCTGTCCCGGAAGTTTCCTCCCTTGATGCCTCTTCCGCCACTTCTTCTTTCAGTCCGGTCAGTACTCCGATTGTCTTTGAATACTCTTCTTTTTCCACATATTTCACACGAAAACCAAGAAAAACTTCCCAGCATGCCGATCTTTCTTCCCTTTTTCGTGCCTTTCAGATTATAACATAGCATGATTGATTTCATATGCATTCTACCCTTTTCGAATGTCTGTTTCCATTATAGTTGCTTTGTCCGGGTTCTGCAAGAAACAATTTGGGACGAGGATTTAAAAAAATCCTCCGTCCCAAATTAAAAAATGTCCTGTCCCTTTTTCATTTTCATTCATCATTCGATTCATTTACGCGCTGATCGCATTTCCCGTATACAGCTGATAATATCTGCCTTTCTCTTCGATCAGTTCATCATGTGTACCTCGCTCAATGATTCTTCCCTGTTCCAGTACCATAATGCAGTCAGAATTGCGGACTGTCGATAATCTGTGGGCAATAACAAATGTTGTCCTTCCACGCATCAGCTTATCCATTCCATCCTGTACGATCCGTTCCGTTCTGGTATCGATGGAACTGGTTGCTTCATCAAGGATCAATACCGGAGGATCAGCAATAGCGGCTCTTGCAATTGCCAGAAGCTGGCGCTGTCCCTGGCTTAAATTTGCTCCGTCTCCGGTCAGCATCGTATCATAGCCTTTCGGGAGTCTTCGGATAAAGCTGTCGGCATTTGCAAGCTTTGCTGCTGCCACAATCTCTTCATCGGTCGCATCCAGTTTGCCAAAGCGGATATTGTCACGCACCGTTCCGGTGAATAAATGTGTATCCTGCAGAACAATCCCAAGTGAATGTCTGAGATCCGCTTTCTTAATCTTGTTAATGTTGATTCCATCATAACGGATCTTGCCGTCCTGGATATCATAGAAACGGTTGATCAGATTGGTGATCGTCGTCTTACCTGCTCCGGTCGATCCGACGAATGCAATCTTCTGTCCCGGTTTGGCATATAATTTGATATCATGCAATACAATCTTCTCATCATTATAACCGAAATCCACACCATTGAATACGACTTCACCTTTCACCTCCACATAATCCACACTGCCATCATTCTGATGTGTATGTTTCCATGCCCAGCGTTCGGTTCTTTCTTCACACTCTGTAAGCTTTCCGTCTTCTTCTTTCGCATTGACCAGTGTTACATATCCTTCATCCAGTTCTTCTTTTTCATCCATCAGCTTAAAAATACGGTCGGCCCCGGCCATTGCCATAACAATTGCATTCATCTGCATACTGATCTGGTTGATCGGCATACTGAAGCTCTTATTAAATGTCAGGAAGCTTGCCAGACTCCGAGGGTAAAACCTCCGACCTTTCCAAGTGCCAGCACACCCCCGATGATCGCACAGATCACATAACTGATATTTCCGATCTGTGCATTGATCGGTCCTAAAAAGTTGGCAAATGTATTGGCTTTGTCTGCACTGACATATAGTTCATCATTCAGCTTCTTGAAGTTCTGCATGTTCTCCTCTTCATGGCAGAATACCTTTACCACCTTTTGTCCGTTCATCATCTCTTCGATATAACCGTTCACAGTTCCCAGGTCTTTCTGCTGTTTTGCAAAATATGCCCCGCTCTGTCCGGCAGATTTCTTTGAACAGAATACCATGATTCCGACCATGATCATCGTTACGACCGTAAGTGGGATACTTAAGATCAACATACTGACAAATACACTGATGATCGTAATCCCACTGTTCAGAAGCTGCGGCATACTCTGCTGATCATCTGTCTTAATGTATCAATATCATTCGTATATACCGACATGATATCTCCATGTGCATGCGTATCAAAATACTTGACCGGTAGTTTCTCCATATGAGAGAACAGATCATTTCTTAAGTTGCGTAGTGTCCCTTGCGTCACATTGACCATCAGACGGTTATAACCGAATGTTGCCAGTACACCCAGTGCATAAAATGCTGCTACTCTGGCGATCGCATGTGCAAGCGGTGTAAAATTGGGGTTATCTGATAATAAAAATGGTGTGATATATTCGTCGATCAGGTTCTTCATGAACATCGTTCCCTGCACATTGCAAAGAACACTGACAACAATCAATACTACTACACTGATGCAGTGAAACTTATAATCTTTTAATACATATTTCATAAGGCGGAGGAATAATTCACCCGGATTTTTTACCTGTGCTTTCATTCCTCTCGGCTGTCTTCCCGGTCCCGGCATCTTATTCACCCTCCTTCTCGTCAAAATCGCCGCCACCTCTGGTCTGTGATTCATAGACTTCACGGTAGATATCATTCTGTTCCAGTAATTCTTCATGTGTACCGAATCCATTGACCTTACCGTCTTCCATAACGATGATACGGTCAGCATCCTGTACGCTTGAGATTCTCTGTGCGATGATCAGTTTCGTTGTATCCGGAATTTCTTCACGAAACGCTCTTCGGATCTTCGCATCTGTTGCGGTATCTACCGCACTGGTACTGTCATCCAGAATCAGTACTTTTGGCTTCTTAAGTAGTGCTCTTGCAATACATAGTCTCTGCTTCTGACCTCCGGATACGTTACTTCCGCCCTGCTCGATGTATGTCTCATATCCTTTCGGAAAACGGTCGATGAACTCATCCGCACATGCAAGTTCACACGCGTGTCTGCATTCTTCCAAAGTTGCTTCCTTGTCTCCCCAGCGGAGATTATCAAGGATTGTTCCGGAGAACAGCACATTATTCTGCAAGACTACTGATACCTGATCACGAAGCACTTCCATATCATAATCTTTGACATTTCTGCCACCGACCAGTACTTCGCCTTTCGTCACATCGTACAGACGACTGATCAGGTTAACCAGACTCGTCTTGGCACTTCCTGTTCCTCCGATGATTCCGATCGTCTCACCGGAACGGATCTTCAGATCAATATCTTCCAGTACTGGTTCGTCACTGTCCTTTTTATACGCAAAGTCCACATGACGGAATTCAATACTTCCATCTTCTACTTTCATGGCCGGATGTTCCGGATTCTTAAGATCACTCGTCTCATTTAACACTTCGGAGATACGTCTCGCACTTGCCATACTCATAGCGACCATGACAAATACCATCGACAACATCATCAGACTCATCAGAATATTCATGCAATATGTAAGAAGACTCATCAGTTCTCCTGTCGTCAGGGAATCACTTGCGATCATCTTTGCTCCGAACCAGCTCACTAACAGGATACAGGTGTATACCGCCGTCTGCATCATCGGTGCATTGAATACCAGATTTGTCTCTGCTTTTACAAAAATGTTATAGATATTCTCACTTGCTCTTCGTAACTTAGATGTCTCCTGTTCCTCTCTTACATATGCCTTCACGACACGGATCGCAGATACATTCTCCTGCACGGATTCATTCAGATCATCGTACTTTGGAAATGCCTGCTGGAAATATTTTGTCGCATGGCTCATGATCAGGAACAATAAAATTCCAAGAATAATTACCGCTACAAGATAGATACATGCCAGTCTCGCATTGATTGTAAATGCCATGACCATCGCACAGATCATACTGGCCGGTGCTCTGGTGAACATACGCAGGATCATCTGATATGCATTCTGTATATTGGTTACATCCGTTGTCATTCGGGTTACAAGTCCTGCTGTGCTGAATTTATCAATATTTGAAAATGAAAATGTCTGAATATTGTTAAACATAGCCTCTCGTAAGTTCCTTGCAAATCCCGCCGATGCTTTTGCACCGAATCTTCCGCCCATCATTCCGGCGAATAATCCGATGACCGCCGCAACAACCATGATTCCGCCGACTTTGTAGATGTGGTGGATATCCCCGGTATTGACCCCTTTATCAATAATTGATGCCATCAGATATGGATGATCATCTCCATCAATACCTCAAGGATCATAAAGAGCGGAGTTGCAATGGATGCTGCTTTAAATTCTTTAATCTGTTTTGCTAATGTCTTAATCATTCCATTTACGCCCTTTCTGTTTCGTTTCTTGTTTTATAGTTACATTTATAACTCCGATTTTCCGGATTACCTGACTTCATATTTCTTCACATTCTGATTAATCTGGTCTAACACCTTATAAAAAATATGAAGTTCTTCTTCTGATATGCCTTCGGAAAGCTCTTCTTCGATATGCTCCACAATATCCTCAAAAGATTCCTGACTTGCAATTCCTTTTTCTGTCAGGATTACTTTTTTTAACCTGGCATCCTGTTTTACCGATTCTCTTCTTACGAATCCCTTCTTTTCCATCAATTGAAGCAGATTCGTAACTGTAGATCTACCTACTGCAAATCTTTGTTCAATATCCTTCTGAAAAATATCCTGCTCCCGGTTCTCATACAGATACCGTATGATCCAGCCATGCATCATCGTCACTTCATCCACTCCAGACTTTCTCACATGTGCAGACAGATTCCTTGACAATTTCAGATCCGCACAGTGTATCTCCGGTCCGATCTTTCTTCTTTTCCGTTCCACATTACCATCCTTTCCGTTCAATTGTTCGCATTCAAATTGTTTGTTATCAAATTGTTTGTTGGCGAACTTATTTTATCATATCCAATTAAAATGTCAATAACTTCTCCGATATTCAGCCGTATTTTCCAGACATTTTCTGCAACGTGTATAAAAAAACGCTTGCCATCTAGTTTTCAAAACTATATAATAATTACATTGAGGTGATAAAAAATGACAATAGACACAAAAGATATGCTGAACAGCATTTTATCAAGCATCTCACGGATCGATTACGTGAGACCTGATGATATTCCGAATATAGATTTATACATGGATCAGGTTACTACCTTTATGGAAAAAGAACTGGCATCCAGTAAACGTCATGAAGATGATAAGATCCTTACCAAGACCATGATCAACAACTATGCCAAGAACAATCTTCTCCCTCCACCTGTGAAGAAGAAGTACTCCAAAGAGCATCTGCTGATAATGATCTTTATCTATTATTTTAAAAATTTTCTTTCTATTAAAGATATTGAAACTATGTTAGACCGATTACGGATAAGTATTTTGACACAGATCAGGATTTTGATATCACTTCTATCTATAAAGAAGTATGCGAACTGGAAAAGTCCAGAATTCCGGAATTTGAAAAAGAAATTATCCGCTCTTATAATTCTTACTAAAAATGTTTTGATGAAGCACCGAAAGATGACAGGGATTCTCTGCAGTTGTTTGCATTTATCTGTAACCTGAGTTTTGACATCTATGTTAAAAAGCAGATTGTAGAAAAGCTTTTGGATAATTTCCCCGATCTGCTTCACTCTAAAAATACCGGTGTCAAAAAGGATTCGGCCAAAAAAGAAATAAGACCGCACGTCTTATTTCTTTTTTTGCTTCTGCATTCTTGCCAAATGCATCTGCACTGTTTTTTCGCACCTTATTCTGCTTTTTCGTCTTTGACTTCCCCAAGTCCGATTCTCTCGAATACCATGTCATATCCGTCATTACCGTAATTCAGCGAACGGTTCACACGACTGATCGTTGCTGTTGAAGCGCCTGTCTTTTCTGCAATCTCAAGATAAGTCTTGTGTTCTCTTAACATCTTTGCAACTTCAAAACGCTGTGATAATGAAAGCAATTCATTAATCGTACAGATATCTTCAAAAAATGTATAACACTCCTCTTTATCTTTGAGGCTTAAAATTCCCTGAAACAGATAATCAACCGCCTCTGTTCTGATTTTCTTACTCATAGCATTATCTCCTTCGTAGCAGATTCATTACTTTTACATTTTAACACACTAAAATTGCAAAGTCTATAGTTTTTTCCCATGTTTTATACATGCTTTTAATTTTTCCAGTGAAACATTGGCAACCAATTCTTCCGGAAAATCTGTTTCTCTCAATATTTCTTCCGCATATGGATACTCTGCAATATCTGCATCCACATGTGAATCACTGCCAAGCACGATCATCACTCCCTGTGCTTTACATTCCTTTACCATCTCCAGACAGTTCTCTTTTGTATTCTCCCGAAATCCTTCCGGACGCAGTGATGAATTATTTACTTCCAGTAATGTTCCGGTTTCTTTTGCTTTTTTACCAGACGCTTCATATCTACAGGAAATCTCCCGTCATCCGGATGTCCAATGATGTCCACATACGGATGTTCCATTACTTTCTCATATGCTGCGGTTACATTGTCTATTGTCCGTTCATCTTTAAAACACGGCATATGAATACTGGCGATTGCAATATCAAGTCTTTCAAGAACCGAATCTGGAGATCGATCTCCCCCGCGCATTCATGATATTCAGTTCTGTTCCTAATAACAGCTCAATCCCGTATTTTTTTCTTGGAACAATTCTTAAATTTTGAAAATAGAACAAATGACAAGTTCCGGGCATCTCTGGTGCATGTTCCGTAATTGCAAGTCCCTTCAGTCCTTTATCCGCTGCTGCTTGCGCCATCTCATTCAGCGTATTATATGCATGTCCACTTGCGAGCGTATGCGTATGTGTGTCAATTTCTACTCTCATTTCCTGCTTCTCCTTCCTGTTGTATTTCATCAGATCTTCTTTATCTGTTATTTTTATATGTTATTTTAAATTGTAACTTTTCTTCTTTTCAGCTTTAATGCTCTAATATTTCACAATATGAAGTATTATACCGTATAATTTTCTTTTTTTTCTACCCATTCTATACTGGAAAGCAGGTTTTCCTCTTTTTTACTAAATAACCACCATTTATTCACCCCTCTAATATATCTGAATTATAAAGGAGTTTTTATTTATGAAGAAACATGAAAAAAAGACTGTAAATGTAAACCCATTGTCCAACCAGGAACTCATTGATTCTTACGATTATCTTGCAACTAGCTGCCTCTTCCCATGACTGTACCGGTTTGATTCCTTCTGCGCCTCTTAATCCTGCGGAACTGGATTCGTACGAGGAACTTTATCCATTTCTTCCTCCGGTCTCATGCGCAGATGATGCTCCGGAGCAGGCTCCGCCTTCCGGTAAGAATCCATCTGATATTAAGGGTTAATGTTCATCTGAAAATACTCTGCAAAATACCTGTTTTTCCTTGACATGCCTTCCAATCACAGCTAATCTTATAGGAGTGTAAAAACATATATT
>ENA-OQLB01000597-OQLB01000597.1-human-gut-metagenome-genome-assembly--contig:-NODE-597-length-19632-cov-1.617995_pt1 | contig 19632 bp, 12 predicted proteins | sample MGYA00242656_ERZ504813 | MGnify/ENA primary metagenome ERZ504813 (study PRJEB26092, sample SAMD00036388) | human gut metagenome | host: Homo sapiens | study: EMG produced TPA metagenomics assembly of... | reverse complement strand
TACTTGCCGTCTAGGATGGGGTCAGTTCGGTAGAAGTCATTGAATTGGATTTAGACCAACGAATCTTAATTTGTTGTCCATCAAATATTACATCAATTGAAAAAAAGTGCAATCAAAGATGTGGCTGAAAGATGCGGGGCTAAACGTGTTTTTATTGAAGAGGAACCAAAAGTAGCTGCAGTTGGAGCAGGGCTTGAAATCTCTAAACCAACAGGAAATATGGTAATCGATATCGGTGGGGGAACTACTGACATCGCAGTATTATCATTAGGTGATATTGTTACTAGCAGTTCTTTAAAAGTTGCTGGTGATGTAATGGATGAAGATATTATTAAATTTGTTAAAGATAAATATAAGTTATTGATTGGTGATCGCACTGCTGAACAAATCAAAATGGAAATTGGAATTGCAATCAAAGGAATCAGCGAAGAAACATTTGAAGTTAGAGGACGTGACTTAGTTACAGGATTACCTCATACAATCACTCTTACAGCTGATGAAACAGAATTAGCATTACGTGAAACTTGCCAAACAATCGTTAGAGAAACTAAGCATGTCTTAGAACAAACACCTCCAGAATTAGCTGCTGATATTATGTCACGTGGTATCTTCTTAACAGGTGGAGGCGCTTTATTAACAGGATTAGATCATTTATTAGAAAATGAGCTTGGGGTACCAGTATTTGTAGCTGATGACGCTTTAAACTGTGTAGCAAATGGTTGTGGTGTCATGTTAGAAAATACTCACTATGTAAAATAATTTTAAGGATATGGAAACATATCCTTTTTTTGTACTGAAAAGTCATTTCAAGAAATACGTTTCATAGATATGAAATGCTGAAACGCAGTACCTAAATGACTTTGGAAGATTGTTTTAAGTTTATTTCTTGTTAAAATTTGAATATAGAGATAAATGGAGGGAAGAGCAATGGTACATAGAGTTAAACAGGTTAGTATAGTGGTATTAAGTATGTTAGTTTTGTTGAGTACTTTGATCGTTGGGACTTATGCAAAAGCAACTAATTTGGTATCAAATGGTGATTTTAGTCAAGGAACTAATTATTGGAGTATGAATCAAAGTGATGGTTCGTTAGCAATGATGTCGAGTGATAATCATTCTTTAAAGGTACAGATTGAAAAGGTCAATAGTGATGACTATTGGTGGTCCTTAACACTCAAGCAGGATAATATTGCCTTATCAGCAAATAAAAAATATCAGTTATCATTTGACGTAGAGGCATCAATGAGTGGAGATATTAGTTTGGATATTGAAAGCACAAGCGATTATAATAAAAAATACTTAGATCGTCAAATGATAGCGGTTAGTAATCAAAAGAAAACATATACATTTGATTTTGAAAAGAAAGACGATGATGCTGTCACTTTAGTTTATCATCTTGCTAAAGGCGATGGAATCAGTGATTTTAGTAATCAAATAATCAAGCTTTCTAATGTTACAATTATTGAAATTGGCGATATTGAAATCCAAAAAGCAGGTGATTGGTATTTAAATGAAGGAGATGGAGCGAACGGTAAATTGTCAGGTGAGCCAAATGATCTTAAGGTTAAAGTTACTAGTATTAATCAAGAAAACTATTGGTGGGCTTTATCTTTAAAAAAGGAGAATTTAGTATTAAGTGGAAATAAGATTTATAAAATAGTTTTTGATGCTAAAGCTTCAAAAGCTGGAACAATTGGTATTGATATTGAAAAATCAGCAGATTATAATGTCAAATATTTAGATAAACAGAATTTTGATTTAACTACTACGAGTAAAGAGTACAGTTTTAATTTATAAAAAAGATAATGATGATGTTTCAATTGTATTTTTATTAAATGAAGGAGATGGAATTAGTAATTTCAAGGATGAGACTATTAATATTAGAAATGTTCGTATAGAGGAAGTTAATGATTTAGGTGATGAATATGTTGTAAATGGTGATTTTGAGACAAATACAACAAGTGGCTGGAATACGTATAACAGTAATGGTTCAAATTGAAGATCAATGCAGTAAATCAACAATTAGAAGTAACTTTTCCAAACTCAAATGGCAGTAACTATTGGGATTGTCAATTGTTTCAAGGAGATATTCTTTTAGATAATGGAATCTATCGTTTATCTTATGATTTAAAAGGCAGTAAAGCTGGGACTATTTACTTTGATGTTGAGGATACTGGTGATTACGCAACAAAATATTACCCAGAAACAATGGTTGATTTCACAAAAGATGTTCAAACATATAATTTTGAGTTTGAGATTAATGCTGATAATTTATTAGGGACTCAAAAAAATGCTAAGATCCAGTTTAATTTAGGTCCCAATGAACATTGTGACAGCTTGGCTGGAGAAACTTTATATTTTGATAATATCAAGATAGAGAAAATTGGTTCTGGTGCAGGAACTGATGAATTACAAACGACTAATGTGACTTTTGATGGAAATGATGTTTTAGTTAATAATTTTAAAGGTTAGGTGTTCAATGGGATCCTTATGTTGTTCACCCTTTAACTGATGAAGAGTGGCAAACAGTGACTAAGCGGTAGATTTCTTAAATCCAGCTTTTGTTAGATGCATTGATCTACGCTAATACATATTAGCGAAGGTTTTGATGATGAGGGAAATCCTATTTATGATTTTGATAGTTTGGCAAATCAGGCATTGATTAGAGAATTAGATTATTTAGAAAGTAGAGATATTGAAGTAGTTTTAGGTGAATGGGAGACACCAGGTCGTTTTGGTGGTGAATTCGAAGGAATTACTGTTGATGATCCACGCTGGGCAAGCATTATTGGCGGATTTTTAGATTTATTTAATTAACCAAAAAGGTTATACATGTATTAAATATTTTAACTATGTAAATGAAGCTAATAGTGATTGGTCATATTGCGTGATTTGATAAATGGCAAACAGGAATTAATTATCTTCATACTGAATTAGATAAATATGGATTAAATGAAAAAATAAAAATTACGGGACCTGATACTGTATGGGATAGTGATAATACTTGGTTAAAAGAGATTAATTCAAATCAAGATTTAGATGCTAAAATAGGGCTATATGATACTCATATGTATCCAACAATTGATGAAATTACAAATGGTACTATTGAAGAAATGGTAGCGGAACAACGCAGTTGTGTGACGGGAAAAGACTTTTATATGACTGAAATCGGAATGGTTACTGGCAAAAGTGATGGGGATTCACAACCATATACTAAAGAATTTAGTTATGGAGTTATTATGGCTGATGCCGCAAGTCAAGTTATGCGTGGTGGTTTTTCTGGTTTAGCAATTTGGGATTTAGATGATGCTATGCATGATCAGCAAAATGGATTTCCCATTACAGATATTCGTTCTTTAAAACAGTGGGGATTTTGGAATTCTGTTGCTGGACGAGTTTTTAATCAACCAGAAGAAGAAGAGATACGACCATTCTTTTATACTTGGTCATTAATGGCAAATCTATTCCCACGTAATAGCAAGATCATTGGTTCAACAGCAAATAAAGAATTAAATGGTCTTCGAACAGTTGGGATGGAAAAAGATGGTCAAATGACATATATGATTGTCAACGATTCAAACAGTCCCAAAGAAGTAACCATTGATGTTAAAAATCTTAATGCTAATAACTTAAAATTATTCAAATATGACTATTTTGATAATGATCGTAAGGTCGATAGTAATGGTTATCCGGTCGCTAGTAAGGTACTTGAAAATGTCAATCTTGAAGAAGGATATGAAGTTTTTACCATCTGGTGGTGTGGTGATGCTCTCAACTATTGATATTGAAGATGCTAAAAAGGAATTAGTTGATCAAAACGATTCTAAACAAGATAATGAAAACAAAAATGAGGTAGCAATCAAGACAGGTGATGATTTAAAGGCTGCTGGATTTATGATTTCTGGATTACTTGCTACGGCATTTATCTATGGCATGAAGAAAAAAGGATAGTAGTGATAAGCAAACCAAATTTGGTTTGCTTTCATTTTTATGAAATGCTATTTCATTTTAAGTGAATTAAAAATATTATATTTTGAAAAGCTATTCCAATTGCTTATGTAAGGGTTTACATTATTGATCGATTGATTAAAAATAAGATTATGGAGAGCAAATAAAAAGGATATGGAGGAAAGGTAATATGAAGGGAATGCATAAACATGCGATAGCTTTATTGTTGAGTGCATCATTGCTGCAGTCTAACGTAATGCCCCTATGGGCCAATACTGCACCGTCAGTTCGGGAAACAAATCAAGTAGACGAACTAGATGATTTTTCTAAAGTCTTAAATCATAGTGACGGGTGGCAAACAGTCATTGATGAGCCAAATAATTTTTTTGGTGATTCAAGTCGCTTGATTAGGACAGAAGATAGTGCGCAATATTTGGTTTATCAATTAGATAATCTAACAGATTTTAAAGTTAGAATGCATAGTTATTTAAGAAATCTGCGTTATCTCGTAAATATTTATCAGTCTAATGACTTAAGCAGCTGGGAAGCAGTAGACTATACTATTACCAGCGCTAAAACTAGTGATTCAGCTTTTTGGGGTACATTTGATCTTATGCCTAAGAATATTTTAGATGGGAAGAACAAATATTTAAAAATAGAAATAAAGAATAATGAAAATGCTGATCAAACAAAAACAGTAAAAGGCAGTGATGAAGTTAATTTTCTTAAAGCTGTTCAAATTGGTAAAGTAGAGTTGACGGATAGTAAAGCTGGATTAATTACTAATACAAATACTGATTTAAAAACAATTAAGTTAGAAGGATTTGATGATAGCAAGACTTCTACATTAAAAATATCAGAAAATAAAACAATAAAATTAATTAATCCAACAATTTATGATGTAAAGATTGAAAGTAGTAATCCTAAAGTCGTAAAATATGAAAATAATCAGATTATTGGTGTTAGTAATGGAACTGCTTATTTGAAAGGGATAGTACCGGGGAGCTTGAAGTATTTAGGTATGAAATAAAGATTGGAACTGGTGAAAATTTGGATATTTCACCTAAGTATACTAAACCAGCTGATGATACAGGTGATAGCCGTTATATTAAACAAGGAAATGGTGAAGAAACAGATAATCTTATTACTGTTGATCCTGATAATATTATTGTAAAAGATTATATGGGTGGAGCCATGGAACTTGAGATGATTGAATGGTTTCGATATGGATGATGCTCGTTGGGAACGTTATTTTCAAAGAATTCAATATATGGAGTTAGGCTTTGTCAGATGTATGTTAGCAGCTTATTGGTATTGTACAGGATTTGATGATCATAATAATCCTATTTATGTTTGGGATTGTTTGAACGAAGATGGTAGTCCAAAATATTTATTCTCGTGATGGTTATCCAATTGACCCATTAGGAAATAACATTGAACCGAATATCAAAGGATGAAACGTTTATATCAATTGTTTGATTTCTTTAAAAAGAATAATATTACTGTAATGACAGGTGAATGGCAATATCCTGAAGCAGCAGAATGGTATTATGTGCCAGGTGAAAATTTAAAACAATATAATTTAACTTTAGATGATCCCCGTTATGCTCAAATTGCAGCGGATTTTATTGAACATATGGTAAAAGATAAAAATTATACTTGTATTGAACAATATGATTTAGGTAATGAGGTAAATATAAATCCTGGATCATATCAGTATGATAAATGGAAACAAGCAAATTTAAATCTTTATGATCAGTTAAAGCAAAGAGGTTTAGAAAAGACAATTTCGTTGACACCGGACCTAAGTTACTGGTTAGATTTATGGTATAACCAAAGTATTGCTGATCTTCATGATGTTTTCGAACAGTATGAATTCCATTGGTATGTAAATGAAGTTAATTTAAAAAATGGAGTTTTTGAAAATGAAATGCGAATGTTAGTTAATAATGCCGCTGGTCAGGATAATCCTGATAAAAAGGTCTATATGGGTGAAGTCGGAATGCGCGATTATTTGAATAATGTTGATCAAGTAACAAATATAGACAGCTTTGAATATGGATTATGGATGGCTAATATTCTTGTACAAGGAACAAGGGCGGGAATGTCTGGATTAACAGCCTGGTCACTAGATGATTCTGTGCATATTAATGGTCCAATGACTTATGATTATTCAGTAGATCAAAAATCATTGATGAAAGTCTGGGGACTATGGAATTCACTAGGTGAATATCAGGGAGTATCGGAGGATATACGACCATGGTATGTACCTTGGGCATTAGCAAGTAAATTTATGCCTAAAGGGTCACAAATAATTTACACTAGTCCAACTGAACAGCAAGTGTATTCAACGGCTGCCATCAATGGAGATGATTTAACAATATCCGTAGTAAATCATTCAGGTAAAGAACAGCAAGTGTTGGTAAAAATTCCTGAGGCGACTAAAAAAGTGGATTTAAGTGTTTATGCTTATTTTAAAGATGATTTAAATCAAGATGAAACGGATATCCTGTTCGTTCTGATTTTAAAAAGAATCTTGATTTGCAGGAAGGAATTGTTTTAACTTTACCAGCTGATGGTAATCTGGTTTTAACTACTATGGAGGGTGAAAATAAGTTCAATAGTAAGGATAGCGGATATTTTAGTGACTCAATGCAGTCATTACAAAATACGGTTGATTATCAAAATATTGGCTTTAACTCATATGAAAAACATCCTAATAATGCTCAAAATCGAATTAATATGAATCAGGATATTTTTGGGGATGTGACAAGGATTAATCGTGCCGGCAAAGATAAAGCTTCTTTGGTATATCAAAGGGCTGAAGGAATTAAAAATTTTTAGAATTCATAGTTATGTTAAAGGAGCAGTTGGAAGTAATTTTAAAGTTTATGGTTCGAATGATAAAAATGAATGGACAGAAATAAAAATAAATGAAATAGAGAAGTATTCACTAACTAAGGGATGGAAATTTGCAGTATTGACTCCAAAGTCAGAAATCGAATATAAATATATAAAAATTGAGTTAGGAAACGAGGTATCAAGTACAGATATTCAAGTTGGAAAAGTAGAGTTAACGAATCAAAGTGAATTCAGTGAACCGCTCAAATTAGAAATACCTGATGATGCTCAAAGTAGTGAATATAAAGAAATTATGAAAGATGTTCAACTTGCTACAAATGATACAATGAGCATTTATTCAATAAGCGGCTTTGAAAATTTACCTGAAAATTGTACGTTAAAGAGCAGTGATGAAAATATTGTTAAAATTACTGATATGTCATTTAAGGCAGTTAATTCAGGTAGTGCTTTAGTTAATGTTTATAGAGATGGAAAAATAATTGGAAGTATCATTGTCAATGTATATGCTTTCCATGATTCTGTTGAAGATGGTAATGGATTAGTATATCAGCTTAATAATATGAAGTATGATTTAATGGCAGATGCTAATGATACAACATTTTCACGAACTAATGATGGAGGAAATGTAATTTATAAGTTAGCGGGTATTAAGGATTTTTCAATTAGAGGATATGTGGCAGATAGTAATGATAAATTGTTTGAACAAATTAAATTTACGCTTCCAAAGATGGAAATACTTGGGAAAGTATAGAAATCAAAGTAGACGGTATAAATGCTTTAAGCAATCCATATTGGCATTATGCAAATATTATTCCTCAAGAAGCAATTACTAAGGATTATGATTATTTAAAGATTGCTATTGAAGGAACATTAACAGATCATTGGAAGATTCAAGTTGGCGATGTACGTATTCAAGACAAACCATTTAATTCTGTTGTTAATAAAATTGAATTAGCAAATCAAGATTTGAAATTAGCAGTTGGAAATAGCCAAATAATTGGGGCTAAGGTTTTATCCAGAAGCAGTATTCCCATTTAAAGTTATTTTTGATGCTGCTGATAATGAAATTGTTTCTGTTGATAAAGTTGGTTTAGTAACTGGGCTTAAAGCTGGTAAAACAACAGTTCGTGTTTATTCTCAGGATAATCCAGAAATTTATCAAGACTGTACGATTGAAGTTACAGAAGTGATTGACAGTTCAAAGGAAATTGCAGATAGTATTAAGGAGTTAACGATTATTAATAATCAAATCGTTTTACCGGTTGTTGAAGGTTATGAAATTACAATTAAAAGCTCAAGTATCCCTAATATCATCGATTTAGGTGGTAAAGTAACACCAAGTAATCAGGATGAACAAGTAGCATTGGTCTTAGCAGTAAAGAATAAGGCTACGAATGTAGTATCTGATACCGCAAATATTATTGTAACTGTTGCTAAAAAAGATGAAACAGTTATGATTGAATTTGATATTATTGATGTTGTTTTAAAAGTTTATCAAGAATTTGATCCACTAGCAGATATTAAAGTATTTGAAAATGATACAGATATTACAAAGAATGTACGGATCATAAGTAATAATGTTGATTTAAACCATCATGGTAAATATTTTGTCACATATGAAGCAACTGATAGTAAAAATATTACGCATAGCCATACTCGCAATGTTGAGGTTAGAGGAATTAAATCAATCAGTTGTCCAGAGTATCAAGTTGATCTTACTAGTTTGAAGGACCTGGACCCAGATGTATTTTTAAATATTGTTAAAGTAGATAAACAAGTTATTTTAGATAAGCTCAATAGCAAATTAACTGATGACCAAACAATTATTAGCTGTTATGATTTGGCAATGATGTTAAATAACAAAGAATATGTACTGACCGATAATCAATTAACGATTGTATGGAATGTTACATCAAAGATGCAGGGATTCAAAGTTCTGATGCTAGATAAGGATGGAAATGTAGTTGAGGTTCCAATGACTGTTACTGGTAAGGAAATTACTTTTATGGTTGAACAGTTAGGTACTTTTGCAATAGTTGGTGAACAAAAAGTAGAAACAAAAGAACCTGATGAAAATAAGCCAGAAAATAAGGTTGAAACAGCAGTTAAAACTGGTGATGAAGTTTATTATGCGGAATATGCTGTGTTAGGATTATTGGCACTATCATTAGTTTATGGAATGAAAAAAAGAGGAATAAAACAAAACCCAAGACTTATTGAAAAAAAGTAAGCTTGGGTTATTTTATTTGTTTAATATGTCGATGGTCGATAATATGATCGGTTTCAAGTTTTAATTCTAGATTTTCATCATAGTGTCGAGCAAATAGGCAGCTATAGATAATATCAAGCATGATATGGATGGAAATCGTTGAACCAAAAGTAGAAACTTTTGAATAAATTCGTTCTCGAGAATCTAAGAATAAAACATAGTCACATAGTTTTGAAAGGCGGCTTTCTCCAAATGAAGTAATTGCAATCATCGGAACCTTACGGCGTTTCAATAGTTCTGCGGCAGCGATTACTTCGTTAGTTTCACCAGAATATGAAATTAAAATGGCACAATGATCCTTATTTGATTGGGCAGCTTGAAATAGTTGTTCATTGACCATTGGTGCAATCTGAACATTTTTTCCGATTCGAAACATCTTATATTGAAAATCAGAGGCAATTCTAAGTGGACCTGAGACACCATAAATATCAATAACTTTAGTTTGATCGAGCATAATAATGATTTTTGCTAAGATATCATTGTCAATATTATTTACAGTAAGGTTGATTGAATCTTTAGCTAGTGTTGCAATGCTGTGTTTGATTGTATGGATCGTATCTCTTTTTTTAAAAGGAAAATTCGGATTTGTTTCACTATTTCTATCAAACGTATATTGTAACTGAGCTGATAATGCAATTTTAAAATCATTATATCCTTTATACTCTAATTTTTGACATAGTCTAGTTATTGTAGCGGGCGAAGTATACGTTGCTTTAGCTAACTGAGAAGTAGACATATTTAAAACATCGGGTCCATTTTTTAAAATATATGTTGCGATTAATTTTTCGGAAGTTGAGAAGTCAACGGCCATTTCTAGTTTTCTTAGTAGACTCATTTTTATCACCAATTTTAGTATACCATTTTTTTATTATTAAGTTTAATTATTTAGTTTAGATAAATCAAAAAATTGCTTTTTTTTTCATAAATATGAAATGCTTTTTTAATCAAAATTTGAATTTAATAATCACAATTTTTTAATATTTAATTTTTTGGATAAGCGAAGAATTATATATTGCAAAACTTCTTGTTTCGTGTTTATGAAATATCGTTTCATAAATTGCCCAATAAAATAATAAAAGTTTGAAAGGAGATTGCAACTATTTGTGTAAGTGTTTACAATCATTGTTTAGACAATTAAACTAAAAGTATAAATAGAGATTAGTAAGGAGGAGAAAAATTTAATTAATTTATGAGGGAAAAATATAAAGGAGAAAGGAATATTATGAATAGGAAATTTAAGCGATTTTTGACTTCATTATTATCATTAGCGGTAGTTGCTAGTTCTGGAATTGGACCAGTAAAAGCCGTTGATAATACCCCTAAACTGGATTCAAAAGTTTATATTAACAGTGATAATGTATTAACTAAAGATTTTGAAGGATTTGGGGTACAATGGGATCCTAGTGATTTATTTGATTACACTGATGAAAAATGGTCATCTTTTTATGAAAAAGCTAGCTTTTTAAGCCCTAATGTGATGCGGGTCATGCTCCATGATGGGGACAGTTATTGTATTGGCTTTGAAGACGATGGAACTCCGATTTATGATTGGGAGTCTGTTATGATGAAGCGTGTTTATAAAATTTTAGATTTTGCTCAACAAATGATATTCCAATCATGTTAGGTGAATGGAGAAGTATTAGTGAAAGAGGATATTTATCTTACGATGATCATGGAAAAACGGTAAATTGGAGTAGTCCTACATGGGCAAGGATGATTGGTGATTGTTTAGAGCATTTGATTGTTGATAAAGGTTATACTTGTATTAAATACTATAACATGATTAATGAACCAAATTATTATAAACGAGATCATGGTGATGTCACAAATGAATATGTATATGATCAATGGAAGCAGGCAAATTACTAATTTAAGAAATGAAATGGACAGTTCTGGTATAGAAAAAATTGAAAATATCAAAATTGTAGGGCCGGATGTTTATGATTCACAAGAAGCTTGGATAAATCAAGCAACAAGTGATGAGATGAAAGATAAAATAGAATTAACAGAAGTGCATAGATATGCCCCACAAAGTGAGGTAGAAAGTGGACTTATTGAAAAGAAATTAAAGACTTGGAAAGAACAGGCTGAAAGTCTTGATCCTGAAGTTGCTGAGGAAGGATTTGCTTTGGGTGAAATGGGAATTTCAGGAACTGGTCCTGGAGATTCGCAATTGAATGCGAGAAAATACGATTATGGAGTGGATATTTTTGATTATGGTGTCCAAGCTATTCGTGCGGGATTAAAATTTGGTAGCGTATGGGGCTTTGAAGATAGTATGCATGTTCAGCATAATGATATTGTCAATAATTTTAAAGATCAATATGGACCTGCTGCAACAACAGAAGAAGGTAGAGATTATGTTGTCCATACGCCAACAGGAGATCCTTCAATTGATAATGATATCAAGATATGGGGATTTGGAATGAACTTGGTGAAGAAATGGCAGCCCAAAATGCTGAGCATAATGTTACGGGAAGAGCTAATACAGTAAAAGCAAGTGATGAGAATCTAAAACCATGGTATTATACTTGGTCAATGTTATGCCGTTATTTTCCATCTGGAACAAAGATTCTTGAAACTACAGACAGTTATGTTGATCAGTTAAGAGTTACATCAGGAATTATTCCAGTTGCAGATGATAAAGGTGATATTAGTATTGCAGTTGTTAATAATTCATCATCTCAAAAAACATTAGAAGTAAATATGCCTAATGCAGCTAGTAAAGTTGATCTTAATCAATATTTCTATTATGATGGTGAAATTGATGGGAAAACTAGACCGGTCAATGAAAAGGGTCAATTGTTACAATATGACACAATTGAAAATGCTATCTTAAGGATGGTGTTAATGTCACTTTACCAGCAAAATCATGTATGATCTTAACTTCTTTAGGATATGAGGGTGAAAGTCATCCAATGAGTTTTACAACTGGTCAAACAACTGATGTTGAAAAGGTTGAAATTTATGAAACTACTAATGCTAACCAATTAGAAGTTGGTAAGTCTTATCAATTAGCAGCTAATTATATTCCATCTATTTCAAAAGGTGAAATGGAATGGTCAGTTGTTGATTATTTTGGTAATGCTAGTGATAAAGCATTAATTGATGAAAATGGACTTTTAACAGTAAAAAAAGCTGGTCAATTTAAAGTGATTGGTAATTTAAAAGGAAAACCAGAAATACAGGATACATTAGTATTTAAGGCAACAAGTTCTAGTATTTTAGTTGATGAGTTAAATGATCTTGAAAATGGAGTTGCTTTATCTTATCAAGATATTATAAAAGATGATAATTCAGCTAATTTTAATGGTGATAAAACAGTTAAAAGAAGTGATAGTAATGCAAATGGTAAACCAGGAATTATTACATATCAAGCAAATAACATTTATGATTTTGAATTTAGTGCATATTCATTAAATAATAATCTTGATAAATCTGGAAATTTTGTAGTAGAAGTTTCTCAAAATGGTGATAGCTGGTCACCAGTTGAATGTGAGTTTATTCAAGGAAGTAAATTAAGTTCTGGCTGGTATCTATACACAATTAAAAATAAAGCGGTAATAAAAGATGATGGATATCAATATTTACGGGTAACGATCACAAGTAAGTCAGGTTATAAAACATATGATCCTCAATATGCTGGTGGATCAATATATTATGATTACCAGGGAGCATCACAAATCGATATTCAAGTCATAATGAATTTATTGTTAAAGGACAAGAATTACAGTTTAAAGCAGAAGTACTTCCAAGTATTGCCAGCCAAGAAGTAAGCTGGAAAGTATTATCTCTTGAGGGAAAACCAACTGAACTTGCAACAATAAGTCCAGATGGGATATTGACTGCTAAGGCTAAAGGAGAAGTTGTCGTTGTAGCAACTGCTAAAGATACTGATGTTAGTGCTTATAGTCATATTAATATTATTAATGGTTATTTTGTAGATGAAATTGAAGATTTTAGTAAAATGTATCAATATGGTGAATTTGCTTTTGATGATCCTAAATCATCAAATTTCACTGATAAAACAAGGATTAAAAGATTATCAGATAGTAATCAAAGTATTGTTTATGCTTTAAGTGATATTGAAAAAGCTACTTTTGAAATCTATAAAAATGGTTCATTTGTAAATGATTCAGTAGATATTTATGTTTCTAGTGACGGATTAACTTATAATAAAGTAGAGAAAAATGTTGTAAATGCAGGTAAAGCAGCTAGTTCAACTGAATATTATTTATATGAAGTATCGACTAAAGAGTTAGGTGATAATGTAAATTATATTAAGTTAGAATTGAAAAATGATGAAATAATTTATTGTCCAATGTTAGGAAAAACAAAGATTATTTATAATCCAATTGAAAATGTTGAAGTAACAAATGTTACTTTAGATCAAAAAGAGTTATCTATTAATGTAGGACAAAGCAAAACTTTAGTTAAAAAATTAGCACCATTATATGCAGATGAGCAATTAACTTGGTCAAGCCGTGACGAAGATATTGCAAGTGTAGATCAAACGGTATCGTTACTGCTAAAAAGGTAGGGAGTACAATTATCTATGCAAAATATAATGATGAAATTTATGCTACGAGTGTGATTAATGTTCTTGGTGAAAATATGGCATTAAATAAAGATGTTAGTGCTTCAACAGAAACAAATCAATGGAATAAAAATCCAACAGGTAAACTGGTTAATGATGGTGATTATGATACACGCTGGGTTTCTAAAGATGGGACATCAATCACTAAAGAACAAATTACAATTGATTTAGGTGAAGTGACAACTGTTGATAATGTTAAACTTTATTGGGAATCAGCAAGAGCAACAGATTTTAATATTGAAGTGTCTACTGATGGTTCAAAATATGATATAGTTGAAAAATTACGTGATGAGGATAAAAATAAATTAACTAATGAGATTTCATTTGATCCGGTTGAAGCAAGATATGTAAGAATGCAGGGATTAACACCAGCAACTAAGTATGGTTATTCAATCTATGAATTTGAAATTTATAATAATTCAGATTTAAAATTAGCAAGCAGTGTTGAATTTAAAGAAATGTCATCAGAACTGTATCTTGGTGAAAATACAGCACTTGATGTAGTTGTAACTCCTGATGATGCAACATATCAGGATGCTTCATATACTTCAAGCAATGAGTTCGTTGTTGTTTGTAAAAACAATCAGATGATTGCTGTTGGTGAAGGAACAGCAACAATTACTGCCAATGTCAACGGTCAAAAAATAACTAAAGAAATTACTGTTGTTAAAGATAATGCCCGTAAGATTGCTCAGGAGCTGACATCATTAACTGTTGAAAATGGTCGTGTGGACTTCCCGACAGTTGACGGCTACAGCTTCAGTGTATTCAGTTCTGATCTGGAAAAAGTTATTGCCAAAGACGGAAGTGTTAACTTACCGATTGAAGATCAAGAAGTGGCACTTGTTGTAACTGTATCTAAAGACGGCAGTGAAGACAGTGCAAATACTGATGAAATCAAAGTGATGGTTAAAGGTAGCAGAGATAAATATGAGCTGTTGGAAAAACGAATCAAAGAAATCGAAGAAACAGACTGGACAGTATATAAACCAGGTACAGTTAAAACATTTAAAGAGAAATTGCAGGCAGTCAAGGAAAGTCTAAATGCAGAAGTACTGTTAGTCAGTGAGGTTGAAAAAGCAGGAGAAAATCTTGAAGCAGCATTTAAGGGATTAGAGATCAAAAGTGATAAAAAGACACTTGATGCGCTGATTAAAGAACTAGAAGAACTTGATACCAAAGTATATACCGAAGTATCAGTGGCAAGAGTGGAAAAAGCATTAGAAAAAGCAGAGACAGTCAGTGAAAACGAAGATGCCAGTGAAGCAGAAGTAAATGATGCAGTTCAAGCACTGTATGAGGCAAAATTGGGATTAGTGGAACAGATCAATTATGACAATCTAAAAGATCGGATTGAAGAAATAGAAAAAGAAGATCTGAGCATATACAGTGAAGCGACCGCAGCTCGCTTAAAAGAACAGATAGCAGGAGCAAAAGAAGCATTAAAGAATGAAAAATATTACGAATGAAGAGTTGCAAGAAGAACTGGCAGGACTTAATGAAAAATACAGCAGCTTAAAACTGAATCATGAGCCGGGAAGTGTAGAAGAATTAATAAAACGAATTGAAGAGATGGATCTGAGCGGATACAGTGAAGCAAGTGTAAAGGAATTAGAAAGAGTAATAAAAGAGATCAAAGAAGAGCTGTTAGAAGGGGTAGACCAAGTAAGATATGCAAAACTGGCAGAAAAACTACAGACAGCATACGAAGGATTAGAAAGGAAGAGTGAAGTAAAACCGGTAGAACCAGAACAACTGGAAACTCCAAAAGGAGATGAACAGGCAGCTAAAACTGGTGATAACATGATAATTGGAACATGGTTAATCTCAATGTCAGCAGCCGTAATGGTAGTTATATTCCTAAATAAAAGAAGGAGTTTAGAAAAATAAAAATGGGGTTAAATAGAGAAAGTAGTTCTTAACCACTTATAGATGGAGGAGTAATATGGGGTTATTAAAAAAAATTGAATTGGCAAATAACTTTTCATCAGTAGAACGGATCTTAGGTAAATACGTTTTAGAAAATGGTGAAAAAGTATTAAACATGTCAACTAAAGAATTAGCCAAAGCAACATTTACTTCTCCAGCTAGTATTGTTCGTTTTTGTCGAAAACTTGAATATGAAGGATATAATGATTTTAAAATTGCATTAGCAGCTCAATTACAATATAGTCGTCTTAGCAATGATGATATTAATGCAAACTACCCTTTTAAAGGAACTGATAGTGTTTATACTGTGGCTAGCAATATTGCTAATCTATCAAAAGAAAGCATTGATATTACAATGAAAAATTTAGATTTAGAAGAATTAAGGCTAGTTGTTTTGATGATTACTAAAGCGAAGGTCATTGATATTTATGGGGTTTCAGGTCCACTTAGAATTGCAAGTGACTTTCAGTATAAGATGTTTAGAATAGGTAAAGATGTGCGGATTTCACAAATGATCAATGAACAGTTGTTTCAAGCTGCTCAAAGTACTTCAGAACATTTGGCTATTTTAATTTCTTATTCCGGAGAAACAGAAGAAGTAATTGAAGCAGCGAAGATTTTATATCGACGTAAGATTCCTGCAATTGCAATAACTTCATTTGGAGAAAATCGTCTTGTAAAATATACCCAAAGAGTCTTATATTTAAATTCATCAGAATTTATTTATTCTAAAATCGCAACTTTTTCTTCGACTCTCTCACTACATTTATTGTTAGATATTATTTATGGTTGTGTATTTTCTAAAAATTATGAGGATAATTTAAATTATAAGATTGAAACCGATAATCTAATTGATCATCGTCAATCAAGCATTGCAATAGATAAATTTAAATAATTATTAAAACGATATGGAAGTTTATTTTAACCATATCGTTTTCTATTTATGAAACCATGTTTCATAAATAAATATAATAAAAAGTAAAAGTCTGGGATACCAAATCAAAGATTAATAAGATTATCATAACGGAGTGATTAAATTGAGATGGGAAAGAGCAGTAAAGCTTGTATTTATTGTGTGCTTAATAATTTCTTCGCTATCTACAACAAGAGTTAAGGAGTTCGAAAATTCTAAAACCTTGGTAGATAACTTTGATACTGAAGCACCATCAGCTTAGATTTATTATGGAAATTTATCTTTAGTTGATAGTTTTATAGATATTTTTCCTACTTGGATTTCAACAACACTGGTTCCTAAAAATAATGGTGCAATAATAAGTTCAGGTCAAAAAAATGGATACGCAATTTATCAAGTTGATAATCCAAGTAAGATTACATATATTTCATTGAACTGGAATGGTTCTGGAGCAGTTGGGAAAATCGGGGTTAATCAAATGCGCCTTAGAACCGGTGCAAGAGCTGACCAAGAAGTGTATTTGCCATTTTTTGATTTCGAAAATGATATAATATGTGCAAAACTGGCAGAAAAACTACAGACAGCATACGAAGGATTAAAAAAGAAGAGTGAAGTAACACTGGTAGAACCAGAACAGCCGAAAACTCCAAAAGGAAATGAACAGGCAGCTAAAACTGGTGATAACATGATAATTGGAACATGACTAATCGGTATGGTTGTAACTTTAGGGGGAATAGAGTATATCAGAAAGAAAAAAGGCGAGATGATGTACTGATAGAGTATAATTAGATTTAGATAATAATTTCAATCAAAAGAAAGTGACGATTTGGTTAAGTTTTGCTTAACTATAATCGTCTTTTTTATGGTTTTGGTTAAGTTGATAAAGTGTTTGTAAAACTTCGTTGACGCTAAAATCTCAGTGTGTAAAATAGGTGGCGTAGTACAGATTTATAACTTAAAAAAAGGGGACTATGACATGAATGAGAATTTGAAAAAACGTATTATTGTTTCTTTGGCAACAGTATCAGCCTTTTCTAGTTTGGCAATGGTACCATTATCTGCTTATGGTGAATATCAAGGTAATGATGGAACACAAAAACTAAATAATGGGCTGACTAGTACTAGTGATTATAATGATTGGTATAATAACCAATGGAATAATCAAGAATCCGGTGAAATGGATACTGGAAAAATTGTATTGACACCGGGAGCAAAAGCAACTGATCTAAATTTTGCCTGGTACTCAGAAGAAACGGGAACACCAACAGTAAAAATTTCTACCAATCAAGATATGTCAGGAGCAAAAACTGTAACGGGCAGTGCTGACAAGATTAACAAGAACAATAGTTTCAAAAACTATACTGCTAGTAATAAGGTAGCACTTAAAGATTATCTAGTGGAAAATATGACTTACTATTACCAATATAGTACAAACGGTGTTGATTGGAGTGATACATATACTTACAAAACACACAGTTTTAGTGATTATCAGGCAGTATTAGTAGGAGATCCACAAATTGGAGCTTCTGGAAGTAACGGACAAGGTACTCAAGATGATACTGATATTGCAGTTAATACCTATGCATGGAATAAGACATTGCAAAAAGCATTAGGAGCTGGAGGCATTGCAGAAAATGCTAGCTTCATTTTATCAGCAGGAGATCAAATTGATTATTCATCAAGCGGAACTAATGGTTCTGGAGAGACTATAAGAGAACAAGAATATGCAGGTTTCTTATATCCTGATGTGTTGAGAAGTACACCATTAGCAACAACGATTGGTAATCATGAGTCAATGGTCGATGATTACAGTCTTCATTATAATAATCCTAATGCAAGTACATTAGGTTCTACAGAATCTGGTGGAGATTATTATTATAGCTATGGAGATACTCTATTTATTAGTTTAAATAGTAATAGTCGTAATGTTGAAGAACATCGTCAGTTAATGAAAGAAGCTGTAGCTAGTCATGAAGATGCAAAGTGGAAAGTGGTTTTATTCCATCATGATATCTATGGTTCTGGTTCACCGCATTCAGATGTTGATGGGGCTAACTTAAGAATTTTATTTGCGCCATTAATGGATGAATTTAACATTGATTTATGTTTAACAGGTCACGATCATTCTTACGCTCGTACTTATCAAATTCTAGATGGAAAGGTAATTGAAACCGACGGTGTTAGTGAAAATGCTAGTAAAGCATATAATCCAGAAGGAACATTATATATTGCCGCAGGATCTGCTTCAGGAAGTAAATTTTACACATTGAATACAGTTAAACAATATTATATTGCTGAACGTTCTAATACACCAGAACCAACCTTTTCAACAATTGATTTTAGTGGAGATTCTTTAACAATTAAAACTTATGATTACAATGGTCAAAAATATGCAAATGATGTAACTTTATCAAAAGATGGTAATGCTAAATCAATTGAAGAATGAAGAATGAAGTAGCTGCGATTGATACAGTCAATGTAACAAGTGGCTCTAAAAATAGAATCGATGAAGCTTTAATAGCTGTAAATACTGCTTTAGACACACGTGATGATAGTACAGCTGAAACAGAATTACAAAATAAATGGAATACTACAAGTGATCCATTAAATTATTACGGTTATGCCCAAAATGGTTTTGCAAATGAAAATAGTACTGCCTTAAAACGAGGGTATTCATCTTTATTAGACAAAACGTTATATGAAAATGATAGTAATAAAGCTGTTACAACTGCAACTATCGATGAAGCATATAATAAATTAGCAACAGCTAAAAACGAAGTCGTGACAAAAGCTGAGTTTGCTGAAGTACAGACTAAATTTGATCAAATTGGAAGTACTTTAGCACAAATTAGTATCGGAGATAAAAAAGATCAGTATACTAGAGCAGATGTAGATGCTTTCAAGAAATCAATTGCAGCTTTAAAAGTTGACTTCAATGAAGCAACTATTACTAAGACTGCATTAAATGAATTGAGTACACAATTAGATACAGTGACAAATGAAATTTTTAGCAAAGAAAAATACTGAAGATATTACAACAGCTCCAATTGTTACTCCTTCAACAACGCCAAGTAAAACACCAGTAAAAACAACTAGCAGCAAAGTAAAAACTGG
>ENA-OQLB01000595-OQLB01000595.1-human-gut-metagenome-genome-assembly--contig:-NODE-595-length-19677-cov-2.749565_pt1 | contig 19677 bp, 20 predicted proteins | sample MGYA00242656_ERZ504813 | MGnify/ENA primary metagenome ERZ504813 (study PRJEB26092, sample SAMD00036388) | human gut metagenome | host: Homo sapiens | study: EMG produced TPA metagenomics assembly of... | reverse complement strand
CAACCATATCTTCCTGCTCATCTGCTAATAGGAGCAAATCAAGATATTGTTTTTTATTTTCTTTAACTTCAATAATTTTTCATCAATCGCACCTACAAATTCTGATTGAACAAAATCGCTGCGCGATGGCCTGCCAAGGCTGTGGCGCAGTTTTATTTTTATTAAAAAGCAGTGGAATTACTTTCCATAATCCGTTATTGTTAAGTTACCACACGAAACAACTGAACTAAGAAAGCTCCACTGCCTATGATAAGAATAACATTTTCCAGTCTCTTCCGCAATCGGAATTATGATGCTAACGCACCTCCGAATAGGTAGATGTAATTATTAACACTACTTATTCTGGAGGTTTTATTATGTATAAAGATACTTTTGAATCCATCCGCAATGAAGCGGAAAAACGTAACCTGCGTGAAAGAACTATTCAACTGTATTGCTCTGATGTCAGTTACTTCCTTCGTTGGATTGGAAAAAATGTTTCTGATCTTACACTTGAAGATGCGGAAAGTTTTCTTACTGCTAAACGTCTGGAAGGTAATGACATTAAGACGTATGATCTGACTTAATCCACAGTCACATCTCTGATTTGTGGATAAATCCACTTTATCTGTTATCATATTTGCGAAAATTATATATTTTGTTATCATTCTGTTATCATAAACGGTTGTCAGGACACTCTCCCGGCAACTGTTTTTCTATACTGTTCGTTATTCTTTTCCACTCTTTTTTATATTTCCAGGCAACAGAAAAACCCGTAGAACCGAAGTTCTACGGGTATCTTACGTTTGGACACAACGTTATCTTACGATAACAAATCTATTGTATATGCGCCAATCTCACGACTTCGTCGTTCGTTCGCGGGCATTCGTAAAATGCCCACTTCCAAATCGATAAAAAAAGAGACTTGCAAGCAAGCTTGCAGTCTCTTTTTTATCGCCTTGATTGGCGCTTTATTCATTGCTTTCGCGTATATTACTCGATGATTGTAGCAACACGTCCTGATCCTACAGTACGTCCACCTTCACGGATAGCGAAACGAAGTCCCTGTTCCATAGCTACTGGATGGATCAGTTCGATTGTCATTTCTACGTTATCACCAGGCATGCACATTTCTGTTCCTTCTGGAAGTTCGCAAACACCTGTTACGTCTGTTGTACGGAAGTAGAACTGTGGTCTGTAGTTGTTGAAGAATGGAGTATGACGTCCACCTTCATCTTTTGTAAGAACGTATACCTGTGCAGTAAACTTGTGGTGGCAAGTTACTGAACCTGGTTTACAAAGAACCTGTCCTCTTTCGATTTCGTCTCTCTGAACACCACGAAGAAGAGCACCGATGTTGTCACCAGCCTGAGCTTCATCAAGAAGTTTACGGAACATTTCAACACCTGTTACAACTGTCTTCTTAGTCTCTTCGTGAATACCAACGATTTCTACTTCGTCAGATACATGAAGAACACCACGCTCTACTCTACCTGTAGCAACTGTACCACGTCCTGTGATAGAGAATACGTCCTCTACTGGCATAAGGAATGGCTTATCTGTATCACGCTCTGGATCTGGGATATAAGAATCTACAGCATCCATGAGTTCCATGATCTTGTCTCCCCACTCTGAGTTAGGATCTTCAAGAGCTTTAAGAGCTGATCCCTGGATGATTGGAGTATCATCTCCTGGGAATTCATACTCGTCAAGGAGTTCACGGATTTCCATTTCTACTAATTCAAGAAGTTCGTCATCGTCAACCATATCACATTTGTTCATGAATACAACGATGTAAGGAACACCTACCTGACGAGAAAGCAGGATGTGCTCTCTTGTCTGAGCCATAACACCATCAGTAGCAGCTACGACAAGGATAGCTCCGTCCATCTGAGCAGCTCCTGTGATCATGTTCTTTACGTAGTCAGCATGTCCTGGGCAGTCAACGTGTGCATAGTGACGTTTCTCTGTCTCATACTCAACGTGAGCTGTAGAGATTGTGATTCCACGTTCTCTTTCTTCTGGAGCTTTGTCGATATTTTCGAAATCTACAGCAGCGTTTCCTTCAACTCTTGCTGCAAGTGTCTTTGTGATAGCAGCTGTAAGAGTTGTTTTACCGTGGTCAACGTGACCGATAGTACCGATATTACAATGCGGTTTTGTTCTTTCAAATTTAGCTTTAGCCATTTTGAATATCCTCCTTAAATATACCACCCAATAGGGCATTTTAGTTTACGATGTTTTAACTCGGCTAATACTGATTATATTTCATAAAGTACAGTTTTTCAAGCCTTTTTCGTATTTTTTATGCGTTTTTGTTAGATAAAATCTTTCCTGAACATACTCGGTAACTGGCTCATATTTTCGAAGTAACAATTCGATGTAGTTTTCCACGTCCCTGAGTTCTGGAACGAAGGTCTGTAGAGTATCCGAACATTTCTGAAAGCGGAACATATCCTCTAACGATCTTTCCACCGCCGAGGTCATCCATACCTTCGATACGTCCACGACGAGAGTTGATATCACCGATAACATCTCCCATGTACTCTTCCGGCATAGTAACTTCAACTTCATGATAGGCTCAAGGAGTACCGGGTCAGATTTCTTCATAGCATCTTTGAATGCAAGAGAACCTGCAATGTGGAATGCCATTTCTGAAGAATCGACTTCATGGTAAGAACCATCATATACTGTTGCATGAATACCTACTACAGGGAATCCACCAAGGATACCAGCTTTCATGGCTTCTTCAATACCTTCGCCTACAGCCGGAATGTATTCCTTCGGAATTGCACCACCGACAACAGTAGAATCGAATTTATATGTTTCTTCACCATTGACATCCATTGGTTCAAATTTAACTTTACAGTGTCCGTACTGTCCACGTCCACCTGACTGTTTAGCATACTTGCTGTCAACATCAACTGCTTTTGTGAAGGACTCTTTGTATGCAACCTGCGGAGCACCTACGTTAGCTTCTACCTTGAATTCACGAAGAAGTCTGTCTACGATGATTTCAAGATGAAGTTCTCCCATTCCGGCGATGATTGTCTGACCTGTTTCCTGATCAGTATGAGCACGGAATGTCGGGTCTTCTTCTGCAAGTTTTGCAAGAGATTCACCAAGTTTACCCTGAGAAGCTTTTGTCTTAGGCTCGATAGCGAGCTCGATAACTGGTTCTGGGAATTCCATAGATTCAAGGATTACCGGATGCTGTTCATCACAGATTGTATCACCTGTAGTTGTGAACTTGAATCCGATCGCTGCTGCGATGTCTCCTGAATATACTTTATCCAATTCCATTCTCTTGTTAGCATGCATCTGAAGGATACGTCCAACACGTTCTTTTTTATTCTTTGTAGCGTTCAATACATAAGAACCTGAATTCATAGTTCCTGAATATACACGGAAGTATGCAAGCTTACCTACGAACGGGTCTGTCATGATCTTGAATGCAAGTGCTGAGAAAGGTTCTTCATCTGAAGAATGTCTTACTACTTCATTACCATCTTCGTCAACACCCTGGATTGGCGGGATGTCTGTCGGAGCCGGCATATATTCAACGATTGCATCCAGAAGCTTCTGAACACCTTTGTTTCTGTAAGCAGATCCACAGCAAACCCGGTACTGCTGTACATTCACAAGTAGCTTTTCTAAGAACTGCTTTGAGCTGATCTACTGTCGGGATTTCGTCCTCAAGATACATCATCATAAGTTCGTCATCCAATTCACAGATCTTTTCAACCAGTTCTGTATGGTAAAGCTCAGCATCTTCTTTCATGTCATCCGGGATTTCACATACTGTGATGTCATCACCCTTGTCATCATTGTAGATGTAAGCTTCCATTTCCATAAGGTCGATGATTCCCTTGAAATCATCTTCTTTACCGATTGGTAACTGAAGAACGATAGCGTTCTTACCCAATCTTGTCTTAATCTGTTCTACAGCGTTGTAGAAGTTTGCACCTAAGATGTCCATCTTGTTGATGAAGGCCATTCTTGGTACGTTGTATGTGTCTGCCTGACGCCATACGTTTTCTGACTGAGGCTCAACACCACCCTTAGCACAGAATACACCTACAGCACCATCCAGTACACGAAGTGAACGTTCAACCTCTACAGTGAAGTCAACGTGTCCCGGAGTATCAATGATATTGATACGATGCTCAAGAGCACCTTTTTTCGGTTTTGTATGATCTTCAAGTGTCCAATGACATGTTGTAGCTGCTGAAGTGATCGTGATACCTCTTTCCTGCTCCTGTTCCATCCAGTCCATGGTAGCAGTTCCTTCATGAGTATCACCAATCTTATAGTTAACACCGGTATAGTATAAGATACGCTCTGTAAGAGTGGTCTTACCAGCATCAATATGCGCCATAATACCGATATTTCTGGTTCTCTCTAATGGATATTCTCTTCCAGCCAAGATTTTTTCCTCCTATAATTAGAAACGATAGTGAGCAAATGCTTTGTTTGCTTCTGCCATCTTGTGCATGTCTTCTTTCTTCTTTACAGATGCGCCAGTGTTGTTAGCCGCATCAAGAATTTCATTTGCAAGTCTTTCTTCCATTGTCTTCTCGCCTCTGTTACGAGAGTACAGTGTAAGCCAGCGAAGTGCAAGAGCCTGTCTTCTGTCTGCTCTTACCTCGATCGGTACCTGATAAGTAGCTCCACCGATACGTCTTGCCTTTACTTCAAGTACAGGCATGATGTTGTTCATTGCTTCTTCAAATACTTCGATAGCTGGTTTTTCAGCTTTCTCTGCGACTTTGTCAAATGCTCCGTATACAATTTTCTGAGCTACACCTTTCTTACCGTCAAGCATGATGTTGTTGATAAGCTTTGTAACTACCTTGTTGTTGTATAACGGATCCGCTAATACGTCTCTTTTCTGAGTATGTCCTTTACGTGCCACGGTTCTTCCCTCCTTATACATATTGGCAAAGCTTTGCTTTGCGTGAATAATTCATCGGTACTCACATGTGTCTTTCTATGTGTATCGTTGGCGGGACAATCTCCGATGCCTGCCACGTGGCAGGCGATATCTGAATTAAACCCGCAACCAACTATTCTCATAGTTCTGTTTGTGATACGATTTAGTTTCGTTTTACACTAAAATCAAGTGCTTATTTCTTTGCGTCTTTTGGTCTCTTTGCTCCGTATTTAGAACGAGCCTGACGTCTCTTTGCAACACCTGCTGTATCAAGTGTTCCACGAACGATATGGTATCTTGTACCCGGAAGGTCCTTTACTCTTCCTCCACGGATAAGAACAACGCTATGTTCCTGAAGGTTGTGACCTTCTCCTGGGATGTAGCTTGTTACTTCGATTCCGTTTGAAAGACGTACTCTGGCGATCTTTCTGAGAGCTGAGTTCGGTTTCTTCGGTGTAGCTGTCTTAACTGCTGTACACACACCTCTCTTCTGCGGTGCAGATGTGTCTGTAGCTCTTTTCTTCAAAGAATTGTATCCTTTCTGGAGAGCCGGTGCAGTAGATTTCTTTACAGCTGTCTGACGACCTTTTCTTACTAACTGGTTAAATGTTGGCATCTCTTTCACCTCCTATGAAGTAATAATTGGTTACGATTTTAAACAAGTTCTGTTTAAAATGCGCAGAAAAACAGTGCATCGTTTTCGCACGCTTGTTTATTGTAGTATATCGCAAAAAAAAAGTCAAGGCATTCTGAAAAATATTTTCCAAATCATACCTTGACTTTTTCTTCATTTTTATTCTGTACTTACGGATCCTTCGATTGTTTCTCCGTCTTTTACTTTTTTGATCAGTTCACTGATCTCAGCCACTGAATTTTCATCCGGATACGTTACATAAAGCTCTTCATCTCCTGAAGAATAGCAGATATCTGTTCCCCCGGTTCCATCCGCTGCCACGGAATAAATATTCCATTTTGCATTGGTTCTAAGCTGAGTCTTGATCAGCGACTGGATCTGACTGGAAGTAAAGTTCGTATCCACACCATCGCTGACACTTTCAATAATATCGCTTGCCCCACGGAGCATTGCCGGTGACATCATCTTTTTAATGATTGCAGTGATAACTGCCTGCTGATGGACTCCTCTTCCGTTGTCCCCGTCTGGCAGTGCCTGACGTTCACGGCAAAAAGCAAGTGCACTAATACCATCAAAATGATTCATTCCTTCATTTACATGAATCTCTGCACCCGACTCCCATCCTGTATCAAATTCGAGATCTGATTCAACATCCAGTCCGCCAAGTGCATCAACCACACTGGTCATAGATGTAAAATTAACTCTTCCGAAAAATTCGATATCTGTATCATAAAGTTCTTCCAGCGTCTGCATAGACACATCCACACCATAGATTCCTGCATGTGTCAGTTTGTCGTCCTGTCCTCCGGATACTCCCGGGATTGGTACATAATAATCTCTAGGGGTTGTAATCAGTAATACCTGATGGCTCGTCGGATTAACAACCGCTACGATATTGACATCGCTTCGTCCCTGTTCTGTGATATCACCATTGTATCAATACCACTCAAATAAACCGCAAATGGCTTTGTAACGCTTTCATCAGATGTATCGCTTTCAATTTCAACAACAATATTGTGCTTATAAATAACCTTTGTATCCTTTGTAAAGGTTGAATACTGTTCCTTGATAATATTACTGTAAGCTGAGTTGTAGATAATCGCATCTACTTCTCCGTCATATAATGCCTGTGCTTCTTCTCCCAGATTACTGTATTCCTGAAGAGTAATGTTCTGTCCCAGTTCCTTTTCAATCTGTTTAACTGCCGACTTCGTCTGGTCTCCACCAGTCGCATACTGAACACCAAATGTATATCCGGCTGCTGCTGATAAAGTATCTGCATTATCATCCGCCTTTACCGCAACTACCATGGAACTTGTTTTCTTATTACTTCCGGTAATCTTCTGGAATGCATTATTTACTTTTCCTATATAGAAAGAACCCACTCCCAGAATGATGCAGATCAGTATACAGAATATCTTTCCGCCAATTCCTTTTCCTTTTGCCGCTATCTGTGTCAGCAAGGTAATTCCAAGCAGGATCAGCAGTACTCCGATCAGTACCAGGAAATAAGTAGAAGTAAGTACATTGAACAGCATCACATTCACTGCAAGTACTACAGACAGGATAAACTGGATAATTGCAAGTATAATTCCAATCGTTCTGCTTACCCGATTTTTCTTTCTTCCTCTGCGCCGTTTATTTTTACGATTCTTATTATTCTCCGGGTCAGACATCTTTCTTATATTCTGATAGTCTTCTTCCGGTCTTCTTTTCTTCTTATCATTCGAAGATGATTTCTTTTTCGGTCGTTCTCTGTAGTAATCTTCCTCATCATCATAATATCGGGCAGATCTTCGGTCTTCTTCATAAGCATACCGGTTCTTCCCCTTAGCCCGTCTGCTTACTTCTCTGCTGTTATTGATACTTCGCATATTTCTATTAGAAGTTCCATCAGACGATCTTCTCCTTGCTGATTTTCTCTGTTCCATATACACTCACTTTCATTTGTTACATAACTATTACACGATATGACACTTTAATTACAATTACATCTCTATATAATATCGTTTTTACCTTATATTGTCAATATTTTCGTGTCAATCCGTATTTTGTGATTCTGCACAATTTTTTCTGGAAATTTTTTAATCTGCCAAGCATATAGTGTTTTTTCACAGAAAGTTCTATCGGAATTTCTCATAAAACAAAAAGAAAACGAAGAACTCTTCTTAAGTCCTTCGCCTTCTTTATTATATTACTACTTTTTATTTATCTTCTACAAGATGGCATGCACCTTATGTCCAGGAGCAATCTCTTTCATCTGCGGCATTTCCTTAAAGCAGCGTTCTGTCGCATGCTGACATCTCTCAGCGAAACGACAGCAGTTCTTCGGATTGATCGGGCTTGGGATCTCACCCTTGATCGGAATACGCTGGTTCGCTTTTGCTTTATTCGGATCTGCTTCCGGGATTGCAGAAAGCAGTGCCTGTGTATATGGATGCATCGGATGAGCATAAAGTTCATCTGTCTCAGCAGTCTCGACCATTGTTCCGAGGTACATAACAACTACACGGTCAGAAATATATTTTACGACACTAAGGTCATGCGCGATAAACAGGTAAGTCAGTCCTCTTTCTTCCTGCAGTTCTTTCAGCATATTGATAACCTGTGCCTGGATAGACACATCAAGAGCTGAAATCGGCTCATCACAGATGATGAATTCCGGATCAACAGAAAGAGCACGTGCAATACCGATACGCTGTCTCTGTCCACCTGAGAATTCGTGTGGGAAACGTGACATATGATCTTTATTAAGACCAACTGTAGCAAGCAGCTGCTCTACTTTTGCATCTGCATCCTTTGTTGACATTCCATGCTGTTTCAGACCTTCTCCAACGATATCCTTAACAGTCATACGTGGGTTCAGTGATGAATACGGGTTCTGGAAAATCATCTGTACCTTCTTACAGAATTCTTTCTGCTCTGCATGATTGTATTTGAAAATATCTTTTCCATCATAATATACATTTCCCGAAGTCGGATTGTATAACTTGATCATGGTACGTCCTGTTGTAGATTTACCACAGCCGGACTCACCTACCAGGCTGACTGTCTCACCTTTATAAATATCAAATGTAAGATCATCAACCGCTTTTAAGGTTTCTTTACGGCTGATTTCAAAATATTTACATAAGTTTTTCACCTGTACGAGAGGCTGTTTTTCTGTATTTTCCATTTTACACCTCTCCTTTCTCAGTTACTTTTCTTCTCATGTCTGTATCCGGTGCATATTCATGCTGCAGCCAGCAACAGGTTTCATGTTCTTTTGAAAGCTCATAAGTCTGTGGCGGCATATCTTTACAGATTTCCATGCAGTATTCACATCTTGCTGCGAACGGACATCCTTTCGGAGGTGCAAACAGATCCGGAGGTGTTCCTTCGATTGGCTGCAATTTGTGGCCTTTTGCTGTATCCAGTTTGGCAATTGAATGCATAAGTCCTTTTGTGTAAGGATGTGCTGTATCATAGAAAATCTCATCTACAGATCCACGTTCTACGATCTTTCCTCCATACATAACCAGTACACGGTCGCAAAGCTTTGCGATAACACCAAGGTCATGTGTGATCAGGATAATAGATGTCCCAAGTGTTTTCTGAAGATTTTTCAGTACATCAAGAATCTGCGCTTCAATTGTAACATCCAAAGAAGTAGTCGGCTCATCGGCAATAACGATGCTCGGGCTTCCTACCAGAGCGATCGCGATCATAACACGCTGTTTCATACCACCTGAAAGTTCATGTGGATACTGTTTGTAACGGCGTTCTCCATCAGAGATACCTACCATTTTAAGGATTTCAAGTGCTTTTGCTTTTTTCTCAGCTGCACTCATACCTTTTCTTCCGACAAATACTTCTTCAATCTGTTTTCCGATACGCATTGTCGGGTTCAATGAGGTCATAGGATCCTGAAAAATATAACTGATCTCTTTTCCACGGAACTGACGAAGTTCTTTTTTGTTCATTTTCAGAACATCTTTTCCTTTATAAAGAATCTCTCCGCCTTCAAAGAATCCAGGCGGTTCCGGATTCAGTCTCATCAGACACTGAGAGGTAACACTCTTTCCACATCCGGATTCTCCAACTATACCAAGAATTTCTCCCGGACGGACTTCAAAGCTGACATCACGAACAGCTTTTACAACTCCACCGTATGTACGGAAAGAGAATTGCAGATTTTTTACTTCCAATAAATTTTCCATCTTCTATACTCCTTCCTACTCGGTTCCTCTAAGTTTCGGGTCAAATGCATCACGAAGTCCATCACCAAGAAGATTCAGCGCAAGCATTGTTGTACAAATCAGGAATGCCGGTACAAATACCTGGTACGGATGAATTCTCAGCTGTGCGATTCCGTCTTTTGCAAGTACACCCCCAGCTGCAGTTCGGTGGTTTGATACCCAGACCGATATAGCTCAGGAATGCCTCCTGGAAAATAGCTCCCGGAATAGCCATTGTCAGGTTTGTAATGATAAGTCCCATGATATTCGGTAAAATATGTTTTACAATGATTACGATATCCGGCACACCAAGGATCTTGGCTGCTGATACGAAATCAGATTCTCGCAGTTTTAATACTTCACCACGAACGAAACGACATCCACCGATCCATCCGACGCAACACATAGCAAGAATCAAACAGTGTACACCGTTACCAACAACTACCATAAGAAGAATGGTAACGATCAGACTTGGGATTCCGTATAATACGTCAACGACACGCTGGATAACCATATCGATCTTGCCACCGTAGAATCCTGAGATACCACCCATGATAGATCCAACGATTGCATTGATGATGCTGGCTGCAAAACCAATTGTCAGAGATACTCTCGCACCAGACCATGCACGAACCCAGAGATCACGTCCAAGAGAGTCTGTTCCAAACCAATGTGCTTTTGAAAAGCTCTGGTTCATCTCTGCCACACTCTGTGTTGCAATGTCATATTTGCTGAACATTGGAACAAAGATCGCCATAAGTACATAAAGTCCAATCAGGCACAATGAGAAGAATGCAATCTTATTCTTGCGGATTCGTCTCCATGCATCCTGCCAGTAACCAATATTCGGACGGGAAATAGACTCCATTGTCTTTGTATTTTTTCCTACAACTTTAAACTGTTCTTTTGTAATTTCTGCCATTTCTCGTCACCTACCTTTTTTTACCACTCAGACGGATTCTCGGATCTACAATACCGTATAAGATATCTACAATCAGGATTGACACGATCAGGAATGCTCCGTAGAAGATCGTCATACCAAGAACCAGTGTATAATCTGCCATGTTAATACTGTCTACATAATGTTTTCCCATTCCAGGGATTGCGAAAAGGGCTTCGATTACGAATGTTCCTGTTAATACAGATGCAACTGTCGGTCCCATAATGGTAATGATCGGTGTGATCGCATTACGGATCTGATGTTTAAATGTAATTCGGAAATCCGATAAACCTTTCGCACGTGCTGTCTTTGTATAATCTGAAGATACAACTTCCAGCATACTGGAACGCATCAGACGGGAAATGGATGCCAGCGTATAGAATCCAACCGCGATTGACGGTAAAATTGTGTGCTTAAAGCTTGTGTACTGCGCAACCGGAAGAATCTGCCATTTGATTCCGAAGAAATACTGAAGTACAGATCCCATGATGAAGTCAGGAATCGATGTACCAATGATCGCAATCAAAATACAGACAAAGTCCAGTTTCTTTCCTCGATTCAGTGCTGCTACAATTCCAAGGATCAGTCCGAAGAACAGTGCAAAGCACAGTGAACGGATTCCCAGGTCTGCTGAGTATGGGAATGAGTCAGCAATAATACGGTTAACTGTCTGACTTTCATACTTCATAGAATACCCCAGATCACCATGAAGCACATTCTTCATATAAGTTATATACTGCTCTGCAAGCGGTTTATCCAAACCATAGTAAGCTTCCAGATTCGCTTTGATCTCCGGTGTCATCTTGTCACTTGAGAACGGATCTCCCGGCATCAGACGAACCAGGACGAATACAACACTTGTAAGTACCAAAAGTGTTACGATGGCTAATGCAACTCGTTTAGCTATATATTTTGCCATTCTTTTGTCTCCCTTCATTTTTCTTTATTTGATAGCTTTGATTATTTCACATACTTCCTATTGGCTGATACATACCAAATCTACCCCTCGAAATAATCAAAACCCTCAAATAAGCAGCCGGTGCGGACCAGTAAGTCCGCGCCGACCGCAAGGTATGTTACCATCCAACTGTATTATTCGCTGATGTCTGCATATACCAGATCGAAGTCATATCCGACAAAGTATACATTGAAGTTAGAAATCTTCGGATTGATCAGATACTGGTCTCTACGTAACTGAAGCGGTACAAGAGCGGAATCTTCTCCAAGGAAAATCTGTTCTGCCTTGAACAGCATATCCTGTCTTGTCTTAGCATCTGTCTCTGTCTGAGAATCTTTAAGAAGCTTGTCGTATTCAGCGTTCGCATATCCAGAGTGGTTATACTGACCATCGCTGATCCACAGTTCCAGATAAGAGTATGCGTCAGAGTAGTCCGGAACCCATCCTGTTACTACCATATCGTAATCTTTTTCAGTTTCCATCTGAAGTCTCTGTTTGTAAGTTACCTGGTTGATTTCTACTGTAATACCAAGGTTCTTCTGATACTGTTCCTGAAGAACTTCAGCCTGCTTCTTAGCACCATCTGTATCAGTTGTAAGAAGAGTAATCTTGATGTCTGCCGGATTAGAAACGCCCATTTCTTTCATTGCTGCATCCAGATATTCTTTTGCTTTATCATTATCATTTTCTGCCGGGAATGGTGTATATGGATAAGCTTCTCCGTATGTCTGGTCATCTGCCGCCTGCACGTTTGGAAGTACAAGTCTCTGTGCAACGTCATATACGTCATTGTTAACCAGCTTGTTGTATTCTGTTCTGTTGATTGCATAGTTCAAAGCAAATCTCAGGTTCTTGTTAGCAAGCGGTCTGTCTTCTGACATGTTGAGCATGATGTAATCATCTGCACCTGTATAGTAGAATTCAGTATTTTCTGTATACTGATCTGTCATTTCAGTAGGTACAACTGTGATATCAACTTCGCCCTGTTCCCACATAGCAACCGCTGTCTTAGCATCTGCAACTGTCTTTACGCAGATTTCATCAAGCTTGATGCTGTCTGCATCCCAGTAATTTTCATTCTTAGAAAGGATCATTCATCGCCATGTTTCCACTCTGTCATCTTGAACGGTCCGTTATAAACAGATTTTTCCGGATCAGCTGCATATTCTTTTCCGTATTTTTCTACATAATCTTTTCTTGTAGGACCGAATGTTGCCATAGCAGCCATACTAAGGAAGTATGTAGCCGGATGTGCAAGTTCGATAACAACTGTCTTGTCATCTGGTGCAGATACGCCAAGTTCATCGACAGGCACAGAACCGCTATTTACTTCTGCACCGTTTTGAGGATATATCCGATGAATGCGTAATCGCTTGCCATTTCTGGATCCATAAGTCTCTGGATACCATAAACATAATCGCCTGCTTTTACATCTTCTCCATCAGACCATTTCAGTCCGTCACGAAGGTGGAATGTATAAGTAAGTCCGTCATCTGAGATATCCCAGCTTTCAGCTGCATCCGGCTTAATCTCGCCTTCCACGTTACGTGTCAGCATTGCATAAGTACAGATCTCCGCTGTTGAACATGAAATAGAGTTACTGTTCTGTGGGTCCATAGAAGGAAGATCTTCACGAAGTGTGTAAGTAATTCTCTTCTTTCCTGATGATTCACTTTCTTCTTTCTTGGAATCTTTTGATCCCGGAGTACTACAGCCGGCAAACATTGTTACTGTCATTGCCGTGGCAAGTAAAGCTGCTAATAATTTCTTTTTCATAAATGTTGTCCTCCTTTTTCATTTATAATTCTATTAGCTCATGTGTAGCACTGATCAGGTTCTCATATCCGTCTTTTGTGATGATGCCCTGGTCCTCAAGTCTGACACCACCCCAACCCGGAATATAAAGTCCTGGTTCTACTGTCATTACGCTGTTCTCCTGTAAGATATTCTCACAGTTCAGCCCGATATTCGGAAGTTCATGGACGAACAGCCCAACTCCATGACCAATTCCTGTATAATTATACGGAAGGTATTCTGTATCTTTAATTGCTTTAAGTGAAGCTTCATAGCAGGAAGTTCCTGTTACACCGGCTCTTACAGATGCTTCTGTATCTTCTGTCATGCGACGGCAGAGATCATAAACTTCTCTCTGTTTGGCGTCTGCCTTTCCGACAACTACTGTTCTTGTCATATCCGAAAGATAACCTTTGTACTGACATCCATAATCCATCAATACGAAATCACCGTATTCGATTGGCTTACTGTCCGGAATTCCGTGAAGCAGAGAGCTCTTTGCTCCTGAAATAACGATTCCACCGTAAGGTTGGTATCTGCACCTTCCATAACCATGTAATGTGCAAGTCTGGATGCAATTTCTTTTTCTGTCACACCCGGACGGATGTCTTTTATAATTTTTTCAAATGCTCTGGATGCGATATCGCAGGCAACGGTAAGGTTCTTGATCTCTTCCGGCGTCTTAATCGCGCGGAAGCCTTCGATTACGTTCAGCGTCGGAACCATCTCAGCGCTGAGTTCAGCCTGCATAGAGTTCCATTTTTCAAATGTCAGATGATCCTGTTCAAATCCAATTGTTTTAACTCCATCTTTGTCTGCGCAATATGCAACAGCTTTCCCCATACTGTAGCCAAAATTGATTCGCCAGTTTACAAGCTCATAATCCGGGCATTCATAAGATGCCTGCTCTGTGTATCTTGCATCAGTGATAAAATACTGATTCGCCTTTGTGATAAAAAGGAATGAGTCTTCCCCCGTAAATCCGCTGATACAACGTACATTCGCCGGCTTTGCAATATAAAACGCATCCAGTCTTTCTTTTTCCATGTACTCTCGCAATTGTGTTAATCTGTCCATTTTCGTTCTCCTCTCATGTACTTTTGTTCTTTCGAGACGGTATATTTACCAGATATGTCCGTCCTTCTGCGACAATGTAATACTTTACTAGACCGCAGTCTAGTGGTGTAAACAAAAGAACGCCATGATTTACATCATGACGTCCTTGTCTTCTTTCAAAGGTCATAGTTTCACGCTATGACGTCTATGTTTAATTATTAGATTGTCCGTATTGTATGTATAAAAATCTAATCTTTATACACTTTAGTAAATAACACTGTCTTCAGAGTTGCGTGAATTTCGAAGAAACCCCGTTTTAACAGTTCAATTTTGTAAATTCACTCAGATGAATATTTATTCACATGTGTAACTTTTTTTCTTATTATAGAACCATACTCTATGATTGTCAAGAGGAATGCTATTTATTTCACAATTTAATTTTCACCTTTTATTTTCATTTCTTCCAAACAGTCTTGGTACATCCCGGTGATATACCCATATACTCACACAAGGTTCTTTTCCAGGATTGGAAATACTATGACGCTCTCTGCTCTTTATATATACACTGTCTCCCGGATGTAAACTGCTAATTTCTCCTTCCACCTCTACATTCAGAGTTCCTTTTATCACCATACACATTTCCGAAAAGACATGTCGATATTCTTCTTTTTTCGCAGATTCTCCCGGTTCAATCGTAATATATTCAAAAAATCGATTCTCCCTGACCAAAGTCTGCAACCTCAACTGTCATATTTTCTTCCGGATAAAGATGCTTACTCATTTCTTCTCTGTGTATAACCGTCTTTCCCGGCATTTCCCCTTCCAGTGCATACTGGATATCAATATCCAGTGCTTCACAAATTCGCGCAAGACTGTCCACATTCGGAGATGTCTTATTCTGTTCCAGCATACTCAGATAGCCCGCTGAAAGCCCTGTATATTCTCCCAAAACCCGGATTGTCATCATTTTCTTTTTTCTGCATTCTCTGATCCGTTCACCAATATGATCTAAATCCAGCATATCACACCTCCTGATTTTCGACTGATTATTTATATGCTACTGTATTTTTTCATATTTTGCAACCCTTTATTTTTGTAAAGTGTTAAAGAATTGGAAATAATTTTTAAATATTTTTGTTTTTCATGTCTTTAAAGTAAGAAAAGCAGACACGCCATTCAACGTATCTGCCTCTCTTAGCATATAAAGCCTATTCTTCAACTGTAACTGTTTCGTCAGCATTTTCTTCGCTTTCAACAGTTTCTGCTGTCTCTGCCGGTGCTTCAGACTCAGTATCATCATCCATATCAAAATCATCAAAATTGATTTCGTCGTCCATATCCATACCAAGGCCTGTATCAAGCTTAACATCACGGTATTTTCTCATACCTGTTCCTGCCGGAATCAGTTTACCGATAATGACGTTCTCTTTCAGACCGATCAGGTGGTCAACCTTGCCTTTGATAGCAGCCTCAGTCAGAACCTTGGTTGTCTCCTGGAAGGATGCAGCTGACAGGAAGGAATCTGTTGCCAGGGATGCCTTAGTAATACCAAGCATGATCTGTTCTCCTGTTGCAGGCTCTTTACCTTCTGCTACCATCTGTTCATTTACATCGTTGAACTCAAGGACATCTACCATTGTTCCCGGAAGGAATTCAGTATCTCCTCTTTCTTCGATGCGAATCTTCTTCAGCATCTGACGAACGATAACTTCGATATGCTTATCGTTGATTTCTACACCCTGCAGACGGTATACTCTCTGTACTTCCTGAAGCATGTAGTCCTGTGCAGCACGAAGACCTTTGATCTTAAGAAGGTCATGCGGGTTCACGCTACCTTCTGTAAGCTCGTCACCGGCTTCCAGAACAGCTCCATCCTGTACTTTAATACGTGATCCATAAGGAATCAGATAAGTCTTTGTCTCACCTGTCTGCTGATTGGTAACAATGATTTCACGCTTCTTCTTTGTATCGTTCAGGTTTGCAACACCTGCGATTTCTGTGATGATAGCAAGACCTTTCGCTTTCTTGCTTCAAAAAGTTCTTCGACACGAGGAAGACCCTGTGTGATATCTCCACCGGCTACACCACCACTATGGAAAGTACGCATGGTCAGCTGTGTACCAGGTTCACCGATTGACTGAGCTGCAATAATACCGACAGCTTCACCAACCTGTACAGGTTCACCTGTTGCCATATTGGCACCATAACATTTCGCACAGATACCAATGTGTGATTTACAGGTCAGGATTGTACGGACTTTCACTTTCTTAAGTGGTGAATTTCCATTTTCATCCACACCGTATTTCATGATCTTTTCTGCACGTTTTGGTGTGATCATGTGGTTTGCTTTTACAAGCACATTGCCATCTTTGTCACAAATTGTATAGCATGAATATCTTCCTGTAATACGTTCCTGAAGACTTTCGATTTCTTCATTTCCATCCATGAATGCATGCAGATACATTCCCGGAATTTCAGCATCTTGCTTACACAGTCAACCTCACGGATGATCAGATCCTGTGATACGTCAACAAGACGTCTTGTCAGGTATCCTGAATCGGCTGTACGAAGGGCAGTATCTGACATACCTTTTCGAGCTCCATGCGCAGACATGAAGTATTCCAGTACGTCCAGACCTTCACGGAAGTTTGACTTGATAGGCAGCTCGATCGTATGACCGGTTGTATCAGCCATAAGTCCACGCATACCTGCAAGCTGTTTGATCTGTTTATCAGATCCACGGGCTCCGGAATCCGCCATCATGAAGATGTTGTTGTATTTATCAAGTCCTGTAAGAAGGGCTTCTGTAAGCTCATCATCTGTTTCTTTCCAGGTCTCTACAACTTCTTTGTAACGCTCTTCTTCTGTAATAAGACCACGCTTGAAGTTACGTGTGATCTTATCAACCGTTGCCTGTGCTCTTGCGATCAATTCCGGTTTCTGTGGCGGTACAGTCATATCTGAAATAGATACAGTCATAGCTGCTCTTGTAGAGAGCTTGTATCCCATTGATTTTACATGGTCAAGTACTTCAGCTGTAGCTGACGCACCATGTGTGTTAATAACTTTTTCAAGAATCTGTTTCAGCTGTTTCTTTCCTACATGGAAATCCACTTCAAGAACCAGTTCATTTCCTTCTTTTTCACGATCAACAAAACCAAGATCCTGCGGAATGATTTCGTTGAAAATGAAACGTCCAAGTGTAGACTCTACTGTACCGGTCTTCTTTGTTCCATCCGGCATCGTCTTTGTCACACGTACTTTGATTCTTGAGTGAAGAGTTACAACTCCGTTTTCATAAGCAAGAATTGCTTCATTCACACTCTTGAATACTTTTCCTTCTCCCTTGGCTCCCGGTCTTTCCTGTGTCAGATAGTAGATACCAAGAACCATATCCTGTGAAGGAACAGCTACCGGACCACCATCAGACGGTTTCAGAAGGTTGTTTGGTGAAAGCAGAAGGAAACGGCACTCAGCCTGAGCTTCTACAGAAAGCGGAAGATGAACCGCCATCTGGTCACCATCGAAATCGGCATTGAATGCGGTACATACCAGTGGATGAAGCTTAATTGCTTTACCTTCTACCAGAATCGGTTCAAATGCCTGGATACCAAGACGGTGAAGTGTAGGAGCACGGTTCAGCATAACCGGATGCTCTTTGATTACATCTTCAAGCACATCCCATACTTCCGGCTGAAGACGCTCTACCATTTTCTTAGCATTCTTAATATTGTGAGCAGCTCCGCTCTCAACAAGTTCTTTCATAACAAACGGCTTGAACAGCTCGATTGCCATTTCTTTCGGAAGACCGCACTGATAGATTTTCAGTTCCGGTCCTACAACGATAACGGAACGTCCTGAGTAGTCAACACGTTTTCCGAGCAGGTTCTGACGGAAACGTCCTGATTTACCTTTCAGCATATCAGAAAGGGATTTCAGTGCTCTGTTTCCAGGACCTGTTACCGGACGTCCACGACGTCCATTGTCGATCAGAGCATCTACAGCTTCCTGCAGCATTCTCTTTTCGTTTCTAACAATAATGTCCGGAGCTCCCAGTTCAAGGATCTTCTCAGACGGTTATTTCTGTTGATAATTCTTCTGTACAGATCATTCAGGTCAGATGTTGCAAAACGTCCACCATCCAGCTGTACCATCGGACGCAGATCCGGCGGAATTACCGGGATTGCAGTCATGATCATCCATTCCGGTTTATTTCCTGATTCGCGGAAAGCTTCTACTACTTCAAGTCTCTTAACGATTCTTGCTCTCTTCTGTCCGGTAGCACCTCAAGTCCTGCCTGCAGTTCAGCATAATCTTTTTCAAGATCAATCGCTTCAAGAAGTTCTTTGATCGCTTCTGCTCCCATTCCTACGCGGAAGCCATTGCCCCAGTTTTCTCTTGCTTCCTGGTATTCAGCTTCTGAAAGACCTGCTTGTAAGAGAGATCTGTCTCTCCCTTATCAAGTACGATATAAGAAGCGAAATACAGTACTTTTTCCAGAGTTCTCGGTGAAAGATCCAGGATCAGTCCCATACGGCTCGGAATACCTTTGAAATACCAGATATGAGAAACCGGTGCCGCAAGTGCGATGTGACCCATACGTTCACGTCGCACAGTTGCCTTTGTTACTTCTACACCACAGCGATCGCATACAACACCTTTATAACGGATCTTTTTGTATTTACCACAGTGGCATTCCCAGTCTTTGCTAGGTCCAAAGATTTTCTCACAGAACAGACCGTCTCTTTCCGGCTTCAGTGTTCTGTAGTTGATTGTCTCCGGTTTTGTAACTTCACCTCTTGACCATTCCAGAATCTTTTCCGGAGATGCCAGACCTATTTTAATCGCATCAAATGAAATCGGTTGATACGTTGGTTCTTTTTTTGTTTCTGTCATTCTCGGCATCCTCCTATTCTAAATCCATGTCGTCATCAAATCATCGTTCATATCGCCATCAAATCGTCGAAGCTGTCATCTTCCTCCGGCTCATCATTTACATCAACCAGTTCTCCTTCTGAGAATTCCTGCTTGCTGTATCCGTGTTTACCATAATCTTCATCGTTATTGTAGCGTCTGTCTTCCTTCAATAATGTGATTCAGGTTTGTATCACCGTAATCTACACTTCCATGATTCTGAAATCCTTTCTTCATTGTCCTCATCCAGGA
>ENA-OQLB01000593-OQLB01000593.1-human-gut-metagenome-genome-assembly--contig:-NODE-593-length-19695-cov-1.758841_pt1 | contig 19695 bp, 22 predicted proteins | sample MGYA00242656_ERZ504813 | MGnify/ENA primary metagenome ERZ504813 (study PRJEB26092, sample SAMD00036388) | human gut metagenome | host: Homo sapiens | study: EMG produced TPA metagenomics assembly of... | reverse complement strand
AGCCGGTTCATATTTTGTAAAAACTCAGACTCCTGTACTTTTCCGCGCAAAATCACACTGGCCGTCTGCCCCTTCGCATGGACACCGCCGTCTGTGCGTCCTGATCCCTGTACTTCCACCGGATATCCTGCCGCCTCAGATGCCGCCTGTTCTAAAAGCCCCTGGATCGTCTTGTCTGTATTGCTCTGTCTCTGCCAGCCCTGATACCGGCTTCCATCATAAGCGATCGTCAATTTATAGGTTCGCATACGGCTACTCCAGGATCTTCTTCAGTTCGGACATAAATGTGTTCACATCCTTAAACTCTCTGTATACAGATGCAAAACGGACATATGCGACCGCATCCAGATCTTTGAGACGGTCCATCACGATCTCCCCGATCAATTTACTTGGGATCTCTTTGTCCTCTCTTTTAAATATCTGGAGCTCGATATCATCGATCGTCTGCTGGATCTGCTGTGCTGAAACAGGACGCTTATAGCATGCCCGCAAAACTCCGGCTTCAATCTTAGATCTGTCATACTGCTCTCTGTTATTGTCTTTTTTGATCACGATCAGGGGAATCGTCTCTACTTTCTCATAGGTTGTAAAGCGTTTCCCGCATTCATCGCAGGATCTTCTTCTTCGGATGGCGTTGTTGTCTTCCGCCGGTCTGGAATCGATCACCCGCGTATCCGGATGACCACAATACGGACATTTCATACTCATTTCCGCCTTTCTTTTTCCTTTGCATTTGGTTTCTTTTCCCCATTATAACCAACATCTAGTACTTTTGCAAAAACTTTTCTTCACAGATTTCCACCAAAATGATATCCGGCCCGATTTTTTTAATACAACCGAACGGAATCACATATTCTCCGTCACTGCCAAGTATCCCGCAGATCTTCCCGGGAACCGGAATAATGATCGCCAGAACCTTTCCATCGCAGACATCAATATCCACATCCACCACACAGCCAAGTCTTCTGCAGTTACATATATTGATTACTTCTTTCTCTCTCAGTTCACAGAGCCTCACACCTCACACCCGCTTCCCGAAATCCGTTCTGCCGCTATAAAAAGCGCCTGCATACAGCAGCAGCCTTCTTACTGTTACTATATGCAGGCACCTTCTCTTTGTGAAATGCTCTGTCTGAAACAATTTCTATTTTGCCATTACCTTTTCACTTTCAAATGCTTTTGCGATTACCGTGATCAGTATCATTCCCAGGATCAATGTCTCTGCCAGTGTCACCGCATACTGCATCACACTCACATCTCCTGTAAGAATTCCCTGTAACGCCAGCGCTGTATTAAACACCGGTACTGCATAATACCAGCTTTCAATATTCTGCGTCGTAAACATTGTCGCAATCCCCAAAATCAGGATCAGCATATAAACCGGCATAATATAGCTGTTTGCCTCTTTTGTATCTTTTGCAAAGACAGAAATCAGAACGATGATTCCGGAATACAGGAATGCAATCGCAATCAGCAAAAATGCCATCATCAGCACCTGCCGACTTCCAGACTCAGTCCCCAGACCTTCACTTCCGTAGGCCCCCATCATCTGTGGCAGGAAGCCTACCATAACCGCAACATATACAACCGAACTGATTCCTGAATGATCATCAGCGCAAATACTTTTCCGAGTACGATCGAGCTTCTTTTGATCGGCGCTACCAGCATACTTGCCATGGTACCGCGCTCTTTTTCTCCTGCCACCATATCGGTTCCCAGTCCCATTGCTCCCGCAAAAAGTAAGATCGTCACAAAATACGGAAGCATCATGCCAAGTGCTTTGCCGCCGGCTTTCTGTTCATCCTGGATTACCATGTCCGGATTGTCTGAATTCACCGTAAATACTGTCAAAGACTGCATATCTCCGACACGCTCTGACAACAGTGCCTGCCGGTAAACCTCCAGACATCCGCCTGCCACACCTTCATAGGCAGCCTGCGAATACTCTTCGGACGGATTGTAATAAACTTTGATCTGAGGAATCTCATCCCCTGTCTTATAAACTTCTATCTGCTCCAGAAAATCCTGCGGAAAAGCAATCCACAAATCGGCTGATCCATCTCTGATTTCCTCTGTCACTTTCTGTTCGTCATCCACCGTGCGCAGATCCATCTTCTCATTATACGCCTTCAAGTACTGCTCCACACCCTCCGGGGCATTCTGCAGATAAACAATGGGCGCATGAGATTTGACATCATTCTTCCAAATTTTTCGAAACTGGTCATTACATTCATTACGACCACCATGATGATCGCCGGCAGAAGAAATACAGAAAATAACATCTTTCTGTCTGTCAGCACTCTGGATAATTCTTTTTTACAGATCAATCGAATCTCACGCATCTTCCCCGCCTCCTTTTACCTGACTGTACAATTCAAAAAACGCATCCTCCAGATCTTCTGCCTGTGTCTCTCTTAAGATATCCTCCAGATGCCCTTCCATCACTTTCCTTCCGTCAATGATCACTCCGATCCGGTCACACAGCTTCTCTGCCTCTGACATGATATGTGTAGAAATAATGACCAGCTTTCCCTCCTCTTTCAGGCGCTTCAGATAGTCTGTCACACTCCTTGCCGTCACGACATCCAGACCGTTTGTCGGTTCATCAAAAATAACAATATCCGGATCATGTACCAGGCTGACTGCGATTGCAGCCTTCTGCCCATTCCGGTTGACAGCTCTTTCATCTTTTTGTGCGCAAAATCCTTGATCCCAAAATAAGTAAACAGTTCCTCTTTTCGTTCTTTGAGCTTCTCCGGCTTCACTCCATGGATCTTCCCGAAAAAGTCAAACATATAATCCGGGGAAAACTGTGGATCCAGCTTGATATCTCCGGTCAGAAATCCGATCTTTTCCCGCACTTTCTCCGGCTCTTTGCGCACCTCATGCCCATCTACATAAATCTCGCCCTTTGTCGGCTTGATGATCGTGGAAATACAGCGCAGCGTAGTCGTCTTCCCTGCTCCATTGGGTCCCAAAAGGCCATAAATCTCACCTTTTTTCGCAGTCAGCGTAAGAGCATTGACTGCCGTCTTGATCGGATTTGTGGTTCTGGATTCTTTCATCTGCTTTTTATTCAACTTATACGTCTTTCGTCAGATTCTTAATCTCAATCATACTTTCCTCCCGGCTGTGCCTGGTGTGCTGTACACCTGTCGTATTATTGTATTATTTTCTTAATACAGCTATTATATTTCTTTTCCCTGTACCCGTCAATAGATTTTTTATAATCTGCCCTTTCCTTACAAGATAAAATCTATTACAATAAATGCAAAAAGATAGATAGGAGATTTCATCTGTATGAGAGAAAGTATTTTATTATTCCATATATCAGACAAAGAAGTAAAAAAGAAAGTGGAACGTGCACTGCTTCCGCTTCGTGTGCGTCTCCGCCACATTACACTCAAAGATTACAGCCAGCCTCTCGGTGTACTTGCAGGGCTGCCGGACATGACACCTTCTGAAGAAATTTATGACGGAGAAGAGCTCTCCGATACAATGATCGTATTCTGCGGACTTTCCAACCAGAAGCTGGATCAGGCGCTTCTTGCTTTGAAAAAAAGCGGTGCGGGACCGTTTCCGTACAAAGCGATCCTCACACCGACCAATCAGCACTGGCTCGCAAAAGACTGTCTTGCAGAATTAAAACGCGAGCATGAATATATGACCGCCCGGGGAAATGCATGATCTCCCCGGGCTTTTTTCTAAGACGCAAACTGGCTTTCATACAGATTTTTATAAAATCCGCCTTTTTCTAACAACTCCTCATGGCTGCCCTGTTCAATAATATTTCCATCCTTCATCACAAGGATCACATCTGCCTCCCGAATAGTAGAAAGCCGATGTGCCACAATAAAGCTGGTACGTCCCCTCATCATACTCTGAAACGCTTCCTGAATCTTCATTTCTGTACGGGTATCGATCGAAGAGGTTGCCTCGTCCAGAATCAACATATCCGGAATTCTGAGCATAACTCTGGCAATACACAAAAGCTGCTTCTGCCCCTGTGACAGGTTTCCGCCCTCTTCTTGAATCAGCGTATCATACCCCTGCTCCATTCTCCGGATAAACCCATGCGCATGAGCCGCCTTTGCCGCCGCAATGATTTCTTCCCTTGTGGCATCTTCTTTTCCATACGCAATATTCTCTGCGATCGTTCCTGCTTTCAGCCAGATCTCCTGCAGAACCATTCCAAAGTTGGCCCGCAAACTGTCTCTTGTAATATTCTGAATTCCGGTATTGCCGACACGGATCTCTCCACTTTGAATATCATAAAAACGCATCAGAAGATTGATCAGCGTCGTCTTTCCGCATCCCGTCGGTCCTACAATCGCAATTTTCTGACCCGGCTTTACATTCAGGTTCAGATCCTGTAAAAGCTTAATCTCCGGATTATAAGAAAAACTGACATGTTCCAGTGTCATACTGCCGTCTGGATTTTTCAGTTCGATCGCCGATGCCGCATCCGGCTCTTCCGGTTGTTCCTCAATAAAGTCAAATACCGCCGTGCGCATGCCAGTGCATTCTGAAGCTCTGTGACCACACTTGAGATTTCGTTAAACGGCTTTGTATACTGGTTTGCATAGCTTAAAAAGCAAGACAGCTGCCCCACCGTGATCCCGCCTCCGATTGCGGTAAACGCACCTGCAATACTAACCCCTGTATACACCAGTCCGTTGACAAACCGGGTACTCGGATTCGTAATGGACGAAAAGAAAATCGCCTGCAGGCTGACTTTCTGGAGCTTTTTGTTGATCGTATCAAACCTCTCCACTGCCCGGTCACCGTATCCAAATGCCTGCACAACCTTCTGATTTCCCACCATTTCATCGACAAGGGATGTCATCTGTGCTCTGGTCTCTGACTGTGCTTTAAAAAACACATAGGTTCTCTTCGCAATAAAGCTTGCCACAAACAAAGATACCGGCGTGATCAGGATTACAACCAACGCAATCTTCACATTGATCAAGAGCATAAATACCAGGTTCCCAAAATCGTCACCACACCGGTAAAGAACTGAGTAAATCCCATGAGGAGTCCATCCGAAAACTGCTCCACATCGGTGATGATCCGACTGATGGTCTCTCCATATGCATGGCTGTCTACATATTTCAGAGGAAGCTTCTGCAGCTTTGCAAATGCCTTTGTACGGACATCCTTAACTACCCGATACGTAATGTGGTTGTTGCACAGATTCATCAGCCACTGCGCAGCGCTTGTTATAACAATAATCCCTGCCAGCCTGAACAGAATCCTGCCGATCGCGTCAAAATCCACACTTCCTTTTCCAATAATCAGATCCACAGCATTACCGATCAGAATCGGAGCATACAATGTCAGCAACGCAGAAATACCCGCAAATACGAATGATAGCATCAAAAAATGCAGATAGGGCCGAATCAGCCAGAGTATCTTTTTCCATACACTTTTTTTCTTTTTATGCATACTGAACCCCCTCCTCTTTCGAAAACTGAGACCGACAGATTTCCTGATAGACACCGCACGCTCCAAGCAGCTCTTCATGATTGCCGTATCCCACCATCTTTCCGTCATCCAATACCAGGATCTTATCGGCATGCATGACAGAGGATGCTCTCTGCGATACCAGAAATACGGTCATATTTTCCGTATCCTGGGACAATGCTTTTCGAAGTGCCGCATCTGTAGCGAAATCAAGCGCAGATGCACTGTCATCCAGAATCAGTATCTGTGGATTTTTCACCAGTGCTCTTGCGATCGTCAGCCTCTGTCTCTGCCCTCCCGACAGGTTTTTTCCGCCTTCACTGACAGGAGCATTCAGCCTTCCCGGCTTCTCCTCCACAAACTCCAAAGCCTGTGCGGTTTTTAATGCTGCATACATCTCCTGTTCAGATGCCTGCTCATTTCCCATTTGAAGATTACTCTTTATGGTACCGGAAAACAGCACTGCCTTCTGCGGAACCACTCCGATCTGTTTTCGCAGAGCCTCTGTCCGGTATTTTGAAATCTCCAGTCCATCGATTTCGGCTTTTCCCTCTGTCACATCATAAAACCGGGGAATGAGATTGACCAGAGTTGTCTTGCCGGAACCTGTCCCTCCAATGATTCCAATCGTCTCTCCTGCTTTCGCGGTAAAAGAAATATCCTCCAGCGCCGACTCCTGACTGCCCGGATAGCAGAATGTCACGTGTTCCATCTTTACTTTCACGGCTTCCGCTTTCGCCTCTGCTTTCTCCCACTCTCCGTCCACAAGCTCGGATCTGAGTGCAAACACCTCATTCAGACGGGCTGCAGATGCTACTGCTTTTGTAAAGGAAACAATCAGATTCGCCAGCGCCACCAGCGCCAGAAGAATCTGGGACATATAATTGACCAGGGCGATTACCTCTCCCTGTGTCAGCAGCCTTCATATACCTGTCCGCCCCCATACCAGACAACCGCAATAATCCCGGCGTTGACGATAATATATGTCATCGGATTCAACAGCGCTGAAATCCGTCCGGTCAGAAACTGTAGCTTCATCAGTATCTCACTCTTTGTATCAAACTCTTCCTGCTCTTTCTTCTGTGTACAAAACGCACGGATCACACGGATTCCCGCCAGATTTTCTCTGGTAGAGACAAGCACCTGATCCAGTGCTTTCTGTACTTTTTTATACAGCGGGATCGTCACGATCATAATACCGTAGATCACAAGCGCCAGAAGCGGAACTGTCACGACAAAGATCAATGCGGTCTTTACATTGATCGTAAATGCCATGACCATTGCACCTACCACAATAAACGGCGATCGCAGGAACAGACGAAGCACCAGATTGACACCGGACTGTACCTGATTGATATCACTTGTGATCCTGACAACCAGCGTGGCGCTGCCAGCCTTATCTACTGCCGCATAAGAAAGCTGTTCAATGTGGCAGAACAGATCATGCCGAAGTTCTGTTCCGAAACCGACAGCTGCTTTTGCCGCAAAATACTGCGCCAGCAGGGAACACAAAAGTCCCATTACACCAAACGCCACCAGCAATGCCGCCATCTTCCAGATATACGGGATATCCCGGTTCTGAATTCCGATATCAACAATTCTTGCAGTGACTAATGGCACAATCAATTCAAATACCGCCTCTAAAAGTTTAAACAGCGGTCCGATAATACTTTCCTTTTTATAGTTTTTCAAATAAGGAATCAATTTTCTCAACTTTTCATCCTCCTTGTTCTATGGTTACTGTTCACAGCAATCTAAATTTTAGCAGATTTCAGGTTCTGTTGACAAGGTGCAAATCTTCTTTGACAGTCTGGCGTGAAGCAACTATAATAGGTCTATCATCAGAATCGGAGGAATCCTGTTATGTGGACAAGAAAACATCTGAAACATCAGGCAAAAAAATCACTAAAGAGCAACTATCAGAAAATGGTATCTGTCTGTTTTCTGATCGCATTTTTAACGACCTCATTTGCATCTTCCACTTTTATTTTCCGGCAGTTTCGCCCGGGACTGCAAACAATTTTTGTTCAGACACATCTGAATTTTCCAGATGCCTCCAATTCCTCGATCGCAACAGACACGCTGCAGCACGTATTTCAGATTTCGTTTTCCGGTGCACCACTGGCAACTCTGTTCGAACACATCCTCAATATATATACCAGTGGAAGATCTTTTATCTTTGCCACTTTAAAGACTGTCAACGAGGCCTTCCTTGATCCGTTTTCCACCTCGTTTTTTCTGCTTCTCCTGGGGGTATTGCTCTCTTTTCTCTACACTGTCTTCATTCAAAACGTGCTGCTTGTCGGAGAAGCCCGTTTCTTTCTGGAGGCACGCACTTATCAGCAGACAACGATCAGTAAGCTTTTCTTTCTTTACAAAGTGAACTTCTTTTCCCACCCTGCATGGATCATGACCTGCCGTTGTGTTTTTCAGACTTTCTGGAACCTGACGTTCATCGGCGGCATCATCAAAAAGTACGAATACAGCATGATTCCTTATATACTGGCTGAGAACCCGACGATGGGACGAAAGGATGCATTCTTTTTATCCAGACAGCTGATGCGCGGAAACAAATGGCGGATGTTTCTTCTGCATCTGTCTTTTATCGGATGGAGCATTCTTTCTCTCCTTACATTCGGTATTCTGGATTTTCTGTTTGTCAATCCTTATCAGACAGCCACCGATGCTGAATTATATATGACCCTGCGAAAAAATTATATCCGGTCCCGCGCTCCCCGTTACGAACTGTTTAATGATCCACTTCTGGAACAGGAGCTTTCTGATGACGAGCTACTGATCCGCAAAGCGCTTTATGACGATTCCGAAGGACCTTATACAAAGATTGCCTATTTTGAACCACATCAGTATCCGGCCTTTCTGTTTTCTGTCCAGCCGCCGGTCCGTGCTGTGCATCAGCCTCTGGCTCCGACCGGTTTCTATCACCCGCTGACACTGGCCTCGCTGTTCTTTCTGTTTTCCATTCTTGGATGGATTCTGGAAACACTGAGCTATCTCACAATGGAAGGGGTCTTTTTGAACCGTAGTATTCTGCTTGGTCCATGGATTCCTCTTTATGGAATTTGCGGTGTTCTCAGCGTAACGATGCTGCACCGATTTGCAAAAAATCCGATTCTGGCATTCTGTATGAACGGGTTATTATACTCTGTGATTGGATACCTTTCAGATTTTACAGTCCAGATGATCTGCACGCAGACCTGCACAAAATTTCTCAATACTTTCGTCCATCTCTGCTGCCTCCGTTTTTTGCGGATGCCGTGTTCCTGGGACTGATCGGATGCACCTGCCAGTATTTCATCGCACCAAAATGGAAACAGGTTACCAGAAAAATCCCGCTCTGGTTCCTGCTTTGCGTATGTGTTCTGCTGGGAATGCTGATGTTGCTGGATGTCTTCTTTGCCTTTTATCGATAATCCACAACTTCTGCGTGGAATAACGTTGCTTTTTTGTACGAAAAATAATATAATTTACTCATCACAATTATTTAACGAAAGGGATATGACTATGAAGAAAAGAGTTGTCGTTGCACTGGGACACCGTGCTCTTGGAACTACATTGCCGGAGCAGAAAGTCGCAGTAAAAAATACATCAAAAGTAATCGCAGATTTGATCGAAGCCGGATTTCAGGTTGCGATCACCCACAGCAATGCTCCACAGGTAGGGATGATCCACACTGCCATGAATGAATTCGGACAGCGTCATGAAAATTATACAGCTGCACCGATGTCTGTATGTTCTGCCATGAGCCAGGGCTATATCGGATACGATCTCCAGAACGGAATCCGGGAAGAACTGATGAACCGCGGAATCTACCGTACAGTCAGCACTGTATTGACACAGGTGATCGTAGATCCTTATGACGAGGCTTTCTATACACCAACCAAAGTTCTCGGACGTTACATGAGCGCAGAAGAGGCCAACGAAGAGCGTAAAAAAGGAAATTATGTGATCGAAGAAGCCGGAAAGGATTCCGACGAGTCGTTTCCGCTCCGCATCCTGTGAAGATCGTGGAACTGGATGCAGTCAACGCACTTCTGGATGCTGATCAGGTCGTAATCGCTGCCGGTGGAGGCGGAATTCCTGTACTGGAACAGGACAATCACTTAAAAGGCGCCAGCGCAGTCATTGAAAAAGACCTGACTGCCGGAAAACTTGCAGAAGGTGTCGATGCTGATCAGCTGATCATCCTGACAAGTGTGGAGCAGGTATGTATCAATCTTGGAAAAGACAACGAAGAAAAACTGGGAGAAATCTCAGCTGCACAGGCAAAAGAATATATGGAACAGGGACATTTCGGAGTCTACAACATGCTCCCGAAATTCCAGGCTGCCGTTGAATTTGTAGAAGAAAGGGAAGGACGTACCGCTCTGATCACATCTTATGACAAGATCAATGATGCACTCAAGGGTAAGACCGGAACTACGATTCATGCTTAAGTAAAATAAACCACAGGCGAATCATGTTGATTGAGATTCTCCTGTGGTTTTCATATTTCTCTATTTCAAATTTTGACTTCTTCTGTTTTTCTTACAATCTGCAGCATCCCGCTTTTTAACAACACCGGACGCAGTGCATTATACAGAACTGCCACCAGAATCGTAGATACAACTGCATTCACAAATGTGGTTGCTGTACTCCATTTTGCAAGTACTTCTGCCATCTGCTGCGGCTGTCCTAAAATATACTGTTTGTAAAAATATCCTACCAATGGGTCCGCGATCACGTTAAATCCCAGTCCTGCAACGGATGCAAGGACACTCCAGCGAAATACATATTTCTTATCTGTACTTTCATTAATTTTCCCGATACGATGTGCCACAAGTCCTACGATCAGACCAATACAGAGCTTCAACACAAATGTCTTTGGTGCTCCTACGATATAAATCGGATCCAGAACATCTGCGATCGTCATCCCAATTGCGCCGGCCAGTCCGCCGTACCAACCGCCTAAGAGCAATGCTCCCAGAACACAAAATGCATTCCCGATATGAAGGGATGTAGCATCTCCACCCGGCATCGGGATCTTAATCTGCAAAAATGTAAATGATACAAAGCAAAGTGCTGCCAAAAGTGCTGTCTGTGCCAGTTTTACTACTGTCTGCTTTCTCTTTTCCATCGTTTTCCCTCTTTTCATTTTTGATGGTCTTATCCTACCACCAAAGTGGATAGATGAAAATGTCCAGTTATTGTATTTTTAACCAGTCCAGTTTGATTATTTCTGATTTGCCGGCTCTACCGCAACAGATTTTCCTTTGATTTTCGTATGATTCATTGCATTGAGTACATCTCGTGCATATTCTCTCGGAACTTCTACAAATGTATACTTATCAAACATATCGATCGTTCCGATCAGTTTTCCCGGAATTCCGCTTTCACCGGCAATTGCGCCCACGATATCTCCCGGTTTTGCTTTGTTTTTCTTACCGATATTAATAAATAGACGAACCATTCCGGCTTCTTCTGCCCCGGTATCACCAAATTCCATATCTTTTTCTTCTGTCTCCTGCTGTCCGGAACAGTATTTTAAAAATGCTGCTGCCAGATCCATTGCAGTATAATCAGATTCATTGACACGTTCTTCAATGATCTGAAGGAATTTTGTCAGATCTTCATTTTCAATGATCTGTTCAATCTCTTCCAGCACATTTTCCATCTTTGTATTTGCAACATCGTTTAAAGACGGTACTTTCTGTGCATAAATTTTCGTCTTGCAGTAACGCTGAATCTCTTTCAGCTTATAAACTTCTCTTCCGGAAACAAAAGAGAACGAACGTCCCACGCGTCCGGCACGTCCGGTTCTTCCGATACGGTGCACATAATATTCATCATCCTGCGGAAGATCATAGTTAAATACCGCTTCCACATCATCCACATCGATTCCTCTTGCTGCTACGTCTGTACACACAAGAATATCTGTCTTTCCGGAACGGAATCCCTGCATCACACGGTCTCTCTGTGCCTGCTTCATGTCTCCATGAAGTCCTGCCGCAAAATATCCTCTTCCAAGCAGTCCATTCACAAGCAGATCTACCTGTTTCTTCGTATTACAAAATACAACGGAGAGTTTCGGTGTATAAATATCCAGAAGACGGGAAAGCACTTCCTCTTTATTCTTCGGTTTCACTTCATAGTAAAACTGTTCAATGTTCGGAACGGTCAGCTCTTTCTTCGTCACCTTCACCAGTTCCGCATTTGTCTGGAACTGTTTTGTGATCTCTAAGATTGCCTTTGGCATTGTCGCAGAAAAAAGCACTGTCTGGTGTTCCTGTGGAATTCCTTCCAAAATTGTCTCAATATCCTCACGGAATCCCATGTTGAGCATCTCATCCGCCTCATCCAGCACGATCGTATGCACATGATCCATTTTCATAGTTTTGCGGCGCATATGATCCATCACACGTCCCGGTGTTCCGATCACAAGCTGTGTGCCGCTTTTCAGAGAACGAATCTGTTTACAATCTCCTGTCCTCCATAGATTGGCAGAACTTTTATCCCATGCATATATTTTGCAAGATTTCTGATTTCTTCTGCAACCTGGATTGCCAGCTCTCTTGTCGGGCAAAGAACAATCGCCTGAAGTTTTTTATTCTTCGGATCAATCTTTTCCAGAAGCGGGATTCCAAAGGCTGCTGTTTTTCCGGTTCCTGTCTGCGCCTGTCCGATCACATCTTTTCCGCTCATGATCACAGGAATCGCTTTGGACTGAATCGGTGATGCCTCTTCAAATCCCATATGTTTTACTGCTTTTAATATTTCAGGACACAACTCTAACTCTTCAAATTTTAATTCTTCCATAAATCTCCTTTTCTCAAAACAAAAATAGGGGACTGTATAACAGTCCCACAATACAATCTGAATTATCATATCAGAATTTTCTTTTTCTGTCAAAATTTCTTTGATTATAAAATTTTTTTAAAATCACTTGTCATTCAAGGAATACAAGGTGTAATATACACATATACTTAATGTAGTTTTTAAAACTACATGCAATTTTCAAATTTTAAGGAGGAAGATATCAATGAACAAAACACAACATTTAAAAGACCCCGGCAGCGCGATCACACATTTTATTGGTATGCTTATGGCAATCTGCGGCGCGATTCCTCTGTTGATAAAGGCAGCCCATGAACCGGGCAGGGTATCTCTCATTTCCCTTGCCGTATATGCGATCAGCCTGATCCTGCTGTATGCTGCCAGCACGACCTACCATACATTTGATATTTCTGCAAAAGTAAATACGATATTGAAAAAGATCGATCACATGATGATCTTTATCCTTATCGCCGGAAGCTATACTCCAATCTGTCTGATCACTTTGAAAGGACGTACCGGACTGATTCTGCTTTCCATTGTTTGGGGGATCGCTATTGTAGGAATTCTGATCAAGGCCTTCTGTCTATTGCCCAAAATGGGTATCTTCCATTCTCTACATCGGGATGGGATGGACCTGCGTACTGGCTTTCACACAAATTTTCCACTCATTATCGCCGGCGGCATTTGGCTGGCTTTTAGCAGGGGGAATCATCTACACGATCGGCGGTATTATCTACGCATTAAAGCTTCCGATCTTCAATAGTAAACATAAGAATTTCGGAAGCCACGAGATTTTTCATCTTTTTGTTATGGCCGGAAGTGCCTGCCACTTTATTGTCATGTATTGCTACCTGATCTAATTCATCGGTTTTCCATTCAGCATCGCTTTCAATAGCTTTCCGTTTCCATCATAGATCAGTTTCAGAGAAAAGAATTCTTCCGATTCCTCCAGGAGTCGGAAGAATATTTTATCCCCTTCCCAGAGATTGAGTCGGTCAATTTCTTTTTTATCTACACTTAAGTTCTCCCTCGTCACAGGCAATCTGTTCTCCTGTAAATCCATCTGCTGTAAATAAGGACATATACTCTGTCACACCGTCACCTGACACAAATGTCACGATCGCACGATATTTCCAGGAAGTCAGAGTGTATCCTGTCTCCTCTTTCACTTCCCGCAGCAGACATTCCTCCGGACTTTCGTCTGCCTCAAAATGTCCACCCACACCGATCCATTTATCTTTATTGACATCATTCTTTTTTACTGTGCGATGCAGCATCAGATATTTTCCGTCTTTTTTCGATATAACATAATGTACTTAATCCTGTCATTTTTTTATCCTTTCCCTTATCCAACCCGTTCTTCACTCCATTCCAGAAATGTTCCTGTGTTGGCGTCAATTTCAAAATCATATTCTTTTCCGTCATAAATAATGTCGCCTTCGTATTTCTGACTCCATCGTCAAACTCCAGCTGAATTCTCAAATCCTGTGCAGATGCCCCCGGCACTCTTTCCAACGCAAGGTTTGTTGCTTCTTCCTCTGAAATTGCTGCCTCTGTCTGATTTGCTGTGTTACTGCTTCCCTGCTGTGTGGAATTTTCAGAAGCGTTCTGATCCTGATTCTGCGTCGTACTCACACTTCCCTTGTCCATCTCTTTGTCAACCTGAAGTATGCTTCCATCTTCTGCTGAAATCTCATAATCATATTCTTCCCCTGTGGATGCAACTGTAAAATCAACCTCATAAATACTTCTTCCGTCATCGTGATCCTTGCTTACTTTCAGCCTTGTGATTTCGTCTTCTGTTACACCTGCATCTGAAAATGCTGCTGTTTTCGCTGCATCTTTTCCGATATCCTTTCCATCATTTCCTGCACATCCTGTAAACATGCTCATTGCCATCACACATACTGCTACCGCTGCAAAATATCTTTTCTTCATCATATTTTAATTCCTCTCTTTCTATCAACTGCATTTCTACACTGTTATTCTTTGTCTGTAAGGATAATATATTCCATGAAGATTAAAATAAGATTAGAATTTTAACTCAAATGTAAAGCAGCTTCCTTTTCCGAGCTCACTCTCCACCCGGACATTCCCTCCATGTGCCTGTGCGATCCATTTTACCATGGAAAGTCCAAGGCCGGAGTGCGAACCTTCTTCCTTTCCAGTCCGTGAGGCATCCACCCGGTAAAACCGCTCCCATATATGCACCTGATCATCTCTGCTGATTCCGATTCCGTCATCTTCTACCGTTCCCTGTACCCCTGACGGAATCTGATGAAGTGTCACTTTAATATTCCCACCTTCTTTTCCGTAAGAAACTGCATTCGAAATCAGATTATCCAACATACGGATATAAAAGGATTCATCCAGATAGCCTGTGATGTCTGGTTCTATCTCTGTATGAACCTCAATTTTACGCCTCTGCGCCAGCATCTTTTGTTCTTCCACAATTATTTCTGTCAATTCACTAATATTGATCTCTTCTTTATTTAACTGCTGCCGCCCCTGATCTGCCCGTGACAATAACAGAAGCTGAGAGATCATCTGAGACATTTCTCCTGCTTTTTTCCGGATCAGAAGAATTTCTTTCCTCTGCTCTTCTGACAAATCTGTGCGATTCAGAGATGCCTCGCACTGTGCCAGAATCACACTGACCGGTGTTCGCAGCTCATGGGAAACGTCCGATGTAAACTGCCGTTCCCTGAGAAACGCCTGTTCCAGACTTTCCAGCATACCGTCAAATGTTCCTGCCAGCTGATAAAATTCGTCTTTCCCGGTATCCTGACTGACTCCGATCCTGCGGCTTAAATCTCCGTCTTTTTGAATCTCCTGTACGGTCTCTGTCATCTGCCGTACCGGAAGAAGCGTTCGCCTGATCAAACGATACCCGATCAGCGCCGTTAAAATCACAGTCAAAGGCAGTAAAATCACCGCAAATCGGACTGCGATCAAAAACTCCTTCTGTGTCTCTGTAACAGAAACTACACCCCGGATATAGAATTCCTGACCATTTTCCATTTCATACTGCACATCATACACATACCACTGCTCTGTTCCACTTTTCACCGTCTGAATCTTTCCATCCTCGAATTGCGGAGCCTGTTCCAGTCCCGGCGGAACCTTTCCATATAAGAAGTTTCCACCTGTATCATAAAGCGCCAGATATACATTGTTATCCAGTGAATAAAAATCCGAATCAATTTCGAATTCCCCGTCTTCCAGCTCGATTTCATCTGCACTTTCCTGCACACGTTCTCTTAAGTGCATCTGTGCAGACGTCAGGATTTCATTTCCGCTCAGAGAAAAAGGACTGCAAGGCAGAGACAGGTCACCAGTACCATAAAAGGAATACATCGCTGTCAATTTTAATTTCAAAGAAAATCGTTTCATGGTTCCGCCCTCATAACATATCCGGCACCCCGCACAGTATGGATCAGCTTCGTCTGTGCCCCTTCGTCAATCTTCTTACGCAGATAACGGATATATACATCAATTACATTCGAGCCGCCTGCATAATCATAATTCCACAAATGCTGCTCCAGACGGTCTCTGGAGAGCACAATTCCCGTATTCTGGATCATATAGCGCAGCAGCGCAAACTCCTTTCCGGAAAGCTTGATCTCATGCCCTGCACGCAGCACCTGATGGGTATCCAGATGTACTTCCAGATCATCCAGTTTGCAGACTGTCTGCGGCGCCTCCTTTGGTTTGCGCAGAAGCACCCGGATGCGCGCTAAAAGTTCTTCAAACGCGAACGGTTTCACCAGATAATCATTCGCTCCCGCATCCAGCCCGCGGACACGATCCTCCACACTGTCCTTCACCGTCAAAAGCAAGACCGGAGTCTGACTCCCTTTTGTCTCATCGTCTTTAAGACACTCAGACCGTCCAGAACCGGCATCATAATATCAAGGACCACCGCATCATATGGCGCCCCTTCCAGATAATCTAACGCCTCCTGTCCGTCAAAACAGGAGTCCACACTGTAATGCTCTGCTTTCAATCTGGTGCTCAGCAGACGGTTCAGGTCTTTTTCATCTTCTGCTACTAAAATCCGCATTGTTCTCACCTTCTTCTTTCTCTGAAAATCGTTTTACCTATTCCTTATGGTAACAGAATCACCGGCTCTTTTCAACGCCGCAGCCTCGTGCTAAAATAGACATTAGTTATGAATGTAGGAGGAAACAAAATATGTCAAATAAAATTACAACAGATTTACTGGAATTTATAGAGAACAGTCCCAGCTGCTTTCATGCAGTGCAGACTACGAAAGAGATTCTGACAAAACATGGATTTACAGAGCTGTCAGAAGATCAGACATGGAATTTAACACCTGGTAATGATTATTTTGTTACAAGAAACGGATCTTCTATCATTGCGTTCTCCATTCCGGAATCTGTAGTTCTTCAAAATGGATTCCGTATCATTGCAAGCCACAGTGATTCGCCTTCCTTTAAGATCAAAGAAAATCCGGAGATGGCCGTAGAGGATCATTACATCAAATTAAACGTAGAACGCTATGGCGGTATGCTCTGTGCCCCATGGTTTGATCGTCCGCTTTCTGTTGCCGGACGGGTGATCGTAAAAGAAAACGGTACCTACTGTGCGAAACTGATCAACGCAGACCGGATCTCCTTCTGATCCCGAATCTTGCCCATTCATATGAACCGGGATGCCAACAGCGGATACGCTTATAATGCACAGAAAGACTTGCTTCCATTATACGGGGATATTTCTGCAAAAGATACGTTCTTAGATACGATTTCAAAGTATGCCGGTGTCGAAAAAGAGGAAATTTTGAGTCACGACCTCTTCCTCTACAATCGTCAGAAGGGAACTCTCTGGGGAGCAAACGAGGAATTTCTCTCTGCTACACGTCTGGATGATCTCCAGTGTGCCTGTGCTTCTCTTTACGGACTGCTTGGCGCAGACCGCAAACAGGCGGTTTCCGTTCACTGCGTTCTGGATAACGAAGAAGTCGGAAGTACAACAAAACAGGGTGCTGCATCTACGTTCCTTAGAGATACGCTGTTCCGTATCTGTACGGTATTCGGCATGGATACACAGGATTACTTTATCGCACTGTCCAAGAGTTTTATGATCTCTGCGGACAATGCCCATGCAGTTCATCCAAACCATACAGATAAAGCGGATCCTGTCAACCGCCCGTATTTAAATGAAGGAATCGTCATCAAATATAACGCCAACCAGAAATACTGCACAGACGGCATTTCTGCCGCTATGTTCAAGGATATCTGCAAGCAGATAGACGTTCCGTATCAGACATTTACCAACCGTTCCGACATGGCAGGCGGCTCCACACTGGGCAATATTTCCAACACGCAGGTCGCACTTAATACCGTAGATATCGGACTTCCTCAACTGGCAATGCATTCTCCATATGAAACTGCCGGAGTCAAGGATACCGAATATCTGCTCAAAGCTGCAAAAGCATTTTTTGCATAGATCACTGACCCAATCCAGGCTGCTGAAAAAGTACGCCTGGATTTTCTTGTTCTTCCTCGCTTTTTTCTGTTTTGTCCGCTTTCAAAAACAAGAAAAAGCCTGCCAGAAACATCACAGAAAGCGCTCCTACTCCCAGATTTACACTGCCTGTAATCTGGCTCACTGCAGACACCAGAATGGTTCCCATAAAAGAAGCTCCTTTTCCGCAAATATCATAAATTCCGAAGTATTCTCCGGATTTTTCTGCCGGAATGATCTTCGCATAGTAGGAACGGGACATGGACTGAACTGCTCCCTGAAAACATCCCACACAGACTGCCAGGATCCAGAACTGATACTGCCTGTGAAGTCCGATCCCATACAGAGCGATCAGAAAATACGCAGAAATACATACCAGAATCAGTCTCGATGCACTTACTTTTCTGGAAATCTTTCCAAACAACAGAGCCGCCGGAAATGCAACAATTTGTGTCAAGAGGAGTGCAAGCAAAAGACCTGTGGTATCCAGCCCCAAAGCAGTACCATATGCAGTTGCCATGTCAATGATCGTATATACCCCATCAATATAGAAGAAAAATGCTGCCAGAAAAAACAGCACTTTTTTGTCTTTTCTTAATTCAGAAACGATCTGTCCCAATCTTTGCACACCGGACTGTCCTGCGTGTACTGTCGGTTTCCGACTGTGTGTCTGACGGTATGATTTCAGAAGCGGAACCGTCAGTGCAATCCACCAGACCGCTACCAGAAAAAACGAAATCCCCATCGCTGTCTGCATCGAAATTCCCACTTTATCATAAAACAATACCAGCAACAGACTGCAAATAAACGGAACACAGCTTCCGATATACCCCCAGGCATATCCCTGCGCAGAGACTTCATCCATCCGTTCTTCCGATGTAATATCGGTAAGCATCGAATCGTAGATCACAAGACTTAAAGAATACGCTGATTTTGCAAATACAAACAACAACAAAAACCAAATCCAGGACTGCATAAATCCAAGAAATACACAGCCAAATGCTCCCGCTAACAGTGCGATCATGAAGATTTTCTTTTTTCTTCCCGCTACATCAGAGACCGTTCCAAGGAGCGGCCCCAACACAGCTACGATTACGGTTGCCGCTGAGGTTGCATATCCCCAGTACGCCAGATAATTCACTTCTGAAATTCCGGCATCACCCGCCAGATAATTAAAATAAATCGGTATGATCGTAGAGATCAGAAGCGCAAATGCTGAATTCCCGATATCATAAAGAATCCATTTTTTCTCTATTGGCTTTAGTTTAAACTTCATTGCTCAAATCCTCCTGTCATGAGTCTGACGGAATAAAATTCCAATCGTTTTTTCTTGAGCAAGTTTAACATAAACAATTTCTGGTTATGATCAAGTTTGCTTTAAAAGTTTGTAAAATTTACTTTTAAGGTAGCTTTGGTTTCTGCTGTTAGGTTTATCCGCTGTCATCCGGAAGAAACAATCCATCCTGAAGAAACTTATAATCTATCTGCATAACGGTTTCAGAATTTCCAGGCAAAGCTCCTGATCCCGTCCATCTATCACCGGCATTCCTGCTCTAATCTTCCGTCCTGCCGGTATTGTACTTTATATCTTTCAAAATCCAATGCTTTCATTTGCGCAATAAATGGAATACGTTTCATCTGGCTATCCAGATAATCTACTTCTGCATTGGGATCATACTGGGTTTTTGTGATACGCTTGCTGGTTTGCTTTGATTTCCTACTACCACTCCAGGGGGTATTTTTACTGTGACACAACAAAAAACCTCAGAAACATAAGTTTCTGAGGTTTCCCAAGAGGCGCAGACGGATTTGAACCGGTGAATCAGGGTGTTGCAGACCCCGGAAAAAAACCTCGGAACCCTCTAAAACTCTAAGGTTTTCCAAACTGTCCACCTTATATCCACCCTAATTTTC
>ENA-OQLB01000592-OQLB01000592.1-human-gut-metagenome-genome-assembly--contig:-NODE-592-length-19707-cov-1.640296_pt1 | contig 19707 bp, 22 predicted proteins | sample MGYA00242656_ERZ504813 | MGnify/ENA primary metagenome ERZ504813 (study PRJEB26092, sample SAMD00036388) | human gut metagenome | host: Homo sapiens | study: EMG produced TPA metagenomics assembly of... | reverse complement strand
GTATGGTCATCAGCTTTGATATGCGAATTGGATACAATCAAATCCACTTGATGCTTATGCAATCGTTAATACGTGGCGTATGAAAGGATATTGAAATTTTATATAAATATGCTGATGAAAAGTTTGCTAAACAGATTGCACGTAAAATTGAACAAAAACGACAAATACGACCAATTGAAACAACTTTTGAATTAGTTGATATTATTAAAGATGCAATTCCTGCTTTTGCCCGACGTAAAGGAGGTCATCCTGCTAAGCGGACTTTTCAGGCCCTTAGAATAGCAGTTAATGATGAATTAAATGTCTTTGATCGAGCCTTAAAGGATTCACTAGATTTATTTGAACGTGGGGTGAGAATTTCAGTTATTACTTTCCATAGTTTGGAAGATAAAATATGTAAATATACATTTAATGATGTAACTAAGTTAAAGGATGTGCCACCGGGATTACCAGTAATTCCTGATTACTTACAGCCGAGATTTAAATTAATTAATAAAAAAGCAATGGTTGCTTCAAAAGAAGAGCTTGAAGTTAATCATCGCGCGCATTCTGCAAAACTAAGAATAATCGAGAGGGGTAGTTAGAAATGAGACATAAGACTAAAAAAACTAAATTTGAAGCTTTTTCACAAAGATTTCTAGTAATTTCAATGGTAATTTTTGTTTTTGGAATTATTGGCGTTAAGTCGATGGAATCATCATATAATCGAACAGCTCAAGTTCTAGAAAAGGAAATTAAAACGATAAAGAGTGATATTGATAGTTTAGAAATGCAAAAACAAGAATTAGCATCTTTTTCACGCCTTAGTTCAGTAGCTAATGCTAAAGGATATACATATAGCAATGATTCAGTAGCTGCCTCTACTCAAGCACAACAAAATCAATAATGAATCAATTTAAAAGTGCAAAGATAGCTTATGTTGTCTTTGCATTAGTTATTTTTTCCCTTGTTGCTAATATTGTTTATTTAGGAGTGACAGGTAAGCATTTAATCAGTGGGGCTGATATCGCCACATTTGCTAAAAGTAGAGGTAAGGCAAAAACGATTGATTATGCAACCCGAGGGGAAATTTATACTAGTGATAATGAAGTTGTAGCTTCAAATGTAAAAAAATATAAATTAATCGCTATTGTATCAAGTAGTAGAATTAATCATGGCAAAGATGATGCATATGTTAAAGATATTACGGCTACAGCAAATGCAATAGCACCAATTATTGGGATGGACCCAACTGTAATGGCTCAAAAACTCCAAGAAAAGGTAGATGCAGGAGCATATCAGGTTGAATTTGGAACCAATGGTAATGATCTAAGTGCGGGTGTCAAAAAACAAATTGAGGATACTGGATTACCAGGTTTAGAATTTATTGAAAGTAATTCTCGTAATTACCCATATGGAGATTTTTGCAGCTATATTATCGGTTATGCTAAAGGAACTGAAACGGATGGGGTCAAAGGACTTGTCGGTGAAATGGGTCTTGAAGCAATTTATGACAAAACTTTATCCGGTGAAAACGGTTATAAAGTCTATCAAAAAGATTCAAAAGGATATGTTTTACCGGACGGAATCTTGGAACAAAAAGACGCTGTTGATGGAGATGACATTTATTTAACGATCGACAGTTCATTACAACGAGATCTTGATTACCAGCTGGCAACTGAAGCAGCGGCGGCACAAGCTCTTAAAGCATCATGTGTAATCATGGAGGCTAAGACTGGAAAAATTTTAGCTTTATCAAGTTATCCTTCATTTAATCCAAATGAGCGAAATATAGAGGACTATAAAAATTTCTTTTTTGATACTGCTTATGAATGTGGTTCGGTTTTTAAATCATTTGTTTATGCTAGTTCGATTGAAAGCGGCTTATATAATGGTGCAGCTACATATGAATCTGGTAAATATGATTATGGTGGTTCAAGACCGATTCGCGACCATAATAATGGTGCTGGATGGGGGAGTATTAGTTATGATGAAGGTTTTTATCGTTCAAGTAACGTTGCAATTTGCAATCTGCTTGAACGCGGGTATACTAATCGTGATGAATTACTAGATGTATATGAAAATTAGGTTTTTTCCAATCAAGCAATATTGATGGCTTTGATTCAGTTGCAGGGACAGCGTTATACAAAACCGATAAAAGTAGAGCGGCCTATTTAACTACAGGATTTGGGCAGGGCTCTACCGTTACAGCTTTACAACTATTGCGCGCATATAGTGTCTTTGCAAATGATGGAAAAACTGTTGAACCTTATTTAATTGAAAAATCGTTAATAAAGAAACAAACGAAGTTACATATAAAGGTAAAACAGAATATTCAGAACAAATATTTTCTTCACAAACAGTTCAACATGTTCGAGATCTACTAAAAGGAGTAGTAACTGAAAGTATGGGAACAGCAAAGAAATTTAATCTTGATAATGGTGTTCAAATTATCGGTAAGACCGGAACGGGACAAGTAGTTGTTGATGGTGGTTATTCAAGTACTATTTATACCAAATCCTTTTCGGGAATGGCACCATATGAAGATCCGCAAATAATTGTTAATATTGTTTTCCAAGGTGCTGATAATGATACAACTCAACATCAGGCAAATGTTATTAAAAGTGTAATGCCGGCAGCATTATCAATCGTAAATAAATATAATGCTCCTGAAACTACGACAGTATCTAGTGATTATAAACTAGATTCATATGTTAATCAGAGTGTTAGTTTTGTTAAGTCAAAATTAGAATCAAAAGCTGTAAATGTTCAAGTAATCGGAAACGGTAATACAGTTCTTGAACAATATCCAGAAGCTGGTTCTAAAGTAGCAAAAAATGATCGTGTTTTTATTAAGACGGAATCTAATGATATTGTATTACCTAATTTTACTGGCTGGTCACGTAAAGATGTTTTAACTTTTGGCTCGTTATCAGGGGTTAATATTACTATTGATGGCGGTAACGGTCTCGTCGGAGCTCAAAGTGCGCCAGAGGGAACTGTTGTTCACAACGGTGATGCTCTAACAATTACACTTCAGTAAGGTCTAATGACCTTACTTTTTTTCATATAGTGTAGAGGGTGATTAGATGATCTATGAGATAACAAAAAAGAAAATCAAATGGGTAAAAGTAGTAACAGTTTTGATTGTAATTGCAATAATTTTAAAAGTTGGCTATATTCAAATTATTGATCGAGTCAATATTTATAATAAAGCAGTGGATTTATGGCAGCGTAGTTTTCCAGTTGAAGCTAATCGTGGATTGATCGTTGATAGTGATAATAACGTTCTAGCAACAAATCTAACAACTGCTTCACTAGTTGTTGTTCCTAGTCAAATTAAAGATGTGGCGGCTACTGCTGATAAAATTGCAAATATTTTAAATGTTGATGTTAAAGTAATGCAAGAAAAATTAAGTAAAAAAGTTTCAATCCAAAGAATTCAGCCAGAAGGACGACAATTAGATGATGAAGTAGCAGCACAAATCGATCGTTTAAAATTACCTGGGGTATATTTAATTAAAGATACTAAACGATATTATCCCAATGATAATTATTTAGGACAGACTCTTGGCTTCGTAGGAATTGATAATCAAGGATTATTAGGTTTAGAATTAAAATACGATAATTATTTAAACGGAAATAACGGGAGTATTGATTATTATATGGATGCCAAAAGTAACCCGTTGTCACTGTATCCAAGTGTTTATAGTGCTCCAACGAGTGGTTTTAATTTACAATTAACGATTGATGGTGATATTCAGGATATTGTTGAAAGAGAACTGAACAATGCATATGACACTTATAATCCTGATGGAATCTGGGCTTTAGCGATGGAACCAAGTACTGGAAAAGTTTTAGCGATGGCAAGTAAACCTGATTATAATCCCAATGATTATCAAAATGCCGATAAGGATGTTTATAATCATAATATCCCAATTTGGAAATCTTACGAACCAGGATCAACTTTCAAGATCATTACTTTTTCATCGGCTTTAAATGAAAATCTATTTGATATGGATAAAGATACTTATTTTGATAAAGGGTATGAAATTGTTGGTGGTGCCCGAATTAAGTCATGGAAAAAAGGTGGACATGGACTCCAAACCTTTAGAGAGGTTCTTCAGAATTCTTCCAACCCCGGATTTGTTGAAATCGGTCGCCGTCTAGGGAAAGATAAATTATATGAATACGTCAAAAAAATTTGGTTTGACAGAAAAAACCGGTATAGATCTACCAGGTGAATCTAAAGGAATTATGTTTGATTATGATGCCTTCAATGAGTTGGAACAAGCAACAGTTGCTTTTGGTCAAGGTATTTCAATTACACCTATGCAGCTGGTGAGAGCAGTTTGTGCTTGTGTTAACGGTGGAACTTTATATAACCATATTTGGTTGATAAAATTATTGATAGTTATTCTAATGATATTGTTTATGAACATAAACCAGAGGCACTACGTAAAGTTATTAGTGAGGATGCTTCCAAAAAAATGCGAGATGCTTTAGAATCAGTTGTTACAGATGGAGGGGGTAAAAATGCCTATATAGATGGTTACCGGATCGGTGGTAAAACAGGTACTGCCCAAAAAGCAGTAAATGGTAGTTATGTTGATGGGGGTTATATCTTATCTTTCATTGGTATTGCGCCAATTGATGATCCTAAAATTGTTTTATATGTTGCAATGGATAACCCTAAAAATTGTGTGCAGTATGGAGGAACGACAGTAGCTCCAATTGCTCGCAAAATGCTTGTTGATATTTTGCCAAGCATGAATGTAAAAAAAAGTTTCTTCACAGCGGCAAAAAGCTTATACATTTATGGATACTAAAACGTTAAAGGTTGAAAACTATATTGGGAAAAGTAAAAAGGAAGTTAGTAATCCGGAATTAAAATTTGAATTTATTGGCGAAGGTGATAAAGTAATAGACCAATTACCACGAGTTGGTGAGTCAGTTGAAGCCGGATCAACAATCGTTATTATGCTTGGTTAATTAAAGCTTAATTTGACTTTTTTATAATGTTTATAATATGATAATGAAAAACATTAATAATAAGGAGAATAGATTTATTGTGGACCCGACCCAGATAACCAACGTTATAATATTTGTCATTTTAATTATTTTCTCAGGTATTTTTTCTTGTACTGAAACAGCATTTTTTATCTGTTAATAAAATCAGGATGCGAAACTTAGCTGAAGAAGGAAATAAAAGAGCACTAACAGTAGAGAAGCTGTTATCTAATTCGGATCGTTTATTTAGTTCAATCTTAGTAGGAAATAACTTAGTTAATATCGGTGCTTCATCGTTATCTACATCATTTGTGATTTCAATTTTTGGAGATTCAGCAACTCTAGTAGCTGCAGCTACTGGAGTAGTTACATTCTTGATTTTGGTTTTTGGTGAAATTACACCAAAATCTTTTGCAACTAAGAATGCAGATACAATTGCTTTATTTTTGGCACGATTTGTTGCTTTAGTTTGTACTCTTTTTACCCCAGTGGTATTTTTCTTAAATATCATTACAAGCTTTTTCATTAAAATATTGGGTGGTGCTCGTGACAGTGGACCAACCATGACAGAAGAAGATTTAAAGACGATCGTTACAGTAGGTCATGAAGAGGGGGTATTAGAAGAACAGGAAAAGGAAATGATTCATAATGTATTTGAGTTTGGTGAAACTGAGATCAAAGAAATTATGACGCCAAGAATTCATGTTGAGAGTATTCCCGATGATTGTTCTTACCAAGAATTGATGGAAATTTATCAACGTAGTCAATTTTCACGTTACCCAGTGCATAGTGAATCATTTGACGAAATTGTGGGAGTTTTAAATGTTAAGGATTTACTTTTCTTTAATATCGATCCTGATGAATTTGTTGTAAAAGATTTTATGCGCGATACTTTTGTTGTTTATGAATTTAATGAAGTTGCGGATGTGTTTGCTTCGATGCGTAAAGAACATGCAACATTAGCGATTGTACTAGATGAATATGGGGTTATGAGTGGAATTGTTACTTTTGAAGATATTGTTGAAGAAATTGTAGCGAAATCGATGATGAATATGATGCTGAAGAAGACGAAATGATCATTTCTCTAGGAGAAAATGAATATTTAATAGATGGAAGCTTGAATTTAAATGAAGTTAATGATAGAGTAGGAACTGATTTCGATTCTGAAGATTTTGAATCAATTGGTGGATTAGTTCTTGGAGAGGTATCTGGTGTTCCTGAAATTGATGATGAAGTTCAGATTGAAAACGTAATTTTTTAAGATTGTAAAAATGCATAAAAACAGAATTGCTCAATTAAAAGTGACGATTCTAGAAGAAAAGAAAGATGAAGAGGAAGAGCATCACTAGATGACTTCCTCTTTTAAAAAGGAGATTGTAGGATGAAGAAAAATGTAGAAATTAAAAAATTAGGGATTAATGGTGAAGGTATCGGGTATATTGATCGAAAGATCGTTTTTGTTCCTGGAGCGTTGCCACAAGAAGAAGTTATTGTTGAAATTATTAAACAGACTAGAACTTATAGCGAAGGGAAATTACTACAAGTAGTAAAACCATCAAAAGATCGTGTTACGCCTAAGTGTCGTTCGTATGATAATTGTCAAGGGTGTACGATGTTGCATTTAAGTTATTTCAAGCAGTTGAATGCAAAAAAGAAGCTGTACGCGAATCAATTAGAAAATATACAGAGTATGATTTATCAAGAACAATTTTTAAAGATGTAATTGCGGCGCCTAGTCAAGAGGGCTTTATTACTGCTGTTAATTTGCCTATTGTTGATTTTAAAGGGAAAATTAGTTTTGGAATCTATCAACGTGATAGTAAATATTTAACATTAATGACAAGATGTTTTAAACAACATCCAATAATTAATGAGTGTTTATTAAAATTAGAAGAGATTTTAACTACAAATAAATGTAAAACATATAGTGATAAATTTAGAACAGGATTAAGGTTTTTAAAGGTTAAATTAATTGATAATAAATTACAATTAGTTTTTATTACAGGTCGTGATGGGTTGAAGGAAGAAATTGTTAAAGAAATTAGTCAATTGCCACATGTTGCTAGTATCTTCATGTCTGTTAATACTTCAAAGCATCAAGAGTTTGATGAGTTAGGATATTCAAAATTATATGGGGCAACGAGACTAGAGTTGCACGATGATAAAAATCAATATCTAGTATCGGTTAAAAGTAAATTACCAGAAAATATTGAGATGATGTGGAAACAAAATCAAACAATTAAATCATTAGTACAGGACAGTCAAAAAATAATTTCGTTGAATTGTGGAATTGGGTTATTAGAACTTAATCTTGATCAAGAAATTGTAGCGATTGATGAAAAAAGATATCAAATTGATGATGCTAAATTAAATGCTAAGTATTTAAAGAAGGAAAATGTTACTTTTATTGCTGGTGACCTAGATAGTAAAATTGTTACATACGCTAAAAAGAAAGTCTATGATACTTTAATTATTCAAAATGAACGTTATGGATTAAGTGATACAATCAAAGATACAATTAAAATTGCTAAATTTAAAACAATTATCTATGCTTGTCAGTCACATTCAACTTTAGCAAAGGATTTAGCTGATTTAGAAAAAAATTACAAATTGGAAAGAATTATTGGCTTAGATACATCTTGTCATAATTCATACCTAACAACGATTGTAAAATTGGTTCGAAAATAAAGCAAATTATTTGCTTTATTTTCATTTGTAACTATAATATTTAAAAATAGGAGGAATTGTTATGGAAATTAAATTTCAACCTCAAGGGGTATGCTCAAAACAAATAGTTATTGACGTTGAGGATGGCATTGTTAATAACGTAAAATTTATTGGTGGATGTTCTGGTAATACACAAGGTGTTGGAGCATTAGCAAAAGGGATGCAAGTAAATGAGGTAATCGAACGATTACAAGGTATTCGTTGTGGGGCAAGACCAACTAGTTGTCCTGATCAATTAGCTAAAGCATTAGTTAAACATGCGATGTAGTGGAATAATCATTTGATTATCCACTTCTTTTCATTTTATTAGAGTAAATAACATATAATATTAGTGGTGATTATATGTTAATACGGATTAAAAAGTTACAATTTTTATGTGGGGCAATTTTATTGATGCAGGTACTGTGTCCAATGTGGATCGTCCCGTTTCATTTAATTGCAACATTGTTATCGATAGTGATCATTGGCTGGCAAAGACGCTTTTGTGTCTTGCAAGTACAATATCATTATTATGTTACAATTTTATATTGTTATCGTATTTGGCTCTTAAGTTGTACTTCATGGGCAATCTTTGATACCGTTTATATGTGTTTATGTTTATATTTTTCTATTATGATTATTCTTTTTTCGTTCCGTGCAATCCTCTAATATCTTTTTAAATAGCTTATTTAGTGGTATAATACACAATAGAAAGGATGTGGGGATAGATGCTAGGACATTTACAAGTTTATAGTTCATATAGTTTTCAAAATAGTACTATCTTAATTGAGGACTTGGTAAAAAAAGCTAGTGATCTCCACTATGAGGCGCTAGCTTTAACTGATAAAGATAACATGTATGGGGCAATGGAACTAGCTAAATATGCTAAAAAATACGGTATTAAAGCTGTCTTTGGGTTAGAAGCAAGTGTTGAAATCAATCATGAGATATATCCGTTATTACTATTGGCAAGGGACGTGACTGGTTATTTTGATTTGGTTAAAATAACTAGTGAAATTTGTTTGAGTGAAAGAGGTGCGATTAGTTTAGAGGCACTGTCATTATATCGTGAACATCTATTTGTAATTTCAGCATGTAAAGAAGGAATTATTGAACGACTTATCCTAAAGGAACTGGATTCGGAGGCGTTAAAGTATTTAGAACTGTTTAAAAACACTTTTAATAATTTTTATGTAGGATTACAAAACCATGGTATTGCAATGCAACAAAAATTAAATGAACGTTTAGTCGCTTTAGCAACTCTCCAAAATATTCCCATTTGTGTAACCAATGAGGTCCGTTATTTAAATAAAGATGAGGCTTTTACTTTAGATCTTTTACAGCTTCCGCTAAAGGAATGATGTTAGATTTAGAACACCAAGTTCAAACTGATCAATTATATTTAAAATCTAGTTTTGAAATGGAGAGTCTTTTTGATAAAAAATATATTGAAAATACTAACGATATAATACGACTGTGTAATGTAACCATTCCAACAGATCAAATGCATTTACCTAAATACCCAGTTCCTAAAGATGGCGATGCTGGTGATTACTTAAGGCAATTATGTTTAGTTGGTTTGAAAAAACGATTTAAAGGAAAAAACATTCCTAATGAATATATTGAACGCTTAAAAAAAGAATTAACAGTAATCAATAAGATGGGATTTAATGACTATTTTTTAATTGTTTTTGATTATGTTCGATATGCTAAAATGCATAAGATCTTAGTTGGCCCAGGACGTGGTTCAGCGGCTGGCAGCTAGTGGCTTATGTATTGGGAATTACTGGAGTAGATCCATTGCGATATGACTTACTATTTGAACGTTTTTTAAATGAAGAAAGAATTAGTATGCCTGATATTGATATTGATTTTCAAGATGACCGTCGTGATGAAGTTGTAAATTACGTTACTGAAAAATATGGTCATGAGCATGTAGCGCAAATCGTTACTTTTTCTACTTATGGTCCTAAAGTAGCAATTAAAGATCTTGGAAAAGTACTAGGGGTACCCTTGCCACGATTAGAATTGTTAACTAAAAATATTCCTACTAATTATAAGAATCGTAAGAGTGCTCGAGAAGTTTTTGAAACATCATATAGTTTTCAATCGATGGTGAATAAAGATCCTGCATTAAGAAAGATCATGCCTGCTGTTTTTATTGTTGAAAAATTGCCACGTAATATTTCAACGCATGCAGCGGGAGTGGTTTTATCAAATGACGTATTGGACCAAGTTGTCCCGCTTGTCAGAGGTCCTAACAATGGAGTTGTAACTCAATATTCAAAAGATTATATCGAAGAAGTCGGCTTGCTCAAAATGGACTTTTTAGGTTTAAAGAATTTAACGATCATTGATTATATTATTAAAGATATTACTAAGAATCATCAAGTTGAAATTAATATTAACGACATTGATCTTCAGGATAAAAAAACTTATGAAATGATCAGTCGTGGTGATACTTTTGGAATCTTTCAATTAGAGTCCTCAGGAATGAAAAATTTATTAGTTAAGATGCAATGTGATTGTCTTGATGATGTTATTGCTGCAATCGCATTATTTAGACCAGGACCGATGGCTAATATTCCTTCATATATCGCTCGAAAAAAAGGCAAAGAACCAATAACTTATCCATTAGAATGTTTAAAGCCAATTTTAAAATCTACATATGGAATTCTTTTATACCAAGAACAAATTATGCAGGCGGCACAATTAGTTGCTGGATTTTCATTAGCTAAAGCGGATATTTTGAGAAAAGCAATGTCAAAAAAGACAGCGAGTTTAATGAAAGCGATGAAGAGTGAATTTATTCAAGGGGGAATTGCTAATGGGTTTAGTGAGCTCGAAGCAGTTAAAGTGTTTGAATTGATTGAAAGGTTTGCTAACTATGGTTTTAATAAATCACATTCGGTTGTCTATGGATATATTGCCTATTGGTTAGCATATTTAAAGGCGAACTTTCCATTAGAATTTTTTTAGTGCTTTATTATCAAATGAACAAAGTAGTGATGCAAGTAAACTTAGTTGTATCCAAGAGGGAAAAAAATATGGTGTTAAACTATTGGCACCATCAATCAATTATTCAACTGATCGCTTTAAAGTTGAAGATGGCAATATTCGTTATTCTTTATTAGCGATTAAAAATGTTGGTTATGCAGGATATAAAGCAATTGAAGCAGAGCGTCAAAATGGTACTTTTAAAGATATATTTGATTTTGTTTCTAGAATGGAATCAAGCAAATTAAATAGTAAAATGCTTGATAGTTTAATTATGGCAGGAGCTTTTGATGAGTTTAAATTAAATCGCACGACAATTAAACAAAATTTACATAAGATTATGGAATATGCAGAATTGAAAAATTCAATTGGAATCGATGAACCACCGATCCTAACGATCGTTCGTGATAATCGGATCAAAGTATTGGAAGAAGAAAAGATGGTCCTTGGAGTATATTTGACAATGCATCCGATTGCTTTGATCAAGAATAACTTAAAGGAGCAAATAGTTAATTTAAATGAATTATCCAATTATATTGATCAGCCGGTTAGAGTTATTATGGCATTATCGAGAGTAAAAGTGATTGTTGATAAAAAAGGACAAGAGATGTGCTTTGTTGATGGTTACGATGAAACTGGTGAAGTAGATGCTGTTGTCTTTGCTTCAAGTTTTCAAGTTTTAAAGAAAATATTAGTACGTGGTGAGATTTGTTTAATTGAAGGTAGAGTTAATTATCGTGATAAACTATCACTAATAATAAATCAAGCAAAAAATGTACGTTAAGGAAGGTAGAAATGAAAGAATTAGTAATGATTGATGGAAACTCGTTGTTGTACCGTGCTTATTATGCAACGGCAGCAATGGGAAATTTAATGGTAAATAAAGATGGTGTTCCTACTAATGCAGTGTATGGATTTGCCAATATGTTAGAAAGTATTTTAAAGGGTAATCCTGAGTATTTAGTTGTTGCCTTTGATTACGGTAAAAAAACTTTTAGAAATGATTTATTTGAAGTTTATAAAGGAACTCGTAGCGCCACTCCTGATGAATTAGCTTGTCAGTTTTCAATGATTCGTGAATATTTAACAGCTCATGGAATTCGTTATCAGGAAATCGAAGGGTATGAAGGCGATGATATTATTGGAACTGTTGCTGTTAAAGCAAGCAAACAACGTTTTAAAGTAAGTATTGTTACAAGTGATAAAGACATGCTCCAATTAGTTGATGATAATATTAGTGTTTATCTTACTAAGAAGGGGGTAGGAGAATTAGAAAAAATCACCCCTGCTAAATTTAAAGAAATATATGGTTTGATTCCTGATCAAATGCGCGATTTAAAAGGATTGATGGGTGATAAATCTGATAATATCCCAGGGATTCCCGGAGTTGGAGAAAAAACAGCTTTAAAATTACTAAAGGAATATCATACAGTTGAGAATTTAAGCGAACATCTTGATGATTTAAAAGGAAAGATGGGTGAAAAAATTCGTGATAATATTGATCAGGGATTGTTATCAAAGCGAATTGCAACAATTATTAAAGATGTGCCGATGGAAATTGATTTAGAAGAATATCGTTATCAAGGACATGATTATAATGAGTTAGCTGAATTCTACCGACGTTACAGCATGAATTCATTATTAAAAAGAATGTCTTTGAATAATGAGGAGGTTCAGGCTGAAAAAGCAGTCGATGTTAAAATCGTAACTCAATTACCAATTATTAAGCGTGATAGTTCATTGGTTGTAGGTGTGTATGATACAAATTATCATCGGTCAATGATCGTTGGATTTGCAGTTTATAACGATAGTGAAGCTTATTTCATTGGGACTGAGGATGCCTTAAATTGTACTAATTTTAAAAATTTTATTAGTGATAAGAAAATTGAAAAATATGGTTATGATATTAAAAAGAGTATTAATGCAGCAAAATGGCATGGCTTGAAATAGAAAATTATGTTTTTGATCTTCAATTAGCCTCTTATATATTGAATCCAAGTTTAAAAGATGAGATTCGCAGTGTTTGTGAGTATTACGAGTATTACGATGTTTTTTATGATGAAGAAGTATATGGAAAGGGTGCAAAGAAAGAAGGTTCCTGAAACATCAAGAGTAGCAGAGCATTTAATTAAACAGGCAAAAGCTATTTATATTTTAAAGGATCAGGCAATTGAAAAATTGAATAATGAAAATCAATTTGAATTATATAAAGATGTTGAAATGCCAGTTGCAAAAATTTTAGCACGTATGGAGTTTCAAGGGGCAAAAGTTGATTCTGTTGTTTTAAAACAACTAGAGGAACAATTCGGTCGTGAAATTAATATTTTAGAAAAAGAGATTCATACGCTTGCTAATAGAGAGTTTAATATCGCATCACCTAAACAGTTGGGAGAAGTTTTATTCGAGGATTTAGGTTTGCCCAATGGTAAGAAAACGAAAACAGGATATTCTACATCAGTAGATATTTTGAATAAACTAAAAGATATACATCCGATTATTGATAAAGTCTTAAAGTATCGAACGCTTTCTAAATTATATTCTACATATATTATAGGATTACAAGATCAAGTCTTTATAGATGGGAAGATTCATACAATCTATAATCAGGCGTTGACGCAAACAGGAAGGTTATCATCAACCGATCCTAACCTGCAAAATATACCTGTTAAAACACCAGAAGGAAAACTCATTCGTAAAGCTTTTGTTCCGGAATATGATTATTTAGTATCTTTTGATTATTCACAAATTGAACTTAGAGTCTTGGCTCATTTAGCGGGTGTTAAATCATTGATCAAAGCTTTTAACGAAGATAAAGATATTCATCGCCATACTGCTAGTGAAATATTTAGAGTACCTGAAGAACAAGTTGATAGTACGATGCGACGTAATGCTAAGGCTGTAAACTTTGGAATTATTTATGGAATGTCTGATTTTGGTTTGGCAGAACAAGTTGGAGTAAGCGTAGGGGAAGCGCGTGAATTTATCAAGCGTTATTTTGAAAACTATCCTGAGATAAAATTATATATGGATAGTAATATTGATTTTTGTAAGAAAATGGTTATGTTACAACGATGCTGAATCGGAAACGTTTTATTCGTGAAATTAATGAAAAAAAATTATATGCGTCAAGAGTTTGGAAAACGATTAGCATGAATTCACCAATACAAGGATCGGCAGCTGATATTATTAAGGTTGCAATTGATCAAATGTTGATGTAGCTATTGAAGAAAACACCAATTAAAATCTAAGATGATCTTACAAGTACACGATGAATTGATCTTTGATGTTTATCAAGAAGAATTACAAGAAGTTATGGAAATTGTTGCTAAAGGAATGACGACTGCAATTAAGATGGATGTTGAATTAAAAGCAGAAGGAAGTTATGCCGTTAATTGGTATGAACTTAAATAGGAGATAATTATGCCAGAACTACCAGAAGTTGAAACTGTTCGTAGAACGTTAAAAAATTTTGTTTTGAATAAAAAAAATTATTTCAATCGATGTATTATATCCTAATATTATTGAAGATGATGTTGAGGAATTTATTGAAGCCTGTACAAATCAGACTATTAATGATATTGATCGGCTGAAAATTTTTAATCTTTAAATTAGATGATATTGCATTTGTCTCACATCTTCGTATGGAAGGAAAGTATCATTATGTTGAACATGATGAGCCGTTAAATAAACATGATCATATCATTTTCAATCTTGACGATAATAAGCAGTTACGCTATAACGATACTCGTAAATTTGGTCGTATGAAATTAGTTAGTCTGGATAATTATATGAATGAAATCCCCCTTGCAAATTGGGTCCAGAGCCTTTTAATGCCAAGTTGGAAGATATTTATCCAAAATTACATAAAAGTAATTTACCAATTAAACATGCTATTTTGGATCAAAGTATTATTGCGGGGATTGGGAATATTTACGCAAATGAAATATGTTTTGCAATGGGTTTAAATCCAAATACACCGGCATGTAAATTAACGAAAAAGAGTGTTCAGGAACTTATTGAGGTGTCATCAGCAATTTTAAATGAAGCGATTGCTCAAGGAGGAACGACGATTCATTCATTTTCAGCGAATGGGATCGATGGTTTATTTCAAGTTAAATTAAAAGCCCACTTACAAAAAGTTTGTCCAATTTGTGGTGGTGAGATTACCAAAGTAGCAATAAAAGGTCGTGGGACTTATTACTGTAAGCATTGTCAAAAAAGGAGAAGGTAAAATGATTAATTGGGGAATAGTTGGAGCTGGTCGGATCGCTCATCGTTTCTGTGAAGCTCTGGCTCAAGATTCACGTGCTAATTTAGAAGCCGTTAGTTGTCGAACGCTAGAGAAGGCAAAAGCTTTTCAAGAAAAACATCCATGTAATAAAGCTTATGACAGTTTTCAAGCTGTTTTGGATGATCCTGAAATTGAAGCGGTTTATATTGCCTTACCGCATTTATATCATTTTGAATGGGTCAAAAAAAGCTATTCTTGCTAATAAGAAAATTTTAGTTGAGAAGCCAGCTACAATGAATACTGCAGAAATGGAAGAAATAAAAGATTTAGTTAAAAAGCATCATATTTTATTTATGGAAGCGATGAAACTCGTTTTGTACCTGGTTATCAAGAAGCAAAAAGTTTGGTTAGTGAAGGAATTATTGGTGAACTTGAATGTCTTGAAACTAGTTTTTGCGGTAAAGTTGATTATAATCAGAATTCTTATCTGTTTGATATAAAGCAGGGTGGTTGTTTTATTAGATTTGGGTATTTATAATATTGCTTATCTAGATGATTATTTTAAAGTACCTTTGGATACTGTCGATGTTACTTGTAAATATCATGATTGTGGTGTTGATACATATGTAAAAGCTATTTTAAATTTTGGGAAACAAACTGGTATTGTTGAATGTGCGATGGATCGAAATAAAGAAAACCAGGCAGTATTGACAGGAACGCTTGGTAAAATGATAATTCGACCAATTCATCGGCCGCTTGATTTAGAAGTTATTTTAAATAGTGGTGAAATATTCAAATATCACATTGAATATGATCATGATGATTTTTATAGTGAAATCGTACATTTTAATGATCTAATAGAAAATGGTCAGGTTGAAAGTACAATAATGAGTCTTGACCATAGCATCAATTGTGCTAAGATACTAGAGGCAGTACGGGAGATGATGTAAGTGAAGGTTTTAGGAATAACTGGCAGTATTGCAACTGGTAAAAGTACGGTGACGAATTATCTAAAACAGCGAGGCTATCTAGTGGTTGATAGTGATAAATTAGCTTACGATGCACTAACTATTGATGAGGTGTGTATTAAACAAACAAAAAATCGCTTTGATTTACCAGCTGGACCAATTGATCGTAAAGCTTTAGGTCGGATTATTTTTAATGATAAACAAGCAAAAAAGGATTTGGAAGCAATAATTCATCCTTATGTAATCAAGAAAATGCAAGAAATAATTGTGCTTAATCAGCATCTTGATTTAATTTTTTTAGATATACCGCTATTATTTGAAAGTAATTTGGAATATTTATGTGATGCAGTAATTGTTGTATATTTAAAAGAGGACGAAGAAATAAAAAGATTGATGAAGCGTGATAATATTGATGAAGATTATGCAAGGTTGATCATTGGTAACCAAATGAGTATTGAAGAAAAGAAAATGAGAGCGGATATTGTTTTAGATAATAATCAGGGTCTTGATGAATTATATCAACAAATTGAAACATTATTGAAAGGAAGATAAGATGAGCGAGTTAATGATGTCTGATTTATATACGGTTAATGCAAGTTATCCTCTTGATAGTATTCATATGCGTAGTATTCAACTACTATATCAACCTTTGATTGGTAATAATGCTTGTGGATTATATTTAAGTCTTTATGCTGAATTAGATCAGTTATCATTGACTAAAGCCTTAGCCTTCATAGCCGTTTAACTAAAATAACCGGTTTAAGTTTAACCGAGCTTAATGAAGCGAGTTTAAAACTTGAAGCGATAGGATTAGTTTCTAAATATATTAAAGATAGTGATAATAAAAGAGTATACTTATATGCTTTAAAAACACCCCTAACACCAACTAAATTTTTTTAATCATGCTATTCTAGGACCACTCCTATTACAACGTCTAGGGCAAGAGGAGCTATATCGAACAAAATTATGTTTTAAATCATCAGCGTTTAGTATTGAGGGATTTAATAATGTAACTGCTAAGTTCACTGATGTATTCGATATTAATTTACTAAATGGGTGTGATGATGTCCTGGTTGAAAAAGATTACTTTAATACTAATTATGGGAGTATTGAAAGTGATTATGATTTAACATTGTTCTATCAAGGCTTGCTGATTATCAAATAAAAAGATCATGTATTACTCCCGATGATGAAGCCGTAATCAAACAGTTAGGAACTTTGTATCGTATTAATGCAATTGATATGCAAGGATTAGTTAAAGATTGTCTTCAAAATGATAAATTAATTCACAGTGCTTTGATTAGCAAATGCCGTGATTATTATGATTTGAATATGCCAGAAACATTTAAAGAAATTTATTATAAGCAGGCAATTGTTCATAAAAGTGTTACAGGTGATGATGCTTTAAGTAAGCATATTAGTTATTTAGAAAGTATTAACCTTATCAACTGTTAAAGGATAAACAGGGGGGGCGAGAGCCTTTAAAGCACGATTTACAAATCGTTGAATCGATAATGACTTCATTGTATCTAGAACCTGGTGTGATGAATGTGTTAATTGAGTTAACACTATCCCAATGTGATAATGCTTTATCAAGAGCGTTTATGCAAGCACGAGCTTCACAGTGGAAACGAAAAAAAATCAAGACAGTTAAAAGATGCGATGGATGAAGCTAATGTATACTTAAAATATCGTCGTAATAATAACGATGATAATGAAGAAACTGAAATCAATATGGTTGATAATGATAATGTAGACATGGATGAGTTAGATGAATTTTTAAGTCAGTTCGAATAGGAGGGCAAGATGAAGAGTATTCAAGATATTAATTTGTTTAATAATGATGATAGTTTTAATAAAAATAAAGAAAATAGTATTAATACTTTAATGAATGACCATAATATTATTAAGGTATTGCAGGAGTTTAATTTAAGTCGTCGTGATATTGAAGAAAATTGGATTGAATTTCTTGATTATAAAGAAGATTTGGATGTTTGTATTGGCTGTAAATCATTAAAATCTTGCCCTAAGATTTCTAAAGGAATGGTTCGTCTATTTAATTATCAGGATGGCGAAGTAAAGCTTTCATTACAGCTTGCCGTTATGGTCAGGCACATTTTGATGAATCAAAAGATTTTGAATGATATTTTATTAAAAAATGTTAACAATAAAATATTATTAACGAAGCCGAGTGACTTGACAATCATTGATGATCCTAATGGCAATGGACGAGTAGTTATTAAAATGATGATGGATTATATTAAAAATCCTACTAATAAAGGCTTTTATTTATATGGTGAAGGCGGAAATGGTAAAAGTACAGTAATGGGCTTCTTGATTCGGTGTCTTGTAACCAAGGGATATAAATGTGGTTATATACATTTTCCAACTTTTCTAATGGATTTAAAAAGTTCTTTTGGTAATGAGGGAGTCAATAGTTCAATTGAGCTGATGAAAAATTTAGATTATTTGGTTATTGATGATGTTGGTGGTGAGTCAGTTACGTCATGGTCACGTGATGAGATATTATCAGCAATAATTGCTTATCGGCTACAAAATCAAAGAGCTACTTTTTTTACTAGTGAATACTCTTTGGAAAAACTAAAAAAGCTTTATACTTTAAAAGCTGGAGACAAAGAAAGAGTCGAACGACTAATTTCAAGAATGAAAGCGGTTAGTATTCCAGTAGAATTAAAAGGTAAGGATTTAACGCTAAAAAAAGTTTGAGTTTTAGTGTAAAATATTAAAGATTTGATGGAACATCAATCTTTTTGTGTTAAAATGTCTTGGAAATAAAAATGTGGTTATTAGGAGGAAAAACAATGGTTAAATGTATTGGTGTATTAACATCTGGTGGAGATGCTCCTGGAATGAATGCAGCTGTTCGTGCAGTGGCAAGAACATGTTTAAATAAAGGTATTGAAGTATACGGAGTACGCCTAGGATACAAAGGGTTATATGAAGGAGATTTCATTAAATTTGATCGTCATAGTACTCGTAATATTATTAACTTAGGGGGAACGATTTTGAAATCAGCACGTTTCCCGGAATTTAAAGATCCTGAAATTAGAAAAGTTGCAATTGAACAAATGAAAAAAGTAGGGATGGAAGCTTTGGTCGTTATTGGTGGAGACGGAAGTTATAATGGAGCTTTAAAACTTACTGAAATGGGTGTTAACTGTATTGGTATCCCAGGAACAATTGATAATGATATTCCAGATACTGATTTTACTGTTGGTTTTGATACAGCTTTAAATACAATTGTTGACGCATTAGATCGTTTAAGAGATACTTCAAGTTCTCATCAACGTTGTACTATCTTAGAAGTAATGGGACGTCGTTGTGGTGATTTAGCTATTAATGCTGGAATTGCTGATGGGGCTGAAATGATTATTACTAGTGAGATTGGTTTTGATGAATCAAAAGTAATTGAAAGATTAAAGGCATCAAAAGAATCTGATAAAAAACATGCAATCGTAGTTATTACTGAACATATTACTGATGTTCACGAATTAGCTAAAAAGTAGAAGCTGCAACAGGTTTTGAAACTCGTGCGAACGTTTTTAGGGCATATGCAAAGAGGGGGACGTCCTTCAGCTCGCGATCGTGTTTTAGCTTCTCGCATGGGTGTATATGCAGTGGAATTATTAGAAGCTGGTAAAGGTGGTTTATGTGTAAGCCAAGTCAATGGAGAAATCAAAGGATTAGATATTGAAGAAACATTATCACATAAACGTAAAACTGATTTTGGTATTTACGAAGATGCAATGAAGCTTCGTTAATATAAATAAAAATGTAAGGTGAGGAAAATTAGGA
>ENA-OQLB01000591-OQLB01000591.1-human-gut-metagenome-genome-assembly--contig:-NODE-591-length-19720-cov-2.472873_pt1 | contig 19720 bp, 28 predicted proteins | sample MGYA00242656_ERZ504813 | MGnify/ENA primary metagenome ERZ504813 (study PRJEB26092, sample SAMD00036388) | human gut metagenome | host: Homo sapiens | study: EMG produced TPA metagenomics assembly of... | reverse complement strand
AGTACATAAGAACGGAAGAAGCGTTCTGTAGGACGATCATAAAATCCCGAAAAAGTGAAGAAACTTTACCCGGCATCCAATATAGTACGAATGTACCGGAAAAAATCTGCGTACCAGGAAAAAGGAAGGTCTAGCGCCATATGACAAAGATCCCGAGACAGAGAAAGCCGGAGATCAGATACCAGACAGCTCCGTCATTAAAATGTTCGTCAACCGGAAACAGCCGGTACATCGCCATCATGATCAAAAAAGTGAGTTGGCCAAATAAGATCTTGTAAAGAAAAATCATACCGTTTGTTTTATTAAATTCACGTCGAATCCATCGTTTTTCAAATTTATCCATAAAATCACCTTGTCAAATCAAATTATTTTCTACATTTGTTCCTTATCATATCATGGATTTTTCTTTTGAACAGCAAATTCACAGAAAGTTCTTCTGATTTCCTGTAAAAATTTACTTGAAAATAATTATCAATTATGGTAGCATCACTTTGTTAGTTGAGACTATTGAAAAATAGATGATAAAAACTTTTGGTAGAAGTGAAAAAAGGAGAGCGTATGAGAAAAAACCCATTGAAAATGTTATGGCTGGCAGCAGCGTTTTTATGTCTTGGAATCGGAGCAGTGGGAGTGATCCTGCCGATTTTGCCGACAACTCCATTCTTGCTGGTGGCATCTTTTTGTTTTGCAAGAGGATCGGAAAGATTTCACAAGTGGTTTATGGGGACGAAGCTTTACAAAAATCATCTGGACAGCTTTGTAAAGGAGCGTGCCATGACATTAAAGACAAAGCTGTGTATTCTGCTTCCGGCATCCGCAATGCTGATGTGTGCATTTTTTATGATGAGCAATCTGCCGGGGCGTATTTTTATTCTTCTGCTGATCCTTTTTAAATATGTATATTTCTTTACAAAAATCAAGACGATCAGAATTGAGGCGGCTTAAATGAAAGATATAAAAAAAGAGTCAGCAAGTGCAGAACAAACGGGAAAAAGAAAAGCAGATCGTGGATCTGATGATCCACCTTTATTGCCGGAAAAAACATAAAACTGTGGAAAAACATCATGGACTGTGCGAGGAGTGTGAAAAACTCAGAAACTATGCCGCAATGCGTGTGGATAAATGTCCGTTTATGGAGACAAAGACATTCTGCAGTAACTGCAGGGTACATTGTTACAAGCCGCAGATGAGAGAAGAAATTCGAAATGTGATGCGGTTTGCCGGACCGAGAATGTTATTTTATCATCCAATCATGGCAATCCGGCACGTGATCACTTCTGCAAAAGAAAAAAAGAGAATGGGAAGGAAAGAAACATATGATTAAGACGAGACTACTCAAGCTGTTGAAGGCTCGGGAAAATATATCGGAGCTAATATTTTCTGGCAGTGGATCGCACTGCTGTTTCAGATCGCAGCAGTGTTTGCGGCAGGAAATATGATCCAGCAGCTGTTTGGAAAAACATTGGATCAGCAGGTGATGCTGCAAACGGCAGGAATTGTGATCCTGGCAATCTGTGCGCGTTCTGTGCGAAAAAGGAGCTGCATATGCCTCTTATCGGGCAAGTGCGGATGTAAAGACGGTTTTAAGAAAGCAGATTTATGAGAAGCTGCTGCGTTTGGGAGCGGCCTATAAAGAAAAGGTATCTACTTCCGAGGTGGTTCAGGTGTCTGCGGAAGGAGTCGAGCAGCTGGAGATTTATTATGGGAGATATCTTCCGCAGCTGTTCTACAGTCTGCTTGCACCGATCACATTGTTTGCGGTATTGTCACCGATCAGCATCAAGGCATGTATTGTGCTTCTTGTATGTGTACCGCTGATTCCGATGTCGATCGTGGCAGTACAGAAATTCGCAAAGAAACTGCTGAGCAAATACTGGGGAATCTATACAGAACTTGGTGACAGTTTCTTAGAGAACCTGCAAGGACTCACAACCTTAAAGATTTATCAGGCAGATGAGCAAAAAGCCAAAGAAATGACGACGAATCAGAGCGGTTTCGTAAGATCACGATGAAAGTGCTCACTATGCAGCTTAATTCTGTCAGTGTGATGGATATTGTAGCATATGGCGGAGCAGCAATTGGAATGATTGTGACTGTCAAAGAGTATCTGGCAGGAAATGTATCACTCGCAGGGGCGTTTACGATTATTCTGCTTGCATCTGAATTTTTCATTCCACTGCGTTTGCTGGGTTCTTTCTTCCACATTGCCATGAACGGAATGTCGGCAAGTGACAAGATTTTTAAGATTCTGGATATGGAAGAGCCAAAACGGGGAGAGCACGAGATTGAGGCGAACAGATGGACGTCACACTGCAGCATGTGGAATTTTCCTATGAGCCGGAGCGAAAGGTATTACGGGATATTTCGCTGACCATACCATCCGGAAAATTTGTCTCTCTGGTGGGTCTGTCCGGTTGTGGAAAAAGTACCATTGCGGCACTTTTGACAGGGAAGAATCGTACATTTTCGGGACAGATCCAGATCAATAATGTACCGATTCAGGAGATTAAAGAGTCCAGTCTGATGGATAAGATCACCTTGGTGAGACATAACAGTTATCTGTTCAAGGGAACGGTAGAAGAAAACCTGAAAATGGCGGATCCATCTGTGTCGAGAGAACAGATGGAAGCAGCGCTCAGGCAGGTAAATCTGTATGAGTTTTTGCAGGCACAAAATGGATTGAATACGATGCTGGAAGAACAGGGAAGTAATTTTTCCGGCGGACAAAGACAGCGTCTTGCCATCGCCAGAGCACTTCTTCATGATACGCCGATGTATATTTTTGATGAGGCGGCATCCAATATTGATGTGGAAAGTGAGGATCAGATCATGGAAGTGATCCGGGAGCTGGCAAAGACGAAAACGATTCTGTTCATCTCTCACCGGCTTGCAAATGTGGTGGCATCTGATCAGATTTATATGTTGGAAAACGGTCAGATTACAGAGAGCGGCACACATGGAGAACTTATGAAAAAAGCAGGAGCTATGCAAATATGTATCAGAAACAGCAGGAATTGTGTCAGGTAAGGGAGGGAAGAGCATGAAGCGAAGAAGTGGAATACAGATTATGGGAAAACTGATCGGACTGATCCGTCCCCTGATGCACGTTATGGCAGCGGCGATTCTGCTAGGTGTCACAGGATATCTTTGTGCGATCTTTCTCACCGTACTGGCAGGAGTTGGAATCCTGCAGATTATGGGAATATGGCAGGGAGTTTCTCTGACGACATTGTTTGTCTGCCTTGCAGTGATTGCGGTACTGCGCGGAATTCTGCACTATGGAGAGCAGGCATGCAACCATTATATTGCGTTTAAGCTGCTGGCACTGATCCGTCACAAAGTATTTGCGGTTTTGAGAAAGCTCTGTCCTGCAAAACTGGACGGAAGAGACAAAGGAAATCTGATCTCGATCATCACAACAGATATTGAGCTTCTGGAAGTATTTTATGCGCATACGATTTCGCCGATCGCAATCGCATTCCTGACATCCCTGATCATGGAAATTTTCTTTCTCCGATATCATGTGCTGATCGGTCTGTTCGCCCTTGTGGGATATCTTGCAATTGGAGTTCTGATGCCCATGTGGAATTCCAGACGAGGTTCAGAAAAAGGAATGGAATTTCGTACCCGTTTCGGGGATCTGAACAGCTTCGTTCTGAACAGTCTTCGCGGTCTGGATGAGACGATCCAGTATGGATGCGGAGAAAAACGGGAAGAGCAGATGGAACGCAAAAGTGTGGAACTGGATGCGAAACAGAAAGAAATGAAGAAACTGGAAGGAACACAAAGGGGAGGAACAAATGTCCTGATCCTGATTTTCTCTTTTGGAATGCTGTTCCTTACAACATGGCTGCATCAGCAGGGGGAGATCGGATTTGACGCAGTACTGCTCTGTACGATCCTGATGATGAGCTCTTTTGGACCGGTTGTTGCTCTGTCCAGTCTGTCAAACAATCTGATGCAGACACTGGCAAGTGGAGAGCGTGTGTTATCCCTTTTGGAAGAAGAACCGCAGATTGAAGAAGTATCCGGTCAGGCAACCGCAGAATTTGCAGATATCAATTGTGAAAACATTGATTTTGCTTATGAAGAAGAACAGATTTTAAAAGACTATTCGATCTCGATTTCGAAAGGCAGCCGGATTGGAATCCATGGAAGAAGCGGTTCCGGAAAATCAACGCTGTTAAAGCTGCTGATGCGTTTTTATGATGTACACAGCGGATCGATCCGAATGGGAGACAGAAACTGTCCGGTATCAATACAAACGAACTGCGTGATATGGAAAGCTATGTGACACAGGAGACGTGTCTGTTCCACGATTCAATCGCCAACAACATTGCGATCGCAAAGCCGGGGGCTTCCAGAGAAGAAATCGTAGAGGCAGCAAAAAAAGCATCTCTGCATGAATTTATAGAAAGCCTTCCAAATGGATACGATACGCTGGTCGGAGAGTTGGGAGATACCCTTTCCGGAGGAGAAAAACAGAGGATCGGCGTGGCAAGAGCATTTCTGCACGATGCACCGCTTTTGCTTCTGGATGAGCCGACCAGCAATCTGGATTCTCTGAATGAAAGTATTATCTTAAGATCTCTGAAAAAAATGGGGAAAGACAAGACTGTTATTTTAGTATCCCACAGAGAATCGACCATGGCTGTGGCGGAAAAGGTATATCAGATGGAAAACGGAAGGATTTCATAAGAATCCGGAAAACAGTTTCTTTTTTCGTGATGGTTGGCTATAATAGAAACAGTGAGAGTAAAATGACCGTAACGAAAGGAGAAACATATGAGTCAGTATGACGTGATCATTATTGGAGCAGGTCCGGGAGGAATCTTTGCGGCATATGAGCTGGTGAAAGATGCACCGCAGCTGAAAATTGCGGTTCTGGAAGCGGGAAATCCTCTGGAGAAAAGAAAATGTCCGATTGACGGAGTGAAGGTAAAAAGCTGTATCAACTGCAAGACCTGTGCTATCATGAATGGATTTGGAGGCGCCGGAGCTTTTTCGGATGGAAAATATAATATTACAAACGATTTTGGCGGAACATTGTACGAGTATATCGGAAAAGACACTGCCATTGATCTGATGCGCTATGTGGATGAGATCAATGTGGAATACGGTGGAAAAGGAACCAAGATGTATTCCACTGCAGGAAGCAAGTTCAAAAAGCTGTGTCTGCAGAATAAATTAAAAGTTGTTGGAAGCATCTGTTCGTCATCTGGGAACAGATATCAACTATGTAGTCCTGGAAAATCTGTACGCAGAATTAAAAGATAAAGTAGAATTCCGTTTCAATTACTATGTGGACAAGCTGGAGAAGACAGAAAACGGCTATATCGTGACACATGGAGAAGACCGTGATGAATGCGAGAAGTGTATTGTTTCAGTAGGAAGAAGCGGAAGTAAATGGATGGAAGAAGTCTGTCGCGACATGAAGATCCCGACAAAATCCAACCGTGTAGATCTTGGTGTCCGCGTAGAACTGCCGGCAGCAGTGTTCTCCCATTTGACAGATGAACTGTATGAAAGCAAGATTGTATACCGTACAGAAAAATTTGAGGATAAAGTCCGTACATTCTGCATGAATCCATACGGAATCGTAGTAAATGAAAATACAAACGGAATCGTAACTGTAAACGGACACAGCTACGAAGATACAGAAAAGCAGACAGAAAATACAAACTTTGCACTGCTTGTGGCAAAGCATTTCTCAGAGCCGTTTAAAGACAGCAACGGATACGGAGAGAGTATTGCCAGACTGTCCAATATGCTGGGCGGCGGTGTGATCGTGCAGAGATTCGGTGACCTGATCCGTGGAAGACGAAGCACCCATGACAGAATTGAGGATGGATTTGTCAGACCGACACTTGCGCAGAGCCGGGAGACTTAAGCCTTGTGTTCCGAAACGAATCCTGGATGGAATTATCGAGATGATCTACGCACTGGATAAGATCGCTCCGGGTACAGCCAATGATGATACTTTGCTTTACGGTGTGGAAGTCAAGTTCTATAATATGGAAGTAGAACTGGATGAACATCTGGAGACCATGTACAAAGGTCTGTACGTGATCGGTGACGGAAGTGGAGTGACACATTCTCTGTCCCATGCATCAGCGAGTGGTGTGTATGTAGCGAGAGAGATTACAAAAGGGTTGTAAAAAGAAAAGTGTACGGGCATTCCAAAAAGAGTGCTTGTACACTTTGTTGTTAAAAAACAATAGAATTCCTCTGCATCTTTTTTGATAAGTACTGCCTGATCAGGCATAGATTGCGTTGTGACATGCTTTTGAATATGGGGGATGTCTCGCTATAATACCCAAAAGCATAAGATAACTTGACAGTCCAGTAAAGAATTACTGATTTTTTGTATAAATTCTTCGATACTTTTTGATGTAGCTGCAATTTTTAACCAGTTTTTCAGAACAGTTGCATCTGATTCCTCAAAGAGTTTCTTTTCAAGTTCTGGTGGTATAGATCCAAAATCTTCTAAAAAACTGCGTAATATAGATTGACGCTCTTCTCTGCGTCCGGCCGCACGCTCATCTCTCAACATCTCTTCTAAAATCATGAAACGTTCCTCCATTTCACAGCTTTCCTTAATATGTCGGATAGAATTCTGCAACTGCTTAACATAGATATCGTGGAAATCTTCCTGACTTTCTTTCAGGTCTGCCTTTACAAATTTCAAAAATATTACCAGTTCTTTTGGAACTTCCTCTGCATTCTCCCCGCGTACTGAGATAAATAATGCATCTTCCATCTTCCAGAGAAGTTTCATCAGATTCTTTACAGATAATGTTCGTTTTCCCATAGTTATTTCCCCATCAGCAGAGGAATTCTATAAGCAAATTATAGCAAATGCTTCGATGAAGTCAAGGTGATTTGCATCAAAAAGGAAGGTACTTTGTTAATGTAGAGGTTAATCAAAATCGGGGCATTGACATTATATACTATGCAATATATAGTATCATGTATAGGGAGGTGTTTTATGGATGCACAGTTAAGAAAAGGATTGTTGGAATTATGTGTTTTAGCAGTATTGAGAAAGGAAGATTCCTACGGATACCAGATTATAAAAGATGTTTCTGATCTGATTGAAATTTCAGAATCCACTTTGTATCCTATTTTGCGAAGATTGGAGATGGGTGGAAAAGTAAAATCCTATACCACACAGTACAATAATCGATTGCGGAAATATTTTCATCTAACAGAAGAGGGAAGACAGTATCTGAAAAATTTTGACAAAGACAGAGCACAGTTGTTAAAAATATTGGATTATATTGCAGAGGAGGATGAGAAATGAAGAAGGAACAGTTTATCAAGAATCTTCGATACAGTCTGAGAAAATTAAAAAAGGATGAACGGGAGAAGTATCTTGCATATTATGAAGAAATAATTTCGGATATGATCGAAAACGGAGTTTCGGAAGAAGAGGCGGTTGCGCATCAGGGAGAGACAAAAAAATCGCAGAAGAAATTTTGCGGGAAAATGCAGTTAAAAGAGAGTTCAAAATTGGCTGGATAGGTTCTGTTTTAATTATTTTGACCCTTTTATCGGGAACTCTGTCCGGATATCTGATGTATCAGGAATATCGTATAAAGTCGGAATTTGCCGAAATCCATACAGAGATCGCCAATGAGACGGTCAGTATTACAGGAGGATCGGACGGTCCGACAAGTGTATTTCTTGCGGGAAGATTACATTTTGGGTACGTCCGATATTTGATTGTAATAACAGTAATGATGGTTATAATTACAATTAGTTATTTTGTTTGTAAAGCGAGAAAAATAAAATTTAAAGATAAATATATCTGAAAACATTGAATTTTGAATTAAAAAGAGCTACAATTATACTATAAAGTAAGAGGAAGGAGTGTACGGTTATGACGGAAGCATTGATTGGAACATGTATTTTGGCAATTACGACAGTGATATTTGTCTGGGTATGTTCAGAGTATCAGATTTTATAACAATGAACATTCAGCAGAGGAAAAATTAAATACCCCGCGGTTGTCGAGCTGGTTTGCAGCACAGAGGATGCGCTTTTGGTTTGCAGTTGATGATGCAAGAGAATATCCGCAGGAAGTGCTGAAGTCAGAGAATAAGACACTGCTTCAAAATGGGCTTGGAAAGCATCATGAAAAACACGAGATTCGAAGCGGGAAGTGCAGAGAACATCATACGATACAGAGTCAAAGAACCTATCGTATGCGGGGAAACTTATAAAAGAGAGATTGTTTTATCACAGAGAAGAGGAGATGTTAAATGCATCTCCTTCATTTAGTTTGTGCGCAAGCACGACGATTGCGCATGGATAGGCGGGGATTGGTGTGAACAGTAACAGGCGCTCATCTGATTGAAAGAAATCTCAGGAAAAAGTTCTTGCAATTCGAAACCTATGCACGTATAATAGATTCGTATGGAGAACGAACGGATATTGAGAGTTCCATGCAAATATTTAACGCAGCAGAAGCTGCATTATTGATTAAGTTAAAAGCTTAAATTTTATAAGTTGGTTACTTTATAACCGGTGCGTAAACAGCACATCAACTTGTGAAACGGTCAATAAGAGTATTAAAAGTAAAATATTTGCTATATAGACTCGAAAACCTTTATATCTGTAGTGCTTATACTTAGAAGAAAAGACAAAGCTCCTGTACTTAAGCAGGAGATTGGCATTATATAAAGAAGCATAGCAAGCGCAAGAAAGAATGTAGATGTAACGTACGTTTTTCTGCGCTTTTTTTATATCACAAACATTCAGAAGTAAAGGGGAATTGACAAAAAAGGGCGAGGTGAAAGAAAGATGAAGAATTTATCACAGGAGAATGCTCCGATCTATGAAGCATTAGAGCGGTTCCGGCGGATGCGGATCGTACCGTTTGATGTTCCGGGACATAAGCACGGAAGAGGAAATAAAGAACTGGTGGAATTACTGGGAGAACGCTGTGTCAGTATTGATGTCAATTCCATGAAACCGCTGGACAATCTGTGTCATCCGGTTTCTGTTATCAAAGATGCAGAACAGCTGGCAGCAGAGGCATTTCATGCAAGTCATGCATTTCTGATGGTAGGGGGAACGACATCCTCGGTGCAGGCGATGGTACTTTCCTGCTGTAAGAAGGGGGATAAGATCATATTACCGAGAAATGTACACCGCAGTGTGATCAACGCATTGGTGTTATGCGGAGCGATTCCGATCTATGTCAATCCGGATGTGGAGCACAGTCTGGGAATTTCACTTGGTATGAAAGTGTCTCAGGTAGAACTGGCGATTCAGAAGCATCCGGATGCGGTAGCTGTATTTGTGAACAATCCGACGTATTACGGAATTTGTTCTGATTTACGTTCTATCGTAAAAAAAGCACACGCTCACGGCATGAAGGTTCTGGTAGATGAAGCCCATGGAACACATTTTTATTTTGGAGAGAATCTTCCGGTTTCAGCAATGGAGGCAGGGGCAGATATGGCATCTGTGAGTATGCACAAATCAGGCGGAAGTCTCACACAGAGTTCCTTTTTGCTTGTAGGTCCGTCTATGCATGCGGGTTATGTGAGACAGATCATCAACTGACGCAGACCACCAGCGGTTCCTATCTTTTACTGTCCAGTCTGGATATTTCCAGAAGAAATCTGGTGTTGCGCGGCAAGGAATCTTTTGCAAGAGTGGCGGCGCTGGCGGATTATGCAAGAGAAGAGATCAATCGGATCGGAGGATATTATGCATTTTCAAAAGAGCTGATCAATGGAGACAGTATTTATGATTTTGATACAACGAAGCTGTCCATCCATACGCTGGAAATTGGTCTTGCGGGAATCGAGGTCTATGATATTCTGCGGGATGAGTATGATATTCAGATCGAATTTGGAGATATCGGGAATATTCTGGCATATCTGTCTATCGGAGACCGGATCCAGGAGATTGAGCGTCTGGTAAGTGCACTGGCAGAAGTAAAGCGCAGATATCAGAAAGACAAGACGGGTATGCTCAGCCAGGAATATATTGAACCAGAGGTCATCATGAGTCCGCAGGATTCTTTCTATGCGGAAAAAGAGGCAGTGCCGATCCGGGAGTCAGAAGGCAGAATCTGCAGTGAGTTCGTAATGTGTTATCCGCCTGGAATTCCGATTCTGGCACCGGGAGAGAAGATCACAAAAGATGTAATCGAGTATATTCTCTATGCCAAAGAAAAGGGGTGTTCCATGACGGGACCTGAAGATGCGGCAATCGAATATTTAAATGTTCTGATATAAGGGGGATAAAAGTGATGGAAATGTGGTTTTCAGATGAACACACGGACAATGTGAAACTGTCCATCCGTGTGGACAAGCAGCTGTTCAGTGCGCAGAGCGAGTTTCAGCGAATCGATGTTCTCGAATCAAAAGAATTTGGTAAGATTCTCGTAGCGGACGGAGATCTGATGCTGACAGAAAAAGATGAATTTATCTACCATGAGATGATGGCGCATGTTCCTATGGCAGTACATCCGAAGGTAGAGAATGTGCTGGTCATCGGCGGAGGTGATGGCGGATGTGTGCGGGAGCTTGCAAAATATAATACCATTCAGAAGATAGACGTCGTAGAAGTAGATCCTCTTCTGGTTGAAGTCTGTCGGAAATATTTTCCGCAGATTGCAAGCAGCCTGGATGACGATCGCGTGACAATCTATAATGAAGATGGACTGCGGTTTGTGCGTTCCAGATCCAATGTGTATGATCTGATCCTGATTGATTCTCCAAATCCGTTTGGTCCTGCGGAGGGATTGTTTACAAAGGAATTTTACGGCAATTGTTACAATGCCTGCATGAAGACGGGATCATGATCAACCAGCATGAAAGTCCGTTTTATACAGAAGAGGCATTTCAGTGTCAGAGAATGCACAAGAGAATTATAGAATCCTTCCCGATCAGTAAGATTTATCAGGCCCATATTCCGTCCTATCCGTCAGGGCACTGGCTGTTCGGATTTGCGTCTAAGAAATACCATCCGCTCAATGACCTGGATGGAGTTTCCTGGAATCTGCGGGGGATTCATACAAAATATTATCTGCCGAGAGTGCACCACGGAGTCTTTGCATTACCGGCGTATGTGGAGGAGCTTGTAAAAGATGTTGAATAAAAATGTAATGACGTTCATCGGATGTGATGCGGAGTATAATGAATCAGAGATCGTGTTGTTCGGTGCACCTTTTGATTCCACGACTTCCTACCGTCCGGGGGCAAGATTTGGAAGTCAGGCAATTCGCAATGAGTCTTATGGACTGGAAACTTACAGTCCGTATCAGGGAAAAGATCTGACAGATTATAAGATTTTGACAGTGGAGATCTGGAGCTGCCGATCGGAGATACGGAAAAAGTGCTGGCTGAGATTCAGGATTGTACCGAGATTATTTTAAGCAGCGGGAAAATCCCGTTTATGATCGGCGGAGAGCATCTGGTGACACTGGGAAGTGTCCGTGCAGCAGCAGAGAAATATCCGGATCTGCATATCATCCACTTTGATGCACATGCAGATTTAAGAGAAGATTATCTGGGCGTTCAATATTCTCATGCCTGTGTACTGAGAAGATGTTGGGAGCTTTTGGGAGATGACAGGATCTATCAGTTTGGAATCCGATCCGGTGACAGAGAAGAGTTTCGCTGGGCAAGAGAAGGGCATGTGAAGATGCATAAGTTCAATCTTGACGGACTGGCAGAAGTAATTGAGAAACTGCAGGGAAAACCGGTATACATCACACTTGATCTGGATGTGCTGGATCCGTCTGTATTTCCGGGAACAGGAACTCCGGAGGCGGGCGGTGTCACATTTGTGGAACTGATGAATGCTGTGATCCAGACAGCACAGGGAGTCAACGTGGTCGGATGTGATGTGAATGAACTGAGCCCGGTTTATGATCCAAGTGGAGTTTCCACAGCAGTAGCCGGAAAGATTATCAGAGAATTTTTACTTGCACTGCAAGTTTAATAGAAGAAAAAACAAGAAAGAAGGAGATAAAAAAATGGGAAAAGTATTGATTGTTGGATGTGGCGGAGTTGCAAGTGTAGCTGTACACAAATGTTGTCAGAACAGTAAAGTGTTTGATGCGATCTGTATTGCCAGCCGTACGGTTTCAAAATGTGAGGCATTGAAAGAAAAACTGCAGGCTTCCTACAACGGAACGATTACAACTGCACAGGTGGATGCAGATAACCCAGAAGAACTGATTGCACTGATCGAAAGGGAAAAACCGGACGTAGTACTGAATCTGGCACTTCCATATCAGGATCTTACAATTATGGATGCCTGCCTTGCGACAGGAGTGGATTATGTAGACACTGCAAATTATGAGCCGGAAGATACTGCAAAATTCGAATATAAATGGCAGTGGGCATACCGTGAGAAATTTGAAAAAGCAGGAATTACAGCGTTGTTGGGAAGTGGATTTGATCCCGGAGTAACAGGAGTATTTTCTGCATATGCGCTGAAACATTATTTTGACGAGATTAATTATATCGATATTCTGGACTGCAATGGAGGAGATCACGGCTATCCGTTTGCAACGAACTTCAATCCGGAGATCAACATCCGCGAGGTTTCTGCAAAAGGTTCTTACTGGGAAGACGGACACTGTAGAGACAGAGCCGATGGAGATCAAGAGAGAATACGATTTTCCGGAAGTGGGAATGAAAGATATGTATCTTCTGCACCATGAAGAAATCGAATCTCTGGCACTGAATATTCCGGGAATCAAAAGAATCCGTTTCTTTATGACATTTGGACAGAGCTATCTGACACATCTGAAATGTCTGGAAAATGTAGGAATGACATCCATTGAGCCGATTATGTACGAAGGAAAAGAAATCGTACCGCTTCAGTTTTTGAAAGCTGTTCTTCCGGATCCGGCATCTCTTGGACCGAGAACAAAAGGAAAGACAAATATTGGATGTATTTTTACAGGAAAGAAAGACGGAAAAGAGAAGACGATCTATATTTACAATGTATGCGATCATGAAGAGTGCTATAAAGAAGTGGGATCACAGGCCGTTGCCTATACTACAGGCGTTCCGGCAATGATCGGTGCTATGATGCTCATGACAAAGACATGGGACAAAGACGGTGTTTACAATATCGAAGAGTTTGATCCGGATCCGTTTATGGATGCCCTCAATGAGTTTGGACTTCCATGGAAAGTGGTAGAAAACCCTCAGATGGTAGATTAAGAAACGGACATCAGAAATGAAAAGAGAAGAATTAAGGACTCCATGCTATGTCATCATGGAGTCAGAAATGAAAAAGAATCTGCAGATTTTACAGGAAATCCGACAGCAGAGCGGATGTAAGATCCTGCTGGCACAGAAAGCATTTTCTATGTATTCCTGTTATCCTCTCATCGGAGAGTATCTGGATGGAACGACTGCCAGCGGCTTGTATGAAGCAAAGCTCGGGAAAGAATGTATGGGCAAAGAAAATCATATTTTTTCTCCGGCATATCGGGAAGATGAATTTGAAGAGGTGCTGGAAAGCTGCGAACATCTCGTGTTTAATTCGTTTTCACAGCTTGAGTGTTTCGGAGAACGTGCTGCAAAAGCCGGAAAAAGTGTGGGGATCCGTGTAAATCCGGAATGTTCCACGCAGGGAGAGCATGCGATTTATGATCCTTGTGCACCGGGCTCCCGTCTTGGGATTCTGGTATCCGAATTTCCGGAAACACTGCCATCTTACGTAGAGGGACTGCATTTTCACACACTCTGTGAGCAGAATGCAGATGCTCTGGAAATCACGTTGAAAGCAGTGGAAGAAAAGTTCGGCAAGTGGATGAAACAGTTAAAATGGGTGAATTTTGGCGGCGGTCATCATATTACAAGAGCGGATTATGACAGAGAGCTTCTGATCTCCTGTGTGCGCAGGATTCAGGACACCTACAATGTACAGGTCTATCTGGAACCGGGAGAAGCGGTGGCGTTAAATGCGGGCCATTTGATCACAACAGTGGAAGATATTGTACATAATGATATTGCGGTACTGGATGTCTCTGCAGCGTGTCATATGCCGGATGTGATCGAGATGCCGTATCGCCCGCCTCTGTTTGATTCTGGAGAGGCGAAGGAAAAAGAATATACGTATCTGCTTGGCGGTCCGACCTGTCTGGCAGGAGATGTGATCGGAAGTTATTCTTTTGATCAGCCGCTGAAAGTAGGAGACAGACTCACATTTGGAGATATGGCGATCTATACGACTGTAAAAAATAATACATTCAATGGAATGCGTCTTCCGGATATTGTGTGGGAACGCGAAAGTGGAGAATGTGAGATCGTGAAATCGTTCGGATATGAAGATTTTAAATGCAGATTATAAGATCTTCAATAAGTGAATAAAATAACAGGAAAGTCAACAAAATAACGATTGTTGACTTTCTTTTTTTTGTGTGATAAATTGTTATTGTGCATAAAAATACAAATCATCTATCCGGATAACAGATCGTAAAATAAGGAGTTGTAATAACAATGGGACTGCATGTCATTGATGAAGCAAAAAGATGTTTAAACTGTAAAAAACCGAGATGTCAGGAAGGGTGTCCGATCCATACCCCGATTCCTGTGATGATCCAGATGCTGCTGCAAGGAGAGATGCCGGAGGCGGCAGAAATGGTGTTTGCCAACAATCCGCTGTCTGTCATCTGTCTCTGGTCTGTGACCACGAAAAACAGTGTGAAGGGCATTGTGTGAAAGGCATAAAAAGGAGAACCGGTGCATATTTCTTCGATTGAAAATTATATTTCAGATACCTGCTTTGACCGGATGAAGCTGGAGCAGCTTCCGAAAAACGGCAAACGGATCGCAGTTGTCGGCGCGGGTCCGGCAGGAATCACAATCGCTATTTTGATGGCGTGCAGAGGATATAAAGTGACGATTTTTGAGGTAAAAGAGAAGATCGGAGGAATCATGCGTTATGGAATTCCTGAATTTCGTCTGCCAAAGTCCATTTTAGACCGCTATTATGTAAAAATGAAAGAGCTGGGTATCTTATTTAGGCCCAATTTTGCGCTGGGTGGTTCCACAGGTGTGGAAGATCTTTTAAGAGACGGATATCATGCCGTATTTATCGGAACAGGAACCTGGAGACCGTATCAGCTGCATATACCGGGAGAAACATTTGGAAATGTGCACTACGGAATCAATTATCTGAACAATCCGGATGTCTATGATCTGGGAGAACGGGTACTTGTCATCGGTGCGGGGAATGCGGCAATGGATGTGGCAAGAACGGCAATTCGTAAAGGCTCCCGGCATGTAACCGTCTATTCCATCACAGAAATTCCGGCGGCATCCCCAAAAGAGGTGGAGTATGCAAAACTGGACGGAGTAGAGTTCGAATATCTGCAGACGGCCATTGAAATCCGGGATGAAGGAGCCATTATCTGTGATGTGGAATGGACCGAAGATGGAAACTGGTGAAAAAGAAGAGACTGCCAGGCTTGTTCCGGCTGACAGTATCATTATTTCGATTTCTCAGGGACCGCAGGATCGGATCGTGAACCGGGATAAAGAGCTGCAGGTAGATGATCGGGGATTGCTCAAGACAGATGCAAATGGAGAGACCACCATGCCGGGGATTTTCGCATCCGGAGATGTAGTGACCGGTGCAAAGACCGTGGTAGAGGCGGTGAAGTATTCGAAAATGATGCAGATGCGATGGATGAGTATGTAAAAACACATTATGAATAGAAATACAGGCTGGTGTTCTTTGCAAAACATCAGCCTGTACTTTTTTTACTCTAAAATAAAATCCATATAAACCGGATTATGATCACTCCATTTAAAACCGGTATCCAGAACCAGTGCATCTTCTACAGTCACATTATCAGATACCAGAAAACCATCTACTGTTACAACAAAATCAGATTCGCTGTAAGGCTGATCTGCATTTCGGCAGGATGGTACCGGATTTTTCTCATCAAACGGTGCGATCAACTGCATGAAATCAGGAATCAGTTCTTCGGATATCGGCTTTGCCCAGTTGTCTTCTAATTCCTTGTGACCAAAAATCTCAGCAGAATTTCCAAGCAGATCTTTGTTGAAATCACCGCCCGCAACAATATAATTTCCAGCGTCATATTCTTCTTTCATATCCTCAAACAGCATCCGCAGCTGATTGTCCGCGGTGCTCGGATCAGATGTATAAGCGGAAAGATGCAGATTGTACAGGACAAGTTCCTTTCCGTTTTCTGTCGGAATCCGGTTGACGCTATAACAGCGATCCAGATCCAGCAGTTTCATAAATCCATCTTCGATCGGTAAAGAGCGTCTGATGGATTCCGTGATCTTCATGTTAGAAACTGTAAGCATACCGGATTTGTTCTTTCCGTGTGGTTCCAGAATCGGATAGAACAGATAAGGGCTGTCATAGTTCTGAGCAAATGTGTAGTTTCGTGAGGTGTTATCGGTTGAAAGTGTCTGTGAAAGCAATAATTTGCGTTCATCCACATGATAACTTCTTGTTCCGTCAATATCCACTTCCTGGAACAGCATAAAATCCGGGTTTAATTGAGCTACAGCTTCTGCATAGCTGCTGACGTTTTCAATGACGGCATCTTTGGAACGGGCACGGCTTTCTTTTCCACCGTCCATAAAGAAAGAATAGTCGTCACTGTATGCGCCGAAACCGATATTTCCAGATGTGATGCGGTAACTTTTTTTGGTTTTTGCCTTTTCTGTAGATTTTCCGGTGATCGTCAGTTTTTGCTTGTCTTCCAGACGATAGTAACTGGAAAATACATAAACAACATAGCCGACTACGATCAGTATCAGAGTTCCGAGGAAGATTCCCAGGCGTTTCAACCATTTCTTTGAATTTGTTTTCATAAATATATGGTCCTTCTTTCTGTATCATTTTTTTGAACAACATTTCGCAAAATGATTATATCATATCCCGACTGAAATGAAAGAAATTGTCAAAAATAAAATTGCCAATCGTGCGAAAAGGAATCAAAGATGAATTGAGAAGGCGATACGGCAGTGTTATAATTGAGAAATATGAACATCCGAAGAAAGGAGCTAATGTGTAAAAAGATATGGAGAAAAATAGAATGTTTTCAAAGTTAACAGAGGCACAAAAACAATTTTTTGAAACCGGACGGACTCGGGATCTTGCATTTCGTATCTGCCAGTTACAACTGTTGGCAGATGCAATGCGAAAAAATGAAACGGTTTTGGAGGAGGCATTAAAGAAAGATCTTGGAAAATCTGCATTTGAATCTTACGCCACAGAGATTGGATTTGTACTTGCTGATATTCGATATACGATTCAAAATCTTCAGAAATGGTCGGCTCCAACGTGTGAGAACACCGCTGTATTTATTTCCGGGCAAAAGTAAGATTCAAAAAGAACCTTATGGAAGTGTGCTTATTCTGGGACCATATAATTATCCGGTACAGTTGTTGGCAGAGCCTCTGGTTGGAGCGATTGCGGCAGGAAACTGTGCAGTACTCAAACCATCAGAACTTACCCCACATGTTTCAGAAGCAATGTATCAGATCGTACACTCTACATTTAAAGAAGAATATATTGCCTGTGTGGAAGGTGGAGTGGAGGTCAATCAGGAATTACTTTCTCAGAAATTTGATTATATCTTTTTTACAGGGAGTGAACGTGTCGGAAGGATCGTTATGAAAGCGGCAGCAGAAAATCTGACGCCGGTGACATTGGAATTAGGTGGAAAAAGTCCGGTTATTATCGAAAAAACTGCAAATATAAAAGAGGCAGCAAGAAGAATTGCGTGGGGAAAACTCATGAATGCGGGACAGACCTGTGTGGCGCCGGATTATGTGCTTGTGGATGAGAGCAGAAAACAGCAGTTCTTAACAGAGATGAAAACAGCATTTTCTCATCTATATGGAAAAGAAATAAAAAAGAATCCAGATTTCGGCAGGATTGTAAATGAACGGCATATGGAACGTCTGCAGAAAATACTGGAGCAGGATGCGAAATATTTGTTCTGCGGAGGAGGGGCAGATACACTGCAACGTTATATCGAGCCGGCCATTCTGGATCTCGGAAAGGATCAGAATGCGGCGTCTATGCAGGAAGAACTGTTCGGTCCGATATTGCCGGTTCTGTCATACCACAAGCTGGAAGATGCAGTACGTTTTGTGAATAAAAGAGCAAAACCACTTGCGCTGTATCTGTTTACGAAAAAAAGATCTGCAGAAAAGTTCGTTTTGGAACGGGTGTCTTCGGGCGGTGTGTGTGTCAATGATACGATCAGTCATCTGATCAATCCAGATCTTCCGTTTGGGGGAGTCGGAGCATCCGGAATGGGACAATATCACGGAAAGTATAGTTTTGATACATTTACTCATGAAAAAGTGTATTTTATAAACCGGCTGACTGGAATCTTCCGGTCTGTTATCCTCCATTTACAAAAGGGAAGATGAATCTGGTGAAATTCTTTCTCAAATAGGCGGGAAAATGTATTGACTTTGACACGGCGTCAACTTGTATACTAAAATCCGGCAGGAGGTAGAAAGATGGAATACAGTATTCGGGAAGTGGCAGAAATGACAGGAGTGAGTACACGTACACTGCGTTATTTATGATGAAGAAGTGTCAGGATGTGCAGAGTTTTTGAAGGCTGCTGTTTTGTATTGGGCGAAATAAAGGACAACATATGAGCAGCATGATACTGTAAGTAAAAAGAAAAGTGAATTATCTGAATTGTGCGAAAAAAATAAAAAACAGAAAAAACATTGACAATTCACTTTTCCCGTGATAAGATACCACTTGTCGCTGAGACAGACCGATGAAAAGAATAAGCCCAAGGGCCACTGTGGACAGGATGCGAGAGCAGATCGCTGGACAACGTGAAAAAAGTTCTTGACAGAAGGATGCGGATGTGATAACCTATTAAAGCTGACTTGTGAGGGAGAAACACTTCCGGAACAGACAGCAAAAAGAAAATGAAAAAAGTTCTTGGCAAAAGGAAAACGGCGTGATAAAATATCAAAGCTACTTCTTATCAACAAGAACAGTGAAGAACCTTGATAATTAAACAATAGACAACAACCTTGAAAATTTCTTAAGAGAAGATTTTTTAAGAACAGCATCTAAAAGATGCACCCGTCACATTTAATGTGACAGACAGTAAAAGGGATGAATTAGCTAGTAGTTAATTCTGACCGGAACGAACACTTTTAACGAGAGTTTGATCCTGGCTCAGGATGAACGCTGGCGGCGTGCTTAACACATGCAAGTCGAGCGAAGCACCTTGACGGATTTCTTCGGATTGAAGCTTGGTGACTGAGCGGCGGACGGGTGAGTAACGCGTGGGTAACCTGCCTCATACAGGGGGATAACAGTTGGAAACGGCTGCTAATACCGCATAAGCGCACAGTACCGCATGGTACGGTGTGAAAAACTCCGGTGGTATGAGATGGACCCGCGTCTGATTAGGTAGTTGGTGGGGTAACGGCCTACCAAGCCGACGATCAGTAGCCGACCTGAGAGGGTGACCGGCCACATTGGGACTGAGACACGGCCCAAACTCCTACGGGAGGCAGCAGTGGGGAATATTGCACAATGGGGGAAACCCTGATGCAGCGACGCCGCGTGAGCGATGAAGTATTTCGGTATGTAAAGCTCTATCAGCAGGGAAGAAAATGACGGTACCTGACTAAGAAGCCCCGGCTAACTACGTGCCAGCAGCCGCGGTAATACGTAGGGGGCAAGCGTTATCCGGATTTAC
>ENA-OQLB01000590-OQLB01000590.1-human-gut-metagenome-genome-assembly--contig:-NODE-590-length-19740-cov-3.276602_pt1 | contig 19740 bp, 45 predicted proteins | sample MGYA00242656_ERZ504813 | MGnify/ENA primary metagenome ERZ504813 (study PRJEB26092, sample SAMD00036388) | human gut metagenome | host: Homo sapiens | study: EMG produced TPA metagenomics assembly of... | reverse complement strand
TAAAAAAGAATAGCACTTTGCGTGGCAAAGTTGCTACACGCACCGATCGACAGCTCGAAAAATAATTGAAAAATAGAAGTAAAACACTTGACATGTTCGAGATATCGAAGTATAATAAAGTTACAAAATAACAAAACAAATACACGATACAGAGTAATGCAGGCGGCAAGGTTGATGGAATAGTACATATGCTTGTCAGACGGTTCCAACCCCGTAGGAATGCAGAGGACAGAACAAATGAGAAAAGAGGAATTGCCCGTTGGGAAAAAGAAAACGCAGGATTGAAGAAAAAGAAGAAGAGCTGCTTTCAGAGCAGTTGAAGAAGACCAAAATTGAAATTTATGAATGCTGGACACATATCGTAATTTCCATAGTAACAATGCTGATAGCAGTTGTTACGGCAGTTTTGACCTGGTTCAAGTAATGTTCTGAAAAACAGCTCGGCAGCCGGGGAGACAAGTTCTCCTCGTGCTACCAAGTTTATCACAGAGGAGGCAGAAAGTAAATGAAGAAAAGCAGAAGAATGTTTTCACTGGCTATGCTGGTGTGCTTGATTGTCGGAGTTACAACCGGAATCAGAGAATGTATCGGAGCCGCATGTGCGCTGGCATTCGTAAATGCAACACTCGGGCTGGAAGATTTAGAGAAGAAAATGGAGGATAAGAAATAATGGATGCAAAGAATCAGCAGGACAGAGCAAAAATGGTAGAAGAAGCGGTTGGTCGTATGTGCCGCCTGGGAATGATGCCGCAGGTAATCACAAAATTCAGAAAGCAGGGAACGGTCCTTAAATCTGAGACGGCAGGTATTCTGTACGATTTGAACGATGAGGAGAAGAAAGCAGTTACTGACTGGGAAGAAGAAAGCGGCGGCATTGTATACGCTGCAATATTGAACAATACGGTGTTTGGAAGATGCCTGGCGTTGCTGTATGTCAGTGCAGAGGATGAGGAGTGGGAACTGGATAGAGAAGACCTGGAAGGAAGAGTTCCACTTGCGTATGTGGCAAATTTGGACGCTCCGGATTGTTCCGAACTTGGAAGCATTGGAATTGCATCTGCAAATGGCGGCTTAGTAAGAACAGAGTAGGAGGTGGCGTGATGCTGGAATATAACGAGCAGACGGAAAATCTGATGGAGATTGCTATGATGCTGGAACAGCTCAAAGGCGAGAGCGAGTATCTGTTTGAGGTACTGACAGACATTGATAGCATAACTTGGAAACAGAAATTTGTTGACTGGGCGAATGAGTTCACAGAAACCTATGAGCCGAACAAGGATGTGTGGCCGGGAAACTACCTGGAAGTGATTGAGGGATTTGCCAGAGAGAAAATCCTGGAGTTCGCCGGAGTGGAGGAAAAGGAGTAATGAGACTGAGAAGAGCAGCGAAAGGCATTGTCAGAAAAGGCAAAAAGTCGAGCGTATACAGAATCGGATTCAACGATGGAGATGAAACAGAGCTGACCGCAAATGGTATAAACGAACTGGAGAAACTGTGGTTCTCTTTATATCCGGAATTTGAATGCGAACCGGACAGCGTAAACTATGTAGAGAGAGTAGGATATGAGGAGGAAGACTGATGGGAAAAGAGTATGAGGAAATCAAGTCTGAGATAAGCGTACGAATCAGCACAGAGGATATTGATGATATTGTTACAACGGCACTGGAGAGCGGTATTTGCTACTGGTGCAGGCGAGCAGAAGTCAAAGGAAAGTATCTCGGAGAATTTGCATCGGAGCAGATCAGCAGAGGAGGAGTCCTGGTATTGCATGATTCGGTGGATGGCAAGAAGAGAGAACTGAACAAGGAAAAGTTGCTCAGCGGAGTAAAACAGTATCTGGAGGATGAAGATAAGCCGTACAATATCCTGGTGGATGCGGAAGACTCTGTAGGATGCAGCAAAGGAGTCTATGAATTGGATTGTTGCATGGTAGATGCGACAGTGGCAGACATGATTATCCAGTATGCGATATTCGATGATGTTATTTACGGATAGGAGGACACCGGGATGGAGGAAAAGAAAATTGTAGTGTATGTCCTACATGGGTTCTGGGAGAACGAATTCACAAATGGGTGTGCAGTGGTGGATGTGTCGATTGACCTGTAGGCGGTCATGAAGAAACTGGATGAAATCGTTGAGAGCAAGGTACGAGAGTATGTGAAGGTGCAGGAGGATAAAGCCGAGGAAGAACGGGGATTCCGGTATTTTGAAATATGGGATGAGAACGGGCAGAGTGCTAAATTCTATATCGTAGAGCAGTATCTGGAATTATCACAGAGTATGATGGAGGCGATTACTGAATCATTAGCGAAAGGAGCAGGAAAATGAGAAAAGTATATCAGTGTGAGCATACAGTACCGCCGGTTTGGTGGTTTACCTTGCAGACAGAAATGCGTTGGGAGAGGAAATTGTAGTAGAGTTCCGAAAGAATGAAAACACGCATGGAAAGCATTCACTTCCGGCAATGTGGAAGAGAAAGGGATTCATAGATAAAGAACTGGAAACGTGGTGGGGCGTTCAGACCTATGTAACGGACCGGCAGGGCAGATGTTCCGGAAAGTACAATCCGACAACCAAGGATGGGAAACTGAATTTTGAGTGGCTGTTGGAGGCAACCGAGGAAAATCGACAGAAGATAATTGATGAGATTTACCGCAGGTCAAACGCTATCTGGCACAGGGAAGATTGGTATCTGGAAGACCTGGAAGAAGCAATCCGGAGTACAGGCCTGGAAGTAACTCAGGAAAGGGTAGACAAGCTGTTGGAGGAGTGCCACCGGATATTTGATGATAAATCCGGAAGAAATGAGATGCTGGCCCAGAAAGCAAGCAAGCTGTTTGAGGAGGAGTAGGAAATGTTTGGAAGACTGATTCTTGAAACCTATGTACAGGACAGATGCCGGGACGTCAGATTTAAGGATGAACACTTGACCTGGTTCGAGATTAAAAAGAACGATGCGAAGCGGATTGTGAAGAGAATGGGGTGGGAGAGCCTGGCAGATTTTCTGAACAATTACACCTGGGATGATACGGAGATTCTGTATCAGATAGCTGATAACTGCGGAATGATAGTTGCTGATTGGATTGAAAGAGAGGTAGAGGATGGAAGAAATTAGAGGAACTGACTGCAACGAGCTGATAAAAAAGGTTCTGGAAGTTGAGGAGTTGCGACCAGTGGACCTGGCAAAGAAAATCGGGGTGAGCAGACAGTATGCGAACCAGATTATTTCCAGAAGCAAATGCGGTATTCGCTGTGACACGTTGGAGAAAATCGTAAGTGCGTTGGGATATGAAATCGCCCTGGTAAAAATAATTGAAAAATAGAAGTAAAACACTTGACACGTTCGAGTTATCGAAGTATAATAAAGTTACAAAATAACAAAACAAATACACGATACAAACGGAGGTAGTCAAGATGAACGCATTAGTAATATACAGAAGCCTGTTAAGTGAAAGAGATAAAAATGAATTTGGTTATCCGGAATGGGATGCAGCACAGAAGATGCTGTGGGTGTTCATTGAAAAGCCCTGGAAGCTGGAGAAGAAAGCATTGCTGATGAAATCGTAGATGAGCTGTATTCTTTGAGTGATTGTGGATGCACGCTGGAAGATGAGGCAGTGAAAGCAGATTTGGAGATGCTTGAAAAGTATGGATTTGGTAGCCGAGCAGACAAAGTAAGAGAGCTTTGTTGGAAGTAGGCTTATTTTTTTACCTGCAAGGTTCGCAAAATCGAAGTAATAATTCAAAGGAGCGAAGAATATGGCAAAGAGATCAAGAGCAAACAGAACTGAAAAGGCTACATACCAGAACATCCGGAATGAGCACAAATACATAGACGTTGTTCATCATGGAGATGGTCATTATTACATAATCCAGTACATAAAGCATGAGCTTCCAGAAAGAACGGTTGTCAATTATATGGGAACCAGATGCGGACACAAGCAGAAGTTCAGAATTGGAAAAGGGACGCTGTTGAGCATCCTGGAAGATTACAAGAAAGTTGAGGAGGCGTAGAAGGTATGACAAAACAGGAATTTCAAAAGAGAATTGGGCTGAGATAAGCCAGAAAGATTATTCCATCGTGGAGCATGTGTATACATGGCATCCGTCCATCAGCGAGGTAGAGGGTAAGGAACAGATAGCAGAGTTGTATAAGTCCTTTGGAATGCCAATCATCAAGAATATGATGGAGGCTGCGAACTATGCAGAGACGCTTGACCGGGCAATGGCACAGGCACAGAGACAGGTGGAGGAGCTGAGAAAGCGAATCATCAGAGTTGCGAAAGGAGACCTGGTAGTGGAACAGTGCATTACAGAGGCTAAGAAATTATTTGAGACGGTCAACAATCCGCATGAGTGGGATGTGGCAGTTTCTTATCTGAAAAAAAGATACGGAGCAGATGCAGTAGACGAAGCCATTAAAATTGAGCATCTGGAAATGTAGGGGAAGGCGGCATCATGTGCAAAGTATGAGCAACGAGCCGAAAACGAAAAAAAAGAAAGCAAGAAATTAGAGCATTACTGGTAAGCCAGTTGCTAATAGAACAAGAGAAAAAATGGAGGATTTTGAAATGAGAGAAGCAATTGCAAAAGAATTAGTTGGAGCAGTACAGGAAATCGCAGGAAATGGATATGCAGTAACAACGCAGGAGACAACGAAGAATAACGGAGTAAGATGATAGGCATCGAAATCGTAAAGCAAGGGGAAACGGTTGTCCCAAGACTCTATGTGGACGGAATCGTAGACAGAGTGAAGGATGGTTCATGACAGTTGAAGATGCTGCAAAGAAAGTGTTTGAGATGTATCAAAACAGTGAAACATCGGAAATTGAGATGGATGTAGAAAAGTGGATTGACAGAAAATTCATCCTGGACCACGTAGAATACCAGCTTGTGAATGCTGAGAGAAATGCGGAAAGGCTTAAAGATATTCCTGGAAAGAAAATTGCAGACTTAGTTGCAATCTACAGAGTGGTTATTGGCTTGGACGAGGACGGAATGAAGAGCTATGTTTTAACGAACACAAACCTGGCTAGCTCGAAGATTAGTCTCGAAGAACTGGATGAAGCCGCAAAGAAGAATACCGAAAAGTCCGGATTTTCTGTGAGAACTATGAGCGAAGTTATGTATGAGCTGACGGGAGTGAATCCTGGTCCGGAGATTGAAGAACCAGATGGACCTCAGATGTATGTACTGACGAATGCCAGAAAGCTTCATGGGGCGAATATCATGCTTTATAAAGAGTATCTTGAGATTGCAGCGAAGAAGATGAATGGAGATTTCTACATCCTTCCTTCAAGTATTCATGAGCTGCTGGCAGTTCCGGTTTCGACAGCAGAAATTGAGGAGTTGAGACAGATGGTCAAAGAAGTAAACGACAATGAAGTGGCACCGGAAGAAATCCTGGGATACGAAGTTTATAGATACAACAGAGAAACCGGCGAAGTCGAGGTGGCTGTGTAAGCAGCTGCCTGGCTAAGAGTCAGCGAAAAGTGATAGGAGGTATGAGTAATGGCAGATAGAAGCAATAAAGCACTGAATGAAGCAATCGAGCGAATGATTTGCATCTGGGATGCACAGTACATGGCCAGACTATCAAGAATATGTATGAAAATGACACAGATTACGAAAGTGTATGTGATGTAGCCGGAATTGACTACGAAGATTACCTGGAGGATTAGCGATGGGAGTAATTGAGTATGAATTGCTGCTTGATGAAGAAAGAAAGCCAGTTTTGGTAAAGAAAAATAGCGAGTTCAGTGATGCAGACGAATTTTTGGACAGTCCTAGCAAAATAGCACAAATGTTTATGGTCGGATGTAATGCAGAGTATTTGCCGGAAGAACATATATGGATGCTGGCATTGAATGTGAAATGCAAACCGATAGGAATGTTTGAGGTGGCACATGGAACAAACCGTAACTGCATGACATCTCCAAGAGAATTATTTGTCAGAGCGTGTGTGAGTGGGTGCGACTGTATTGTGGTTGTACATAATCATCCAAGTGGAATTTGCACGGCATCATCAGAAGACGATTCGCTGACGAAAAGGCTAGTAGAAGCAGGAGGACTACTCGGAATACCGGTTGTAGACCATGTGATAATTGGAAAAGATAGCTACTATTCGTATGCAGAGCAGAATGAAGAATTGTTGAAAACAAAGCAGGCAAGAAAAAAGCAGGAGGAGTAAAGTATGCAGGATAGAAAAGTGGCACTGTTCACGATTGAGGATTTGAAAAAGAATCATCCAGACTATTACAGACGGTTGGACCCGAAGTGCCAGGTTTGCCAGAATATTTTGAGTAGCAGCGAGTGTGATATGTGCGAGGATTTTGATATGTTCGCCAGAGCAAAGGAGGGAATGAAGTGAGACAGACAGAGTTTGCGGAACTGAGCAGGGAAGTAATGCCGGTACTGGATAAGCTGACGGAGATTGCAGGTCAGCATGGAACGGCAGAGAAACTGGTAAGCATTACGCTGAGTGCAGAAGGTTATATCCATTTTACGGTACATGACAGTGGGATGTGCCTGAGCAGATTAAAAAGAGAAGATGCGCCGGAGCTGGAAATCAGAAAGCAGTTATCCCAGGAAATGGGAGAGAGGAGAATTGATATGGCAAGTTTTGATGTTAAGACAGAGTATTCAGAGTATAAGGACTGTAAGTTAAGAGTCGGTAAGTATGTGGAAGACAATAGCGTTGCTGTTGAAATTTATAACAGATGGGATGGACCTATTGCGAGAGTAACCACCTGCCTGTGCGACCATTCGTTGGCAGAAGATGAGGCGTATGTTGACATCAATAATTGCCCTTGGGCGGTAGCTCTTCTGGAAGAAAACGGATTTGCGGAGAGAACCGGGCGTACTCGGAGAAGCGGTTACTGCGAATATCCGGCAATGAAATTTAACAGAAGCAAGATGGCAGAGTTTGAGGAGGAAAGTTAAGATGGAGAGCTATAGAGAGTTAAGAGACAGACAGCAGAAAGAGTTCAATGAGCTGCCGTTGGGGTTTGCGTTCTCAGATAAGCAGTTTGATGAAATGATGGAGAAATGGGGACTTGACCCGGAGAAGGACCTGGATAAGATTTACCAGGTTCCAGGCGGTGGGTTCATCCAGAAGAAAGATCACGAGCATTTCCATGAGGTATTGGACCGGCACAACGCCGAGATGGAGGCAGCAAAGGCGGCTGACGAAGATGGAACCGGCTTTCTTTACCAGATGTTTAAGTATGAACTGGATAATCACGAGTACGGATATACCGGAGATTTTGAAGATACTTTGGATAGCCTGGGACTGACCTGGGAAGAGGTCACTGCATCTCCGAGATTATTAAAGGCACTTGACAAGGCATCTTCGGAAATCAGAAAGAGAGAAGGGTGCTAATGAACAATAGACCGAGAGCCAGAGAAAAGGAAAGATGCAAACTTATAAGAAAATATGGTTACGCAGATTATTATATCAAGTTTGTGTTACCCAAAAGCAGAATGCAGAGAAGGAAGGGAACGTTGCAGAGAACGATTTAATCCGCAGGCGAGATGTGCTGAAACTCATTGAAGATATTAAGTGTGATGATGGTATTCCCAAGAATTATGGAACATTGTTAGACATTATGAGAAAGATAAGAGCCTTGCCTGCGGCAGATGCTTTAGAAAAAACAGGATTACTCAGTAAAAGAGAGGAAGGAAAAGTGCATTAAAGATGGAACTGAAAACGATTGATGGTTGGTGTAAGAGCGACTGCGGAAGTTGGGATGAATATTGTAAGCCGGGAGAAGTGGTGGATGAAGGAGTAGCTGACTACTTTCTGAATATCCTGCCACCCAGAACGATGAAAATGGGATATTTCCAGGTGGGAGAACCGCATAGTACCGCAGTGAATCCGAAAACAAAGCGGTATTCGGAAACATATGCTACCTTTTTAAAGGTCGGAAAAGGAATGTGGGAGTATAGAGGACACTGCTTTACAGGAGAAAACATGGATGTTGAGCAGTACAAAAATATAGCGATTTGTCAGTGATTTGAGGAGGTGTGGAGCATGAAAAAGTTTATGAAGAGCATGAAGAAATTTTTTTAAGACAATGAAGAAGCTGGCGAAGTAGGGAGGCAGAGATCATGAATAAGTCAAGAAATATGAAATCCGGAGCAGGCTATATGCTCCGGAGAGAAGATTATAAAAGAGTGAAGAAGATGGACCGGCAGCAGTTTGAGAACTTCTGCAAGAATCTGTACCAGACAGCGTATGAGGAGGGCAGGCGGTCAGTTCCTGGGATTGATATTACGGAAGTGCAGAAAGCAATCAGTGAGACGCGGGAATCGGAGCGAAGAGACTGGAGGCAATCACGGAAAGCCTCAACAGCAAATTTGCGAAGGAGGAAGATGCGTGATGAATAGAGAAGGACGGACAGTAAATGTCAAAGACTGGGGCCGCCTGGGAGCAAAGAGAGTAGTTTTATACGAAGACAGAGGCGAGCTTAGATTTACGGATGGGTTCCATGATATGAGAATGACACAGGCCAGAATGGAGCCTTTGTTCCTGGCGGCGATGCAGTTCTGGCTGATGTGTACCGGAGAGTGAGAGGAACCAGAAGCTGGCATCCGGTTGTAAAAGAGCTGAAAAAATTATTGGATGAGAGAGGGGGAAAAGCGGTATGAAGATTGAACCGAGGAAAGAATCGGACAGAGGCGGTTGGCTGTGTATGCCGTTGTTAGCCAGTGTGCCGGAAGGAAAGGAAGGATGGGAAAAGGTGCGTTGCCCGGTATGTGGAGCACTTTGCTGGAAAAGACCGGAGGATGCAGGCGTGATTTGCCATAGCAAACTCGACGGAGCGTGTTGTACGTTATGTGCTTTGAAGAAAGGAGCTGGCAGGTTATGAAGAGAAGCGAGCAGATCGTAGAATTGATGGACGATGTAAAGAAGATTATCTCACAGATGGCAGTGGTGGATGTATGTGAGGAAGAGAAGCCGGTAGAGGTTGGAAAAACCATCATGACAAGCCGGGAGGTGGCGGATATGTTCCAGGAATATCACTCGGTTACATATCGCAGAATCGCACAGCTTATCGTGGAGCTGGAACCGATGGAGCAGACAGAGTTCAAAATGGCACAGTTCAAGGCAAGACACCAGGAGTACCCGATGTGGGAACTGACTGAAAAAGCCTGCAAGCTCTATCTGACGAGAATGAAAAGAGATAGATGCTACGGTAAAAAGAAGACCGGCATTGAGAAGATGGAAAAAGAGCTTCGTTGCCGGGTAAGCGGTCAGAAACTGGTGGAGGATGCGGAGAACGGATATAAGGACGTCCGGGAACTGTTCAATCAGTTTATTACTGGTCCGAAGGGCGAAAACCGGGAAATTCCGGAACTGACGCAGGCCTACGAACGGCTGAGAGCGGTTATGGAAGCACAGGTTCCGGGTGCGAAAGCTGATACGGCGATAACGTCTGCGGTATACGATGTGGCGATAGAGTCAGAAATGCAGGGGTTCATTTACGGATTTCAGTTGTTCGGAGCGGTTCTGCAGGGATGTGGCAGCACAAGAAGATGTGCCGGAGAAAATTAAGGGCAGACAGGAGGAGTCATGGAGAATAATTTGGTAAAGCTGGAACCATGCCCGTTCTGCGGTTGCAGAGATAGAAGAGTGGGAATCCGTAGGATGGGTAACAACGGATATAGAGTTTGTTGCTCGAAGTGCGGAAGTCTCGGACCTCATGTATCAGTGAAGGACTGGAACGGACACAAGAAGCTTGCGCAGAAAGAGGCAAGAGAAAAATGGAATGAAAGGGTGCGAGAAAATGGATAGAGAAGAACTTATGAGAGAGTTGGAAGATATGTTCCGGGATGAGCCGGATAACAATAAACTGAATGCGGTTCTGGACCTTGCGGATGCGTATGCAGAACATGAATACGAGAAAAGAAAAAAGTCTGAAAAAGTACAGTGGGGAAAAGATGTGTGTGCTGCGGCAGGAGAGAGTGTAGACGAACTTCCGGAGAAGGTGTTCATTTCTATTTCAGAGAAGTTAGAGGATAGAATGTTGGAGAATAACGGTGATCTGGAATATGCAGTAGTCCAGGAAGTTGTAAATGAGTTCTGGGAGCAGGAGGAAGAGGAAGATGCTGATTGTAAGCCAGAATAAAGAGAAGGTGTTGTGGTTCGGAAGAGCCTTTAACGCCCTGGAATATTCAGAACAGGTAAACCACAAGGGAAAGAAGGAAACCGTCAGACACACAATTTGCATATCTGATGGTTGTCTGGAAGAGATTGCAGAGTATCAGACAAAGGAACGGTGCTTGCAGGTGCTGAAAGATTTCTGCGGAGCATATGAAAATGAATGTTATACGGTTGAGTTCTTCGACACTGCGGCCCAGGCAACAAGACCGGCAATGTACAAGAAGAACATCGTGTATGAGTTCCCGGCGGAATAATGTGAAGGAGGGCGATGATGGAACACAAGATCACAATCATGAAATATCAGACGATGTTTCCGGGGATGACAAAAAAGCTGTTCGATGAGAAAGAGAGATTCTATCAGATTGCAGTCATCAGCATCAGACTGGATGAACTCCAGACAAAAGGTGCGGTACTGCAGAAAATGGGAAAACCAACAAAGAGCGGCACTAGAATGACGTTTGCACCGGTGCGGAGTGCTGGAGAGTATGAGGCAGAGATGCAGAGGATTCTGGAAGACGGGAAAAAGCTGGGTCTGAAATTTGAAAAGAAAAAGGAGGAAAAGTAATGGAGAGCAGTGAAGTTGTAAAAATCAGAGTGGAGAATATATATCCGCATCCGGATAATCCGAGAAAAGACCTCGGAGATGTGACAGAGTTGGCAGAATCAATGAAGAAGCATGGAGTCATGCAGAATTTGACGGTTATTCCGGCGAGTGCATTGACAGCAGACCCGGAAGATCAGCCGGATGCTGATAAGGTTTCGGTAATCAGTGATTTCCATGTACTGATAGGACATAGAAGATTGGAGGCGGCAAAATTAGCAGGCCTGGTAGAAGTTCCATGCCAGATTAAAAGCAAGATTTCCCGGAAAGAGCAGGTAGGCATCATGCTGTTGGAGAATATTCAGCGTGAAGACCTTACCATCCAGGAGCAGGCCCAGGGATTCCAGATGATGCTCGATTTGGGAGATACGGAAGACCAGATTGCAGAAAAGACCGGATTCAGTAAATCAACCGTCCGGCATAGGCTGAATATTGCGAAGCTGGACCAGGAGAAATTGAAAGAGAAGCAGCAGGACGATGCTTTTCAGCTCACATTGAAAGACCTGTACGAACTGGAGAAAATCAAGGATGTAGAAATGCGAAATGAGATTCTGGATAAGGCCAGCAGCTCCAGAGATATTGTGAGCCGGGTTCAGAACGAGATTACAAATGCTAAGAAGAAAGAGAACGCAAAGAAGCTCAAAGCGAAGCTGAAAAAGATGGGGGTAGAGAAAGCACCGGAGCAGTATTCCCAGCAGATGTACAATGGAAAGTGGAAAACGGTGATAGAGATTAACTTGACAGACGATGTGCCGGATGAGATTGAACTGCCAGAGCAGAAAGGGCAGATGTACTGGTATGAGACATGGCGAGATTTGAGAATCGTTACGAAAGCTCCGAAGGAAAAGAAGAAGCTGACAAAAGAAGAGCTGGCGAAGAAAGAGCAGGATAGAAAGTCAAAAGAGGTAAAGGAAATTCTGAAAGGAAGTGCTGCCAGAAGAAAAGATTTTATCTCCGGAATTATTTCTGGAAAAATCCCGGCTCTTAAGGACGAAAACGCAGCGAGAGAAAAAATCTGGGAAGCCCTTGTGCTGATTGGTTACGGTCTGTACGGTTCGATTGCGAGAGGCTTTTTCCTGGAGGACGATGAGTGGAAGTACAGCGAAGAAGAGAGAAAGCAGGCAACTGAGACGTTCCAAGGATTGAGCATCACACATCAAATGCTTGTGTTTCTGCATGGGTCGATGAATACGGTAGGAGAAACCTATGATTATAGCGGACGCTACGCCAAAGAAAAGGCGGATAAACTGCTGAAAGGGTATGAAGCCCTCAAATTGTTTGGGTGGTTCTTTGAGATGGATGAGGAGAAGCGAGTTCTGGACGGAACAAGTGAGTTATTTGCACCTGCGGAAGAAAAGTAAACTACTGACTTGCCAACTGGCGCAAAGTCGGTTATTATAATAGGAAGAAGGAGCTACAAAGTAGCGGTACATAAGTAGTGAAATGAAGGCACGCCCTGGGAGTATCCCAAAGTTTGTGTAAACCTCCAAACTGATGTAAGATAAAATTACTCAGTTTGGAGGTTATTTTATGGCAAGAAGAAAAGACAGCCACAAAAAGCAGCAATGAGAGAAATGATGCGGGATTATCTGAAAAATAATGATATCAGCATCAAAGACGGCACCGATGTAAATGGCATCATGCGTGACATGATGTCTGTCCTATTGGAAGGTGCTTTGGACGAGGAACTGGATGAAGAATTAGGATATTCCAAGTATGATTATCGTAACAAAGAAACAGACAACAGCAGAAACGGTCATTCCAGCAAAACCATGCACACCAGTTATGGAGATATGGATGTGGCGATCCCAAGGGATCGTAACGGTGATTACGAACCACAGCTGATTAAAAAATATCAAAATACCGTAACTCAGGACATGGAAGAAAAAATACTTTCCATGTATGCCAAAGGAATGACCACCGGAGACATTGAATCCCACATGCGTGAATTATACGATATTGATATTTCTGACAGCACAATCAGCCGGATCACAGACAAAATCCTGCCGATTGTAAAAGAATGGCAGGAACGTCCTCTGGAAGAAGTGTATGCTGTAGTATTTATGGATGCGATCCACTATCATGTCCGCAGCGAAGGACGTATCGTAAAACGTGCGGTTTACATTGCTCTTGGTATCGACATGAGCGGAAAAAAAGATGTCCTTGGAATGTATGTTGGAGAGAACGAAAGTGCGAAGTTCTGGCTTTCTATCATGAATGGATTAAAAAACAGAGGCGTTGAGGATATCCTGATCGCATGCGTTGATGGTTTAAATGGATTTCCACAGGCAATCGAGGCTGTTTATCCAAAAACAGAGATTCAGCAGTGTATCATCCATCAGATCCGTAATTCGACAAAGTTTGTTTCATACAAAGACATCAAAAAACTGATGGCTGATCTGAAGCTTGTATATGCAGCTCCAACGGAAGAAACAGCTTTAAATGAGTTAGAATTGTTCAAAGATAAATGGGATTCCAAGTACCCGAAAATCTATAAATCCTGGAATGATAACTGGGCAACCCTGTCCACTTATTTCAAATATCCAGAGGCAGTAAGACGCCTGATTTACACCACAAATGCCATTGAAGGTTCAACCGTCAGCTCCGGAAAGTGACCAAAAGCAAAACGGTTTTTCCGTCGGATGACAGCCTTTTGAAAATGCTGTATTTGGCAACCATGGATATCACGAAAAAATGGACCGGTCACAGGCAGGACTGGGGACAGATCCATTCCCAGCTAGAAATTTATTTTGAAGAACGTCTGGCAGGACGGAACCTGTAAAACAGTCAATTTTAAGCAGGTTTTATTGACATGCCTAAAAACTACTGTATAATGCAGATATGGGCAGAATCCGGAAAATCGGCTCTGCCCATTTGTAACTATTCACAAATCTTATATCAGTTTTTAACGTTTACACAAAACTTGAAACGGTCTCCACGCCCTCTACATGGGGGATGCGATGTTTATTCAGTAGAGTTGCTATTTAATTTATCATGTCGGCTGTCACCGATCGGAATAAACTTACAAGGTCCTATCCTGTGCTGACTCCAACATGGGGAAATTCTAAAGCAAAAAAGTTGACCTAAAAACGAGCTCACCAAAAATCCAAACTCGACTTTCGTCTCAGACAGTGGATTTTTTGTGAGCAAACGGTCACTTTTTTACTTAAGAATTACCAACCATGAGTCCGTATGCACAGGATAGGACCTTGTAAGTTTATTCCTGCGGTTTCGCATGCCATAATAATTAAATGGAGAACTGTAATCTTTTATTACGGTTCGGGAATCTGGCTTAGTGAATTAAATAGAAACTTGACAACTATAGTTGTCATCTGTTAGAATTTAAATGACAAGAAAAGTTGTCAAAATATGATTGATAAGGGAGATGAGCATTTGCCTTTACTAAACCGATTGAAGGAATACAGATCAAGACTTGGCATCAATCAGACCGAGATGGGAAAGCTCGCAGGCGTATCCAGACAGACGATCAGCCAGATAGAGAGAGGAGACTATTCGCCGTCAGTAACACTTGCATTAAAGATTGCGAAGATTTGTGAAGTCAGTGTAGAAGATATTTTTATATATGAAGAGGAGATAAATGATGAAGGAAAAGAAAAGTAGTTATTTTACCGCATCGTGGAAGATGCTCGCAGCAGTGATAATCGGGGGAATCGCCGGAGGCGTGTCGGCAGTCATTTATGAACTGATGAAAAAAGGAATAGATGCAGGAATCAGAACGATTAACGGAACGATTCAGCAATATATATTTCCAACTCTGATTATAATCGCGGTTGTTACGGTAGTTGTTGGTGAATACAGTTTATACCGGTTAAAGAATGTATACAAAGAAATGAAGGATGCAGATGAGGACAGATTCTATGAACTGGATTACGAAGAAGAAAAATGGGGAGCGTGGACCAGTGGGGTTAATTTGGTGTCACAGGTGGCCTGCATCATAATTTTATCCTTTGGATATTCTTTGAAGTATATAGAATCAGGAAAATCCAGATATTTTTTATTCGCTTGCATTATATTTATACTGTGCTATTTCTACGATATTTATCTTTCTGTACGTTATGTAAAAGCGATACAGGCGGCACATCCGGAGAAAAAAGGAGATCCAACCTCAAGCAAATTCATGGAACAGTGGGTGGAAAGCTGTGATGAAGCAGAAAAAGAAATTATATACAAAAGTGCATATAAGACGTATATTGTATTGAACAAAGTAATACCGATATTACTGTTGCTTACATTAATAGCAAATATGTTCTTGAATACTGGTATATTGGCGGTTCTTGTTGTAGCTGTCATTTATCTGGTCACGGGAATGACGTATATCAGATCCTGTATGGTTTCAAAAGCGAAAAAGCTTGGATAACGTGCAGTTGGCAGGTTCTATTGCAGATTTTTGTATGTGAATGAAGGCATCAGGTAAGTTCTGATGTCTTCATGAGAGAAAATTCTATATAATAATCAGTTGAGTTAAGGGACATTTCGTTCCAATCATGAAATACATCAATAAAAATATCTCAAAAAAATTTTCAAAAAATATATTTTGATATTCAAAATACTTGACAAACAAAATTTCTTGATATATACTTTGACAGTCAAAATAATTTAGAATCAAAATAAATCAGAGGTATTTAGAATGACTGGAAGAATATGTGGGACAGGATCTTGCGTACCATCATTTGTAATGGATAACAATGACATTGCAAACTGGTTGATACCAGTGATGAGTGGATCCGGGAGAGAACCGGAGTCGTGAGACGTCATATCATCAGAGAAGAGACGACGGTATCCATGGCCGTCCAAGCTGGACGACAGGCACTTGAAAATGCAGGTATTACTGCAGACGACGTGGATCTGATCATCGTTTCTACGATTTCTTCAAATGTAATACTTCCATGTACAGCCTGTGAAGTGCAGAAAGAACTCGGAGCAAAGCGTGCAACCTGTTTTGATCTGAGTGCGGCATGTACCGGATTCGTAGTTGCTTATAATACAGCGGCGGCGTATCTGAATGCGGGTGTGTATCAGACGGCTCTGATCATTGGCAGTGAAAGTTTGTCGAACCTGACGAACTGGAAGGACCGCGGAACATGTATCCTGTTCGGGGATGGTGCCGGAGCAGCGGTACTGAAAAGTGAAGATATGAGATATTATCTTCCAGTGACACACTCCGATGGTTCCAAAGGAGAAGCACTGTGCTGCCGGAGCAGATATGACAGAAGCGAGTTATCGCCGGAAGATCTGCCGAAGCCGGATGAAAAAGAATATCTGATGCAGATGGATGGAAGAGAAGTATTTATGTTTGCAGTAAAGAGCGTGCCGCAGGCAGTAAAAGAAGTGCTGGAAAAAAAATAATGTGGCTCAGGAAGAAATCAGCTTTATATCTTACATCAGGCGAACAAAGGATCGTAGAAGCAATCGCAAAGCGGCTGGGCGAGCCATTGGAAAAATTTCCGATGAATCTGGAAGAATACGGAAATACATCTTCCGCAAGCATTCCGATTCTTCTTGATGAACTGAACAGAGCCGGAAAGCTGCAAAAAGGTCAGAAGATTATCCTCGCGGGATTTGGCGCAGGACTTACCTGGGGCGCAAGTATTCTGGAATGGTAAAAAACAGTAAAAACAAATATGAGAAGGAGAACAAAAACATGTTAGAACAGATCAAAAAAATGGTAGCAGACAACTTAGGAGTAGAGGAAAGCAAGATCACAGAAAATGCATCATTCAAAGATGACCTCGGAGCAGATTCCTTGGATCTTTTTGAACTGACAATGCACTGGAAGATGAATACGGAATCGAGATCATCCGAAGATCTGGAAAAGATCGTAACAGTAGGTGATGTTGTAGAGTACGTAAATGCTCACAAAGAGTAAGAAATACAGGACAGTAACATAAAAATGAGATTATAAAAAGACAGGGAGTATAGAGATTATGCAGACAGAAGTAACCAGATTATTAGGAATTGAATACCCGATCATCCAGGGCGGTATGGCCTGGGTAGCAGAATATCATCTGGCAGCAGGTGTATCCGAAGCCGGCGGACTGGGACTCATCGGTGCAGCAAGTGCTCCAGCAGACTGGGTAAGAGATCAGGTACGCAAGGCAAAAGAACTGACAGACAAACCGTTCGGTGTCAACATCATGCTGATGAGCCCTTATGCAGATGAGGTTGCAAAGGTAATCGTTGAAGAAGGTGTAAAAGTTGTGACCACCGGTGCAGGTAATCCGGAGAAATACATGAAGATGTGGAAAGAAGCCGGAGTAAAGGTTATTCCTGTTGTTGCTTCTGTAGCCCTGGCGAAGAGAATGGAACGCTGTGGGGCAGACGCCCTGGTAGCAGAAGGATGTGAAGCCGGCGGACATATCGGCGAGAGTACAACGATGGTGCTTGTTCCGCAAATCGTGGATGCAGTCAATATTCCGGTTATTGCTGCCGGAGGAATTGCAGACGGAAGAGGAATCGCCGCCGCATTTATGCTGGGAGCAAAAGGTGTTCAGATGGGAACACATTTTGTCGTTACAGATGAATCCCAGGTACATGAGAATTACAAAGAAAGAATCATCAAAGCGAAGGATATTGATTCCAAAGTAACAGGAAGAACCACAGGACATCCGGTCAGAGCCCTTCGCAATGATATGACGAGAAAATATCTGGAACTGGAGAATGCCGGAGCCGGATTTGAAGAATTAGAAAAGCTTACACTTGGCGGACTTAGAAAAGCAGTTGTAGAAGGCGATGTAAAGAACGGAAGTGTAATGGCAGGACAGATTGCAGGTATGGTAAAAGAAAGAATGTCATGTAAAGAGCTGGTTCAGAAACTGGTGAATGAGACAGATGCATTGATCGGAGGAAAAGGATTCTATGAGTAAGACTGCATTTATTTATCCTGGACAGGGAGCTCAGAAAGCCGGCATGGGAGCCGACTTTTATGAGAACAGTGAAATCGCAAGATACATATTCGATCAGGCAGGTGAGGAGCTTGGTCTGGATATGAAAGCACTCTGCTTTGAAGAAAATGACAAACTGGATCTGACGGAATATAGCAGGCAGCGATGGTTACCACTTGTCTTGCGATGACAAGAGTTGCAGAGAATAAAGGGTTGAAAGCAGATGTTACGGCAGGATTAAGTCTCGGTGAATATCCGGCGATCGCAATTGCCGGCGGGATGAATGATATGGATGCGATCCGTCTGGTGAGAAAAAGAGGAATTCTGATGCAGAATACGGTGCCGGCAGGAGAAGGCGCTATGTGTGCGGTCATCTCCATGGATGCAGAGAAAATCGAAGAAGTGATCGAACCGATCGCAGATGTATCAGTTGCAAATTATAATTGTCCGGGACAGATTGTTATCACCGGCAAGACGAAGGCTGTGGAAGAAGCAGCCGGAAAATTAAAAGAAGCAGGTGCAAGACGGACAATTATGTTAAATGTCAGCGGGCCGTTCCATTCGAAGATGCTGGTTCCGGCGGGGAGAGAAGCTGGCAGAAGAGCTGGAGAATACCAGATTTCATGAATTGAAGATTCCATATGTGACAAACGTATCGGCAGAAGAAGTAACGGATATCAGAGAAACTCCGGGGCTTCTTACGACACAGATCAGTTCACCGGTGCGCTGGATGCAGAGCATGGAGCGCATGATCGCAGATGGTGTGGATACATTCGTCGAAATCGGACCGGGCAGGACACTGGAAGGATTCTTAAGAAAAATCAATCGAAATGTGAAAGTATTCCACATTTCCCAGTGGGAGGATGTGGATAAAGTCTGTGAGGAACTCGCAGATGGTGGAAACAGGATGGAGGAATCGTAAAGATGGATCAGACAATGGAAGGAAAAATTGCGGTTGTAACCGGAGCATCCAGAGGAATCGGAAAAGCAATCGCTGTAAAGCTTGCATCAAAAGGAGCAACAGTTGTGATCAACTATAACGGTTCCAGAGAAAGAGCAGAAGAAGTAAAGAATGAAGTTGAGTCTGCAGGCGGTAAAGCGGTGATCATACAATGTAATGTGGCCGATTTTGATGCCTGTAAAGAATTTATCGAGACGGTGATCAAGGAGCAGGAAGAATTGATATTCTGGTTAATAATGCAGGAATCACAAAGGATGGACTCCTTATGAAGATGTCAGAAGAAGATTTTGATAAGGTATTGGACACAAACTTGAAGGGAACATTTCATACAATAAGAGCTGCACTCCGCCAGATGATCCGCCAGAGAAGCGGACGCATCATAAATATGGCATCTGTTGTAGGTGTCAGCGGTAATGCAGGACAGGCAAATTATGCGGCGTCCAAAGCAGGTGTGATCGGACTGACCAAAACAGCAGCCAGAGAAGTGGCATCCAGAGGAATCACGGTCAATGCAGTTGCACCGGGATTTATCGAGACCGACATGACAGAAGTACTTCCGGAAAAGATAAAAGAAGCGTCTGCCGCTCAGATTCCGCTTGGAAAATTCGGAAAAGCAGAAGATGTGGCGAATGCGGTTGCATTTCTTGCGTCAGAGGATGCGGGATATATTACCGGACAGGTATTGCATGTAGACGGCGGTATGGTGATGTAAAGGAGATTAAGATATATGAAGAGAAGGGTTGTAGTGACAGGACTTGGAGCAGTGACTCCGATCGGAAATACCGTAGAGGAGTTCTGGGACGGTATAAAAGAAGGTAAAGTAGGAATCGGAGAGATCACAAAATTCGACACTACGGAATATAAGGTGAAAATTGCGGCCGAGGTAAAAGATTTTCAGGCAAAAGACAGAATGGATTTTAAGGCAGCAAGAAGAATGGAGCCATTTTCCCAGTATGCGGTAGCGGCGGCGAAAGAAGCATTCGAGGATTCCGACTTGATATGTCAAAAGAAGATCCGTTCCGTGTCGGTGTGATTGTAGGTTCCGGTATCGGAAGCCTTCAGGCAGTAGAAAAAGAATATGAAAAGATCCGGACCAAAGGACCGGGAAGAG
>ENA-OQLB01000589-OQLB01000589.1-human-gut-metagenome-genome-assembly--contig:-NODE-589-length-19774-cov-1.707894_pt1 | contig 19774 bp, 28 predicted proteins | sample MGYA00242656_ERZ504813 | MGnify/ENA primary metagenome ERZ504813 (study PRJEB26092, sample SAMD00036388) | human gut metagenome | host: Homo sapiens | study: EMG produced TPA metagenomics assembly of... | reverse complement strand
AAACGTTAATGCAAATATGTACGGATACGTTAGTCCGGAATTTACGCCTATGGAGAGTACAAGAACTTGTGAGTAGATAGATATTTATATCATCAAAAGCATACTCGTTGAAGTAGGAATGAAACATAGAAGTTTGTAACTTTTTTATAAGTTTTCAGTAACGGTGGATCGGTATGGACATTGCAACAATGGTTGCAATCAATAATCTGAATATGATGACAATGATGCAGGCCATGCAGCAGAGACAGAATGTAATTACGATTTTAAGCAATGGAAAGGAAGAGCGGATTATGGAAGGTTCAATGTTAGATCAGTATATGGGAAAAAGTTGTACAGTAAGTCTTTTTAACGAAGTAGGTGCAATTAAAGGAACACTTATGGAAGCTGATTCCCAGTGGATCAAAGTGGATGCAGGGAAAAAGGGAATACAGCTGATCAACCGGAATATGGTCAGAAATATTACATTTGATAACAAATAAAAATATGCTATATTGTTCTTGAACTTTGAGTAAGGAGGAACAAACAGATGGGAAATGTACACAGTATAGACGTAGAAGAGGATCAGTTTGCATACCGTTATGATACGCAGCTTTTGATTGACAGAAGAGATGAAGATCTGGATGAAGATGAGATTGCAGAATATATATCCGAACATTTTGAAGGAAACTGTCTGATCGCGGTAGGAGATGAAGATCTGATCAAAATTCATTTCCATACAAACGAGCCATGGAAGATTCTGGAATATTGTAATAGTATTGGCGAGATTTACGATATCGTAGTGGAAGATATGATCCGGCAGTCAGCTGGGCTAAAAGGATAGTATGTACCTGATATCACTTTATTTTGACGAAGGGACAAACAAGAAGATCCAGTTATATATGGAACAGATTGCGCAAAGAACGGGCAATATGGCGATGATTGACGGAAAGGTTCCGCCACATATTACCTTGTCGGCATTTGATATGGCAGAAGAAGAGAAAGCAATCGCCGGCTTTACGGCAATGGAACAGGAATTTGAAAAAGGACAGATTTTCTGGTGCTCGGTAGGGATGTTTCTGCCACATACAATTTATTTGTCACCGGTTTTAAATGCATATCTTCAAAAGCTGTCAGAGTCTGTTTTCTCAAAGATCAGATATCTGGAGGAGGTACGGATCCAGATCAGATACCAGCCGTTTTCCTGGTTCCCGCATACAACACTGGGAAAAAGACTGAACCAGGCGGAAATGCGGGAGGCATTTGTTGTGATGCAGAACCAGTTTGCACCGTTTACAGGTGAAGCGGTTGAGATTGGGCTTGCGAGGACGAATCCATACAGGGATTTATGTAAGATAAAGTTAAAATAAAAAGAAGATTTTTCGCGGATCTGAATCGACACGTGAAAATCTTCTTTTTCGCTATCAGAGGAACTATCCGAGCACAGTTCTACTAAAGTTTTCCCTCTGGAACCCTGGAAATGATCGTCCGGTTGATCCGTACCAGGAAGAAGGAGGATACCATAAGTGAAATGACCTCCGCAATCGGGAAGGACCACCACACTACATGAAGACCGCCAAGCTTTGCAAGGATATATGCGGCAGGAATCAGTACAAATAACTGACGCATAATGGAGACGATCATACTGAAAAATGCTTTTCCAAGAGCCTGAAATACTGTTCTGATACAATACAGAACCATGCGATCAGATAGTGGATTCCGATGATCCGCAGGGCAGGAACTCCGATGGTGAGCATCTCGTCCGATGCATTGAACATACCTAAAAGTATCTGTGGGATTCCTTCAAAGCAGAGGAATCCGATGAAGGTGAGGCAGAAGGCAACCAGCATACTGAGCTTGATCGTCTTGAGCATACGTTTTCTCTGACCGGCACCATAATTGTAGGCAATGATCGGAGTAATCCCATTGTTGAGACCGAATACCGGCATGAAGAAGAAACTCTGTAGCTTAAAGTAAACGCCGAATACAGCAGTTGCGGTTGATGAAAACTCGATCAGGATGCGGTTCATGCAGTAAGTCATAACCGATCCGATGGACTGCATAATAATCGTTGGAATTCCAACTGCATAAATGGTGCCGATAATATGGAAATCGAGTCTGAACCCATGAAATTTCAGTTTCACATCATGATTGTACCGGTGGTTACAAAATCCGGCGACAAGTGCGGCAACGCATTGTCCGATCACGGTTGCAACAGCAGCTCCGGTCACACCCATTTTTGGAGCTCCGAGAAGTCCGAAGATCAGGATTGGATCAAGAATGATGTTAGTGATTGCCCCTGTCAGCTGGGAAGTCATACTGAAGATGGTTCTTCCGGTTGAAGTAAGAAGACGCTCAAAGAAGACCTGTGCAAGCAGCCCGAAAGAAAAAATCATGACGGTGCTTAAGTACTCAATTCCGAGTTTCATGATCTCCTGGTCAGCATTTCCAATCTGACTTGCGTAAAAAGGACGGACGATCGTAAAGCCAAGAATGAAAAATACGAGATAGCTGAAAAAATATAAAACGGCAGCGTTGCTTGCAGTTGCATTTGCTTTTTTGAAATTTTTCTCTCCAAGTGATTTGGAAAGGAGTGCATTCATGCCGACACCGGTTCCGGTTCCAACTGCAATAAGCAGTGTCTGGAGTGGAAAGGCAAGTGAAACGGCGGTCAGTGCATTTTCCGATAATTTAGCGACAAAAATACTGTCTACGATGTTGTACAAAGCCTGTACCAGCATAGAAATCATCATAGGCAGAGACATATTAAATAATAGTTTTCCGATGGGCATGGTACCCATTTTGTTTTCTGCAGGTGCAGATGTATTTTCCTGATTCATTTTCTCATTCCTTTCTGTTCTGATAAAAGAGTAAAAATATTGTAAAAACAGCCACTAAACACATATGATATAGGAAAATACGAAGATAATCAAGTGGAATAAGGGAGTATAAATTGACTTCTTTCGGACAGACGGGTATAATTCTTGTTATATGGAGAAATAGGAAAGGGATATACTAGAATGAGTAATACAAATCAGAAAATCGAAACTTTAAATAAACTGCGTACTACAGAGGCAATTTATGTACTGATGTCATCCTGTACAAGAATGCCATATGTGGTCTGCGATCCGGAGACATTTGATGATGAGATCCTTCTTTATTACACAGAAGCGGAAGCGAAAGAAGAGGCTATGAAGCTTCAGAAGGAGGGAAATCCAATGCAGCTTGTCAAGGTGGATGAAAATTCCCGCCTGTCATTTTTTACCGGGTTGTTTCCAATGGGAGTCAACTGTATTCTGGTGGACAAAGGTTTGGACGGACAGATTACTGTGCAGCTTGACGAATTGATCACGAGACCGAAGGATGAAGAACTGCCAGAAGGAAAAATACGTGTAGAGAATCCGGAACTGGTGCTGACTGCAGCGTATTTTATGCAACAGATGAGAAAGCCGGATAAACCGGAGATGACGGATGAGTTAAAAGAACTGAACGAAGAAATGCTTGCCCATTATCAGGAGGGGCGTTATATTGTGACTGTTCAGGAGGACAAAGGAATTCCGATTCTGAAACAGAAAGATGGAAAAGTGTATCAGCCAATCTTTACGGATGTGCAGGAAGTTAAGAAATTCCAGAACCTGAACAAGGGTGTGACATTGAAAACCGCTGTTGTAGAAGGAAGTAAGATTCCGGAAATTCTTTCGCCGGAAGCATTTGGCGTTGCAGTCAATCCGTTTGGGGTGAACCTGCAGTTGCAGATAAAGAGAAAACCGGCGAAAACGAAAGAAAACGAAAACAAAACACAAGAATAATCGAAAATAAAAAAGAAAAAATGAAAATTGCAAGAGGAATCCTGATCTGCGGAACAGGTATCGGGGTAAGCATTGCTGCCAACAAAGTTCCGGGAGCTTATGCAGCACTGGTTAACAATGTATATCAGGCTCAGAGAGCACAGCTCAGTAACAATGCTAACATTATCACACTTGGTGCACAGGTTACAGGAATTGAGCTCGCAAAATGCCTCGTAAAAGAGTACTTAAAGCGTAACTTTCGATCCGGAATCCCGTTCTATGCCAAAGGTGGCAAGAATTACAGAATACGAAAAAGAAGGTAAATAATCTGAGTTATTCAGAAAGCGTAAAGGGCAGTCCATCAAGGGCTGCTTTTTGCTATAGAAAAACACGATAAGGATATACAATTATAGTATAAATGTATTTGAGATAGAAGGGAAAATGTGATAACATTAGATAGCAAAATTCAAAAAGGGGAAAAGGAAAAAGAGATGAAAAACAAGAAGCTATGGATATTTGGGGGAATCATCCTTTTGATTGTGATCCTGAATCATATTTTTGACTGGTCTTCTTACATAAGTACTGCAGAAAATCTTGAATTTATGAAGCGGATAGTGCAGAATAATCTTCCTCTGGCAATTCTATTGTATATGGTATTGACAGTTGTTGGGTGTGTGGTGCTTGCGCTTCCGGGAGTGACGTTTGCGATACTGGCAGGACTTCTCTTTGGACCAGTAATCGGTACGATTTGTTGTTCTCTGGCAACAACGATCGGGGCGGTTCTTGCATTTATTGCAGGACGTTTTTTCTTGAAAGACAGTATTGGACCAGTGGTTGCAAAAAACCGTATCTTGAAAAAATGGTTGTTTGACGATACTGGCTGTAATGAATTATTTGTTCTTATGATTACACGTCTGGTTCCGGTATTTCCATTTAATCTGCAGAATTTTGCGTATGGTATTACAGATATCCGTTTTAGTACGTATGCAATTGGTTCGTTGATATTTATGCTACCTGGTACAGCGATGTATACGGTTGGTACAGCAGGCCTTGCGGATAAGGAGAATAGGTTGCTTTATATTGGAATAGCAGTAGTGCTGGCAGTTGTAGTCACGATAATCGGGATGATCCTGAAAAAGCGTTACCTGAAAGATGACCTGGAAGAAAATAAGGAATAAGGAGTAAAAAGTATGGAAAAAAAGAAAAATATTTGGGTGGGGAAAATAGTAGTGTCGTTTTGATTATTGTATCAATCGGAAGTTATTATGTATTTCCGTCCGTAAAACATGTGATGAATCAGGTATTTAAGATGTTTGCTAGTGGAGACTTTGCAGTGGTCAGAGACTTTGTAGCATCTTATGGGGCATATGCGGCATTTGATTTCATTTTTGCTTATGATTTTTCAGTCGATTGCAGCGCCACTTCCGGCATTTCTGATTACATTTGCAAATGCGAATCTTTTTTGGATGGTGGCAGGGAGCTATTCTGTCATGGAGCAGTGCGATGGCAGGAGCAGCGGTATGCTTTTTCATTGCAAGAATACTTGGACGTGATGTGGCAGAAAAGCTTACGAGTAAAGCTGGAATGCGGCAGATAGATACATTTTTAAAAAATATGGAAAGAATACAGTTCTGATCTGTCGTTTGCTTCCGTTTGTTTCGTTTTGATATTGTAAGTTATGCAGCATGGATCTTACTTCGATGTCGTTTATATCTTTTTTTTGTGGCAACTGGTGTGGGGACAGCTTCCGGCAACGATTGTATATTCTTATGTTGGAGGAATGCTGACAGGAGGAGCGAAGCTTCTGGTGACAGGACTGCTGATCCTGTTTGCTCTGTCGGCACTGATTTTTATGGGAGAAAGATCTACATGGACAGACAGAATAAAAAAGCAAAAATAAATGGTAATAAAAAAGTCATTATCTATGGATGGGATAATGACTTTTTCTGTACAATCTTTAGAAAAAATTTACATAATCTTTCTTGAATCCGTTTTCTCTTGGGACTATAATAAACGTTACTAAGAAAATCGGGAGGATATTATGCTGTTTCAGAATATAGGACTGACCAGGGCAATGTATCAGTTTTTCCAGACTTTAATCTACGTTGCGCCTGCTACATTACTTGCAGTTTCGTTGCATGAATTTGCACATGGATATGTGTCATATAAACTCGGGGATATGACACCAAAATATGACGGAAGACTGACCTTGAATCCATTTAAGCATCTGGATGTGTGGGGAACGTTATGTCTGCTTGTCTTTCATGTGGGATGGGCAAAGCCGGTAAGGATCAATACCAGGAATTATAAGAATAAAAAAAGAGATACGATTCTTGTGGCAGCAGCGGGAGTAGTCATGAATTTCCTGCTTGCGTTTGTCTGTATGATTCTGCACGGGCTTTTGTATAAGTACGGATCGAGTGGTTGATTCTGAATTATCTTTATGTGCTTACTTATTATGGAGCAGTGCTGAATATTGGACTTGGTGTGTTCAATCTGATTCCGATTCCGCCCCTTGACGGATCGAATATTCTTGCTGAGATCTTTCCGAGGGTAGCAGAGTTTTACTGGAAGATCCGACCGTATAGTATGTGGATTCTGCTTCTGTTACTTGGAACAGGAATTCTGGATGTGCCGATCAGTCTGCTGAATTCTGCAGTAATCAATGGAATGTGGAGTTTTGTGAAAGCAATTCTGAGAGTTGGATTTGTGACGACCGGTGGAGGAACTGTGATTTAGGAAAAGATGAAAAACGGGAATTGTAGTAAATGAGAATGAAAAATGCGTATAGAATAATGCAGGTAGTCGAGAGGATTACCTGCATTTTTCGTATACATTGTAAAACTGAAAAGAAATTAGGAAATATTACGAAAGACATTCAATAAAAATGTCTTTCGTATAATATGTAAGGCATTTAGAATGGAACATCCATTTCATTTTCGGATGTATCGCTTTTGGATTCATCAGATTCATCAGGGGTAGAAGACTTTGGAAGTCCTCCGGATACGGCAGTCTTTGCACTGATTCCGTTGATCTCAACGCGGTCGTCAACGACAATGACCAGGCATTTCTGACCATCGATAATACGTGTTTCTACAAGATCTGCGCATTCCGGGTTTATCTGAATGGTGATGTCCGGAGTTTTAATCTCGAATTTTTTGAGGCTTGCAATATTGGAGGCAAGGAGTGTACCGTGCTCGCCGGCAGCGGAATCGTACTGCGTATCGAATGTTTCCAACTTTTCTTCTTCGACACCGCTTTTTGCAAGGAGGTATTTAACTTCTGCTTTGTCAAGGGCGAGTGGTTCCGGATTTTCAGAATTCTGTTCAATCATTTCATTCAAGTTTTCGTGGATATTTTTGACCGTATCGTAGTCGCAGTCATCTCCGAGCGTTTCTTCGATCAGTGTACGGAAAGTTTCTTTCTGATCTCCGGCGGTGAGTGGCGGAACACATCCAAGAAGCAGATCGGTCAGACCGTTTCCGAGATTCTCTGCATTTTTTGAATAATAAAGTAGATTGTGAATATCGGTGCTGCGGTCATTAAAAGCAGGGAAGAGGAAACCGGCATCCGGCATCTCTACGATCCAGTCACGGATACGCTCATGGAGCTGTTCTCTTCTGCATGATAACTGAGTCCTGGCTTGGAAAGCTTGACCGGACAGAAGGTACACATGATGTAATCATAGACTTCATCGGATGCATCGAACATTTCACTTCCGTCCGTTGATTTTCCGGAATTCATCGTAGGCTGCATGGACCAGCAGGATCAGATAGTTCTCGGCATAATCATAGGAATCGATGACGCGATTATAGAATCTTCCAGAAGAGCGTCGTCAGTAAGCCGGCTGTTTCTTAATTTGAGAAGAAATTCCTGTGTACCACCTTCCGATTCGGTCTCCAGAGGAAATTCCATATTCAGAAGATTTTTTCCGATCGTACCGGACAAGGACTTTCTGAAAATATCAAAATACTTGAACATTTCCTCTTCCGGAAGAGAAAGGAAAGCATCTTTCATCTCCGTTTTTTCTCTTTTCACCATTCTACATAGCATCCGCAGATGCGGGTGATCGCACAGTTGGATGGGGTGAACTGTTTTTTGATTTCAGTAACTTCTTTTTTATTCATAGTAAGTAAATCCCCTTTTGGTAATTGTGATTTTGTAAAAGACTGATGCTTATGAATTATAACATATTTTGAGGAAGAGTGTGATTAGGAGAGAAAATTATTTGATTATTTTCAGAATAATGTATATACTAAGTATATACATTATATGGAGGTGAATTTTATGCAAACACAGGTAAAAGCATGGGGAAATAGTCAGGGAATCAGACTTCCAAAAGATATTTTACAAGAGGCCAATGTAGAAATAAATGATATGCTGGAAGTAAAAGTATCGGATGGTATGATTATGCTTGTTAAGACCTTCAGGCATCAAAAATTAGAAGAAAGAGCTGAAAAGTTTGGTGGTAAGTTAAATCTTGATGGAGAATACGAATGGGATAAGCCGGAAGGAAGAGAGGTGTGGTAGAAAATGGAGATACAGCAGGGGGATGTTTTAAAAGTGGAAAAATTAAGGATCCTGTATTTGTTGCAAGTAAAAATTTTTTTAATCAGTCGGGAGAAATAATTGGCTGTCCAATATTAGGAGAGAGTACAGAAAGCCACTTCACATTTATGTTGAAATGGATGAAAATAAAGGTTATATCCAATGTGAACAAATGAAAATGTTAGACTTGAGAGTCAGGGGGTATAAAATAATAGATCGTGTAAAAATGGCAGATGTAATTAATGTAACAGACGCAATACAGAGTATATTCGACTATATATAAATGCAGGGAACCAATCCGGAACCCTGCATTCATAATATCTGCTATTAAGCCATCATTCCTGTGAGAATATCATTCACAAGCTTTCCGTCAGCTTTTCCTTTTACTTTCGGCATCAGTTCTTTCATGATACGTCCTTTATCCTTTGGTGTCGGAGCATCAATTCCAAGACCGGAAAGGACACCTGCGATCACTTCTTTGATCTCAGCTTCGTCCATCATCTTCGGAGCATACTGTTCAAGAACAGCGATACGTTTCTCGCATTCTTCAATAATGTCTGTACGATCAGCAGGAGTCATCTCCAGAGTTTCTTTTGTCTGTTTGATCTCTTTTAAGATAACCTGAACTTCTTCTTCTTCGGTAAGATCGGCACGTTTGTCGATGGCTTTGTTCTTAAGGGCTGCAAGAAGAGCAGATAATGTCTCTTTTGTGTCCTTATCCTTTGCTTTCATGGCTGCGACCATAGCGCTTCTTACTTCATCAATTTTACTCATTGTATATTCCTCCAAACTTGAGGCAAAATGCCTGTCTGCACTTTATTGTAGCAGATGGGAAAAGAATTTTCAATCTCTGGAAGAGGAAAACTTGGGTGGCTATTTTTCAAAAAGTGCGGTATACTGATAGGAATGAATCAGGGATAGATGAGAGGTTAAGCGATAGGATGAGTGGCTGTACATTATGTCCGCGGATGTGGTGGGGCGGACAGGGAGAATGGAAAGACAGGTTTTTGCGGAGAGACAGGGGAGATCCGGGCGGCGAGAGCGGCGCTTCATATGTGGGAGGAGCCTGTATTTCTGGAAAGGAAGGATCAGGGACGGTCTTTTTTACGGGATGTACCTTAAGATGTGTGTTCTGTCAGAACCATGAGATTGCGGGAAGCAAGGTTGGCAAAGTGATCTCAGAAGAGCGGCTGGCGGAGATCTTTCTGGAACTGCAGGGGAAAGGTGCGAATAATATCAATCTTGTGACGCCGACGCATTTTGTGCCACAGATCATCCGGGCGCTTCAGAGTGCGAAGGAGCAGGGGATGTATTTGCCGGTTGTTTATAATACAGGCGGTTACGAGAGAGTGGAAACTTTGAAAATGCTGGATGGTCTGGTGGATATTTACCTGCCGGATTTCAAATATTTAAATACAGATCATGCGAAAAAATATTCGATGGCGGAGGATTATCCGGAGATTGCGAAGGCGGCTCTTGCCGAGATGGTAAGACAGACAGGAGAGCCGGTATTTGATGAGCGCGGAATGATGAAGCGTGGCGTGATCGTGCGTCATCTGCTTTTGCCGGGATGTCTTGCGGATGGAAAAGAGTGGTGAAATATTTGCATGAAACTTATGGAAACCGGATTTATATGAGCCTGATGAGCCAGTATACGCCACTGGAGAGTCTGGATGCGGTAAAATATCCGGAGCTGAACCGGAAAGTGCCAGAGTATGCGTATGAGAAACTGGTGGACTATGCGATCTCGCTTGGTGTGATGCAGGCGTTATACAGGAAGGGGATACGGCAAAGGAGAGCTTTATTCCACCGTTTACACTGGAAGGAGTATAGGAAAGGAGATTGATATGAAAAGACAGGTGACAATGGAAGAAATTTCAGATGGAAAATTATATACCAGCAATGATCTGGTAAAAGCAGACTGTGGCGATTGTGAGGGATGCCACGCCTGTTGTACGGGGATGGGAAGCTCGATTGTGCTGGATCCGCTGGATATTGTCCGGATTTGCAGGGGAACAGGAGCGGCTTTTGAGACTTTGCTTGCAGGAAAGATTGAACTGAATGTGGTAGACGGAATCATTTTGCCGAATCTGAAGATGGCAGGAGCGGAAGATGGCTGTGGTTTTCTGACTGAGGAAGGAAGATGTGGATTCATCCATTTCGTCCGGGAATCTGCAGGCTTTTTCCCGCTTGGAAGATATTATGAGGAAAATGGTTTCCGCTATTTTCTTCAGGTACATGAATGTCAGAAAGAGAACCGGGCGAAAGTAAAGGTCAAAAAATGGCTTGATACACCGGATCTGAAAAAGTATGAAACGTATATTGCCAGATGGCATGGATTACTGATTCAGTTACAGGAATTCATTGCAGCACACCCGGAGAGCGCAAAAGCGGTCAGCATGGATGTACTGCAGAGATTTTACCTTACTCCGTATCAGACGGAAGAATTTTACAGTGAATTTTTCCAGAGAATGGACGAAGCAAAAAAGGCATATTGTTAAATACAATTGAAATAATCGGCAGCCAGGAGGTATTGATTCTGTCAGAAATTCTGGAAAGGTGCCACGGAAACCGGAACCTTGCGGCAAAAGAGCTGGGGATCAGTACGACGACGCTCTGGCGGAGGATGAAGGAAAGGCTGTCCTGTTTTTTGACGAAAATCTGTAAGTAAACTTATCTGTCAAGAATATTTTCTTATATGGACAAACCTGTACACGGATATGGAAGATGTGTGCACAGGAATCCGTGTCTGGGATTTAAAAATATCACAACTGCAAGGCAAGATATAAAAGCACCGCATCCTTGAAAACACGCGGATTCAGCCCGCATTTCTGATAAATATGATTCAGCTTGTACTGCACTGTGTTTTTGTGAAGAAACAGCTTCTGGCTGGTTCCGAGAAGAGACATATTTGCTTCAAAGTAAGTCTGAAGCAGATTTTTTTCTTCATCAGAAAGTGCAGAGATCGTTTTTTGCAGATAAGCATTTTTTTCCTGCTCCGAGATGGAAGAGAGCAGAATTTCCAGTGTCATATCATCGAAAAAAGCAATCCCGTTTTCCGAACTCCGGCAGTATTTCAGCGCAGTGAGTGCAGACTGGTAAGAAAGAGAAAGCTGGAAAAGCTGACATTTCTTTCCGACTGCAATGGAGAGCAAAGCTCCACAGTCTGCGGTAAAATCAGCCAGTATCTGATAGAGAGCGGCTTTGCCGGAGTTTTCCAGCACGGCAAGATATTCATTTGGATAATAAAAGGTATAAAGAGTAATACCAAGCGTGCCGAAAAGTCCGATGATCTTCTGTTCAAGGGAAGAAGAGTTGTTGTGTCCATCCGGTGATGACTGGATGATCAGAAGCCGTTTCTTTGTCCCTGGATTTACCTGAAGATCTGAAAGGCAGGTGTCCAGATAATCCGGATCAGTCAATCTCATTCCGGATCAGGGCATCGATAACAAAGTGTTTTTTATCTTCCAGAGAGCGGCTCAGTCGGTTCAGCTCTTTTTCACGGATCAGCAGATGGGTAATCCGGTCGGCAAGATGGACGTACTGGCGGACCTGGTCCGGTTCTCCGGTAATTCCGATCACTGCAAGAAAACTGCGTGATAATAGAGTGGCATATTGATCCCTTTTTGTGTTCCGGGAAAATCATCATCTGAAAAAACTTCGATTGTCTGTTCTGTCTGGGCGGCTTTGTGACCGATGGCATGAAACGTACCAATCCGGTCGGCGTTGGTACTTGCAAAAATCATTCCCTGCTTATCGATAAAATTGATATCCTGTCCGCAGGTGTCTTTGATCGTGTTTACTACCTGAAAGGCAAGTGATTTGTCTAACTTCATTTTAAACATCCTCCGATTCTGGAAAAGAAGTTGCGGGAATGATGCAGATGCTTATCCAGTATTTAACAGGATAAAGAGAACGGTATCATTACCACTTATTTAAGAATTGTAGCATTATTTGGAGAGAGGAACAAGGTGGAAAGGTACAAGGGGAAGATTGCATAAAAGAAGAACTGGAAAATGTATATGATTCACAAAAATGCAATATATGAATGAAAGATTTCAAAATATGAAATAAAACAATTGCTGAAAAAGTATAGATTGACAGAAAAATATCATGTTGAAATGAAGATCTGTCAGGTCGTAGATCGTTGTGTTGTTGATGGTCAGTGTAGGAAAAGAAGAAAATCATAAAGAAAAGAGAGTATTTCTGTAAAAACTATACAAAAACACTCTCTGAAATTTGTAAATAATATTAAAACTATAACAGACGGAATACCTGTTCTACAGCTGCTGCCATATTTGATTTTGCATTTTTGGGATCCATTGCTTCGGCTAGTGTTGTGATTCCACGGACGATCGGGAAGAATGCATCGATTCCGGCCGCATTGCAGGCTGTTGCTTCCGGGGTGACGCTTCCGGCAAAAGCAACGACTTTGGAGCCGTATTTTTTTGCAAGTCTTGCCACACCGACAGGAGCTTTTCCCATAACGGTCTGGTGATCGAGGCGTCCCTCGCCGGTAACAGTGATATCTGTGTCTTCTAATTCTTTTTCCAGTTCGACAGCGTTAAGAATCAGATCGATTCCAGGAGTCAGCGTAGCATTTAAATAACTGAGAAATGCAAAGCCAAGACCACCTGCAGCACCGGCACCTTCTGCAGATGCATAATCATTATGAAGAAATTTGGAGGTAACAGAAGCATAATGATTCATTGCCTGATCCAGTTCTTCTGCTATTTCCGGTGTGACACCTTTTTGTGGACCATAAATATAGGTAGCTCCGTTCTTTCCGCAAAGTGGATTAGTTACATCACAGGCAATATGAAACTGCATTCTTTGAGAATTGGGTTAGCTTTTTCTATTATAATAGAAGATACCCGTTCAAGCGCCTGTCCGCCTTCGCCGACATCCTGTCCATTTTCATCAGAAATTGATAGCCAAGTGCCTTAAGCATTCCAATTCCACCATCATTTGTTGCGCTTCCTCCAATTCCAATAATGAAATTGCGGATACCGCGTTCCATGGCATCTGCGATCATTTCACCGACACCGTAAGTGGTTACAGTAAGTGGATTTTTTTCAGATTCTCTTACCAGGATAATTCCGGCAGCGGCAGCCATTTCGAGGATGGCAGTATTTTTTTCTGCCAGATATCCGTAATGTGCATTTACCGGAGTACCAAGAGGACCAGTCACTGTAAGATCAATACGCTCACCACCAAGTCCTGCAATCAGGGCATCTGTGGTGCCTTCACCACCATCTGCAAGTGGTTTTACGACAACATTCGCATCCGGGTGTGCTTTTAAGATTCCTTCCTTTGCAGCCATTCCGGCTTCAATCGAAGTGAGACTTCCTTTAAATGAATCAATTGCAACTACAACTTTCATAATTTCTAATCTCCTTATCATTGAATTTATTTATGATAAATCCAGTGTATCATGGATTGAAGGAAAAAAGAATGTTATAAGAAATAATAAAAAGAATAAATAAACATAAAAATATGTCCCTTATAACATTTGCAAAAAGTGGGATTTTTCCTATAATATGAGGTGTTCGAGATTGCGGGAATTGCATAGCAATGGAGCAATCCGGTTACATCAGTATAGTAAAAACAGGCAGTAAGGAACAGAAAAACAAAAATGCAGGGAGTGGAAATCATGAATAAAAAGGAGATAAAACTGAGTAATGGAATGGAAATGCCAAGACTTGGAATGGGAACCTGGTTTCTTGGAGAAAATAGGAGCAAAGACGCGGAAGAGACAGCGGCACTCAGAGCAGGAATTGATGCGGGAATACGATTGATCGATACAGCGGAAATGTATGGAGATGGAAGATCAGAGCAGTGATCGGACGAGCAATCCAAGGGTATGACCGCAGCAGGTTATTTCTTGTATCGAAGGTATATCCGCATAATGCCGGAAGAAGAAAAAATTTTCAAAAGTCTGCAGCAGACACTGAAAAATCTACAGACAGATTATCTGGATTTGTATCTTTTACACTGGAGAGGAGGGATTCCACTTGAGGAAACGGTAGAATGCATGGAACAGCTTGTGAAAGAAGGAAAGATCCGTAGCTGGGGAGTATCGAATTTTGATACAGACGATATGGAAGAATTGTTTTCAGTGCCGAATGGAAATCATTGCGTGGTGAATCAGGTGCTGTATCATCTGGGCTCCAGAGGAGTAGAATTCGATCTTCTTCCGTGGCTGAAAGAACACAATGTGCCACTTATGGCATACTGTCCGCTGGCGCAGGCAGGTGATCTGCAGAAAGATCTTCTGCAAAGCAGTGCAGTGAAGGAAGTAGCGCGGATTCATGGAATTACACCAATGCAGGTGCTTCTGGCATTCGTTTTGTATAAGGAAAATGTGATTGCCATTCCAAGAAGTGGAAAGGCAGAACATGTACTGCAGAACTTGGAGGCGGGAAAGGTTCATTTGACAGTGGAGGAATATGCCAGATTAGATGCTGCTTTTCCGGCACCTCGGAAAAAAACATATCTTGATATTGTGTAAATCCCAATGGAATGTGGACGGTGAGATACAAATTAAAAACATAGAGAAAGACCACACTTATAGATAAACAAAATAAAACTTATTGAAAATTTAAAAAATTGTTTTGCATTCTTGTTCTTTTTATGATATTGTCTTTAGAGGTACAATAATTCAGGGAGGAACAAGAAATGAATAATTACATGTATCTGGTCCCGATTGCAGCTGTTATTGCTTTATTATTTGCAGCATATCTTGCTGGTAAAGTAGGAAAACAGGATGCAGGTACGGACCGCATGAAAGAGATTGCAGGCGCAATCGCGGAGGGCGCAAGAGCTTTCCTCATGGCTGAATACAAGATTCTGGTCATTTTTGTAGTAGTGCTTTTTGTACTGATCGGATTTGGTATCAGCTGGGTAACAGCAGTATGCTTTGTAATTGGAGCACTTTTCTCAACAGTTGCAGGATACTGTGGTATGACAGTCGCTACAAAAGCGAACGTAAGAACTGCTAACGCAGCAAAAGAAAGCGGAATGAATAAAGCATTATCAATTGCTTTTTCTGGCGGGGCCGTTATGGGAATGTGCGTAGCAGGTCTTGGAGCACTTGGCGTAAGCCTTGTGTACATTGTTACAAAGAACGTAGATGTGCTTTCAGGATTCAGCCTTGGTGCATCTTCAATCGCACTGTTCGCCCGTGTTGGTGGTGGTATCTACACCAAAGCAGCAGACGTTGGTGCAGACCTTGTTGGTAAAGTAGAAGCAGGTATCCCGGAAGATGATCCGCGTAACCCGGCTGTTATCGCTGACAACGTTGGAGATAACGTAGGTGACGTTGCAGGTATGGGAGCTGACCTTTTTGAATCTTATGTTGGTTCACTTGTATCAGCACTGACTCTTGGAGCAGCAGCAGGAGCTGTATCCGGAGTTCTTTATCCGCTTGCGATCGCAGGATGTGGTCTGATTGCTTCTATCATCGGAACCTTCTTTGTAAAAGGTGATGAGAATTCGAATCCACAGAAAGCTCTCACAAAGGGAAGCTATGCAGCTTCTATCGTAGTTATTGTTGTAGCACTTGTACTGAGTAATGTACTCTTCGGAAAGATGAGTGCGGCAATTGCCGTTATCGCAGGTCTGGTTGTTGGTGTGATCATCGGTAACATCACAGAGTACTACACATCAGCAGACTACAAACCGGTTCAGGGAATCGGAGAACAGTCAGAGACTGGTGCAGCTACTACAATCATCAGTGGTCTTGCAGTAGGAATGAAATCTACAGCAATCCCGCTTCTCCTGATCTGTGTAGGTATTTTTGTATCTTACTCAGTTGCAGGACTTTACGGAATCGCACTTGCAGCAGTAGGTATGCTTTCTACAACAGGTATCACAGTTGCCGTTGATGCATACGGACCGATCGCAGACAATGCAGGTGGTATCGCAGAAATGTCAGGATTGGATGAATCTGTTCGTGAAATCACAGATAAGCTTGACTCAGTAGGAAATACAACTGCAGCTATGGGTAAGGGATTCGCGATCGGATCAGCAGCCCTTACCGCACTTGCACTTTTCGTATCTTATGCACAGGCAGTTGGTCTTGAAGCAATCAACCTTCTTGACTACAGAGTAATCATCGGTATCTTTATCGGTGGTATGCTTACATTCCTCTTCTCAGCATTTACTATGGAGTCTGTATCAAAGGCTGCATACAAGATGATCGAAGAAGTAAGACGCCAGTTCCGTGAAAAACCGGGCATTATGAAAGGTGAAGAAAAACCGGATTATACATCATGCGTTGCAATCTCTACCACAGCAGCTCTTCACGAAATGCTGCTTCCGGGTGTGATGGCAGTCGTAGTACCGCTGATCGTTGGTATCGTTCTTGGTGTGGAATCCCTCGGTGGATTACTTTCCGGAGCACTTGTTACAGGTGTACTTATGGCAATCTTCATGTCCAACGCTGGTGGAGCATGGGATAATGCTAAGAAATACATCGAAACAGGACATCATGGCGGAAAAGGAAGCGAAGCTCACAAAGCAGCAGTTGTTGGTGATACAGTAGGTGATCCGTTCAAGGTACATCAGGACCGTCTATCAACATCCTGATCAAACTTATGACAATTGTTTCACTTGTATTTGCACCGTTATTCTTATCAATCGGTGGATTACTGTAAGAATTGAATAAAGTAAAAGAAATCCTTCATTTGCGGGAAACCGCAGATGAGGGATTTTTTTGTAAAAGGCACGAATTATTTGATTTATAAATAAGACAAGCAAATTATAGTTAAATACGATAAGACAATCTATAGAAATAGGACTGGTTTGATGTTAGAATGAAAAAGTGATGTAAGATGACAAAGGAGAGAGAAAAATGATAGAAGAAAGTATGATTCGGGAAAAATTTAATAAAAGGAATATGATTGCTCTCAGGTCGTTCTGTCTTATTTCGCAGAGAGACTTGGGATTACGGAAGAGATGGCGAATTAAAGTCTCGGCTTGTTTTGGGAGGTGGAATGATGCATTGGGGATATATGCGGTGCATTTTACCGGAGCAATCATGGCTGTTGGATTAAAATATGGACACTGGGATGTGAATACTCTGCTTCGGCAAAAAGAAGAAATGATGAACAAATATGCAGAATTTAGAGCATTGTTTCTGGAAAAGTTTGCAACAAACAGTTGCAAAGAGTTATTAGGCTATGATGTATCGCTTCCGGAACAGCTTGAAGAAGCACTTTCGAGTGGCAGAATGCTGGATTTTTGTCCTAAAGTAGTGGAAAGTGTGATTGAAATGTTGGAGGAAATATTATAGATGAAAGATGCACTTATTTTATTTACGAGGGTGCCGATACCAGGACAGACAAAGACCAGCTGATGCCTTTTCTAACTGGGGAAGAGTGCGCGCGTCTACATGCCTGCTTTGTAAAGGATATATATGAAAAAGCAAAGCAGGTGGATGCGGATATTTTCGTGTTTTTTACACCAAAGGATGAAAAGAAGCTGCTACAGCAAGTTCTTGATAATGAGACAGTATGTCTTCCACAATTTGGTGATGATCTTGGTGAAAGGATGAAGAATGCGATTGGAATCGTACTGAGAATGGGGTATGAGAAAGTAATTCTGATCGGGACAGATATTCCGCAGATTCATCCGGAAACACTGAAAAATGCATTTGATAATCTTGGGGGAAAAGATATTGTGATTCATCCTACATTTGATGGAGGGTACTATCTGATCGGAATGAAAAAAGAATATGAATTCTATATGGAAAATTGAACGATACGGAACGAATACAGTTATTTATGATACCTTACAGCACATGAGAATGAGAAGCTCTCTACGGCGGTAGGTCAGATGTATTATGATGTGGATGATAAGGGAGATTTGTACCACCTGTATGAGGATATTGAAAAGGGAGCAATTTGTAACTGTCCAATTACGATTGATTATCTGGAACTGGGACTGAAAGGAAAGCTGGATAAAAATTATGAATAAGTGGGATTTGGATGCATGTATCCATTGTGGAAAATGTACCAGAAGTTGTCTGTTTCTGGAAAAATACGGAATTGATCTGCCGGTATTAAAAGAAAAACCGGAGCTGGCATATCATTGTTTCTTGTGTGGAACCTGCGGGTGTGTCTGTCCAAAAGGAATTGATGGAAAAGAGATTGCACTTGACAGTCGGAGAAAATTGGTTGAAGACGGAGGTGGGAAGCTTCTTGATAATTCATATGACGGACTGCTCTTAGAAAAGAATCCGTATAAATTTGCAAATTACCGCCATTCAAAAAAGAAAGCAGTTTTTTTTACGGGATGTAATTTTCCGTCTTTTTTTCCGAAAACGACAGATAAGTTGGTGGAAGAATTCGCAAAATATGATGTGGGAGTTGTATATGACTGTTGTGGGAAACCGATTGAAGAACTGGGACTTGTTTCAGAGGCAGCGGGGATCATTGAGCGAATCAACTGGAAATTAAAAGAGTCAGGAGTAGAACAGGTGATCATGGCATGTCCGAACTGCTATTATTTTTTAAAAGGACGACTGGATGCGGAGATTATCAGTGTTTACGAAAAAATGGCAGAGCTTAAAATTGGAAATATTTATCAAAAAGAAAGGATTCCAATGTATTATCCATGTCCGGACCGGAAAGACAGAAAGTTTGAATATGATATGAAGCCATTCCTTGTCGGAAAGGTAGAAGATGCATTCAGAGATGTACAGTGTTGCGGGCTTGGTGGATGCGCAGCTGGAAAAGAAGCGGATGTGGCACAGGCACTGACAGACCGTGTAAAAGCATCGAGGGAGCCGGAACTTTATACATATTGCGCTTCGTGCATCTGTAGTTTCAGAAGGAGAGGATATGAAGATGCAAAGCATTTGCTACCGCTTATTATGGGAATCGATGAAAAGGTACCTCTTGGGAAAACACCTATTTTGAATCGGGCAAAATGTAAATTTAAATAGGGGAGTCGTGGGAAAAGAATGACGATTAAAGAATTAGAGGAATTTCGGATGATTTGTCAAAGAGGAAGTCTTGCGAGGGCTTCAAAAGAGCTTTTTATGTCACCACAGGGACTCAGCCGTGTACTGAAAAATCTGGAAAATGAACTGGAATGTACGTTGCTTGACAGGGTTGCCTCCGGGATAGAACTGACAGAGAGTGGACAGAGGCTGTATGATTATGCGAATACGGTTCTTAGCGAATATGACAAATTGAAAAAAGAAATTGATATGATACGTGCGAGTGAGGAAGGGACAGTAGAACTTCTGGTTGCCTATGATATCCTACGTTACCTGACGCCAGACTGTATTCTGGAATTTCAGAAGAAATATCCGAATGTGACATTTTCTTATATGGAATATCCGGATCGGATCGTAGAGAAAATGCTGCTTGACAAAGAAGGGAATGTGGCATTGTCGATCGGACCATTTGCAGGAGATTGTTTTGATATGAAAAGTTTAAAAAAATGCAGTCTGG
>ENA-OQLB01000588-OQLB01000588.1-human-gut-metagenome-genome-assembly--contig:-NODE-588-length-19778-cov-5.186759_pt1 | contig 19778 bp, 25 predicted proteins | sample MGYA00242656_ERZ504813 | MGnify/ENA primary metagenome ERZ504813 (study PRJEB26092, sample SAMD00036388) | human gut metagenome | host: Homo sapiens | study: EMG produced TPA metagenomics assembly of... | reverse complement strand
ATTGTTATGTAGCAGATGGTGTGAAATCTGCACAGCGAAAGATCAGAGGAGTATTCCATACAGTAAATCCGGTGGCAAATGACTATGCTCCGATTACAAGATGAATACAAGGGAATATTGTCTTGTACAGACAGAAGAACTGGGAACCGTTTTGCAGATGGAAGTCGGTGCTCTTATGGTTGGACGGATTAAGAATCATAAAAAGAAGTATCTGTTGTACAACGGGGAGAAGAAAAAGGAATGTTCGAGTTTGGCGGGTCTACAGTCGTTCTTTTGACAGAGCGGGAAAAGTGCAGACGGATGAAGATCTGGTGAGAAACAGTGCAACCGGTGCAGAGACATTGGTAAAGATGGGTGAGAAAATTGGTGAAAAATGTCAGAAAGAACCGTTTTCGGGCGAGAACTGAGGATTTTCTATAGCATTCTAAATTAAAGTGTGCTAAAATGCTGTGTTTGTTAAAGAAACATAGCCATTTTGTGCAAATATGGAGATAAGACAGAGAGAAGGAGGAAAATTCAGGTGAAAAAGAGAAGAATACTTGCAGTTCTTTTGATTGTTGCACTTGCAGTTGCTTCTTTTTCCGGTTGCGGAAAGAAGAAAGAAAAGGAAGAGCCAAAGAAAGAGACAAATCAGGTAGTGCAAGAGGAAGAAGAGCCAGAAGAAGTAGAAGAAGAGCCGGAAGTGAATCAGGAGACATTTGCTATTTTTGGAGTTGACTCCAGGGAAAATAATCTTGGTAAGGGAACAAGATCAGACTCCCTGATGGTGGTAAATGTAGATAATACAAATAAAAAAGTGTATATTGCTTCTGTCTATAGAGATTGTTATGTACAGATTGAAGGTCATGGTCTGGATAAGATCACACATACACACTCTTTCGGAGGACCGGAGCTTGCAATGGATACATTAAATACAAACTTTGATCTGGATATTCAGAAATATATTACAGTTAACTTCATGAATGTAGCAGAACTGGTTGATGATATGGATGGAATCGAGCAGGATATTACAGAAGAAGAAACAAAGTATATCAATGGTTATATTGATGAGCTTAATGGAATCAGGGGAACATCTTCTGCACACATTACAGAAGCAGGTACTTATACATTAGACGGAACACAGGCGGTTGCATTTAGCCGTATCCGTTATACAGAAGGAGGAGATTATAAGAGAAGTGAAAGACAGAGAACAGTTCTCTTTAAGATTTTCTCAAAAGCACAGGAGCTTGACAAAGCGAAAAAGATCGATATTGCCAAGAGCATGCTTGATAAAATTAATACAAACTATTTAGAGAGCGAAGTACTTCGTCTTTTAAGTAAAATCACAGAATACAAGGTGGAAGCAATGGATGCATTTCCAAAGGTATTCTATTCCGGTAAGATTGATGGTGTGTTCTATGAAGTTCCGGTTACATTGAATGACATGAGTACACAGATGCATACATTTTTGTATCCGACAGAAACGTATACACCTTCTGAGACAGTTCAGTCGATCAGTGCTCAGGAAAGCGCAGTAGCGCCGACAGCGAATAATGATTTTACACAGCAGTAAGAGCTGGAGTTAAACTGATTTTTGAAAAGAGTTGTGAGAAATAGAGGATAATCTCGTTTTTTACAGCTCTTTTTTGTATATGAAAAACGTCTACTCGGGTTGCAATTACTTTCAATTTTATAAAATGTGTGTTATCCTAGCATTGGATGTTATTTGAATGTTTAACTAAGATAAGAAAAAAGAAAAGGTTAGATAAGGAGTAAGAAAATGAAATACGAGAAGATGAACAATCTCTTCCTACGTCAGTCCTATCTAGATTCCTGGGAAGATTATGAAAGAAGTTTAAAGAAAAAAAGCTTTATTAAATGGGATTATATTATATTGACAGCATCAAATAAAGCACAGGCAACGGCTTATCGGAATCAGATCGAGAACCGTCTGGAAAAAGGTCTTCTTCCGGAAGAGACAACGTATGCGGTTCTTCCAGATCCGGAGGGAAAACGTGTGGGATCCGGAGGCGCTACCTTTCAGGTGATGCGTTATATTGCAGAACAGGAGCCTGAGAGAGAGAATCCTTTTAAGAATCGTAGAATTCTTGTGATTCATTCAGGTGGTGACAGCAAGAGAGTGCCGCAGTATTCTGCGATCGGCAAGCTTTTCTCACCGGTTCCAAGAGAATTGCCGGATGGAAGAAGTTCCACTTTATTTGATGAGTTTATTGTAGGAATGTCAGGAGTTCCATCCAGGATCCAGGAGGGAATGCTTGTTTTGTCAGGTGATGTATTGCTCCTGTTTAATCCGCTTCAGATCGATGCGCAGTTTGACGGAGCAGCAGCAATTTCCATTAAAGAGCCGGTAGCTACAGGAAAGAATCATGGCGTATTTCTGAACGATGGACATGATTATGTAAAGTGTTTTCTTCATAAACAGACAGAAGAGCGTTTGCGAGAGATGGGAGCTGTTAATAAAGCAGGAAATGTAGACCTTGATACAGGTGCGGTATTGTTTGGCAGCGCATTGTTGCAGGCACTGTTCCGTCTGATTTCAACAGAGGGCAAGGTGGACGAGAAGAAATTCCGGCAGTTTTGTAATGAAGAAGCAAGGATCAGCTTTTATGGGGATTTTTTATATCCGCTTGCAAATGATTCTACATTAGAAGATTTCTATAAAGAGGCAGCAGAAGGACAGCTCAATGAAGCACTGCATGAATGTAGGACACAGATTTGGAATGCGATCCATCATTTCTCAATGAAGCTGTTGTGTCTGTCACCGGCGGAATTTATTCATTTCGGAACAACAAGGGAATTGAGAAGTCTTGTAACAAAAGATGTGCAGGATTACGAGTTCCTGGATTGGAAGATGCAGGTGAATTCAGCAGTGCAAAAAGAAGGATTTGCAGCGCATAATGCTTATGTAGGAAGCCGTGCGAAGATAGGAAAAGAAGCATATCTGGAGAATTGTTATATTCTTGGTAATTCTGAGGTCGGCGACGGAACCGTTCTTTCGCATGTGCGTATTATGGATCGGAAGATTCCGGAACAGATTGTTATGCACGGAATCGAACTGACAGGTGGGAAAAAAGTAATCAGAATTTATGGTGTACCAGATAATCCGAAGGGAAAATATCCGGGAGAGGTTTCATTTCTCGGCACGACATTGAATCAGTTTATGACTCAGAATGAAGTGATGAAAGAAGAACTTTGGAAAGGAGAAGAGACCTATCTGTGGTTTGCAGATCTTTATCCGGTGTGTGATGACTGGGAAGATGCCCTTGATATGGCTGAAATCATTTACAAGATGGCACATGGTACTGCAACAGAAGAAGAGATTTCCAGATGGCGCGAGAGTGAACGCATGAGTCTCTATTCCAGTTTTAATGCAGCAGATATTGAGGCATCCTGTGATCAGGAGAGGTTTCTTGAAAACCGTATTCTTGCAAAGTGTTTCATCAGAAAACTGGAGCAGGGAATGTATTATGCGGATGCACTCAAGATATTTGGAAAGCGTGGAATGTCGAAAGAAATCTTTAAGTTGCTGATTGAAGATGCGGAAGAAGCAGGTTTCTCATTGAAGATCCGAATCTATCATGCAGTTTCCTGTTATATGAAAAAGACAAGAACGATTTATGATGATCTGCATTATGATGCACTCGAAAATGACTGTTTTGGAACAATCCAGGAGGCAATTTATGAAGAAGCAGAGAAGAAGCTTCCAGATAGTGCAGGATATAGAATTGTAAAAGATCAGGTTGATATCGCCCTTCCGGTCCGTGTGAACTGGGGCGGAGGCTGGACGGATACACCACCACATTGTAATGAAAAGGGTGGAGTAGTTCTTAATGCTGCAATGAAATTAAGAGGAATCTATCCGGTACAGATCACGGTAAAGAGATTAGATGAGCTTCATGTGGAATTTGAAAGTAAGGATATCGGAGTCTATACAACTGTAGACAGTGCAGCTGAGATCCAGGATTGTCATAATCCATATGATTCATTTGCACTGCATAAAGCAGCTTTGATTGCCTGCGGAATTATCCCGGTCAAGGAAGAAGCAGATCTTCAGGAGATCTTAAAGCGGATGGGAGGAGGAATCTATCTTTCTACCCAGGTTTACGGAGTACCGAAAGGATCAGGACTTGGAACAAGCAGTATCTTATCAGGAGCGTGCGTAAAGGGAATCTTTGAATTCCTTGGTCAGGAGCGTACAGATGCAGAGATCTATGATGTTGTCCTTGGTATGGAGCAGATCATGAGTACCGGAGGCGGCTGGCAGGATCAGGTTGGCGGACTGACAGAAGGAATTAAACTGATCTCAACAAAACCGGGGATTGCCCAGAAGCTTGTTGTAGAGAAGATAGAGATGCCGGAAGAGGGAAAGAAGGAACTGAAAGAACGTTTTGCATTGATCTATACTGGTCAGAGACGTCTTGCAAGAAATCTGTTGCGTGATGTAGTTGGTGGCTATATCGGAAGCAGACCAGAGTCATTGAAGGCATTAAAGGAGATGAAGCAATTGCCGTGTTAATGCGTTTTGCGCTGGAGCAGGGAGATATTGACGAATTTGCTGAGCTTTTAAACCAACATTGGAAATTATCCTGTATGTTGGATGCCGGTACAACCAATACCTGTATCGATCAGATCCTTCTTGTATGTGAAGACCTGGTAGATGGGAAGTTTATATCAGGAGCCGGTGGAGGAGGATTCATTCAAGTGATTCTAAAGAAAGATGTGACAAAAGAGCAGCTGCATGAACGTTTGCATGGCGTGTTCCAGGACAGTGGTGTTGATGTGTGGGATTGCGAACTACTTGTTTAACGTATAAGTAAGGTGAGAAACTAAAATTTGACAAAGTATTTCTACATGGTATAATGAGCAAAAAAGAAAAGCAGTATATCAGTTAGGAGTAGATTTTTGAAGAGCAATAAGAAAACGAATAGAGAGAAGAACAGGAAGCTGACGATGATCTCGTTTTTGCCGGCAATCATCTGGCTGATCCTTCTTTTGGTTTTGTCAAGCCAGAATGGACCACAGACAGCAGCAACCAGTCTGCCGGTGGCAGAATGGATCCAACAGCACTTTTTTCCACAGGACAGTGTAGACGGTGTACACATGTATCTGAGGAAATGGGCACACTTTATCGTTTATTTCATAGAATCAGGATTATTGGTTCTGGCAATGAAGAATGTGATGAAAGCCTGGAAAGCGGCGTGTGCGGTATTCGGACTTTGTACGATCCTGGCAATTGCGGATGAGGCACACAAGGTTCTGATCGTAGGAAGACACTGTCAGTGGGATGAAGCAGGAATTAACATTGTCGGTGTGATTATGGGAGTGCTGCTGACTTGGAGTATTCTATGGCTGATTCGTTGGGCAAGGGGAACACTCGAAGATTAGAAGGAATATTTTCGCAGGAAGCTTCATATAATGACATCAGGAAGACAAGCTGTGAAAGGGGAAATCGAAAGGTGATTCTTGGATATATTGTCTGTTTTCTCGGTGGTCTGATTCTGGGCGTAGTCCTTATGTGTTTGCTTCAGATAAAGAGATGATTTGTGAGAGAGGTTGAGAGGCCTCTCTTTTTGTATATCAGGAAAGTGTTTTCCTGATATACAAAAATACTCCGTTTAGGATCTGCACAAATCCGAAAAAACACCTGTTGTTGTTTTACATAACTTAACGTTTGGTTGATTTCAGACTTTACATTTCTTACGTAACATATGTACTGTGCTTGAGGGAAGCACAAATGGCTGTAGAAAATAAAAAAGAAAATGCAGCGGGATTAGAAATGTGTATGAAATGTAAAGGAGATAATTCACATGAAAATGAAAAAGTTTATCGCATTACTTACAGTAGCAGGTATGACAGCCACAATGGCAGTTGGATGTGGAAGTTCATCAAACGGAACTTCAGATAATGCAGCAGGTACAAATACAGAGAGCAGTGACAGCTCATTAAGCGGAACAATCACAGCAGCAGGTTCATCAGCACTGAAACCACTTGCTGATGATGCAGCAGATTCGTTCTTAAATGATCATCCGGATGTATCTATCACAATCGATGCAGGTGGTTCAGGAGAAGGACTGAAGCAGGTATCAGAAGGAACTGTAGATATCGGTAACTCTGATGTGGCAGCAGAAGATAAACTGGATGAGACAGCAGCAAAAGAGCTTGTAGATCATCAGGTATGTGTTGTAACTATGGCACCGATCGTAAACAAAGATGTTGCAGAAGCAGGTGTTAAGAGTCTGACAAAAGAGCAGTTGATCTCCATCTTCACAGGAAAGACAACAAACTGGAAAGATGTTGGAGGACCGGATGAGAATATCGTTCTTGTAACACGTCCTGAGTCTTCAGGAACAAGAGCAACATTCCAGAAATATGCACTGGACGGAAACGAAGAAGCTTCTAACACATCCATGGAAACAGATGATTCCGGAGTTCTTCTTACAAATGTGAAGAGTACAAACGGAGCAATCGGTTATGTAGCACTTTCTTATCTGACAGGAGATGCAGGTGTTGAGACAGTAGCAATTGATGATGTTGAGCCAACACTTGAGAATACTTACAGCGGAAAATACCCGGTATGGACATTCGAGCATATGTACACAAAGGGTGAACCAAATGAAGTGACAAAAGCATTCCTTGATTATATCACAGGTGATGAATATGGCGCTCAGATGGAGAAACTTGGTTATGGTGTTGCATCTAAGATGACTGTAACAGAGCATTAATAGTGTTACTGTTCACTCCCTGTCAATCACTTCGCTGATTGACACGGAGGATGCATGTTTTGGCTTGAATGCATCTCGCCCCATCGCCAAAGGCGATTTAAAATGGCGAGATGCGTTGCTGGTCGCACATCGTGTGAACAGTAACCTAATAGCATAAAGTGAAGAGCTACGAAATGTACTGTGTGTTCCTGGAAAATTCAGAACAGCAGTACATTTCACTGATAAAAGGTGAAAATATGAAGAAACAAAACATGTTTACAAAAGAGTATGCATGGAGAGGACTGATGACAGCAGGCGGTTTGCTTGTTATTGCCATCACAATCTGTATCGGAGCCTTTCTTATATATAAGGGATCCGGTACATTTACGATATTTGGTCATTCCATATTTGAATTCTTAGGATCGACAGACTGGAACCCGGAAGATAATGCACAGGGTGGTGGAACTGTCGGAGCATTGATCTTTATCGTGGGTTCTCTGTGTACATGTGGTCTGGCACTTCTGATTGCGACTCCATTTGCAGTAGGTTCTGCAATCTTTATGATTGAGATCGCGCCGAAATTCGGAGAAAAGTTTTACAGACCAATCGTTGAAATTTTCGCAGGAATTCCATCAGTTGTTTATGGATGGGTTGGACTTACAGTCCTGATTCCGGCAATTAAGAAAGTATTTCATTTACAGGTTGGACATTCAGTTCTTGCGGCAGGGATTGTTTTGGCACTGATGATCTTCCCAACCATCAGTAATGTGGCGGCAGATTCCATTCATTCTGTGCCAAAAGATTACCGTATGGCAGCCTACGGACTGGGTTCTACAAGATGGCAGTCCATTTATAAAGTTGTCATTCCGGCAGCAGGTTCAGGAATTCTTTCAGGAATTATTCTCGGACTTGCGAGAGCATTCGGTGAGGCACTTGCGGTTGCAATGGTAATTGGACAGACAACAGCTCTTCCAAAGGGATTATTCTCCACAACAAAGAGTTTGACTACAGAAATCGCAGCACAGATGGGAAATGCAACGGAGGGTGGTGAGATGAAGACAGCACTCTGGACAATGGCATTGTTATTGTTCTTATTATCTCTGTTATTCATTCTGCTGATCCATTATTTTTCAAGACCGAAGAAAGACAAAGAGTAAGGGGGAGCAAATAGATGAATCGAGTACAACGTGCGCGTGGAATAAATCAAATAATGACCGGCGTGTTTTATCTGATCGCAGTGTTCTTCTTTACATTATTGATTGGATTTGCATCTTATGTAATTATCAAAGGATTTACAGGAGCAACACCGGAGATGTTTGCCTTTGCGAGAAAAGGAAGCATCGGAAACCAGTTGTTCAATACAATTTATCTAGTATTTATTTCGCTGTTATTCTCCATTCCGCTTGGAGTGACAGCCGGAATCTATCTGGCAATGTATGCGAAGAAAGGATTTCTTACAAAATTTCTAAGAATCTGTATTGAGACACTTTCTTCGCTTCCGTCCATTGTTGTTGGATTGTTTGGATATCTGGTATTTCTTGTGTTTTTCGGACTTGGAAAGAGTCTTCTCGCAGGAGCATTATCAGTTTCCATTCTGGCGATCCCAGTTATCACAACAACGACAGAGGACGCGATCAATGGTCTGCCGGGACATTACCTGCAGGCAAGTCTTGGACTTGGAGCAACAAGATGGCAGTCCATTTATCATGTGTTGATCCCGGCGTGTATCCCAAGAATCATGACAGGTGTCATCCTGGCAGCAGGAAGAGGATTTGGTGAGGCGGCAGCACTTCTGTATACAACAGGATCAGGAACAGATCTGCGTTGGAACAACTGGAATCTGACATCCCCAACCTGCCCGCTGAATATTTTCCGTCCGGCAGAGACATTGTCATTGCAGATCTGGGGACTTCAGATCAATGGACAGGATCCGAATCTTGCAAACCTGTCAGCAGCAATCCTGATGATTCTTGTTCTGCTGTTCAGCATTGGCGCAAATGCATTGAGCGACACATTAATAAGAAGAATTCAGGAAACTAAAGACAGAAAATGAAAGAGGAAGCCAATTGATAATTTCTATGTCAATCATTTTGTTGACTGGCATGTAGAAAGGATAATTAATAAAAATGGAAGCAAAAAAGCAAATGATTATAAATTTGATATCAGCCATCTGAATCTTCATTATGGAGACTTCCATGCACTCAAAGATGTGAATATGAAGATCGAGGCGAATAAGATCACTGCATTTATCGGACCTTCCGGATGTGGAAAATCTACATTTCTGAAGACACTGAACCGTATGAATGATCTGGTGGAAAATTGTAAGATTGATGGAAATGTTCTGCTCGACGGTAAGGACATTTTCAAGGAAATGGACGAGATCACACTGCGTCATCGTGTTGGAATGGTATTTCAGCAGCCAAATCCATTTCCAAAGAGTGTGTATGACAATGTGGCTTATGGACCGAGAATTGCCGGAATCAAGAAAAAATCTCAGCTGGATGAGATCGTTGAGCGAAGCCTTCGTCAGGCAGCGATTTGGGATGAACTCAAAGACCGTCTGAATAAAAGTGCGCTCGGACTTTCCGGTGGACAGCAGCAGAGACTTTGTATCGCAAGAACACTGGCAGTTGAGCCGGAAGTAATTCTGATGGATGAGCCGACATCCGCACTGGATCCAATCTCAACATCTAAGATTGAAGACCTTGCGATGGAACTGAAAAAAGATTATACTATCGTTATGGTAACGCATAATATGCAGCAAGCTGTCCGTGTATCAGATAACACAGCATTTTTCCTCTTAGGAGAAGTGATTGAGTATAATGAAACTGAGAAATTGTTCTCCATTCCTGAAGATAAGAGAACAGAGGATTACATCACAGGGAGGTTTGGTTGATTTATGCGTAACAGATATGATATGCAGCTGCATCTTTTGGATACACAGCTTACACATATGGGTGAGTTGTGTGAAACAGCAATTGAAAAGGTAACTCAGGCATTAAAGGAAGGTAACACGGAACAGGCTAAGATTGTGATCAAAGAAGATGAAGAGATCGATCAGATTGAAAAAGATATCGAGAGACTTTGTCTGAAGCTTCTGCTCCAGCAGCAGCCGGTCGCAAGAGACCTCAGAAGAATCTCAGCAGCACTTAAGATGATCACCGATATGGAGCGAATCGGAGATCAGACTTCTGATATCGCAGAGATCATCATTTCATCAAAGTGGGAGAAGATGGATGAGAATCTTGACAAGCTGACAGCGATGGCAACAGGCGTAAGCAAGATGGTTCGCAACAGTGTAACAGCATATGTTGAGAAAGATCTGGAGCTTGCACGTACAGTCATGAATGATGATGATGAGATTGATGATTATTTTGATGAGATCCGGGATCAGATCATCCAGCTGATCCGTGAGGCTGATGGCCGTGATGGAAGAAAACTCTTTGATTTTATCATGGTTACAAAGTATCTTGAGCGAATCGGAGACCATGCGACAAATATTGCCGAGTGGGTAGAATTTGCAATTACCGGAGTGCATAAAGATAGTGCCGTAATGCATTAGAAGGAGAAAGAAATATATGATTTTTTGTGTAGAAGATGACGATAACATTCGCGAACTTGTAATCTACACTCTGGAGACAACCGGACTGGAAGCCAGAGGATTCGCAGACGGGACAGCATTTATGGAGGCTTTGGCGTTTGACACGCCAGAGCTTGTTTTGCTTGATATTATGCTTCCGGGTGAAGATGGACTTGACATTCTTAAGAAACTGAAAAATTCATCAAAGACAAAGGATATCCCTGTGATCATGGTGACAGCGAAGGGGTCAGAGTATGATAAGGTAGTAGGACTGGATTCCGGTGCGGATGATTATGTGACGAAACCATTTGGTATGATGGAGCTGATTTCCAGAATCAAAGCAGTGCTTCGCAGAAGTGGAAAGCAACAGGATAAGACGAAACTTTCTGTTGGAGGAATCAGCTTAGATACGAAGAAACATGAAGTGAAAGTAGATGGCGAGCAAGTTGTGCTGACATTGAAGGAATTTGAACTTCTTGAGAAATTGATGCGCAATCAGGGAATCGTGCTGACAAGAGACCAGCTACTGACAGAGATCTGGGATATGATTTTGATGGAGAGACGAGAACGGTTGATGTTCATATCCGGACACTCCGCCAGAAGTTAGGTGAGCAGGGCAGTCTGGTCAAGACAGTTCGTGGTGTTGGATATCGGATCGGTGGAGAAGCGTAATACAAGTCTGGAGGATATGAGAAAGTGAGAAAACGAATTCAGAAAAGCATGATGTTTATACTGATTGCAATTTTAGTTCCGATATATCTGATCATGTCTGTTGTTGTGTATCAGCGGAACCTGAAGATCCTTGAGGGTGAGATCAAACAGGAAGCAGCGTATATCAAACGGGCAGTCGATCTGTCAGGAACAGAGTATCTTGCGCAGCTGGATGATGTGGATCAGGGAACGCGAGTGACGCTGATCGCATCTACGGGAGATGTTCTGTATGATTCCAGAAATGATGGAAGTACGATGGAGAATCATAAGACCAGAGCCGAAGTACAGCAGGCTTTGAAGAATGGGGCAGGCGAGAAGATCCGTATGTCAGATACCGTAAGCAAAGAATTGTATTATTATGCGGTTCTTCTGGATGATGGGAACGTTCTCCGTGTTTCAAAATCAATGGATAGTCTGATGTGGACTTCATTAAATATTTTGCCGGTGGTTATAGGGATTGGAATCATTGGACTTGTACTTGCCTGGTTTCTTGCAAAATGGCAGACAAACAGACTGATGGAACCTGTAATTCATCTGGATTTGGAAAACCCATTGGATAATGTTGTATATGAGGAGATGACCCCGCTTTTGAAAGCTATGGATAAGCAGAATAAAGAAAAAGAAGCTGTGGCCAATATGCGTAAAGAATTCTCTGCAAATGTATCCCATGAGCTGAAAACTCCGCTCACTTCGATTTCCGGATACGCAGAGATCATGATGAATGGACTCGTGCGTCCAGAGGATATTCCGAGATTTTCTGAGACAATTTATAAGGAGGCACGTCGGCTTTTGACATTGATTGAAGATATTATTAAAATATCAAAGCTAGATGACGAATCTGTTGAGCTTGAGAAAGAAGATGTAGATTTATTTGAACTGACGAGAGAAATTGTCAGTCGTCTTTCTCTTACAGCGGCTCAGCGGAATATTCATATGGAACTGACAGGAGAATCTGTGAAAATACATGGAATCCGTCAGATTCTGGATGAAATGATCTATAACATTACAGAAAATGCTGTAAAGTATAATAAAGAAAATGGAAATGTACCATTTGGGTAGGAAATACACTGGAAGGACCGAAAGTCCGCGTGAGTGATACAGGGATCGGAATTCCAAAAGAACATCAGGATAGAATCTTTGAACGATTCTACAGAGTTGATAAGAGCCATTCGAAAGAACGGGGTGGAACAGGACTTGGACTGTCGATCGTGAAGCATGGAGCAATTCTGCATGGGGCGAAAGTTCAGGTGGATAGTGAGTACGGAAAAGGAACAAGAATGGAGATTATCTTTCCTGAGAAATAAAATAGTGCTGTTTTACGCAGGAGAATAGGAAGAAAACCTTCCTTTTCTTCTGCGTTTTTGCTTGAATCAAACAAGAGGTTGTGCTAGGATAGATATAACAAGTGGAAAATATCCCTGCGGCTGATTTTACGTTACTGGTCGCACATCGTGTGAGCAGTAACGATTTTACAGAAGACAGCAGGAGATCTGTTTTACACGAAAGAGAAAGGGGCTACGCGTATGCTGATAGAAGTTGATTTCAACAGTGATGAGGCGATTTACATTCAATTGTGTAACCAGATCATTCTTGGTATTGCTATGTCAGATATTCAGGAAGGGATTCACTCCCATCTGTCAGGCAGCTTGCGGATACGGTTGGAGTGAATATGCATACTGTGAACAAAGCGTATCATGTGTTGAAGCAGGAAGGATATATCAGTCTGGATAAACGCAGAGGTGCGGTGATCGCAGTTGATGTAGATAAACTTCAGCAGCTCGAAGCGATGAAAGAGCAGTTAAGGATCGTACTTGCGCGAGGGCGTTGCAAGAATATCTCACGGCAGGAGGTTCATGGGCTGGTAGATGAGATATTTGACGAGTATGAGCTGCACGAGAACCGGTAGCAGAGAAGTAGAAAGACATAAGGGAGATATATATGCAGATTTCATATACAAAGTCGGCGCAGCATGCGCTTAAGTATGCGGCTAGAGCTGCCAGAGAGATGAAGCATCCGTATATCGGAACAGAACATTTGCTTCTGGCATTGAGAGAAGAATATACAGGAGTGGCAGGACAGGTACTTGCGAACAGTGGAGTAGAGTCGGAGAAGATCCTGAAGCTGATGGATGAGCTGATCACTCCGGCAGAAGAACATCCGGCAGTGAAAGGAAAGAGATTAGAAGAGAGTCCGAGACTCCAGTATCTGTTAGAGAACAGCGCGAAGGAGTGTAAAAGACTCCGTACAACGGAAATCGGAACAGAACATCTCCTTCTTGCGATGATACGTGATGTGGATTGTGTGGCAGCAAAGATTCTGATCACATTGAATGTGAATCTTCAGAAATTATTCCAGAGCATTATGAATGCAGCAGGGATCGATCCGAAGATCTATCAGGAAGAACTTCAGGAGGATAATCGCGGAAGCGGTGCGATGATGGAGCAGTACTGTACAGATCTGACAGAACGTGCGTCAGAAGGAAAAATGGATCCGGTTGTGGGAAGAAACCAGGAAATTTACCGTCTGATGGAGATTTTAAGCCGAAGAACAAAGAACAATCCATGTCTGGTTGGAGAACCGGGAGTTGGTAAGACAGCAATTATTGAAGGTTTAGCACAGAGAATCGCATCCGGTGTGGTTCCGGAGAAGATGAAAGATAAGAAGATTTACAGTCTGGATCTTCCGGGACTGATCGCTGGTTCAAAGTACCGTGGTGAGTTTGAAGAGCGTATGAAAGGCCTGATCTCAGAAGTAGAAGCCTGTGGAAATGTGATTCTGTTCCTTGATGAGATTCATACGATGATCGGTGCCGGAGGCGCAGAAGGAGCGATTGATGCATCCAGCATTCTGAAACCTTCACTGGCGAGAGGTGAGATGCAGCTGATCGGTGCAACTACGATTGCAGAATATCGGAAGTACATTGAGAAAGATGCAGCACTTGAGCGAAGATTCCAACCGGTGACGATTGAAGAGCCGACACAGGATCAGTGTATTGAGATCTTAAAAGGTCTGAAAGAGAAATACGAAGCGCATCATAAAGTTGTGATCGAAGAACAGGCACTGGAGTCAGCAGTACAGCTGTCAGAGCGTTACATCACAGACCGGAATCTTCCGGATAAGGCTATCGATGTTTTAGATGAAGCATGCTCAAAGGTGAGTCTGAAGGGATATGAGGTTCCAGAGAATCTTAAGCAGTTAGAACAGGCAGTGAAAGAACTTGCTTCGCAGAAAGAAGAGAGCATTGAACGGGGAGATTTTGCAGAAGCGTCCCTGATTCAGAAAGAACAGGATGCAGTGCAGAAGAAATTAGACTCAGTGAAGAAACGCTTTGAGAAGAAACAGGCGAAGGCCAACCCACCGGTAACTGTAGATGCGGTTGCAGAAGTGGTGTCTGCCTGGACAAAAGTACCGGTGAGTAAGCTCGCAGAGAGTGATGCTCAGCGTCTGAAGAATCTGGAGCATGTCCTTCAGAAGAGAGTGATCGGACAGGACGAGGCTGTCGGCGCAGTTGCAAGGGCCGTGAAGAGAGGAAGAGTCGGACTGAAAGATCCGAAGCGCCCGATCGGTTCCTTCCTGTTCCTGGGACCAACCGGTGTTGGTAAGACAGAATTATCAAAAGCACTGGCAGAAGCATTATTTGGGAAAGAAGATGCAATGATCCGTGTTGATATGTCAGAATATATGGAGAAACATTCCGTTTCCAAGATGATCGGATCTCCTCCGGGATATGTCGGTCATGAAGAAGGTGGACAACTCAGTGACCAGGTGCGTACACATCCATATTCCGTGATTCTGTTTGATGAGATTGAGAAAGCACATCCGGATGTATTCAATGTACTTCTTCAGGTGCTGGACGATGGGCATATTACAGATTCTCAGGGGAGAAAGGTTGACTTTTCTAATACTGTGATTATCATGACATCAAATGCAGGCGCGAAAGCAATTGTTGAACCGAAGAAGCTAGGATTTGCGACAAAAGAAGATCCGGCGAGTGATTATAAGAAGATGAAGCAGAATGTGATGGACGAAGTGAAACAGATCTTCCGTCCGGAATTCCTGAACCGAATTGATGAGATTATTGTATTCCATTCACTTGGCAAAGAAGAGATGAAGAAAATCGTTTCTTTGTTATGCAATCAGTTTACTAAACGTCTGGAATCACAGATGAATATTCATCTGAAACTGCGTGAATCTGCGAAGGCTCTCATTGTGGAGAAAGGAACGGATGCGAAGTACGGAGCAAGACCACTGCGACGTGCATTGCAGACAGAACTGGAGGATAAGCTGGCAGATGCGATCCTGAACGGAGAGATTCAGGAAGGGGATTATGTGGCAGCAGGAGCATCCAAAAAGGGAATTCATTTTGTGAAGACAGAATCTTAAAATCACATCGAATTGTAAATGTGAAGAATAAATAAAATCTATAGAAAAACTATTTTAAGTAGTATATAATAGGAACATATATATACCCAGGAGGAAATTAAAAATGGCAACAGTGAAAGAATTATTGCGTGCAGAGAACGACGGAACATTAAGCTTTGGAGATTACACTCTTGCATCCAAGACAAAGAAGGACGGATTTGAATTTAAAGGAGATCTTTATAAAGTAAAGACATTTGCGGAGATTACAAAGCTGGAGAAAAATGGAATGTTCGTTTATGAGTCTGTTCCGGGAAGTACAGTAGAGAACTTCAAAGAGACAGAAACAGAAGTTGAGTTCACAGTTTCCGCACCGGAAGACGTACAGTTTACATTGGAACTTGAGCCAGAGAGCGAATATGAAGTATTTATCGCCGGAGAGTCTGCAGGTAAGATGGGAACAAACTTAAGCGGAAAATTAAGTGTAAGTGTTGAACTTAACGCAGATCAGAGTGCTGCAATCAAAGTTGTCAAATGCTAATCAGTCAGATTCGGATAGAAACAAGAGTAGTGTAAAAACAGAGGGAAAGGAATTGCAAGATGCGCCTTTCCCTTTTCTAATCTATAAACCTGGCAAGCTGTATTATGCTTGCTTCGAACAGAAAGGAAATTATGAATGGCAAAAGGAAAGAAAACAGTTTACTTCTGTCAGAATTGTGGGCATGAGGAAGCGAAGTGGCTTGGTCAGTGTCCAATGTGTAAGGAATGGAATACATTTGTCGAGGAGAGAATTGACAGTGGCATCACGAAAGGAACGACTGTAGCAGCCAGAGCAGTGAATGAAGCGAAAGTGGTTCCAATCACAGAAGTTTCCGCGGATGATGATACAAGGAATAAGACTGGAATTAAAGAATTAGACAGGGTTCTTGGTGGTGGGATCGTGCCGGGGTCACTCGTTCTGGTAGGAGGAGATCCGGGAATTGGAAAATCAACTTTGCTCTTGCAAGTCTGCCAGAGGATGGCGAAGCAGCAGAAGATTTTATATATTTCAGGTGAAGAGTCTCAGACTCAGATCAAGCTTCGTGCAAACCGTATGGGTGAATTCAGCAAGAATCTGTTGCTTTTGTGTGAGACGAATCTGGGGATTATTCGCAGCGTGATCGAGAAAGAGAAGCCGGAGCTTGTGATCATTGATTCCATCCAGACGATGTACAGTGAAGATGTGGATTCCGCACCGGGAAGTGTCTCCCAGGTCCGTGAGTCTACGAATGTATTTATGCAGCTGGCGAAGGGACTATGTATCCCAATCTTCATTGTTGGCCATGTGACAAAAGAAGGAACCGTGGCTGGTCCGCGTGTGCTGGAACATATGGTGGATACGGTACTTTATTTTGAAGGAGATCGTCATGTATCTTACAGAATCCTCAGAGCTGTGAAGAATCGTTTTGGCTCTACGAATGAGATCGGTGTCTTTGAGATGAGACAGAATGGACTTGTAGAAGTAGAGAATCCATCCGAATATATGCTGAGTGGAAAACCGGAGAATGCATCCGGTTCTGTTGTAGCCTGTTCGATGGAGGGAACACGCCCAATTCTTCTGGAGATTCAGGCACTAGTTGCAAGAACGAACTTTGGTATGCCGAGAAGAACTGCAGCAGGAACAGATTATAACAGGGTGAATCTTTTGATGGCAGTACTTGAAAAACGACTTGGTATGAATCTTGGAAATTGCGATGCTTATGTAAATATTGCGGGCGGAATCAAGATGAATGAGCCGGCAATCGATCTAGGAATCGTGATGGCACTTGTGTCAAGTTACCGAAATCGTCCGATCGATGAAAAAACGATCGTGTTCGGTGAGGTTGGTCTGAGTGGTGAGGTACGTGCGGTGAATATGCCGGAGCAGCGTGTGGCTGAGGCGAAGAAGCTTGGATTCGAGACATGTATCCTTCCAGAAGTGTGCATGAAGACGGTGAAGGATGTTAAGGGAATCAAGCTGCTGGGTGTGAAGAGTGTGAATGAGGCTGTGGCGATTTTTTAGTAATAAGAAACATTGCAAGGTTATAATGAAATAGAGCAAATGAAGAAAGAAGTTTCTGATATAAGATGAAAATTTTACGTTAGAAACTTCTTTTTTTATATTTTAAGATGTGTTTTGGTTTACAACACGCTGAAAAATAATGGATAACGGAGTAATATAATAAACATTTGCTCTAAAAAATAAAAAAACAAACAGTATATAACAGTTGACAACAGTGATACACTGTTATATACTGTTTACAACGGGAGGTTGCTTATGAAGATTATAATCAATAATTCATCGATGGTACCGATCTATGAACAGATCATGGAGCAGATCAAAGCGCAGATCATCTCCGGAGAATTAAAAGAAAATGATATACTGCCGTCAGTGAGAACGATGGCAAAGGAACTGAAGATCAGTGCACTTACCGTAAAGAAGGCATATGACAATCTGGAAGCGGAGGGCATGACGGTCACGGTTCATGGAAAAGGAACTTATGTTGCAGCTTCGAATACACAGTTGATGGAAGAAGAGCGCAGAAAAGAAGTTGAGGCGGATCTGGAAGCGGCGATTCAGAAGGGAAGACGCTGCGGAATGAAAGAGGAAGAGATCCGCTCCTTGTTTGAACTCATCATGGAGGACGAATAATTATGTTAGATATCAAAGGGGTAAAGAAAAGCTACGGCGAATTTCAGTTAGACTGTTCGCTAAATGTAGAAAAAGGAAGGATTACAGGACTGGTCGGAGAGAACGGAGCCGGTAAGAGTACCGTGTTTAAAGCCGTACTTGGACTCATTTCTTATGATGGCGGCGAGATAAAGATTCTTGGAAAAACACCGCAAGAGTTAAGTGAGAAAGAGAAAGAACAGATGGGAGTAGTCCTGGCAGAAGCAGGATTCAGCGGATATTTAAAAGGAAAAGATGTTAAGGCAGTTCTTGCCAAACTGTATCCAAAGTTTGAAGAAGAAAAATTTCTTCAGATGTGTGAAAGATATCAGATTCCACTGGATAAATTCTTAAAAGAGTATTCAACTGGAATGAAAGCAAAGCTGAATCTGATCATTGCATTGACGCATCAGGCAGATTTCCTGATGCTGGATGAGCGACAGCCGGTCTTGATGTCGGAGCAAGAGAAGGGATGCTGGATATTTTGAGAACATATATGGAGGAAGAACCGGAGAGAAGTATCCTGATCAGTTCACATATATCTTCAGACTTAGAGCATCTGTGTGATGATATTTATGTGATTCATAAAGGAAAGATCGTACTTCATGAAGAGATGGATAGAATTCTTGAAAAGTATGCCATGTTGAAAGTCAGCGAGGAACAGTATCAGGCTTTAGATAAAAACTATATCCTGAAAGAGAGAAAAGAAAATTTCGGAATTGCCTGTCTGACAAATGAGAAGCAGTATTATGCAGAGAATTATCCGGAAATTGTAGTGGAAAGCGGATCACTCGATCAGGTGATTCTGATGTTGACAGGAGGCGGGATGTGATGAAAGGAATCAGAGGACTTTTGGAAAAGGATTTTCGGTTGTTTCGTTATCAAGGTGGAAAATTTTTTTCTTGTAATTGCAATTGTGGGGTTATTTTTAAGTCTTGCAGGAAATATGGGGATCAATTTTGTCTCTATTTATATTACAAGTGTAATGGCAATTTATTCTGGAAGTACAATTAGTTATGATGAAGCAGAACATGGTTATAACTATCTTTTTTCTTTACCAATAAACAGAAAAATATATGTACAGGAAAAATATATTTTCTCATTTATTCTAACTGTAGTTGGATGGTGTGCTGGTATGATCTGTGCAGGAATTGCTGCAATGATAAAACCGGGAGAAAGATTTAATCTGGAAAGACTGGCAGAAGTTCAATTGCGTTAATGATTATTTTAGCAATTTCAGGAATTGTGATTACAATTAAACTGAAATTTGAAGGCGAGAAAGGAAGGCTTGTATTTGCCATTATATTTTTGTCAATCTTTGTCGGGTGTTATTTGATCGGATATCTTGTGAACGTAAGTTCAAGCGTGGAGAAGAGATTTGCACAAGTGACAAAAGGAATCGAAGATACACAGATGATAATTTTAGTGATCGTGTTGAGTCTGCTTGTATGGTTCATTTCTTATATTTACAGTATGAGAGTCATGAAAAAGAAAGAGTTTTAGTTATTGTTCACTCCCTGTCAATCACTTCGCTGATTGACACGGAGGATGCATGTTTTGGCTTGAATGCATCTCGCCCCATCGCCAAAGGCGATTTAAAATGGCGAGATGCCGTTGCTGGTCGCACATTGTGTGAACAGTAACGAGTTTTAAGAGGAAATGGTGAAATCAGATGGAGTCAGTCATTTGGTTTCACCATTTTTATACATTAAATTTTAATTAACTATCTAACTTGTTT
>ENA-OQLB01000587-OQLB01000587.1-human-gut-metagenome-genome-assembly--contig:-NODE-587-length-19785-cov-7.108556_pt1 | contig 19785 bp, 24 predicted proteins | sample MGYA00242656_ERZ504813 | MGnify/ENA primary metagenome ERZ504813 (study PRJEB26092, sample SAMD00036388) | human gut metagenome | host: Homo sapiens | study: EMG produced TPA metagenomics assembly of... | reverse complement strand
TCGACCTGTCTGTGATTTCCTCTGCGAACCCGAATGTCATTGCTTCCATGCTCGTGATTTCGCAGAGATATTTCTCCGCCAGATATAAAACTTCCATGGAACCCTGCACCGTAGCCTCCGGCTGCAGCGGATGGACTCCCCTAAAACCCTTTAAAGCGGCTGCTTCCTCATTTACCTTGGGATTGTACTTCATGGTACAGGAACCCAGAGGATAGAAACCGTCGTTGACACCGTGGGAACGCTTTGCCAGCTCCGTATAATGGCGGCTTATTTCATTTTCCGACATGTGCGGAAGGCGGGGCTGTTTCTCACGGATATGTGCTTTTTCAAAAGATACCTGTGGCACGTCACAGGGACTGATTAAATCCAGTTTTCTCCCGGCTGACCCTTTTTCAAATACAAGTTTCATGAACCGCACACCTCCTTTTGTCCGCATTCCCTGTGAAGCGCCTCCCGTACAGCGGAGGCTAGTTCATCCATCTCCTCCCTGGGTGTTCATCTCAGTAGCGCACCAGAGGATTTCCCTGTCGGAAAGCGGCAGTCCGCCCAGGATTCCCTTGCTTTCCAATGCCCTTAAAATGTGGGCGCTGTCCGTGCACCCGCCCTCAGGACTTACGGTAACGAACTCATGGAAGAATTCACAGTTATGCTTTGGCTCAAGCCTGCTTCCTTAATACATCCCTGAGATAGTGGCCTTGGACATGCACTGGCCTGCTGCCTTAGCATACCGTCTGCTCCCATGCTGTCATATATACAGAGGCGGTCAGAGCGCACCATGCCTGGTTGGAGCACACGTTGGAGCTGGCCTTCTCACGGCGTATATGCTGTTCACGGGCCTGAAGGGTAAGAACAAACGCCCTGCGGCCTGGTTATCGCTGTCTCGCCTACAATTCGGCCCGGAAGCTTCCTTGTCATGGCTGCCGTGGCAGTCATAAAGCCCAGATAAGGTCCTCCAAACGCCAGACGGCATGCCAAGGGGCTGGCCGTCTCCCACAGCGATATCCGCTCCGTACTCCGCCGGGGTTTTCATGACAGCTAAAGCCATGGGATTGCAGCCCATGATATACTTGGCGCCGGCCTCATGGACAATACGGCCCAGGCGTCTCCGTCCTCTACATTGCCGTAATAGTTGGGCTGCTGTACATAGAAGCAGGCGGACTGAGGGTCTGCCTTCAGCATCCCTTCCAGTGCTGCCGCATCCGTTACCCCGTCTTTTCCGGAACCATAACAACCTTTGTATTGCTGCCAAAGCAGTATGTCTTCATGACCTCGATAACGCCCGGATTTGCAGCCGCAGAAATATAGGCTGTGGTTTTCTTTCTCTCCTTACACATGGCAAGTCGGCTCCGCGAGCGTGGCACCGTCGTATATGGATGCATTGGAGGCGTCCATTCCTGTGAGTTCACAGAGCATGGTCTGATACTCAAATATGGACTGGAGGATGCCCTGGCTGATCTCCGCCTGATAGGGCGTATAGGCAGTAACAAACTCCTCTTTTGATGTCACGCTTGAAACAATGGCAGGTATGTAGTGGTTATAAGCCCCTGCCCCCCTGAAAATATGGCGGAACACAACATTCTTACCGGCTATGTCTCCATTCTTGCCTTAACTGCCTGCTCGCTGAGTCCTGAAGGGATATTGACCCCTTCCTTCAGCATTACCTCATCCGGTATATGGGAGAACATCTCCTCAAAGCTGGCATATCCAATCTCACGAAGCATCTCCTGCTGCTCCTGCTTCGTACCTGGTACATAAACTTCCCATATAATCTCACCTCACCTCTCATGGGATGGAATACCTTCCCCGACCTGAATCCCTAATCCAGGTCTTCACATATTCCTCATACTCTGCCGCGCTCATTAACTGAGCAGTGCGGTTACATTCTTCACCTTCATAAACCATGCCTCATAAGGCGCTTCGTTGATGGATTCCGGCGCGTCCAGCAGGGCCTCGTTAATCTCTTGCCACCGTGCCGCTTACCGGTTGAATTACACATCGGATTACAGCCTTTTACGGATTCCACATTCAGCAAACGGCTTTCCCTTCTGTCACCTCGTCCCCTGCTTCCGGCAGGTTTACAAACACCAGGTCTCCCAGGGCGTCCTGGGCATAATCCGTAAGCCCCACCACCACGGTTGTTTTCATCCACTGTTTTCACCACTCGTTGGGATTTTGTATACATTAATTCCTTTGGTACGTTTCATTTTCATTTCCTCCTTAATTGTTAGCATAAACCGTTTAAAATAAAAAGAGGGAAGAGGCCGGAAAACAGGCCTCTTCCAGAAGGAGAAGAAAATAAAAAAACTGATAAATGGAAGGAACCGGGAAGTAAAAGGCTCCCGGCCGCTGCCCGCGCGCTGTTCCCGCTTGTGAGGCGGCGAAGCGATAAAGAAGCCTGCTTTATTTCGCATACTGCCGTAAAGGGCCGCGGGAACCGCGCTTGCCGCCTATGGCGATAAATGTATAAAACAATAAAAATAATACGATAAGTAAATTTAAAAGCCTAGCGAATGGGACCGGCTTCGCGGCCAGAGCGCGGAAAATCTGTCCGGGAAGCATTCAAAGGCCTTTTTTGGCCTTCCAGTGGTTCCACGCCTTTTCGATTTCCACGATAAACAGGGGGCTCAGGGCCAGGCCCGCCACCACCAGCCACTGAACCATGTTCAGCGGAACCGTCTTAAAGACCGCAGACAGAGCGGGAATGGAAATGACGGAGACCTGGAGGGCCAGGCAGACCAGGAAGGAGTACAGCATTTTCAGGTTGCCGAAAATACCGATCTCAAAGAGAGATTTCTCACTGCGGACGTTAAAGGCGTGGATTAACTGGGAGCAGCTCAGCACGGCGAAGGCCATGGTCCGGCCCGCCGCTGGGGCTCCGGCGCCATCGAAGAACACCCGGCCGATGGTGAAAGCCAGCAGAGAGATCATGCCGATGAAGCAGCCCTCGATGGCGATGCTGTAGGTCATACCCCCGGCGAACAGGCTTTTTTTGGCGTCGGTCGGCGGCTTTTTCATAATATCCTCATCCACCGGCTCCACGCCCAGGGCGAGAGCGGGCAGACTGTCGGTGACCAGGTTCACCCAAAGCAGCTGGATTGCCAGCAGAGGGGTGGGCAGCCGCATGAGGAAAGCGGCCAGCACGGTGATGATTTCTCCGATATTGCAGGACAGAAGAAAATGGACGGTTTTTTTGATGTTTTCAAAGATTCCCCGTCCCTGCCGCACCGCGGCCACAATGGTGGAAAAGTTGTCGTCGGTCAGAATCATATCGGCGGCGCCTTTGGCTACATCGGTGCCGGAAACCCCCATAGCGCAGCCGATGTCAGCGGCCTTGAGGGCGGGCGCGTCGTTGATGCCGTCTCCGGTCATGGCCACCACGGCTCCCCGGGACTGGAACGCCTTGACGATCCGCACCTTGTGCTCCGGGGAAACTCGGGCGAATACGGTGTATTCAAAAATATGCCGGCTCAGCTCCTTCTGGCTCATGGCGTCCAGCTGGGCACCGGTGAGAGAGCGGTCCTTGCTCCGAAGGATTCCCAGTTCCTTGGCGATGGCCCGGGCAGTGACAATGTGATCCCCGGTGATCATCACCGGGAGGATTCCCGCCTGCTGGCATTCCCGTACCGCAGCCTTGGCCTGTGGCCTGGGGGGATCGATCATTCCCAGCAGGCCGCAGAACACCAGGCGGGTTTCGATTTCATCAGCATTTTTCGGCAGGCGCTCCACATCCCGGTAGGCCACCCCAAGCACACGCAGGGCCCGGCCGGCCATGTCCTCGTTGTATCCCTCAATCTGGGCCCGCTTGGCCGCGGTCAGCGGGGAAGCGCCCAGCCCCACGGCATAGGCCTCGCACCGGCGCAGCAGCACGTCGGGGGCGCCTTGGTGATGATCCGGTACCGGCCGCCGCCCAAAGAGTGGACGGTGGTCATCAATTTTCTCCCGGAATCAAAGGGGATCTCCCGCACTCTGGGAAAGGAGAGCTCTAACAGATTTTTCCGCTTGCCGCTGTTGGCCGCCGCCAGCACCAGGGCCACCTCGGTGGGCTCTCCGGCGGCGGAGGGGCGGTCCAGGCCGCCGGACAGGGTGGAATTGTTGCACAGGGCGGCAAAGCTTAGCATGGTCTGGCCCTCGGCGGAGGAAAAGGCGGCGGGGCCGGAGGGAGAGCAAAGCTCCGTAACGGTCATGCGGTTTTGAGTCAGGGTCCCGGTTTTATCCGAGCAGATCACGTTGCGCTGCCCAGGGTTTCCACCGCAGGCAGCTTGCGGATGATTGCCCGGTTAGCGGCCAAACGCCGGACGCCGATGGCCAGCACGATGGTCACCACGGCGGGCAGGCCCTCGGGAATCGCCGCTACCGCCAGGCTGATGGAGATCATAAACATCTCCAGGGGCGGCACGCTTTCCATCAGGCCCAGGAGAAAGATCACCAGGCAGATAATCAGCGCCCCGATCCCCAGGTATTTCCCAGTTTGGGCCAGCTTCTGCTGTAAGGGCGTCTGGGGCGAATCCTCCTGGTTGATCATATGGGCGATTCTGCCACCTGGTTTCCATTCCAGTGCTGGTCACCACGCAGGTGCCGTGACCAGCGGTGATGGTGCTGGAGGAAAACACCATGTTTTTCCGGTCGCCCAGGGGCGCTGCCTCCGGACAGCGGCAGAGGCGTTTTTCTCCACGGACAGGGATTCCCCTGTGAGGCGGATTCCTCCGCTTTCAGGTTGACCGCTTCCAGAAGCCGGGCGTCGGCTGGAACGAAATCCCCGGCCTCCAGCAGAAGAATGTCTCCGGGCACCAGATCCTCAGAGGCGATTTCCGCCGGCTTGGAATTGCGGATGACTCTGGCATGGGGGGCGGACAGCTTTTTCAGGGCGGCGATGGCCTTTTCCGCCTTGCTCTCCTGGACTACACCGGTGATGGCGTTGATGATAACGATCAATAAAATGATAATGGAGTCGATGTAATCGCCGTCGCCGCTGATTCTGGCGGTAAAAAAGGAGATGGCCGCCGCGATCAGCAGCACGATAACCATAAAGTCGGAAAACTGCTCTAAAAACCGGAGGAAAAGGCTTTTCGGTTTCTTTTCCGCCAGTTTGTTTTTTCCGTATTTTTTCTGCCGCTGAGCCGCCGACTGCCCGGTCAGCCCCTGCTTTTGGTTCACATTCAGCTGGGCCAGGGCCTCGGCGGCGGAGATGCTGTGCCAGTTCATACCATACCCCCGTTCCAGTCAGCGGATTACGCTGTCCGCTGACGCTTTGATTTTTCTTTTTGTTTAGATTCCACAGCCGCGGCCCGCAGCTGGTTTTCCGGTTCCCACGGGCCTTTTCAGGCAGAAAGGGAGAAAGCGGCCCCAGAGCCTAAAAAGGCTCCGCCCGATTATGCCTTCACACAGCGGGAACCGCAGTATGAGACGGCTGTTTTTATCCTTTGGGTTCGGAGCCTGCCGTCCTGACTTATATATATGAGGGCAGGCTCTGGAACATACACCATTTTTGTCCGTTCCCCATAGAATGGGGGGAATGGAGTTGGTAACATGAGCTTTGCTGCGGTCTTAATTTTGGCGGTTTCCCTCAGCATGGACGCTTGGGCATCGGCATTTCCTATGGGCTCCGGGGAATCCGGGTATCCTGGAAGGCGCGGGTGGTAATCTGCGCCATGTCTATGATGGTCACCGGCGCGGCGGTGGGCCTTGGCAGCGTGCTGCTGGAGGTCATCCCCCTGCCGGCGGCTAAGCTGCTCGGCTGCGGTATGCTGCTGATTCTGGGCCTCGTCATTATCGTGCAGGGATTTCGGAAACGAAAGGAGGAAAACTCCTTCTCCTGCGATTTTGACCGTTCTAAGGCCATTGAAACCGCCGAGGCCCTTTATCTGGGGGCGGCGCTTTCTGTGGACTCCTTCGGCGCAGGAGTTTCCAGCGCCGTTTCCGGCATGAATTCAATTTTGGTGCCGATCCTGGCGGGGCTCATGCAGATGCTGTTCCTTTGGGGCGGCGGCTTTTTAGGGAAAAGGCTGAAGCTGATCCGGCTGAAAAATCCCGGGATCTTTGTCTATCTTTCCGGCGGCCTGCTGGTCATTCTGGCCGTGCTGCGGTGGTTTTCCTGATACCGGCGGGGCCGCGCGGCGTTCTACGGTTCCGCGGAGCGTTTTCCGGGGACCGCTCCCCCTTTACCTTTATGCCGGCGGGAGGTCTCCGCCCGAAGGCTTCCAGCCGCCTGAGGCTTTCTCTGGCAAAAGAAATAAAAAAAACCAGGCGGGCCTGCCGGAAACATCTGACGGCAGGCCCGCCTGGTCGCTTGGCGTGGAAGTAAGCGCGCGGAGCTTGCCTCCTGCGCGTCAATCCGTCAAGCCCAGAATATAGTCTACAGATACCTGGTAAAACCTTGCGAGAGCGATTAGAATATTGCTTGGAATATCCAAATACCCGCTTTCATACCGGGAATAGGTGGACTGGCTCACGTTCAATAGCTTTGCCAGGGCGGCTTGGCTCAGATCCCGGTCCTCCCGCAAATCTCGAATCCTTTGATACATTTTCCTCACCGTGTTTATCATATCCAATGCAATAATTGCATATTGACTTTTATGCATTTTTTGCATAAAATAAAACCAGCGCCAGCTCAGAGCTTTTCTGAAAGAGCTGATTTTGGTTTTGGCCCGGCGTTTTACCCTTGCGGCTCAAAGCTGGCCGGTATTTTCCAGAGCTTTTTTGATTTGGTTGTATTACAGAGGGCCATATTATATAATGAAAGAAACAAGCGGATAAAAACAACCGAAAAAAAGGCGGGAAATCAATAAATGGAATTTTATGAGAATGAAGTCCGTCCGGAGCGGGCGTTTCTGGTGTCGGTGGACACCGGGGAATTTGACGCCGAGGCTCGATGAGCGAGCTATACGAACTAACGGAGAGCGCCGGCGCCCGGCCGGTGGGGGCGATGATCCAAAAGAGGGAGAAGCCCGACGGAGCCACGTGCATCGGCAGCGGAAGGCTGGAGGAGCTGAAAGAGGTCTGTCAAAGCCAGGAGATCGATTTGATTATCTTCGACTGCGAGCTGTCGCCCACACAGATCCGCAATCTGGAATTTGAGACGGAGGTCCGGATCATCGACCGGACCATGCTGATTTTGGATATTTTTGCTTCCCGGGCCAGATCCCGGGAGGGCAAGCTGCAGGTGGAGCTTGCTCAGCTGAAATATTTGCTGCCGAGGCTCACGGGCAAGGGCGCGGCTATGTCCCGGTTGGGCGGCGGCATCGGCACCAGGGGCCCGGGGGAAAGCAAGCTGGAGACCGACCGGCGGCATATCCGCCGCAGGCTTGAAAGCCTCAGGGAGCAGCTTGCCCAGGTGGAGCAGCACCGGAACCAGCTTCGGAGACGGCGGGAAAAGGAAGGAATCATTACCGCCGCCATTGTGGGCTACACCAACGCGGGAAAATCCACCTTGATGAATACCCTCACCGACGCCGGAGTGCTGGCAGAGGACAAGCTGTTTGCTACCCTGGACCCGACCTCCCGTGCGCTGAAGCTGCCCAACGGGGTGTCGGTTATGCTGATCGATACGGTGGGCCTGGTGCGGCGGCTGCCCCATCATCTGGTGGAGGCGTTTCACTCCACGCTGGAGGAAGCGGCCCTGGCGGATATGATCTTAAACGTGTGCGACGCCTCCAGCCCGGAGGCACAGGTTCATCTGGAGGTCACCCGAAAGCTGCTGGCGGACCTGGGATGCACAGGCCGGCCGGTGATCCCGGTGATGAACAAGTGTGATTTGGTGCCCTCCCTGCTGGATATTCCCATGATTGGAAACGCGGTGCGGATTTCCGCCAAGACCGGGGAAGGGATCGGGGATCTGCTGGCGGCGGTGGAGGAAAACCTGCCGGTATCGCTGCGGAGAGTGTGCCTGCTGCTGCCCTTTGACCAGGCGGGGCTGGTGGCGCATATCAGAAAGGATCATGTGCTGTATCAGGAGGAATACCGGCCCGACGGAATTTTTGTTTCCGCTCTGCTGGACCCGGTTCTTTATGGCCGGGTGCGTGAATATGAAATTTTAGAAAACACTTGATTTTTACAGGAAAGTATTGTAGTATTGTATTAAGTCAATGGTACAAAAAGAAAGGGTGGGACGGATGAACGCTCTTGCGATGTGGACTCCGGCTTTTATCATTGGATACCTTTTGACTCTGGCGGTGAGCATTACCGGTTCGGTAATGGTAGGGCTGGCGGTTTACAACGACGCGAAATCCAAAATGAGCCTGAATGCCGTCATGTGGGCGATGCTGGTAGGGATTCTCGGATGGATTCCCGGGATCGTGTATCTTTGCGTCAGGAATAAGCCGCTGGAACGGATTTATGCGTGCTACAGCTGCGGCTGGGGCAATCCTTTGAGCGCCCGGCAGTGCCGCCGCTGCGGCGCCGGGCTTTACTACCCCACGGAGGAGACAGCCAGGCTGCAAAAGAAAGCAAAGGCCTTTTTAATCATAGGCCTGGTTCTGTGGGGGCTGGCGGCTATCGGGGAAATCTTCATGATAGCCCATATGATCCAGACCGTAATGGCTCCCATACTGGAGGGCCTCCATTGGTGACCTGGGCGTTATTCACCTGACTTCCCGTTTGTAAGGCAAAACGGATTCCGTGGGCGCCGGGCGGCGCCCTGATGATAGGAAGGATGGTTTTTATGAATGTTTGGACGATGATATCAGGCTGATCGCGCTGTACATACTGGTGTTTCTGGCGGCGGTCGCGGGTTCAGTGCTGTTTGGATGCGCGGTCTACAACGACGCAAAATCCAAATGGAACGACAACGCCACCATGTGGGGCGTGCTGGTGGGAATCCTGGGGCTGATCCCGGGAATCATTTACCTGTGCGTCAGAAACGAGCCGCTCAAAAGAATTTACGTATGCCATAACTGCGGCTGGGGCAATCCTTTGAGCGCCCGGCAGTGCGGCCACTGCGGCGCGGGACTTTATTATCCCACAGAGGAGACCCTTCAGCGGCAGAAAAAGGCTAAGACCCTGCTGATTTGGGGGATCGTCATGTGGGTTGTGATGATTTTGGCCTTTATCAGCATTTTTATCGTGATGTTTACTATGATTCCCGCGATTGCCGAGGGAAATATTACTTATTAATCAAGGCTTCTCAAGGGCGGATCAGGCGGAGCCCAAACGGGAGCCAGGCGGCGGTCAAAACGGAAGAAAAAAGGAAAACAGCGGGAAAGCAGCCGGCACAGGAGCCCCTGTCCGGGCTTCCGGAGCTGTTGTGTCCAGGACATTTCTCAGCCGCCGGCGGATGCCTGAATTCATTCACCTGGAAATTATGATGCAAGGAGAACAGTTATGCTGACAGTAAATAACCTGACTAAGCGTTACGGAGATGTTTTGGCAAACAGCAAGGTTACCTTTACCGCGGAGGATGGACAGATCACCCTGATGGTGGGGCCCAACGGCGCGGGAAAGTCCACGGCGATCAAATGCATCGCGGGGCTGCTCCGGTTCCAGGGTGAGGTCCTGATCGGGCCTTACCGGAACAAAACCCTGGAGGCCAAGCGGATTTTCGGCTACATACCGGAGCTTCCGGTGATGTACGATTCCCTGACGGTTTACGAGCATTTGGAATTTATCGGAAGAGCCTATGGGGTCAAGGACTGGAAACAGCGGGCGGACCAGCTTTTGGAGCGGATGGAATTAAGCGACAAGGTGAAAAAGCTGGGGAAGGAGCTTTCCAAGGGTATGCAGCAAAAGGTGAGCATCTGCTGTGCGCTTCTGCCCCGGCCCCAGGTAGTCCTGTTCGACGAGCCCTTTGTGGGGCTGGATCCTCACGCCATCAAGGAATTGAAGCAGATGATGCTGGAGATGAAGCGCCAAGGCTGCGCCGTGGTGATCAGCACCCATATGCTGGACAGCGTGGAGGAGCTCTGGGACAAGACCCTGATCATGATGAAGGGCCAGATTGTGGCCTCCCGCACCAGACGGGAAATTGAAGAGTACGGCGAGAATCTGGAGGAGCTGTTCTTCTCCATTACCGAGGGGGAGGCCCCCCGTGTTCAGGAGGAGCGTGGCTGATATGAGTTCGATCGCGTTCATTCTGAGAAAATCCCTGAAAAACAATATCCTGGAGCTTCTGCGCCATCCGGGCAAGCTGGTGGCTTATCTTTTCGTGGCGGCCTGTTTGCTGTTTTCCGCCCTGTCTATGGCCCTTTCTCCCCAGGAGGAGCTGCCGGAATTTCTGGATCTCCGGATCCTTCAGGGGATCTATTTCGCCCTGCTGATGTTTATTGTCATGATCAACCTGATCAAGGGCGTGGATTCCGGATCCACCTTTTTCAGCATGGAGATGTGAATATGCTGTTTATCTCTCCCATCTCGCCTAAGAAGATTTTGGTTTACGGCTGATGAAGCAGATGGGCATGACCATGCTGGTCGCCTGCTGTATGGTGGCCTACGGCGGTATGGCGGTCCAGTTCTTCGGCATCACCGCGCTGGACGCGGTGCTGCTGTTCGCCGGGTTCATCGTGTCGCTGCTGGTCTCCCAGATTTTCACCATCCTGATTTACAGCTTCTGCAACGGCAGCCGAAAAAGAAGCGCCGCCGTCAAGCGCCTTTTATACGCGGTGGTTCTCCTGGTGCTGGCCTATGTAGCCATGACGGTTTATGAAAAGGGCTTTTCCATGGAAACCGTGTGCGCCGCCGTCACCGACCCTTATCTCCAGTGGGTGCCCATTATCGGCTGGATGACCGGCGGGATTTTCAGCGCCATTCGGGGCTTTGACATGCTGGGAGCCGTTTATTTCGCTCTTCTGGCTGCGGCTGCCTTAATTGCTTTATTGGCGTTTCTGAAAAGTGATTCCGATTATTACGAGGATGTGCTGCAAAACACGGAGACCACCTACGAGGTGAAAAAGGCGGCCAAGGAAGGCAATATCAATATGAACCTGCCGGGACAAAAGATCCGGAAGGTAAAGACCGTAGGCATCGGCCGCGGATGGGGCGCCAGCGCCTTTTTCTTCAAGCAGGTAAAGGAAATGCACCGCCATTCTCCCCTGGTATTCTGGGGGGGCTCCACCATTATGCTGGCTGCGGTGGGCGCCTTTATTTCCATTGTGATGATGAACTCCGGGGACGACGGAGAACCTATGTCCTCCAGCCTGATTATGATGGTCGCTACCATCACGTCTATTTACGTGCTGTTTTTCCTCAACGCGGCCGGCCCCTGGAGCAAGGAAATGATGAAGCCGTATTTGTATATGGTTCCGCAAAGTCCCTTTAAAAAGCTGTTTTTCGCCAGCCTTACCAGTCTGCTGACTCCTATCGCCGACGGCCTTGTGGCGTTCCCCCTGATAGGAGCTTTGGTCAGGGCCAATCCTCTGACGGTGATTATTTGCTTTTTGATGTTTATCAGCTTCGGCTTTTTGTTCACCGCCTTCAACATCCTTTCCGAGCGTCTGTTTGGCCAGATGGCCAATAAGGGCATGATTTTAATGCTGTACGCCCTGGTGCTGATGGTTTCCACTGCCCCCGGCGTGGCTGCCGGCGTCGTGCTGGGAGTAGCTTTCCAGGCTCCGCCGTTCTTGATGGGGCTTCCCGTATTCCTGTGGAACACGGCGTCAGCGCCCTGGTTTATTTCCTGTGCAAGGAGACCATCGGAGATATTGAGCTGAAGGCCTAAAAGGAAATGGGCGGCAGGGGGCGGGAGCGGCCTGGTAACAGCCCAGCTGGCCCGGAGGATCCTCCCATGAGAATCTGCTTGCGGGCTCCGGAGGAAAGCCGTGGATTTTACCTTACCGCAGCGGCTGGCGTTGGCCGCCTCGGGGACAGCGCCGCTGCTTTTCCAGGGGCTTTTTCCCGGTGAAGTCAAAAGTCATCGCCCAGCCATGGCCGGGCTGTTTCCCTTAGTACGTTGAAAGCCCCCGGCTCTGCCGGGGGCTTTTGCTTCTGCCTGCGCGCGGCTTGCGCCCGGCATACCGGAAGAACCCGCGCGTATAAAAATATTAAAATTTTGATGGATAGATATCATGCTGAGGAAGAACGAAGGAGTGAAAAGCATGGCTCAAGCAAACGGCTTTTCCTGGCGGCTTATCACTGAAAATACGGAGGAAAAGCTTCTTGATTTTTCTGTTAATGTAAATCCGCTGGGAATCCCCGGCACAGTGAAAAAGCATATTGCGGGCTTGGCTGATATCACAGGGGGGTATCCAGACCCGGATTGCAGATATCTGCGTTCTTGTCTGGCGGAGAAATATCAGGTGGGTATGGAACAGATCTTATGCGGCAATGGAGCGGACGATTTATTATACCGTTTAGTACTTGCGGTCAAGCCAAAACGCGCTATTGTGATAGAGCCTACCTTTGAAGAATATGCCGCGCGTTAAAGCTGGCAGGCTGCGAAGTAGATCACTATGTATTAAAGGCGGAAAATGATTTCCTGTTAGACGACGGGATATTATCCGCGATCCAAAAGGGCTATGACATGATGTTCCTATGCAATCCGAACAATCCGACGGGGCAGGTCTTAAATCCGCCGCTTTTAAAAGAAATTGTGGAACGCTGCTGTGATAATAATATTCTGCTTGCCGTAGATGAATGCTTTATGGAATTTCTGCCTCTTTGGAAGGAATACACCGCAAAAAGCCTGGTAACCCGAACCACAAATTTGATTGTAATAGACGCGTTTACCAAAACCTATTCTCTAGCGGGGTTCCGGCTTGGCTTTTGTGCTTCCGGCAACACGGGCCTGCTTTCCAGTATGCGGTTATACGGACAAAATTTCGCGGTATCTACCCCAGCGCAGCTTGCTGGTATCTGCGCGCTTATGGATGATTCCTATATGAAAAACACTTATCATATCCTCTCGGAGGAACGGGAATGGCTGGCTGCTGAACTGGGAAAACTTCCGCTGGAGGTTTATCCTCCCAGGGAAATTTTCTGCTGTTAAGAGCGGTTGATAAAAATATACGGCAAATGCTTTTTGATCAGGGCATAAAAGTAAGAGACTGCTCTCGGTTTTATGGTTTAAATTCAGAATACTGCCGTATAGCGATCCGCGCTCACGATGATAATAGGAAGCTGATAAAAGCGTTATCAAATATATTTTCTTAGTACAATCGGAATAGCGTGCACTGCCGCCATGTTCTTTTACGCCGCTTTAGAGAAAGACAAGCATTTTTTGCTGGATTCCCCCGGGACCGCTTGGTCCCCGGCAGGGACCAAGCCGTTTTTTGCCTGAGCGGTGTTATCCGGCTGCCCGGCCCTGTCCGGCTCCTCTTCCCTGCCCGCGCCCGCGCGGCTTCCTTGTCCAGGCTGCCGGCACCGTTCCCCTGCCTGGAACCGCCCGCGCCGTTCTGTTCGCAGGCGCTTTGACATTCTCCCTGGGTTCCGGCGGCGCTTGGCCTTTTCCGGAGGGAGAATACTCGGCGCCGAAGCGGTATCCGGCGCCGTCCCTCGGGGGATTGCCGCCGTTGGGGCAGCTCTCTGAGGCGGAACAGATTTCCGAAGCGGAATATAGGCGGGGGCTTCCGTTTTCGAATCCACTGTGGTAAAACAGCAGGAAAGCCGGCGGCAGGGTGGAAACCGCGAAAGGCCCCAGAGGCCCCGGAGAGTAAAGAGCCTGAAGGCTGGGAAAGGCGGCCGGCGAATACGGCTCTTGTACATTTGCTGTTCTTATCATGGAAAAAGCGCGGCATAGATTAGAAACTACGCCGCGCCAAAAAGCTGGGGATCTAAAAAAGAATAACAGGGGGAGCAGACGGGATTATTCAGAGACAATTTGAACAGAAGCGCTGGCTCCAATACGGGAAGCGCCGGCTTCGATCATGCTTAAGGCGTCCTCCCGGGTGCGGATTCCGCCGGAGCCTTTACGCCAACATTAGGCCCTACGGTTTTCCGCATCAGCGCGACGTCATGGGCAGTCGCGCCGCCAGTGGAGAAGCCAGTAGAGGTCTTGACAAAATCGGCTCCGGCCTTGACCGCCAGGCGGCAGGCCCGTTCCTTTTCTTCATCGCTGAGCAGACAGGTTTCCAAAATCACCTTTAGCAAGGCGCTGCCGCAAGCCTCTTTTACCGCCCGGATGTCCTGTTCCACCAGACTGTCGTTTCGCTCCTTTAAGGCGCCTACATTGAGGACCATATCCACCTCCTGGGCGCCGTTGCTAACCGCGTGCTTTGCCTCAAAGGCCTTGGCTTCGGTAGCCATAGCTCCCAGGGGAAAGCCTACCACCACACAGGTTTTTACCGGAGATCCAGACAACAGCCTGGAAACCAGCCTCACGTGGCAGGTGTTGACGCAGACAGAAGCAAACTCGTATTCCACAGCTTCACGGCAGATGGCTTCCACATCTGCGGCGGTTGCCGCAGGCTTTAAAATCGTATGGTCGATGTATTGGTTTAGTTTCATAATGACTCCTCCTTGAGACGCGGTCTCGTAAATATGAAAACGCTGGCTAATCCGCAGCGCTGGGATGGGCTTCCAGAAAAGCGTCGATTTCCCGGCGGGTGGGCATAGAGGGCGCGGTGCCCATCCGGGTGACCGCCAAATTGGATACTACATTGGCAAAGGCGCAGGCTTCCAGCAGGTTTTTCCCTTCAGAGAGGGCCGTGACCAAGCCGCCGTTGAAGGCGTCTCCGGCGCCGGTAGAGTCCACTACCTTTACGTCATAATTTCGGAATAAGCGGCTTTGGTTTTCTGTGACCGCCAAAACACCTTGCTTTCCCAAGGTGATGACCACCGATTTTACCCCCTTGTCCATCAATATCCTTGCAGCCCGCAAGCGTCGTCCGGCGTTTTAATGGGAATGCCGCTGAGGGCGGAGGCTTCCACCTCGTTGGGGGTGATCACATCCGCCTTGCAGAGAAATTCGCTGCTGACAGCATGAATCGGCGCGGGATTCAGCACGACCCTCGCGCCCTGCCCTTTGGCATAATCGACGACCAGCTCGTTGGCGTCCTGATTGACCTCCAGCTGGGCCAGCAGAATTTTCGCGCTGGCAAGCAAGGGCTTAATCTGCTCCACGTCGTCCCGGGTAAAGGTTTCGCAGGCGCCCGGCGTGACGGTAATAGCGTTTTGGCTGGTTCCTTCATCCACGAGAATCAACGCGTTTCCGGTTTGGGCCTGAGAGGAAACGAAAACATGCTCCGCAGAAAGCCCGATTTTTTCATACTGGTCGTAAAGCACCTGGGCAAAAGCATCTCTGCCCACCTTGGTCACCACGGAGACGTCCCCGCCGGAAAGCTTGCAGGCCACCGCCTGGTTGCTTCCCTTGCCGCCCGCCCCCATTCGGAACAGCGAGCTTTGATGGTTTCCCCGGGAACCGGAATATGGGCGGAACGGGCCATGAGGTCTACAACGAAGCTGCCGAATACGACAATGTCTGACATAAAATCCCTCCAATGATGATCGATTTATGGCTCAGGCAGACAGACTGCCAAAAACTGTCGGATTTTCGCCTTGACAGCGTGGGAATGAGAAGGCTAACACACTCGCAGCAAACAGACGGCCGGCGAAAGCCCTAAGCCGTTTACCCAACGCCCGGTTTCGCAGCAGAAATACCCGGCATTGGCAAATATTCTCTATTCATTTAGAACGGCCAGCTCGTTCCAGTCAGGCACCGTGATCTGGTAAAGCCGGGTTAATTCTTCCAGCCCCCGGCGGACGCGTTCCCGGGGAAAGCCGTGGGCGTTCAGCCGCTCGTCAGGCAGCTGGTTCAAAGCGTTATAAAAGCTCAAAGCGGTTTTCAGCGCCGCCGGCTGTTTAGAAGACAGGCGCTTCAGCACTAGGCTTTCAGCCTCCTGAAAACGCGATTGGGCAAACAAGGCGGCGATTTCCTTTTCCAGAGGGTCGGTTTCCGTATGGCCCCACTCCGTGTCGAAAAGCGCGTCTATCTCAAAGGGGTCTTTTTGGAAGGTTACCTTGGCGATAAACTGAACCATCATCTGGATTTGAAGCATAAACCAATCGTGCTGGTAATACACGGGAAAACCACTCCTTTCCAAAGCGGCGGATTTTAGAAATGGAAAAGCGGCCGTTTGGGCCTAAGGCATTGCTTTCATAGTTCCTGCCGGAAGGCCGGGGAGCGCCTGCGCAGCTTCGGATATCCTGAAGCTGACGCCGCGGGGATGGAACGCGGAGAAAAGCGGGGGCAATGGCCTTGAACATAAAAACGCTTAAAACTCCACCAGCCCCATAAGGGTGCGCTTCCGAGACGGATTTAGCCGGAGGCAGCGTCAGTTTTACACCAGCCTCGGCAAGAAAAGCAGATGCCGAAAAAAACAGAACATTGAATGCTGCTGGCCGGGCGGTTGAAAGAAGTGGTCTTGAAAACCAAGCGCTTCAGCCTCCAGGCCGCGCCTTTTTTCAAGACGCGATTTTTCAAGGCGGAAGCCTTTTTCCGGTTTTGGGGAAAGTGTAAGGCTTTATTTTGACGCGGAGCGGGCGGACCGCCGGAATTGAAGTAACAAAACAGGCGCGGAATCCGGTCCGCGCCTAACCCATCGACGTTTTGCCCCCGGCCTGCGGCGGCCGCAGGCTGTCCAGGCTGAAGCGCTGGACAGGTTCCCGCTTTTCCTTTATTCTAATCCGTAACAATTTGACTGTCAAGGCATTTCCCGGGAAAGAGCGGGAAAGAAAGAGATGCCTGCGCTTTCCGCAAAAGGGAGCCTTTTGGCGGCTTGTGGGAGACAGAATTTTCGATTCCTCAGGAACAGGCGGAAAAACGCTCCGGCTGCCTCAAGCCAGGAAACGGCTTTTTGTCTGTTGGACGGGCCGCTGAAACATTTCCGCTGCGTCATCAACAGCGCCGCTTTCATGTTCTAATCCGCCCCGCTCATCCGGGGATATTTCTTTCGTATGCGGAGGCCCGGCTAAGCCGCCGAAGAGCTCAAAAAAGCAAGGCGTCCGTGCTTTCACGGACGCCTTGCTGGATAGGACGGGATCAACAGCCAGGAATGCCCGGCGGTTTCTTATTTCTTCAAGCCCTCGTAAACCGCCACGCGCAGGCCACGGTAGCGCCGACCATGGGGTTGTTGCCCATACCCATCAGCCCATCATTTCCACGTGGGCGGGTACGGAGGAGGAGCCGGCAAACTGGGCGTCGCCATGCATACGGCCCATGGAGTCGGTCAAGCCGTAAGAGGCGGGGCCGGCGGCCATATTGTCGGGATGCAGGGTGCGGCCGGTGCCGCCGCCGGAAGCGACGGAGAAGTACTTTTTGCCGTTTTCCAGAGCCCATTTCTTATAGGTGCCGGCTACCAGATGCTGGAACCGGGTGGGGTTGGTGGAGTTGCCGGTGATGGAAACGTCTACGCCTCATGCTTGCAGATGGCTACGCCTTCCAGCACATCGTTGGCGCCGTAGCACTTTACGGCGGCTCTCTCTCCGTCGGAGAAGGGCCTCTCCTCGACGATTTTCAGCTCGCCGGTGTAGAAATCAAAGTCGGTCTTTACATAGGTGAAGCCGTTGATTCTGGAGATGATATAAGCGGCGTCCTTGCCCAGGCCGTTCAGGATAACCCGCAGGGGCTCTTTTCTGGCACGGTTGGCGGTGCGGGCGATGCCGATGGCGCCTTCCGCGGCGGCAAAGGACTCATGGCCTGCCAGGAAAGCGAAGCACTTGGTTTCGTCTCTCAGCAGCATAGCGCCCAGGTTGCCGTGGCCTAAGCCACGTTTCTCTGCTCGGCGACGGAGCCGGGCACGGTAAAGGCCTCCAGGCCGATGCCGATGGCGGCGGCGGCGTCGGAAGCGGTCTGCACATTTTTCTTAATGGCGACGGCGCAGCCCAGGGTATAAGCCAGGAAGCGTTTTCAAAAGCGATGGCTGTACGCCCTTTACGATCGCGTCGGGATCTACATTTTTGGAAAGGCACAGTTCACGGGCGTCCTCCAGGCTGGCGATGCCATACTCGGCAAGACACTTCTCGATTTTGGCCATTCTTCTTTCTTTGCCTTCAAACTTTACATCATTAGCCATGTAGCTTGTCCTCCTTATTTCGGTATGGTCCGGCTTATTCTTCTCTGGGGTCGATATACTTGGCGGCCCCGTCGTAACGGCCATACTGACCGATATTCTTCTTGTAGCCTCGTCCGGACTTACGCCGTGGCGGATATCCTCCAGCATCTTGCCAACCTTCACGAACTTGTAGCCGATGACCTCGTTGTTCTCGTCCAGAGCCATGGAAATTACATACGCCTTCGGCCATTTTCCATGTAACGCACGCCCTTGACGGACGGTGCTGAACATGGTGCCTACCTGAGAGCGCAGGCCCTTGCCCAGGTCCTCCAGGCCGGCGCCGATGGGCAGGCCGTTTTCAGAGAAGGCGGTCTGGCTGCGGCCGTAGGCCAGCTGCTTGAAGATCTCGCGCATAGCCACGTTGATGGCGTCGCACACCAGGTCGGTATTCAGGCACTCGAGCAGGGTCTTGCCGGGCAGGATCTCGGCGCCATAGCGGCGGAGTGGGTCATGCCGGAGCAGCCGATGGTTTCCACCAGGCTTCCTGGACGATGCCTTCCTTGACGTTCAGGGTAAGCTTGCAGGCACCTGCTGGGGAGCGCACCAGCCAATGCCGTGAGACAGGCCGGAAATGTCTTTGATCTCATAGGATTTTACCCATTTTCCCTCTTCCGGGATCGGGGCGGGACCGTGGTGAGGTCCTTTTGCTACAGTACACATGTTTTCCACTTCATGGGAATAGTTCATATTGGTACTCCTTTCGGTTTCGGTATCGGGGGACTGCCCGTGTATATTCGCATACACATTTATTATAAGCAAACTTGTCCAATTTCGCAAGAGAAATCTTGGTAAAACAGCAGGATTAACAACTTTTTCACAATCTTTCCCGAAGGCGGAATCAAAAACTAGTCGGTTTTAAAAGCCCGGACCCTGACAAAAGGCAAAGAATGGAGAAAAAACGGCGCAAGGGTTTAATTTTTGACACAGTGTGTTATAATACAAAGCAGAGACAACGAGATTACGTATGCGTAAGGAGAGTATTGCTATGAGCGAAAACTGTACCCATAACTGCGAAACCTGCGGTGAGAGCTGTCCCTCCAGAGAGGGGGGCTTTCCCAAGGAGCAGCTGAAAGAGGGCTGCTCGGTGAAAAAGGTCATCGGCATCGTCAGCGGAAAGGGCGGCGTGGGCAAGTCCATGGTTACGTCCCTTCTGTCGGTGATTTTGAACCGCAGAGGCTACCATACCGCCATTTTGGACGCGGACGTTACCGGTCCGTCGATTCCCAAGGCGTTCGGCCTTCACGGCAGAGCCAGGCACGGAAATGGGAATCCTGCCGGTAAAAAGCAAGCTGGGCACCGATATTATGTCCGTCAACCTGCTGCTGGGAAATGAGACTGATCCGGTGGTGTGGAGAGGCCCGGTGATCGCCGGCGCGGTGAAGCAGTTCTGGACCGACGTGCTGTGGAACGATGTGGATTATATGTTTGTGGATATGCCTCCGGGAACCGGCGACGTGCCTCTGACCGTGTTTCAGTCCCTGCCGGTGGACGGCATCATCATCGTCACCTCTCCCCAGGAGCTGGTGTCCATGATCGTCACCAAGGCGGTGAACATGGCGAAAATGATGGACGTGCCGATTCTGGCCTGGTGGAGAACATGAGCTACTTCCAGTGCCCGGGCTGCGGCGAGAAGTATAAAATTTTCGGAGACAGCCATCTGGAGGATGTGGCCAACGCAAACGGCCTGAAGATCCTGGCCGCCTGCCGGTGGATCCAAGCTGGCCGCCGCCTGCGACAAGGGCGTCATCGAGCTGTTCGACGGAGACTGGCTGGATCAGGCCGCCGATGAAATTGAGGGGCCTTAAAGGTGGAA
>ENA-OQLB01000585-OQLB01000585.1-human-gut-metagenome-genome-assembly--contig:-NODE-585-length-19820-cov-5.650231_pt1 | contig 19820 bp, 19 predicted proteins | sample MGYA00242656_ERZ504813 | MGnify/ENA primary metagenome ERZ504813 (study PRJEB26092, sample SAMD00036388) | human gut metagenome | host: Homo sapiens | study: EMG produced TPA metagenomics assembly of... | reverse complement strand
AAAAATAATGATCAGGAAGCCGCTAAGAAAGAAATGGACCGTGTTCGTGAGGAATTAAGGGAATTCATATGTTGATCGGAGTAGAAGGTTATCTCCCATATTTTTATGAAAATACAGAATGCATCTTAGATTATTTTCCAGAAGAAAGCATGATCTATATGGATGAACCAAAACATATCAGAGAACGTGCAGATGCATTTTATCTGGAATTCTCAGAGAGTATGAAAAGTCGTCTGGAAGGTGGGTATCTTCTGCCTAAACAGGCAAATACGGTAACAGATTACGAGAGCATTTTATATCAGATTGAGAAACATAAGATGCTGTGTTATTCAATCTTATCTGCTGAGATCAATGATTTTAGAGTTGCTAGAACCTTATTTATGGATACAAAATCCATTCAGTCTTATAACAACAGTTTTGAGCAGTTTAGTCAAAGATCTTACCAAATATCAGAGTAAGGATACAGGATCGTTGTTGCTTCTCCATCTGTTACAAGAGCGAAACGTTTAAGCAGTGATCTGAGAGAAAATGGTTTGGTTGTGACCTATGATAAGGACTTGAAATACGGAGTGGAAGCAGGGCAGATCGTTGTCACAGCAGGAAAGCTTCTGACAGGAATTGAATATCCGGCAGCCAAATGGGTATTAATCTCAGAAGGAGACATTTTCAAAGGAAGAGAAGAAAAAAAGCGCCGAAAGAAAGAGAAGAAAAAACAAGGAGAAAAGATCCGAAGTTTTGCAGATATCAATATCGGTGATTACGTTGTTCATGAAAAACATGGAGTCGGTATTTACCGCGGAATCGAAAAGATCACAACAGATGGGGTTGAAAAGGACTACATCAGTATTGAATATCAGGGCGGTGATAATTTATTTATTTTAGCATCAGCCTAGACCAGATCGCAAAATACGCAAGTGCAAATGCAAGAAAGCCGAAACTTCATAAATTAGGTGGAAATGAATGGAAGAAGACGAAAACACGTGTCAAAGGTCAAGTCAAAGATATTGCGGAAGAACTCGTGCAGTTATATGCACTAAGACAGGCAAAAGAAGGATATGTCTATGACAAGGACACTGTATGGCAGAAAGAGTTTGAAGAATTATTTCCATACGATGAAACGCAGGATCAGTTAAATGCGATCGATGATACGAAAAGGGATATGGAAAGCAAGAAGATCATGGACCGACTGATCTGTGGAGATGTCGGGTATGGCAAGACAGAAGTAGCGATCCGTGCAGCATTTAAGGCAGTAGACAATGGAAAACAGGTGGCGTATCTCGTACCAACCACGATCCTTGCACAGCAGCATTACAATACATTTGCACAGAGATTTCATGATTACCCGATCACCGTACGCATGATGTCCAGATTTTGTACAGCAAAAGAGCAGAAAGAGACGATTGAAGGACTCAAAAATGGAACGGTAGATGTCGTGATCGGAACGCATCGCTTATTGTCCAAAGACATGCAGTATAAGAATCTGGGACTGCTCGTAATTGATGAAGAACAGCGTTTTGGAGTGACACATAAAGAAAAGATCAAGACAATGAAAAAAGATGTCGATGTCTTATCATTATCTGCTACACCAATTCCAAGAACCCTGCATATGAGTCTGATCGGAATCCGTGACATGAGTGTATTAGAAGAACCACCGCATGACCGAAGAGCGATCCAGACATATGTTATGGAATATAATGAAGAACTGGTCAAAGAAGCGGTCTACCGCGAAATGACACGTGGTGGGCAGGTATATTATGTGTATAACCGTGTCAATAATATCGCAGAAGTGACAGCCGAATTACAGAGATTGCTTCCAGATGCGAAAGTTGCATTTGCACATGGGCAGATGAAAGAGCGGGAACTGGAAGAAATCATGATGGGATTTATGAACCATGAGATCGATGTATTGGTATCCACAACGATCATCGAGACAGGATTAGACATTCCGAATGTAAATACAATGATCATTCATGATGCCAACCAGCTTGGGCTGTCCCAGTTGTATCAGTTAAGAGGACGTGTTGGAAGATCGAATCGAAATGCATTTGCATTTTTGATGTACAAAAAGAACACACTGTTAAAAGAAACCGCAGAAAAACGATTACAGGCGATCCGTGAATTTACAGATCTGGGATCCGGTTATAAGATCGCAATGCGAGATCTGGAGATCCGTGGAGCAGGAAATCTTTTGGGACAGGCGCAATCCGGTCATATGGAAGCAGTTGGATACGATCTGTATTGCAAGATGCTGAATGAAGCAGTCTTGAGATTAAAAGGCGAATTAAAAGACGAAGATGAATTTGATACAACACTCGATCTTGATATCAACGCATTTATTCCATCAACGTATGTGTATAATGAATATCAAAAACTGGAATTATACAAACGTATTTCATCCATTGAATCCAAAGATGAAATGGAAGATATGACAGATGAGTTGATCGACCGTTTTGGGGAAATGCCGAAAGCAGTCTACAATCTGTTATATGTTGCATATTTGAAATCATTAGCTCACCATGCTTATATGACAGATGTGAAACAAAAAGGAGAAAAAGTCTCATTTGAAATGAAACCAGATGCAGCCGTGGATGTAGAAAAAATCCCAGCGATATTAGAAGAATACAAACGTGAATTATCTTTCCAGGCAGGCAAGAATCCGACGTTTGTACTGGATCTGTCAAAGACAAAGAAAGTGAAGCAGTTAGAAAAGATTGAACATTGTGTGAACTCGCTCAATTCATTGATAATCCGATAAGTTTGTGCTATAATATCGCCAGACATTAGCCTAATATAATCATAATATAAAGGAGAAAAGGAAATGAAGAAATTAGCAAAGAAGTTGCTATGTTTAACTGCAGTTCTTGCGTTAACTCTTTCTTTATTTACAGGATGTAAAAGCAAGAATGAGAAGACATTATTTGAATATGCAGGACAAGAAGTAACATTCCAGGAAGCTCATGTATATGCAAGAATCATGCAGTATCAGGCAGAAGCTCAGTACGGAGCATACTTTGGAGACAGCATGTGGTCTATGCAGGTCGGAACAGACAGCAAAGGAAAGAAGATCACAATGCAGCAGTCTGTCAAAGACAGCGTTATCAACCAGTTAAAACAGATCAAAGTTTTAGCAGCACACGCAGACGACTACAACGTGAAGTTAACAAAATCTGAGAAGAAACAGATCAAAGAAAGCGTAACTGCCTTCGCAAAAGACTCAACAGGTAAGAAAGTCATGAAGAAGACAGAAGCAGATAAAGATATGATCCAGAAACTGTACGAAGAAAGCACGATCGCAAGTAAAGTTATGCAGGCGATCATCAAGAAAGCAAACGTTACAGTAACAGATGACGAAGCCAAAACTGTCAAAGTCTACAAACTTGTTTTCACAACAAAGACAACAGACAGTAAGACAGGAAAAGAAAAAGACATGACAGCCGCTGAGAAGAAAGATCAGCTAAAGAAAGCAAAATCCGCATTAAAGATGATCAAGAAAGGCCAGAGTATCAGCTCTGTAGCTAAGAAGTTCAGCGTAAATTCTGATAACGAAGAATCCTATACAAAAGGAAAAGCTGCATTAGGAACAAAATTCGAAACAGCAGCAGCAAAACTTAAGAAGAACCAGGTAAGCGGAGTCGTAGAATTAGACGATGCATACGTGATCATCAAGATGTTAAATCCAAACGACACAACAGCAGCTGCATCAAACAAATCCACACTGCTTCAGGAAAAACAGCAGGCAGCATACGAGAAAGTCTACAAGAAGTGGACAAAAGATGCAGACAAGAAGTGGGATGACAAGAAGTCTGTAGATCAGGATCTGTGGAAAGAAGTTAAGTTCAAATATAAAGCTACAACAGCATCTACAGCAGCAACAACAACTACTACAACAGCAGCTAAGAACACAACAACAGCTGCGAAGAATAAATAATTATAAGAGAGTAAATAATTACAAGAAATAAAAAGACCGGAGATAACGGGAATAGTTATCTCCGGTCTTTTTGCCTTATTCCGTGATCACACAGGCACCGAGTTGTTCATATGTATGAATGCATTTTTCTGAGATTGAAGGATTCGTAATAAGATTGCGACCTTTTCCAAGTTGACAGATGTAGATAAAATCTTTCTTCATAAGTTTGGTTTCATCTGCGAGAAAATAGATTTCAGGAACCATGTGACAGAGCAGGCGTACAATTGATGCCTCAGCCATACTTCCTAAAAAGATATTTCCTTCTTCATCAACAGCATTAACTCCAATAAAAGCACAGTCAAGCTGGAATGAATTCAGATTCGATTCGGCAATCTGACCAGTTGTAGTAAGTGAATTATGACGTATTTCTCCACCCAGAGAAATTAGATGAATATTAGGATATGAACTTAATTCGTAAGAAATATTGACTGCATCTGTAACGATATTTAAGGTGCCAGAATCTTTGAGCATTGTAGCAAACATATGGACTGTTGTTCCAGAGGCAAGGAAAATATGATGTCGATTCTGAATGTAAGGAAGAGCAGCTCTTGCAATAGATTCTTTCAATTCAATATTCTGCGTCATACGCTGATGAAAAGGAAGAGTGGTATCGTGAATCGAAAGAGAAGGAAGTGTTGCACCTCCATGTGTACGGATCAATTTATGGTCATTCTCAAGTTCCTTTAAATCTCTTCGTGCAGTCATTGGCACGATGTCAAATATTTCACAGATTTCAGAAATTGAAATCCGTTCAAAATGAGATAAATAATCTAATATTTTTTGTTGACGTATATCTTTTTTCAACGAAATAGCTCCTTTTATATACTATATAATTATCTTTTATTATACTTACAGAAAAGGAAAATTCAAAGAAATAAGAGAATAATAAAAAGTTCTAAACGAACATTTATATAGACAAAACGAACATAAAAATGTTAATATGAAACAAATATAAGTGTTAGAAAGGATGTTTTATTATGAAATGTGTTGCAGTAGGAGATATGATGATTCCGTCCATATATTTTAGGAGGGAATTAGAAAAAAGTTCGATCATTGATGAGTTTATATGTAAATCCTGGAAAGAAAACAGTAGTAAAGATGATTCAGGGAAGTTATCCGAAAGATAGAAACACAGGGAGCATGTGCATTTGAGGTAGAAGATGAGATTACAGAGCTTATGAAAAAGGCGGATGTTATTTTTGTACATCAGTGTCCGGTTAGTAAGGAAGTGATCAAAGAAGCAGAAAATCTAAAGTATATTTTATCCTGTCGTGGTGGTGTAGAAAATATTGACATGGAAGCGGCAAAAGAAAAGGGTGTGAAAGTTATTAATTGCCCAACTCATAATGCATATGCAGTTGCAGAATATACGATTGGAATGATTTTAAATGAATTAAGAAATATCACAAGATCTTGTACAGCATTAAAGAATGGTGAGTGGAGAGAAAAATATCAAAATTCTGAGACACTGACAGAACTAAGAAGCCAGACGATCGGAATCATTGGATTTGGAACGATTGGTCGTCTCGTCATTGAACGTCTGAAAGGTTTTCATCCAACTATCCTTGTTCATGATCCATTTGCAGATGAAGATAAGATTCGAGAAGAAGGATGCAAACCAGTTACAAAAGAAGAACTGATCAAACGATCAGATGTGATCACGATTCATGCAAGGATTAAGGCTGGTGATCCACCAATTATCGGAAAAGAGGAATTTAATCAGATGAAAGAAACTGCTTATTTGATCAATACAGCAAGAGCAGTCGCAGTTGATATGAAAGAACTTTATCATGCACTTTCAGAGCATAAGATCATGGGAGCAGCAATCGATGTATTTCCGACAGAACCTGTTTCAAAAGATGAACCATTGTTGAAATTAGACAATATTACAGTGACAAATCATCAGGGAGGAGCAACCGTAGAATCATATGTGAAGGCACCAGAGATGGTTCTCGATATGTTAAAACATAGTTTAGAATAAAAAATACAATTACAAAGTATAAAAAATAGCTGCTTTAACAATTATTTTCAAAAAAATGTGAAAGAAATTGTAAGCAGACTATTTTTTTGCATTTTTTTTGAAATACTTGAAACTGTTTTTTGAAAAAGTACGATGCTATACTTTAGTTACAGATGAGGTGAACATATGAATAAGAGATCTCGAGAAATATTATCTCAGCTAATTACAAAAACAGAATATAATCAGACAATATCGATTCAAGAGTTGGCAGATACATTTAAAGTTTCAAGCCGAACCATCCGATACGATATTGATCAGATCAATGATTATCTGAAAGAAAATCATTTACAACCATTAAATCTTGGAAAAAGAGGTGTGATCAACACAGAACCAGATATCACAAAGGCAAGAGAATCTCTTTCGGAAGAAGAGTTTTATTCTTTTAAACTTTCAAGAGAAGAAAGGGTCAGTTTTGCAGTTGTATTAATGATCGGTTCTGATGATTACATTACATTGTCAGAGATTGCAGATCAGCTGTTTGTAAGCAGATCAACGATCATTCAGGATTTGGAACATATCAAAAACTTTTGCAGAGAGAGACATTTATATGTACTTTCTCATTCCAATAAAGGGTTATTGCTTGAAGGAAGAGAAATCGATAAGCGAAACTTATTGCTCGATATGATTCAGTCAGGAAATAGTATTTTTAAGGTTGAGCCAATTTTTCAGCATTTAACACAGTGTCTTTCAAAGAACTTAAAGATAGATCTGGAAGATATTTCGATAATCGAGAAGATCATTAATGAAGCAGAACATATTTATGGAAGGTTTTTGACAGATCGGTCATTTGCCCAGTTAAGAAATTACTTTCAGCTTTCGCTTTACCGCTTAAGAAAATCACATTATGTGGAATATGGTGGTAAAAAGAACAGCAAATGGGAAATGGCGAAGGGAATGATCGATCAGATTCAGCAGTTTATTGTAAAAGAAATACCAGATACAGAAATATATTATGTAGCAGATGTCCTAAACCGGATGAAATACATCAAGAAAACGACTAGTAACAAAGAAATCGTTAAGATGCAGGTTATCACAAGAAATTTCATCCAGAATATATCAAAAGATATTCATATAAATCTTCAGGGAGATTACATCTTTTACGAAAATCTGATCAACCATTTGGAGTCAACGTTTTCAACGCTTGGTGATAGATTTGCAATTAATTCTGTTGTTGATGAAGTACTTCAGAGATATCCAGGAGTAAAGAAAGCCACAGAAAAGAATGTTCATGTATTGGAAGAATATGTTGGAAGAAAGTTATCAAAAGAAGAAATTGCTTATATTGTAGTTCATATTTGTGCAGCGATTGAGCGAAATAAGAATGAAACCGTAAGATATTCCGTAGTTTTAGTGTGCAGCGGAGGAATCGGTACATCTCAGTTACTTCTTGCAAGACTGGAGAAATTTTTCCACTTGGATGTGATTGACATTATTCCGGCACACGACATTGAAAATATGAATATGGAAGATGTTGATGCAGTATCTCAACGATTTCATTGGAAGGAAAAGGGATTGAATACATACAGGTTGATCCATTACTGACCGATGAGGACTGCATTAGAGTTGGTGAGAAATTATCAAAGATCACTCCGAAGACAACAGTAAAGGAAACCATTTCTGAGGAAACAACAGATTCATTTAAATCTTTGGAAAAGATAAAAGAGATCTTAGATGATGAAAATGATGAAGATGCACTGGCAAAGATAGGAACAGTCGTTGATTCATTCTTTCAGAAAAAAGAAGAAACCATGCTAAGTGATCTTCTTCCAGCACAGGCAATCCAAATCGGAGTTGAATGCAGTGACTGGAAAGAAGCGATCAAAGCAGCCGCACAGTATCTTCTAGAACAGGGTGCTATCAACGAACATTATGTAAATGCCATGATTGAAAATGTCATGGAAAATGGTCCATATATTGTTGTTGCTCCAGGATTTGCACTTCCACATGAAGCATTAAATGCAGGAGCCAGCAAAGTTGGAATGAGTCTGATCAGGCTAAAGACTCCAGTTCCTTTTGGAAAGGAGGAGATGGATCCAATCGAATGGGTATGTTGTCTGAGTGCGATCAACAAAGAAACTCACTTAAAAGCGATGTTTCAATTAGTAAACCTTTTTTATAACCAGTCTTTTCGTGTGAAGATTAAAGAATGTAAGACGGGAGAAGAAATTTACAAGATTATAGAACAATTTGAGTATGAAACGAGGTAGATACAATGATTTGGGAAGACCTGAATGAAAACTTGATAGTGCCTGATCTGGAGGCAAAAAGTTCAGATGAAGTATTTGAAAAACTTGGAGGTTTATTTATAGCTGAAGGGTATTGCAGAGATACTTATGTCGATGCTTTAAAAGACAGAGAAAAAGATTTTCCAACAGGAGTCAATATGGGAAGTATCGGAATCGCAATTCCTCATACCGATAAACAACATGTGATCAAAGGTGGGGTGGCGATCGGAGTCTTAAAAGAACCAGTACATTTCTACCAGATGGGAACAACCGATGAACCAGTGGAAGTAAAATTAGTATTTATGCTTGCAGTGGAAGATCCAAAAGAACATTTAGTCTTTTTACAGAGAATTCTTGCAGTACTTCAGGATCAGGATGTTTTAGCTAATATCATGAAAACTGGCGATAAAAAAAAAGATTGTAGAAATCATTAAAGAAAAAGAAAGTAATTTATAAATTTTATATAAATAATTCATGCTATATTTCAGGATAACATCTTGAAAAGAAAGGAGATTTATTATGGCAGCAGTAAATATTTTATCAGTATGTGGATCAGGAACAGTAACATCATCTATGGTAGCTGCAAAGCTGAAAGAAAAGCTTGGGGAAAGAGGATACAGCGTTTCTACAACAGAAGCTCGTCCAACAGAAGCTTTAAACTTAGCAACTTCCGGAAGATTTGATATCTTAACACATACAAGCCCACTTCCAGATGGAGACTACACAATTCCAACAGTCAATGCTTTCGCATGCATTACAGGAATGGGAGAAGACCAGTTCTTTGAAGATGTCGTAGCGGCATTAAAATCCGTAGGAAAATAAAAGTGTTTTAGAGTGTATTAAAAGAGAAAAGAGAATTATATGAGTGTGTTCTTCGGAACAAAGGGAGGAACTTATGGTAGTATTAGAATTTTTGAAAGCGATCATTGATAACTTTGGATCAGCAATCGTCGTTCCATTTATCATCTTTATCATTGCATTGATCTTTAGAGTAAAACCAGCAAAAGCATTCTTATCGGCTTTGTATGCAGGTGTATCTCTGGAAGGTTTTTCACTGATCATCGGGGCATATACACCAATCATCACACCATTGGTACAAAATATGTCAAAAGTAATGTCAAATGTAACAGGTGTTGAATTAAACACATTTGACGTAGGTTGGCAGGCAACATCTGTCGTAGCATTTGCAACAAGTGCTGGTATGATCTACTTAGGACTTGGTATCGCATTGCAGACAATCTTATTCCTTGTAAAATGGACAAACATTTTCCAGCCATCTGACTTATGGAACAACTACTCATACATTGTATGGGGTGCTATGGTAATCTTCAAGACTCACAACTTTGCATTAGGTATCGCATGTATGGTTTTATTAAACTTATACAGCTTATTAATTTCAGAACTTGTAGCAAAACGTTGGTCTAAATACTATAACTATCCAAACTGTACAATCATCGCTATGCATAACGTAGAGCCAGCAATCTTTGCTATCGCAATCGACCCAATTTTAAACTTACTCGGATTAAACAAAGTTAAATTAAACCCTAAATCAATCGAAAAGAAATTAGGATTCATCGGTGAACCAATGACATTAGGATTCATCCTTGGTGGAATCATCGGTATCCTTGGAAACGTAGGAAAATTAACATCTATGGCAGGATGGGGAAGCGTATTTACAGCAGCCATCGCTACAGCAGCAATCATGGCTATCTTCCCTAAAATCGCTAGTATGTTTGCTCAGGCATTCGCACCTATCACAGAAGCAGCCAGAGTATTCATGAAGAATTCTGGAGACAGAGAATGGTACATCGCAGTAAACGATGCTGTAGGATATGGTGAACCAGCAACATTAACAAGTGGATTATTATTAATCCCAATCATGGTAGTTATCGCAACAGTACTTCCTGGTAACCAGGTACTTCCAGTTGTTGACCTTTTAGCTATCCCATACATGGTACAGGGACTTGTAGCAGTATACAAAGGAAATATGTCTAAGATCTTAGTAGCCGGTGTTATCTGGTTCAGCTTAGGATTATTAATGTGTACATACACAGCACCATTATTCACAGACGTTGCCAGAGGTGCAGGATTCGCAATTCCAGCCGGAGCAGCAATGATCACAAGTTTCAACATCCTTGGTAAACCAATGCTTGGTTTCGTATTCCTTGCATTCTTATCAGGAAACCCATTATTTATTGGAATCGCAGTTGCAGTATATGCAGTAGCATTCTTCATCTTTAAGACAAAGAATGCACAGATCGTAGCATATCTTGATCGTCAGGCAGACAAAAACGATGCAGCAAATGAGGCAGAAGGAGCGTAATAGATTATGAAAATAGATGTAAATCAGTTTTTAAAACCATGTAGTTGCGGAAGAAAACACGAGATCGTTGTCGATGATATCATCATCGACAGCGGTGCAATCAATCAGTTGCCAGAAATCTTAAAAAGACCAGCGTATGCTGATAAAAAATCATTGGTTATGATCTGTGATGAGAATACTTATGAAGCAGCTGGTAAACAAGTAGAAGCACTGGTTCCAGGACTGAAAAAGATCGTATTAGATCCTGATAATCTTCATGCTAATGAACATGGTGTAGAAGCAGCGAAAAAAGGATTGGATGAGATTGGTGATGTAGATATGATGATCGCTGTGGGATCTGGAACAGTTCATGATATTACAAGATTCCATGCATATGAGATGAAGATACCATTCTTCTCAGTACCAACAGCAGCCAGTGTCGATGGATTTGTATCTACAGTAGCAGCAATGACATGGCATGGATTTAAGAAAAGTTTTACAGCGGTATCTCCAGTTGTAGTAATTGCAGATACTGATATTTTCAAAAAAGCACCACTACGCCTGACAGCATCTGGGGTATCAGATCTTCTTGGAAAATATACTGCATTAGCAGATTGGAAGATCACACATTTGTTGACAGGAGAATACATTTGTAAAGAAATCTGTGATATGGAATATCAGGCATTAGACAGTTTGATCTCAAGTTTGGATGGACTGAAAACAGGTGACACAAAAGCATATGAAGATCTGATGTACGGATTATTATTATCAGGACTAGCTATGCAGATGACAGGAAACTCAAGACCAGCATCTGGTGCAGAGCATCATATGTCTCATTTATGGGAGATGGAAGTATTAAATGATTATATTGATTTCTATCATGGAGAGAAAGTAGGAGTTGGTCTGGTATTATCTTCTAAGATTTACCACAAAGCAGCTGACAAGATGCTTGCAGGCGAATTCAAAGTAAAGGATAAAATGCCAATCGAGGAAGATCTGATTCGTGAGAAATTCAATAAACCAGGAATGTTTGATATCATCATGGAAGAAAATACTCCAAATCTGTTAGAACAGGTTGATTCTAAGAAATTGATCGAACATAAAGAAGAAATTGCAGCAATCATTAATGAAATTCCAACAGATGAAGAATTGATTGCGATGATCAATAAAGTAGAGGGAGTAAAATCATTAGAAGATCTAGGATTTGATGAAAGTTATCAGGCTGAGACAGCAAGATTATCACCATATGTACGTGCAAGGATCACATTTATGCGTTTATTAAAATTTTATGATTTCTATGAGGAGGTCATTTCATGCTAGAAGAATTAAAACAGAAGGTTTATGAAGCAAATATGGAATTACCAGCAAAGGTTTAATCACATATACATGGGGGAATGTCAGCGGAATTGACAGAGAAAAAGGTTTATTTGTAATCAAACCAAGTGGAGTTCCATATGAGACATTAAAACCATCAGATATGGTTGTTATGAATCTGGCTGGAGAGAAAGTCGAGGGAGAATTGAACCCATCTTCTGATACCCCAACACATCTTGAGTTATACAAAGCATATGAAGACCTTGGTGGAATCGTTCATACACATTCTCCATGGGCAACTTCATGGGCACAGGCAGGAAGAAGTATTCCTGCATATGGAACAACACATGCTGATTATTTCTATGGAGAGATTCCATGTGCAAGATCACTGACAGCCGAAGAAGTTGAAGGTGATTATGAAAAGAATACAGGATTGGTGATCATTGAAACCTTTAAAGAGAAAAATCCAATCTATGTACCAGGAGTTTTATGCACGAATCATGGACCATTTACATGGGGAAAAGATGCAGCAGAAGCTGTACATAACGCGGTAGTTCTTGAAGAAGTAGCCAAAATGGCATATCGTACAGAACATCTGAAACCAGAGGTTTCACAAGCACCACAATATCTGCAGGACAAGCACTTTTTCAGAAAACATGGAGAAAATGCATATTATGGGCAAGGGGTATAAGTAGAATTATTCTACTTTACTATAAATGTAATAATGCTTTAGAAAAAAGGTTTTTGTTCACTACAGCAAAAGCCTTTTTCTATACCTGAAAATATAAGGAGATAAAGAATGACGGTTGATAAAATAAAGGAAATTAAATGTTTTATTTTAGATATGGACGGAACAATTTATTTGGGAAATGAATTATTCGATTTTACAAAAGATTTCTTAAATAAAGTAGAAGAAACAGGAAGAGAATATTATTTCTTTACAAATAACTCATCAAAGAGTCAGCAGGCATATATTGATAAACTTGGTAACATGGGCATTCACATTGAGCCAAAACAGATGATGATCTCAAGTCATGTTATGATCAAGTATCTGAAAGAAAAGCATCCAGGGGAAACTATTTATGTTGTAGGAACTCCATCGCTGATCAATGAATTTAAGACATTTAATATGCCGTTGGTAGATGAAAATCCAGATATTGTGATCTTAGGATTTGACACAACACTAACTTACGAAAAAATATCCAAAGCATGCCACTATATAAGAAATGGCTGTACATACTACGGAATCAACCAGATTGGAATTGTCCAATGGAAGGTGGTACATTTATTCCAGACTGCGGTTCCATGGCCAAATTAGTAGAAGCTTCTACAGGAAGATTCCCAGAATTCTTTGGAAAACCATCTAAACACACACTAGACTACATCATCAAAGAAACCGGTTATAAACCAGAAGAGATAGCGATCGTTGGAGATAGACTTTATACAGACATAGCAGTCGCAGATGGAAGCGATGTTACATCAATTCTGGTATTAAGTGGGGAAAGTACTTTGGAAGATGTGGAAGCAAGTGATGTAAAACCAGATATTATTTTGGAATCCTTGAAAGATATTACAGAGAAATTGTAGGTAGCTGTCATAGACACAACTACTCAGATTTTTCAATACTGTAATTGTCCACACTATAGACTTCTGGTATATGATAAAAATAAATAAACGACAGGAAAGCAGCATTGGAATTTGCCACGTTCCTGTCGTTTATTATTTATCATATACTCAAAGCCTACAGCTGGCCAACTACATAATCAAAAATTATGCCTGAGCCTTAGCCCACTCAGCAAATTTAGCACTTTCAACCTGAGCTTCATCCATACTAGAAGCTTTCACACCATAGTAGAATTTGATCTTAGGTTCTGTACCAGAAGGACGAACGCAAACCCAAGCTCCACCTTCAAGTTCATAATAAAGAACATCTGAAGAAGGAAGTCCTGTAGGTTCTACTTTACCGCTTTCTACATCAAGAACAGTATCTTTGCTGTAATCACGGATCTTAAGAACTTTATAAGCAGCGATATCTTTTAATGGGTTCTCACGTAAATTAGCAAGCATAGCTTTCATCTTATCCATACCTTCTAATCCTGGGAAGTCCATTGCTGTGATGCTGTCTACGCAGTATCCGTATTTCTCATACATGTCGATCATAACATCCCATAATGTCTTACCTTTTGTTGCATAGTAAGCAGCAGCTTCACAAAGAGCAACTGTAGCAGAAACAGCATCTTTATCTCTTGCATATGTACCGATCAGGCATCCGTAGCTTTCTTCTAATCCGAACAGATATGTACCTTTTCCAGACTGCTCAAATCCAAGGATTTCTTTACCGATCCATTTGAATCCAGTTAATACTTCGATCAGCTTTACATTGTAAGCCTTCGCGATCTCATCGACAAGGTTTGTTGTAACGATAGATTTAACAACAGCACCATCTGCTGGAAGAGATCCAGCTTTTTCTTTCTTCTGGCTTAATACATATTCACATAATAAAGAACCAGACATATTACCTGTTAAAGGAATATATTCTCCGCTCTTAGCATCTTTTACATATACACCTAAACGGTCAGCATCAGGGTCAGTAGCAAGAACAAGATCAGCATCTTTTTCTTTGGCAAGAGCAAGACCTAATGCAAATGCTTCTTTTGCTTCTGGGTTTGGATAGCTGACTGTTGGGAAGTCACCATCTGGAAGTTCCTGTTCTGGGACAACATATACATTCTTAAATCCAAGATCATCAAGTACGCGACGTACTGGAAGATTACCTGTTCCATGGAGAGGAGTATAAACAATCTTTAATTTGGAAGCCATCTCATCGATGGAAGCCTGATTGATCACCTGTTTTTCAACTTCTGCGATATAAGCGTCATCAACTTCTTTACCGACCACTTCATATAAACCTGCAGTTACGGCATCTTCTTTAGACATTGTCTTGCAAGTTGAAATGTCAGTGATCGCATTAACTTTCGCTGTAACACCTGAAGCATGAGGATCTGTAAACTGAGCACCATCTTCCCAGTATACTTTGTATCCATTGTACTGAGGTGGGTTATGGCTGGCTGTTACGTTGATACCAGCGATACAGTCTAAATGTCTTACGGCAAATGATAATTCTGGTGTTGGACGTAAGGATTCGAAGATAAATGCTTTGATTCCGTTAGCAGCAAGAGTGCGGGCTGCTTCGTCAGCAAATTCAGGAGACATATGTCTTGAATCAAATGCGATAGCAACACGTTTCTTATCTGTTCTCTGTTCTAAGATATAATCAGCTAATCCCTGAGTAGCCTTTCTTACAACATAAATATTCATACGGTTGATACCAGCACCGATGATTCCACGAAGTCCAGCAGTACCAAATGCAAGATCTGCGTAAAAACGTTCTTTGATTTCATTTTCGTCGTTCTCGATAGCTGTTAATTCTTTTTTTGTATCTTCATCAAAATAAGGATTAGAAAGCCATTCCTGATAAGTTTCTTTGTAGTTCATAAATTACTCCTCCTTTAAGTTATAAAAATGCCTTTTGTTTAATTATACCTTAAAACTCATGAAAAACATTATAAATTTGTACATATTTTTCGAGAAAAATCGAGCGAGCTTCTTTATTGTGGATAAACTCCTCTAATTTCTCAATATATCGTGGAGAAATCCAATGTTTTTTGTGTGCCATATACTGATTCGAGATCTTCCAGAATTTTTCCGGAAATAAAAACAATCCATACAGGCATAAAAGATCATTTTTTGACAAAGGCATAAAGCGGTCATAGTTTGATAAAAAGGTTTCACAAAAGGCAAAATTATAATTATTTTTCTCAAGTGCCTTCTTTAGGAAATAATAAACATCCAGAATTGGATATCCATGGTAAAAATGTTCAAAATGAATCGTAGCAGGGGCAGAGGATGTCATGATGATATTATGGTGGTTATAAGCCCCATGACACCATCCACAGCGGGAAGGTGTGGTTTCATTTAAGATTTGGATGGAACGCTCCATCTGTTCCCAGAAGGCTTTCGTCTGTTCCAAAAATAAATATTCAAAAATCCCTTTCTTTTTGCGTTTGCGTATGTAACGTGCAATACTTTTTAATTCCAAATATTTTTGCTCATAATATGTGGAAATGGATGTATATTTTCTAAGATTTTCAGATGAAAAAGAAATAGCAAGACAATGATTATGAAAGCTTGCGAGATTTTCCGCAGAAGATCTGATATCTTTTAAAGCATGAATATCGCATTCCGTACCCAAATAAGTTTTTCTAAGCGCAAATGTTTCGTAATACCGGTCAAAAGTAAGAAAATATCCGTCTTTGTTTAAAATGTACTGGTCGGTTTTATAAAAATGATGGTCATGCATTGCCAAAGTCCATTCAGAAACAGCACAAAGACGTTCTTCTGATAGAGAAGTCTGGGATAAGGCATAGACATCATTTTCCCCAAAACACAAAACACAGCCTCGGCCCCGTCGGGTATGAGAGACAGAAATATCATATTGATCCAGCAGTGCCTGATATTTTTCGTTCAACATAGATCCTCCTTTATGTTCTACCTCTAATGATATGAAAATAAGACTAGGAATATGATAGAAACTTGCCATGAAAGTATAAATAGGATATACTGAACTTATCTCAGAAAGGAGTATATGAACTATGAGAAAAAGATTTTTATTAATTTCAACAATCATCGTGCTAAGCGCATTTACATTTGCAGCTTGCGGAAAGAAGAGCCCAAGCAGCCCTGAATCAACAAACAGCGAGACGACAACAGCAGAACCTACAACAGAAGAAAACACAGAAAAAGACACGACAGAAGAAGAAAAACCAGTTGCAACAGCAACATCAGAAGAAAGCACAAAAGAACATACAAAGACAACAACAGCAACAAAGAAAGATGAACAGGCCAAACCAAAGAGTGCAACAGGTACTTATAATGGATTTGCAGACACAAGTTCTGTAGAGATTGAGATGTCTGACGGAAGTTACCAGACATTTATGGTGAATGATGAAGACCTTGTGAATAAATTAAATGATATGGACGAAGGAACTAAGATCATATTCACATATGGAGCCGTGGAAGGACAGGCGAATATGGAGATTCTTTCTATTGAATAATTTGAAAGATGTATCTATCTTTTATGTATGTAGACAAAGAAGAAACAGATTCAACATGGATTATATGCCGGAGGTATTCGGGGTATTTATGTTGGGTCTGTTTTTTTAATAGGAGAATTTAATTAAAAAGTCAACCAAAATATTTCACAAAAATAAAAAAGTTTTTTTGTATTAAACGACGAAAAAACTAAATCTGATTGCCTGCAATATAGTGAAATGTTACAATCCAAGCATAAGGGGAGAATGCTATAGCAGAAATAATGAAGCGGAAACAGTATCGTAAAAGAAACAAAGGAGAAAGCTATGAAAAAAAGATTCAGGAAGCTTTTGTGCTGTTTTCTGGCGTTTACATTAATGTTTACATCAATTGAGTGGTCAGGAATCACACAAAGCATTCATTCTGTAAAGGCAGAGGAAACCCAGAAAGAAACGAAAACAGTAGAACAAAAAGAAGTTATAAAAAGTGAAAAAACAAAAAATTCTACTACCTTTGCACTTGCAAATGGTAAGAAACAAACAGTTTTTTATGGTCAGGATGTTAGATTTGAAACAAAGAACGGAAAATTAAAAGATTACGATCCAAGTCTTGTTAAGATTCAAAAGAAAAAGAGTGAGAACGGAAATGATCTGAAAGACTATGCGTATGAGAATGAAGAGGGAGATAAAAAGCATTATCTTCCAAAGAATCTGACCGAAGAAACGCCGGTATTGATGGAGAATGGACAATATCAGATTTCTTTTGCTCCAATTTACGGACAGAAAACAAAGAAAGAGGAAGAAAAGCAGGGAGAGCAGGGAACTGATACGGTACAGCAGGCGATCACACAGGCAGAACAAGCAGTTCAGGATGTGGCAGATCATACAGATATTTCGGATGAAGTAACAGATGATACACAGGATGCCCTAGATTCCGTAGATAACTTACAACGTACCAAATTAGAAAATGCAGAGGTTGAAGATGCAGAAGAGAATAAGATCGAAAAACCAGTGAAAGTATCCTATGAATCACAGCAGAAAGAATGTACATTTTCCTATGAATCATTAAATACTGGAATCAAAGAGAGCATTGTTTTAACCAAAGCACCAGAGGGAAATGTCTTAAAGTTTCGATTTAAGGCTTCTGGATTGGTGCCTAAGAAGAACGTATTAGATGAAGGGATCAGTTTTCTAGATGAGAAAACAGATGAGATCGTTGCAGCACTGGAAGCACCAAATATGAATGACGCTACAGGAAAAGCGTATAGTGAAAAGATTTCTTATGATATTGATCCAGATAATGAAGAGGAAGATTCTTATATTCTGACATTACATTTGGATGAAGAATATTTTAAAGACAAGGACCGTAAATATCCGGTTACGATCGATCCAACCGTATCATGGACCGGATCCACGGATTTCTGGGATGTCTATGTAATTAATGGATCTTATAAAAATACGAACTTTTATGACAATGGAGTTACAGTCATGATGGCTGGAAAATCAAAACAGGGTGTCTGCAGGACATATCTGCGTTTTAAAGATTTTACAGCAAAGATCAAAGGAAAATATGTAGACAGTGCAACGCTTACGATGTATGAAACCGGAAGCAGCCAGAGTGGACAGACAATCGAGGCAAGAAGAGTTACAGAAAACTGGACCAGACCTGGATTGAAATGGAGTAACCGCCCGGGATATAGTACGAATTATGGAAATGTAAAAACAACAGGGACTGCAAAGAAAGCAAGAAGCATTAATCTGACGGAATATGCGAGACAGTGTGCATCCGGTAAGATCACATCGTATGGTGTGATGTTAAAAAATGCGGACGAGACAAAGAGTTATGGACAGTTTTACAGTTCCAGAGCATCATCAAACCGTCCAAAGATGTCAGTAACTTATTATGATGGACCGACAACGGCATCATCTGTCAGTGTTACACCGCAGTATGCAAACAACGATCATCAGAAGACATTACATGTAAACTGGGCAGGCATCTCATCCCATTCATTAAACCGTGTGGAATACAGGATTGCAAACTGGGGAAATGGAGAAGAAACAGGTGATTATGTTTCATATTCTTCATCTACAAAGATTGGAACGAGTGGAAACGGAAGTGCGGATATTGACTGCAGTACGATGCCGGAAGGCATTATAAACTTGTTGTAAGAGGAGTAGACAACGGTTATATTGCAGGTTGGGGAGCAGCGACATGGTTTACGATAGACCGCACGGCTCCGGAAGCAGGGGATATATCCTTTGAGGAAGGAAATGATGAGAGCGAACCATCTGGTTCTCTGAATCCGAGACTGGAGGTCGGAATCGTAGATGAGAATGCATCCTATTTTAAATACCGTCTGGAAGGAACCTCAACTTACCATGAAAGTGCAAGGGCGGATGAAGATGGATACACCTATGCAAATGTTTCGATTCCAGCAGACAGCATGACAGGAAGAACAGAGTATCAAGTTTATGTGATCGTTGTTGATAAAGCAGGGAATGAAAGCGGGGAAACAAAAGTATCCTATTATTATACGGATGCCTCAAAAGCACAGGATTATGCACCAACCAATGTAAAGGTCAGAAAATCGTATGGAAAGAATGTCATCTACTGGGATAAGAGAGAACTGACAGACAGTATCTATTATGCAGTTTACAGGGGGGAATCCGCGGATTTCACACCGGATGATTCGACACTGGTACGTGGTGCGGTCAAAGATTCCTACTGCATGGATACCAGAGTGGGAGATGGCAAGAGTTACTATTATAAAGTACAGCACAGAAACTGGCAATGGATGGAACGATCAATGGAAAAGTACGGATGCATTATCAGAAAAAGTGGCACAGGATACACAGGAAGAATATGAAAAAAGACTAGGAAGCAAAGATTACAGAGACAGTA
>ENA-OQLB01000584-OQLB01000584.1-human-gut-metagenome-genome-assembly--contig:-NODE-584-length-19844-cov-1.982249_pt1 | contig 19844 bp, 29 predicted proteins | sample MGYA00242656_ERZ504813 | MGnify/ENA primary metagenome ERZ504813 (study PRJEB26092, sample SAMD00036388) | human gut metagenome | host: Homo sapiens | study: EMG produced TPA metagenomics assembly of... | reverse complement strand
CTCTTTTCTCTCCATGTATCGTCCTCTTTTTCCTGCCCATTTCTTCTTGACGAACATTTCTATTCACAACCGAAACGCTTTTTCAAACCGATTTTTCTTTTAGTTTTTCTGTGCGTTTTTTATAGTTTGTGTAGCCTTTCTGCTGATGCGGATGCTCTTTCCAAAGTCTGTCTGCCGTTTCTTTCCATTCACAGGCATATGCTTCACATTTGCTGCATAAATGCTCTGCACTCTCCGGTGACTGCAGATCTGTTGATTTTGCACCAGTCTCCTTTATCATCTCCTGAAGGATTTCCGGATTCTCAAGCATCGGACATGGCCGCAGATGATTATCATTAAATGGCTGCCGGTCTCTGTATGCCATAAAGAGTGGCTGTTTGAGAGCTTCCAGGAGCGTAACTTCCCGGATATTTGCAGAAGAGTAATGAATAAATACACATGGTTCTACATCTCCATTTGCATTGATATGGCAATAATTTCTTCCTCCTGCGATACATCCTCCGACAAACTCTCCATCATTCTGGAAATCCATCGCATAAATTGGCTTTCCGCCTGTCATACTGCGGATCTCTCTTACCCGGTGATACATATATTCTCTCTGTTCTTTTGTCGGCAGCAGATCCGGTGCTGCATCATTTCCAACCGGCATATAATGGAAATACCAGGTGAAACGACATCCCTTTCCAATGATCATATCCAGGAATTCATCCGATGTAACCGTTTCAATGTTCTTTCTGGTATAACAGATAGACGTACCAAAGATCAGTCCATATTTCTTTAACCGATCCATGGTTGCCATAACCTTGTTGAATACACCCTCTCCACGGCGAATGTCATTGACCTCTTCAAATCCTTCCAGACTAATTGAAAGGGACAGGTTGCCGACTCTTCTCATCTCTTCGCAAAATTCATCATCTACCAGTGTTCCATTTGTAAATGCATGAAATTCGCAGTCATAATGCTTTTCACAAAGTCTGATAATATCTTTTTTTCTTACTAACGCTCCCCGCCTGTATACATATAGAAATAAATTCCAAGTTCTTTTCCTTGCGTAATGATGCTGTCCATCTCTTCATATGTAAGATTCAGTTTATGCCCATATTCTGCCGCCCAGCATCCGGTACAATGAAGATTACATGCACTTGTCGGATCCATCAGGATCAGCCATGGAATATTACACTGATGTACCTCTCTCATGCTGCGGATCATTTTTGTTCCGTGAAATGCTGCTTCAAATCCAAGGTTTAATGCGGTCTGTTTCAAAACATGCGGTTCGATCTCGTCCAGTGCACGGTTCAGATAACGCATCCATTTGGAATCTGGATCCTGTATCATCTTTCTTGCGCCTTCATAGGAGCTCTTCTGGAAATTGTCTCCCATGAAACGCTCGGTCAGATCAACAAGATCAAGCAGACCTTTTTCTCTGTCTTTATCCATTTTTCGCATTGCCAAATCAATTGCTCCGCCAAATGCTGCCCTTGCTGCTTTATGTGTCAATTCGCCCATACTCTTTTCCTCCTGCTTATTTTAAAATAAAAAAAATGCGTAACCACCATATCTGCCCCGGCGATCAGGAATAATATCCCACCGATCCAGTAAGCTTTGCAGTTATATTCACAGCCCAGTCTGTATCCAACCTCCACGCCAAGAAAACACTGAATGATCGTAACCGGAAGCAGTACCATCCCCTGTTCCAGAATCTCTACACTCCAAAAGCCGATTCCCATTCCGGCAAAAAGCGCATCTACGCTGGTAAGTACTGCCAGTTTTCTAAGCCGTTTCCAATTTATCTCATCGTTTCTACGCTCAAAGATCTGTTTATTATTTCTTGCTTTACAGATCATATAGATACCAAGTCCGATAAATATCAGCACCGACAAAATTTCCCAACCGCTTGCCGCTGTTGAAATCGTTTCATTCATCTTCCTGTCCGGCTTCAGAATATCTGCAACAACATTTCCCAGGATCAATGCAAGGAGTTGTGCCCCTCCAAAAAGCAAACTGGATAAGAGTATGTCTTTTCCGTGCTTTCTTGAAAATCCTGCTCCGACACAGATATGTACGACAAATACGTCAAACGAAAGCCCGATTGAAATTAAAAGAATTTCAAGAATCCCCATAGATTCGCCTCCTCATGCTGGCTGTTATATATATATTATGTAATTTCCTTCCGAATAATAAATCTTCAGATTACCGGTTCTGTTTATTTTTTAACGACATTTTCCATCATTTTGTCGCATTATCTTTTTATTTTTTCAATAGATTCGTGCGAGTGCGCATCTCCGGCACGCAGTGCCTTTTATTTCCTAGGAAGTTCTTTCGGAATTTCCTAGGAAATAAAATTCCCGCAAAGGTAGATCTTCTACCTCTGCAGGAACTTTGCTTTTTTATTATCTTAGTGATGGAATAAACGGATTCCGGTAAATGCCATCGCCATGTTGTATTTGTTGCAGGTATCAATTACATTGTCATCACGGATTGATCCACCCGGTTCTGCAATATATGTAACACCGCTCTTATGTGCACGTTCGATGTTATCTCCAAACGGGAAAAATGCGTCTGATCCAAGTGCCACACCCGTCAGCTTATCAAGCCATGCTCTCTTTTCTTCTCTGGTAAATACTTCCGGTTTTTCAGTGAAATATTTCCCAGGTTCCGTCTGCCAGTACGTCCATATATTCTTCACCAATGTACAGATCAATTGCATTATCCCGATCTGCACGCTTGATTCCTTCTTTAAATGGAAGAGCAAGTACTTTCGGGCACTGTCTCAGCCACCAGTTATCTGCCTTCTGTCCTGCAAGACGGGTACAGTGGATACGGGACTGCTGTCCGGCTCCGATTCCGATTGCCTGTCCGTCTTTTACATAGCATACAGAATTTGACTGTGTATATTTTAAAGTAATCATGGAAATTGCAAGATCTCTCTTTGCGTGATCCGGAATTTCTTTGTTCTCAGTCACTATATTTGAGAAGAAATCATCATCGATCTTCAGTTCATTTCTTCCCTGCTCAAAGGTAATACCAATACATCCTTGTGTTCTGTAGGTGCCGGAACATAATTCGGATCGATCTGGATCACATTGTAATTACCTTTCTTTTTCTGTGCAAGAATCTCCAGTGCTTCCGGTTCATATCCAGGTGCGATCACTCCATCCGACACTTCTCTCTTGATCAGTCTTGCCGTATCAACATCGCAGACATCAGAAAGCGCAATAAAATCACCGAATGAAGACATACGGTCTGCGCCTCTTGCACGTGCATAAGCACTTGCAAGCGGAGAAAGTTCTCCAAGGTCATCTACCCAGTAAATTTTTGCAAGAGTTTCATCCAGTGGAAGTCCGACTGCAGCACCTGCCGGTGACACATGCTTAAAGGAAGTTGCTGCCGGAAGTCCGGTTGCTTTTTTCAGCTCGGATACCAGCTGCCATCCGTTAAATGCATCCAGAAAGTTGATATATCCCGGACGGCCCATCAGAACTTTGATCGGGAGATCACTTCCGTCTTTCATATAGATACGTGACGGCTTCTGATTTGGGTTACATCCATATTTGAGTTCTAATTCATTCATGATTCCTGCTCCTTCTTCACCTTTGTATACTATTTATTCTTATTGATGATCTTGCTTTCGTATGTTCCTGTCTCAATATCAATATATCTTACAAACAGAGATACTTTATTATCTGCATTCAGACTGTTCCAGAGTGTGTCTGCAAATGTGTCCATATCATCCGGAATTGCAACAAGCTTTGGTTCTCCTTCAAAACTCGGAAGCGGATTTCCATCACACTTGTATGTGTGGATAAAATGTCCTTCTCCGGCTACCGGATTCTCATATGCAAAGGTGTAACGGTTGCATGCATCCGGATTTCCGTTATTGCTCTTCAAAATGGACATTGCATAGTTATATTTTCCGTTCTCAATGTGCATGATACCGGAAATACGTGGTGTGTAGTTTGGTCCATCCGGTTCAAATTCACGGCTTCGAAGGGACTGTTCAAACGTCATCTGTCTGTCCATACCTTCATAAATTGTATCAGTCTGATCTCCGTTTGTAACGATCGTCTTATTGCCGAGTACACGCACCGGTGCGTAGATAATTAAGCTTGGGTCTGTCAGCTTTGACTCGTCAAATGCCTGTGTGCGGATTCCTTCTCCCTCTTCTACAAAGACACGATTACGGCTGTTCTCACTTCTTCCCATGATAAAATAAGCTGTTACCGCTTTGCTTCCGTCGGCAGACTTTCCGATGATGATCCCTCTTCCGGGATAAGAATTGCTCTGCAGTTCTTTTTCAATAGATAACATTTCCATGCTTCAATCTCCTTTTATAACTTGTACTTATGTTTGCACATTCATTTATCACTATTTATTATAACTCATAATACCACTATATTTCCAGTCTTTCTGTAAATTTTTTTTCAAGTTCTTTTAAAACATCATTTTCAAGACCACTGTTCCATGGTAAAATGTTAGTAAAATAACAATTCAAATTTGGGGATTATTTACAAAAGAGAGGTTTTACTTCATGAGTAGAAACGGAAAAATGGATTTTGCAGCCGGGATACAGGATGGCATTCCCATCTGTCTCGGCTATATTGCGGTATCATTTACCTTTGGTATCATGGCAAAAAATGCAGGACTTTCCACCTGGGAAGCCGTTCTGATTTCCCTTACAAACCTGACCAGCGCCGGGCAATTTGCTGGTCTGTCACTGATTACGGCATCCGCATCCTATTTTGAAATGGCATTCACCCAGCTCATCATCAATCTCAGGTATTCACTGATGTCCTGTGCCCTTTCACAGAAAATTGATAACCACTATCCTTCTTTCCACCGTTTTCTTATCGCATACGGTGTAACGGATGAAGTCTTCGGCGTATCCATATCCCGCCCCGGAAGGATTACTCCATGGTATTCTTACGGTGTGATGGCACTTGCCGCACCTGGCTGGACACTTGGCACTTTCCTCGGAGTAGTATCAGGAAGTATCCTGCCTGACCGGATCGTCAGCGCACTGAGCGTTGCATTATATGGAATGTTTATCGCAATCATTATTCCTCCAGCACGTGATAACAGGATCATCGGAACCATTGTCGTGATTTCCATGGCAGCAAGCTTCCTTTTCACAAAGGCTCCTGTGCTATGCCAGATTTCTTCTGGCTTCAGAATCATTATCCTTACGATTCTGATTGCCGGAATCGCAGCGTATTTCTTCCCTGTAAAAGAAGAAACAAATCCAGAAGATAAGGAGGATTCTTCCGTTGAAGCATAATCTTTATATGTATATCTTCGTCATGGCAGCCGTCACCTATCTGATCCGTATGCTGCCACTGACGCTGATCCAAAAAGAGATCAAAAATACTTTTATAAAATCTTTTTTATATTATGTACCTTATGTAACTCTGGCTGTTATGACCTTTCCGGCCATTCTGACAGCCACCGCCAATATCTGTCTGCCGCCATTGGTTTTGCGATTGCACTGATTCTTGCATGGAACAGAAAAAGTCTGATCTGTGTTTCCCTTTTTTCATGTGCCGGCGTATTTCTTGTTGAATTATTAACCGGACTGTAGACTGTAAGACAGATGATCTGAATAAAGGAGGCTTTCTTATGTGGACTAAAAGTTTTTCACGTTATACCCGCATTTTGCTGGTCAGCGCTGCTGTTATCATTGGCGCACAGATCAGCATCTCACTTTTTGAAAGCGATTTTCGTGTTTCCATCGGAATTTTTGGCATTTTCATGTCTCTGATCCTTTTTGGGAATATCCGGTTCTTCCGGTCACAGTGATAAGTGCCTCTGTGTTTTCTTTTCCCGTACACTGATGCACTGGCTTCGCTTTGGCAGTTGGAATCCACAGAGCTATTTTCCGGAATGTTTTTCTATCTGGTCTACGGAATCCTTTTTTTCCTCTACTGCCGTAAAAATGACTATGAACTTTCGACGTATTCCCTACCCTGGATGTTTCTTTTTGACTATCTGGCAAATATAACAGAACTGCTGTCCCGTATGGTATGGACGCTTTTTCTTTTCAGTCCCAGGCAGGTGTCCTTCTGGTTGCGCTTCTGCGTACTGCACTTGCCAGGTCTTCTCCTGTTCTGTCTCAGCCATTACAAGTTCAGTCTTCTGAGTGCTGAACATGCACGGAGATACCAGAATCTTCTCCTTTGATCTCTGAGCTTAACGGCGAAGTTGTTCTGATGCAGAAAGGCACACATATGATAGAGGACACCATGAGCACCGCATACCGCCTTTACCACGATATGAGTGAACGGAATATAGACGAATCCCTCACCCGCACTGCACTTCAGATCGCACGGGATGTCCACGAGATCAAAAAAGACTACAATTTGATCGTAAGAGGACTTTCCTCTTCAATGAAAGTAAATTCTGAAAATGACGGAATGAGCCTGGATGATATCCTCACCATTCTGAAAAGCAGCCTGGATGCATCCCTTCCAAAAGGGAAACGACTTCTTTTAATATACAGCTGGAAGAAAATCTTTATACACAGAACCATTATCTTCTGCTCTCAATCTTCCGCAATCTTTTCAACAATGCAATTGAAGCAGCAGACGGAAATCTGGTCGAGCTTTCTGTCCGTCAATCCTCCACGGATTCATCTTATGTTATTGAAGTTGAAGATCATGGGCCCGGAATCGACCCGGAGGATATGGAACAAATTTTTGAACCTGGTTTTTCCACAAAGATCAATTACGAAACCGGCGAAGTCAATCGGGGACTTGGCCTTAGCCTGGTAAAGGATTTTATCGAATTCCGCCTAGGCGGAACCATCCGGGTAACTTCCGTTCCCGGAAAAACAGTTTTCACACTTACTATACCAAAAGAGAAATGGAGCGGTTTATAAATGAAATTCTATCTCATTGATGATGATAAAAATGTACTGCATATATTAAAACGTATTATACGGGACCGGGGACTTGGAGAGATTGCCGGAACTGCAGAAAACGGTGTGGATGCACTCACGGATCTTCCTCTTATAAATCCAGACATCGTAATTGTTGATCTTCTGATGCCGGAAATAGACGGAATCACTTTCGTAAAACGTGCCCGCTCTTATGCACCGATCTTACTTTTATTATGCTTTCCCAGGTTGCATCCAAAGATATGATCGCAGACGCCTATTCTGCGGGCATTGAATTTTATATTCATAAGCCGATCAACAGTATCGAAGTAGAATCCATACTCCGGAAGGTCAGTGAATCCCTGACGCCCGCCGGACATTGCAGCAGGTACAGACGATTTTCCAGGCCCAGCAGAATTTTGTACAGCCACAGGGATTTATAAATGATACAGCTGAAAAACCTTATATTATCCGGTTAAAAGGAATTCTCCAAAAGCTTGGCATCACCGGCGAACGTGGCAGCAAGGATATCATTTCCCTTGTCGATTATCTGATCCAGCATAACCAGAAAGTTGACAATGTCACTTTAAGCGAACTTTGCAGCCGGTTCAGTGACAATCCGAAATCCATGGAACAAAGGATCCGTCGGACAGCCAACATGGGAATGGTCAACCTTGCCAACCTTGGTCTTGAGGATTACGCCAATGACACGTTTACAACCTACTCCAACTCCCTGTATAACTTTGAACAAGTCCGAAGGGAAATGGATTTCATCCGTGGAAAAAGTGTACGGCACGGCAATGTGAAAATTAAAAATTCCTGAATGCACTGATTCAGGAATGCACCGAGAGGGCCTGATTTTCAGGTCCTCTCCTGCTTCTTATTTCATCTCTTTACTGTAATTTTTTTATTTATATATTTTCCCTATAATTCATTATCACTTATAGTTACCGTCATTATATACAATAAATCCTTCCCGTATTTGTAGTTTTTTCCAAAAATAAATTTCATTTTGATACTTTTTGTATCTTTTTGTAACTTCCATTTTATTATGTTATCACGATAACTGATGCGAATAAATATAAATTTTAAGGAGGATATCATATGTTAACAATCGTAAAAGGTATTGGTTTACTGCTTCTCACTTTAGCCTGCTTCTCTGTATTCAGCCTGAAGTTTCCAAAAGGATCAGAAGCAATGTCTGGAATGGCTAATGCAGCTGTTGCTTCGTTCCTGGTTGAAGCTGTTCACCATTACATCACAGGTGATTTATTAGGAATTGCATTTTTCTCAGAACTCGGAACCGTATCCGGCAGCTTCGGGGGAATCGCTGCAGCTACTTTAGTTCCGATCAGTATGGGATGTAATCCGGTACTTGCAGTCGTTGCAGGTGTCGCAGTTGGAGGATACGGAATCCTTCCTGGTTTTGTAGCAGGTTATATTGTAGGCTTTGTAGCTCCGTTCCTGGAAAAGAAACTTCCAGAGGGTCTGAATCTGATCGTTGGTGCTCTTGCAATCGCACCGCTCGCAAGAATTATTGCCATCGCAGTTGATCCGGTCGTTAATTCAACACTGCTCAACATCGGACGTATGATTTCTGCCGCTGCTGAACAGTCTCCAATTATCATGGGATTCCTGCTCGGTGGTATTATGAAGATGATCTGTACCTCACCACTCAGTTCTATGGCCCTGACTGCTATGCTCGGACTTGATGGACTTGCAATGGGTATTGCAGCAATTGCATGTGTTGGTGGTTCTTTCACAAACGGTATCATTTTCGACCGTTTAAAACTTGGCGAACGCAGTAATGTTATCGCGGTAATGCTTGAACCTCTTACACAGGCTGATATTATTACACAGAATCCGATCCCGATTTACGGATCAAACTTCTTTGGCGGCGGACTTGCCGGACTTGCAGCAGCTATGCTCGGCATCATCAATAACGCCCCTGGAACAGCATCTCCGATTCCTGGGCTTTTAGCTCCATTCGGATTCAACCCACCGCTTAAGGTTGTAGCTGCAATCGTACTTGCTGCGATCGGTGGATCTTTAGCTGGATTTGTTGGTTCAGTCGTATTTAAAGGTTTTGCAAAAACACCTGCAGATATCAAAGCATCTGAAAAAGTTACTGAAACAATTGCTCCTGAAGTTGCTATCGCTGCTGAATAATCAAAATGACTATTTCAAACTGCTTGTTATATAGCCCTTAAAGAAGAAAGAGACTCGAAAACTTTTGTTTCCGGGGTCTTTTTCGATTTACGGAAAATTATATTTCTCACTCCAGTGTTTCTTCTATATCTGCGTTGATTCCTCTGTGTTCAATCGGAGTTGAAAATACGATCAGTGTCTTTGTTCTTCCAAATCGCTGCAATCTCTTTCAATGGGCATTTGGCATTTCTCTGTAAAATATTCAAAATTGTACGATCCACTGCATCCAGTTCATGATTTTTCATTTGCACTACCTCTTTCTGACATCCCATTTATACTTTTGACACTCACATCAAAGAATGCACCTCACAAAGTATTTTCGTTTTACAAAAAACACTCCTGCAAGTCAAAAAAAGAGGTACTCTCTGCGTTCTTCTCCGCAGTAAGTACCTCTTTGTACAAATATTTTCACTCTTTAAATATGTTAAAAATAATAGCATTCCTTTTTCTTCCTGTCAATAAAAAGACATTTATTTTTTCCTATTTTTCCTATTTTGATTTGACATTTGTCCTACCACGTGATATTCTGAAATTGTGTTTTAGATAAGATTTAGATTTCACATATTTTGTAAATCATTAACATCTGTCTGATGACTTACAAAAATATGTGATTTTTATTTTTATCGGCATCATCAATTTTTAGGAGGTACTACTAATGAACAAGGGTACAGTTAAGTGGTTCAACGCACAGAAAGGCTACGGATTCATCACAAACGAAAGCACCGGAGAAGATGTATTCGTACATTTTTCAGGAATCGCGGGAGAAGGATACAAATCTCTTGAAGAAGGACAGAACGTTACTTTCGATATCACAGAAGGAAACCGCGGACTTCAGGCTGTTAATGTAACAGTTGCGTAATCGCTGCAAAAGATGCTAGAGTAAAAAACCCGGCTTGTGTATTACTCCACAGCCGGGTTTTCTATGTTATAAATATGCTTTGCCGGAATTACCCAAGCAGTTCTCTATATATCCGCATTACATTCTTATAGAAGATCTTCTCAATCTCGCTCTCTGCAAATCCATTCTTTTTAATACATCTTCCAGCTTTTCCATATCTGCCGGGGATACAATCTCCAGTTCTCCATTCATACCATCAAAGTCTGAACCAAGTCCTAAAGCCTCTATTCCCGCCATATCACGGATATATTTTGTCATGTGCACAATATCCTCCGCCTCTGCTCACAACCGTCTCTCCATCTTTCCAGTCGCGCAGGAAATATGCATAATAATTCAGCCCGATCACACCGCCTCTTTCCCCGATCGCTTTCAGAAGTTCATCATTCAGGTTTCTCGGATGACTGCACAAATGTCGCGCGTTGGAATGGCTCGCTACAAAAGGCTTCTTTGTGAACTTTAATACATCCCGGATTCCTGCATCGTTTAAATGTGCCACATCGATGATCATTCCCAGTTTCTCCATCTCTTCCAGAAACTCGATCCCACGCGTTGTAAGCCCATATCCGGCTTCTGAAAAGGCTTTTCCGGCAAATTCTCCGCCAGTCGCTTTTGCCGGATATCCAAGCTGATTCGGATAGTTCCAGGTCAGAGTCATCATCCTTGCCCCCATCCGGTAAAAGTCTCTTAAAAGGGCAGGATCGCCCTCACAGATTTCTCCTTCTTCCAATGTCAGCAACGCTGACATCTTTCCATTTTTCCGGTTTTCTTCAATCTCTTCATACTTCGTGACCGGTCGGATCCAGTCTTTATTTTTCTCCATTTCCTGATAAAATACATCCGCCATTTTCATTGCATAACGGAATGGACTTCCTGCAAGTATCGGATCCTCCAGATCCAGAAAAAGGGCAAAATTCTGAATCAGATAATCCCCCTTTTTCATCCGTTCAAGATCCACATTTAAATTATTTTTACGAAGTGAAATCTCTTTTCCCTGTTCCTTTCCTCTCAGAATCGCTAAAATCGTATCACAATGCATATCTGCTACTTTCATTTTCTATTCCTCCATCTTTTTTCTTTCTTATAATATCTACCGTATGTGATCCCGCACCAACCAGTTCCGGGCGTCACACGTAGTCAGATGATAGTCAATAAACGTCTGGAAGGTCTTTTCATCCATCGTATTTAACACCTGACGCATATAATCGGATGGTCCATCCGCCGAAATAATCTGGATCCGTTCCATTCCTGCTGCTTCATTGTAGCTGTCAATATCCTCCAGGCGCACATAATCATACAAATCTTCCGGTGAAGGACATACCCGGTAATTCGCATCCAGCTTGCCATTTTCCAGGCACTCCTGAATATGGTTCTCCCGGAATCCATACACCAGAACACTGTACTCATTCATTGTATAAGCACCAGTATCGTGCCCTCCATCCTTCTCTAGAACAACCGCTTTCGCCCTCCATCAGCGCCTTCACCTTATCTTCCTTTGTATAAAGATGATACATCGGCCCAAACAGGATGATCAGGTCAAATTCCTTATCTGGAAAACGTGACAGCTTCAGTGCATTTCCCTGATATGCTTTCACAGAGCTGTTCTTCTTTTTCAGAATTCCCAGATTGTATTTTACCAACTCTACCGCCGTCACATCGTACCCTTCTTCGGCAAGCGCAACACTGTAGCGCCCGGTTCCGGCTCCTACATCCAGAATCTTTACCTGTCCATGCTCCCGCTTAGGAAGATATTTGTGAATGTACTTCATTGAAGTGATAAATTCTACCTGTCCGTGGCGGCTCTTAAGCCGTTTCTCTTCGTTGAATTTGTTATAATATTTTTCAAGCTCTGTCATCATAAATCTATTGTATCCTTTATTTTTATTCTAGCGCTGCCGCTCTCCGGAATAAAATAATTCCGATCACGAACAAGACAGCGATCATCCCCACACCAATATTGATATTGCCGGTAAGCTGCGAGATCAGGCTCACGATCGTTGTTCCCATAAAGGACGCGCCTTTTCCGCAAATATCCATTAAGCCGAAAAATTCACCTGACTGGTTCGCCGGTATAATCTTCGTAAAGTAAGATCTTGAAAGCGCCTGCACACCTCCCTGGAACATACCTACCCAGACTGCAAGAACCCAGAACTGCCACTGGTAATGCAGAAAAATCGCAAAAATTGCCACTCCAAGGTATGCCACGATGCATACTGTGATCAGCTTTTCTGCAGAATATTTCTTCGCAAGTCTTCCGAAAATAATCGCAAATGGGAAAGCTACGATCTGCGTAAGCAACAATGCAAGAAGAAGTCCTGTACTGCTAAGTCCAAGTGCTGATCCATATGCAGTTGCCATATCAATAATCGTATAAACCCGTCAATATAAAAGAAAAACGCCAGAAGGAACAGAAAAACCTTCTTCTCCTTCTTTACATTTTTCAGTGTAATGCCGATTCTTTTGAAGCTTTCTGAAAAAGCATGCTGCTTCTTTTCTACATAATACTTCTGGTGATAAGTTTTCAGAAGTGGTAATGTCATAATTACCCACCATACCGTGATGATCACAAAGGAAACCATCATTGCTGTTCCATTGTAATCCCAATCTTCCCTGCATTTAACACAACCAGAAGACAGATTACAAACGGTACACAGCTTCCGATATATCCCCACGCATACCCCTGGGAAGAGACTTCATCCATCCGGTCTTCCGATGTCACATCGACAAGCATGGAATCATAAAATACCAGTGTTACGGAATATCCGACCTTTGCAATGACAAAAACTACCAGAAAGGCCAGCCAGTACTTCGCAAATCCCAGAGCAACTGAAGCAATTGTCCCGATTCCAAGTGCAATTGTAAAAACTGGTTTTTTATAGCCTTTTGTATCTGCAACGGTTCCAAATACTGGTCCTGCAAGTGCCGTAAGCAAGGTTGCAACGGATACTGCATATCCCCAGTATGCCAGATACTGTACATCCGAAAGTCCCTGCTTTCCTGCGATATAGTTGAAATAAATCGGTAAAATGGTTGCTGCCAGAAGTGTAAATGCAGAATTTCCGACATCATAAAGTATCCAGTTTTTCTCCTGTTTTGTCAGTTTTGTTTTCATTCAACGTATCCTCCTTGCCCGGAAGCTGAGAACCAAATGTGTAGGCATATACAGAATCTAATGTAGCGCTTCCTTCCAAAAACGGTTTGTATTCACAGATCAGTTTGTCTGCCAGAGGAACTGCTTTTTCATAAAGATGAAGCAGTCTTCTTATCTGTTCCCTGCAGGATCCATTCTCATGATACTTGATAATAAACCCATGAAAATCATAATAAAGTCCTGCCACTTTAAGTGCTGCATAAAGTGCCATCCGCTTTATTTTAGATGGACAGACAAGAATCCTGTCATAAAATACCATTCCATTCAGTGCTTTTTTGACTTCCTTTGCTGTAATTCCGCGATAAAAATCTTTTATAATTACCGCATTTTTCATAGAAGGAACAATATGTCCGGTCAGCCTCCTGCTCACTGGATTTTCTCCATTCATAATCATCAGCTTACGGTCCAGCTCGCCCTCCACTGCAATATGTGCAAGACCAGTCTCTTTTACTGTCTGTTCCACGTAACCATGGCAGGTCACATCCAGCGCAAAATGGCAGAGCACTCCATATACATAAGCCAGATGCTTCTCATACTGGTCGTGTGTATGTAAAACCTTTGCTGCATGAACGAAGAACTTTGCTCCGCTCTCGCTATGCATACGGCTTCCCAACTGATTGACCTTGTTCTTGCAGAGTGGTCTGTAATAAAAAAGAATATCCGGTCCATGAAGTCCAATATTAAAAAGCTCCGGGTATTTATCAATAACTTTCTCTCATATCCGCTTAATCTGCCCCTGATCTGCTGTCCGAAAATGTAATGTGCATAGGTTGACGGCATATTATCCCATCCTTCTTTTCTGAAACACGTTTTATTATAGACGTTGCGCTTTGCAGGCTCTATCTTACTTCTGTAAAGCTTATATAACGGCTTTGTAAAAAAGAATGTGCCTTGCACATTCTCGCGCCAAGCGCAGTCGCTTGCGACATTCTTCATCTTCGTGCGAGTGCGCATCTCCGGCACGTAGTGCCTTTTATTTCATAGGAAGTTCCTTCGGAATTTCCTATAAAATAAAAAGTAATAACTAAAATGATACGCTCTAAATAAATAGTAACACAAAAAGGCCTTTCAGGATAGTCCCGAAAGGTCTTCTGCACAACACTTTTAAAATACTTTCATTGTCCACTTGCTCATATCCCAGACTTCATTTACCACATCCTGATAAAATTCCGGCTCATGGCAAATCAGAAGAATACTTCCTTTGTATTCCTGAAGCGCTTTTTTCAGAGATTCCTTTGCATCCACGTCAAGATGATTGGTCGGCTCATCCAGGATCAGCAGATTCGTGTCCCTGTTGACCAGCTTACAAAGTCTTACCTTTGCCTGTTCACCACCACTCAGTACCCTTACCTGGCTCTCAATATGCTTGGTAGTGAGTCCGCATTTTGCAAGGGCGGAACGCACTTCATACTGGGTAAATGACGGGAATTCCTGCCACAGTTCTTCAATACAGGTTGTCTTGTTCTCTCCTTTAACTTCCTGTTCAAAATAGCCGATCTGAAGATTTTCCCCAAGCTCACACTCGCCGGAAATTGCCGGGATCAGACCAAGTACACTCTTCAAAAATGTAGTCTTTCCTAATACCATTGGTTCCGACCATCGCAATCTTGTGTCCTCTTTCCATCTGGAAATTCAGCGGCTTGGAAAGTGGTTCATCATAACCGATTACAAGATCCTTTGTTTCAAATAACATTTTTCCCGGAGTCCGTCCGTAACGGAACTTAAATTCCGGTTTCGGCTTTTCCGCTGCCAGCTCAATTACATCCATTTTATCCAGCTTCTTCTGTCTGGACATCGCCATATTTCTTGTAGAAACACGGGCTTTATTTCTCGCCACAAAGTCCTTCAGTTCACTGATCTCCTGCTGCTGTCTGCGGTATGCTGCCTCAAGCTGTGCTTTCTTAACTGCATAGACCTCCTGGAAATGTTCATAGTCTCCCACGTAGCGGTTCAGTTCCTGATTCTCCATATGATAGATGATATTTACCACTTCATTCAGGAACGGAATATCATGGGAAATCAGAATGAATGCATTCTCATAATCCTGCAGATACCGCTTCAGCCACGTAATATGTTCTTCATCCAGATAGTTTGTCGGTTCGTCCAGAAGCAGGATATCCGGCTTCTCAAGCAGAAGCTTTGCCAGAAGAACCTTTGTTCTCTGACCTCCGCTTAGATCTGTAACATCACGGTCAAGTCCCAGATCCAGAAGTCCCAGTGCTCTTGCGACCTCTTCTACCTTTGCATCGATCGTGTAAAAATCATGCAGTGTCAACTCGTCCTGGATCGTTCCAAGCTCTTCCATCAGAAGATTCATCTCATCCTCATCTACTTCGCCAAGCTTCTCACAGATCTCGTTCATCCGCTGCTCCTTCTGTAAAAGCGGATCAAATGCACTTTTCAGCACGTCCTGGATCGTCATTCCACTCTGAAGGACTGCATGCTGGTCCAGATAACCTGCGCGCACATTCTTTGCCCATTCTACCTTTCCCTCATCTGGCGTAAGTTTCCCGGTAACAATACTCATAAAGGTGGATTTCCCCTCTCCGTTTGCTCCTACAAGACCGATGTGCTCCCCTTTTAAAAGGCGGAACGATACATCATCAAAAATAGCACGGTCACCAAAACCGTGTGTCAGATGTTCTACATTTAATATACTCATATTTTATTATTCTCCCTGATTCATTTCTTTACACATTGTCTTTTATTATATGTGGAAATCGGGGTTCTTTCAATATAAACAGGCAAAAAACCACAGCTCTATATCTAAAATCCAAAATCACTCAACTCCTTTAATCCTCTCGACAACAGTTCCATTCTTTTCCAAAATAATCCAAGCAAGGACTGGAACCATAGTACAAACTAGCAAACTGATTCCCACTGCAAATAAAAGTGGAAGTAATGGCACTGAAAACGCAATCCCACGATAATTCATTGATTCATAAAGAAGATACGTAGCTCCCATTCCTACTGTTAGCGTAACAAGCCATGCGCCGCCTGCATAGAGAACTCCTTCCCTGACCAGCATTCCAAGAATCTGCTTCGGAGTCATCCCGATACTCTCCATAATCGAAAGCTCCATCATCCGGCTCTGCACATTTACTACAAAGGTGTTCATGTAGTTCATGATTCCGATAAAAGCCAGAATCAGCACAATCCCGATTCCCAGTTGCGGCATATTACCTTGTGCTTTTTCAATCTCATCTGCATCTTCGATTTTGGATTCCCAGGAAAAGTCTTTTGCATTGTCATTTTCTTCTAATAACGCCATGATTTCTTGTTCTGTATCTCTATCATATTCTTTGTGATATTTTATGCTGGTCTTTAATATAATTGGATTATTGGCAAATGTTTTCACTACCTGATCACTGGCTATAATCGTCGGTGGGTATCCAAGGAGTGCCGTATAATAATTCTCGTCCGTAACTCCTTCTATGATAAAAGTTTTTGTCGTTTGTTGATCTTCATACAAAGCACATGTCACATTTTTTCCTATTACGTCAGCATCTGCGAAATCCAAACCATTTCGATAAACAATACATGCTTTTCCCGAAAGGAAGTCCTCTTTATTTATCGGATGCTCAAGACTGTTATTTAAATAATCAAATTCCTGTTCATCAATTCCGATCAAAGAGGATCCAAATTCTCAGGATGATTCTGATACTCGTCCTTGTCCTTACTATATGGAGTACTCATCCACTTTGCATAAAATTCTTTCATCCACATCTCAGCAAAATCCGGTTCCCATGGAACTGTAATCTCGGCAAATATCATAGAATGTACTTCAGAGACTCCGGCATTTTCTTTGATTGACTTCACGAAAGCTTCATCCAGAATATCTCTTCTGTCTTCTGATTTTTCTTTGCATGCCGTATCATTTTTAATAACCATATCCGTATCCATATAATTTGACACTATGGTTCTTGCTGCCTGACTGTCCAGCATGGTCACAATACAAAGGTACACAGACAGACTGGCTGCCAAGGACAACAGTACCACCGCAGTTCTTTTCTTATCCTTTGTAAACTGCTCCATAGAAAGTCTTGCTATTACTTTCCCCTTTCCTGCTCTTCTTACTTTTACGGTTTTGTGGGTCGGACAATAACCAAGCGCTTCTATTGGAGAGATATCTGCTGCCATTTTTGCTGGTTTTCGGCTGGCCAGAAAAAATAGTAACTCCAACCAGTAAGATGGTTGCCAGCAGAACTACCGGATGAAAACGAACCATATCTGCTCCTACATAACCACTTTTGATTCCAAGTGATTTTACTACAACAGGAATCAGGAAAAAGGATACCATCCCACCTGACAGACATCCAAGTACTGTCCCTGCAGATCCGATCAGAAGCATCTGTTTTTTCATCATCCTTTTTATCTGCTTTTCCGTCATTCCGACCGTCTGAAGCAAACCATAATAACGAACTTTTCCAGCTACGGAAAGATACATAATATTATAAATAAGCAGATATGCACACAAACAGGTAACTGCAATCAAGCCAATAAGACCTACCAATATCTGAACCGATGCGCCAAGATCTTCCATAAAGAAAAGATTCTGCTGCTTTCCAAGGTTCATACTTTCGATAAAAGCATTCTGCTCTGTTTTTGTCATTATTTTTTGCTTAAAATCCATAAGGTAACGACCTGAAGCTGCCTGCGAAAGCTTCCACCCCGATTGATCATAGAATTCTTTCGAAACATAAAACTGCTTCTTGGGTCCATATCCGTCCCAGATCCCACAGATTCGAAAAGTCCCTGTAAAGATCCCCTCATTTGTTCCATAAGATATAGCAAGGGTATCGCCTACATCAAGATCTTCGTAACCACATTCTTTTAAAGCGGATTGTGTTACCATTATCTCATCCAAAGCTGTCGGATATCTTCCTTCCAGCTTTTCTCTGACCGGCTCCATCATCTGTGTCCAATATCCATCATCTGCCCAGATCAGTCCCACATTCGGGGTGGAATCCTGATCTGTTTTTTCTACCCATCCACAGACTCCCACTGTACCTGTCAGAACGATATCCGGGTTGTTCTCACACATTTGCCTCTGTTCATCCGTCACTCCATACATGATTGCATCAAATTCTGCTCCTGACATACGGATGTTCTGAATTTTCTGAAGCCTAAAATAAGAATCTCCAACTGTGAATATTGTAAATACCAAAAAGGAAGAAAGAAGAACCGCAAGGAGCAAAGTAATGGTCTTTCTCCTGTTTACTTTTAAAGCGTTCCATGCCATCCTTTTGATCACTTTCTGATTCGGATTCTTAAGCATAGGAATCACTTCCCTTCCCGGTATCTCCTACAATCTTTCCGTCCTCAATATGTACGATACGATCTGCAAGCTGTGCAATGTCTCTGTCATGCGTGATAAGAATCAAGGTCTGGCTGAACTGTTTTGCTGCCATTTTCAAAAGTCCAAGTACATCATGCTGGTAACCGAATCCAGATTTCCCGTCGGTTCATCAGCCAAAATAATGGCAGGCTTCGACGCAAGCGCCCTGCAATCGCAGCCCTCTGCTGCTGTCCACCAGATAATGTCCCAGGAAGAGCTTCCCTCTTCTCTGACAGCCCTAAAAGTTCGAGTATCCCATCCACATACTCCACATCAACCTTTCTTCCATCCAGTTCCACCGGAAGAATGACATTCTCATATACATTAAGATCCGGGACAAGATTATAATTCTGAAAAATAAACCCGATCTTTCTTCTGCGGAATATGGCAAGCTGTTCTTTTTTCAATCCCAGAAGGCACTTCCCCTCTACCAACACTTCCCCTTCTGTTGGCACATCCAGTCCACCCAGCATATGCAAAAGTGTACTTTTCCCGGATCCGCTTTTTCCGATAATGGCAACAAATTCCTGATCTTTCACACGAAAAGCTACGCCATCCAATGCCTTTACCGTATTTTCACCCATTTGATAGTATTTTTTTAAGCTTCTTGTCTCTACAATGTATTCTTTCATTGGTTTGCCTCCTTCTTTTGATATTCTATAGAATATCTCCTAAAATACACAAACCTTGTCTCAATTTTCAATTATCACAAGATTGTGACAATCCCCGATCGGTTATGTTACGATTCATTCACCGGTAAATACAAGCGAAAACACGCTCCTTTTCCCACTTCAGACTGTACTTCTATGTAGCCCTTCTGAAGTTCCATGATTGTTCTTGCAAGATATAATCCGATCCCAACCCCTGGTTTATCATGCACCTCCGGCTCACGGTAAAATCTTGTAAAGATCTCTGCCTGCCTCTCCGGGGCAATCCCTTTTCCAGTATCAGAAATGCTGATCTTTAAAAATAATTCCTGTCTTTCTGTCTGAATATGGATCTTTCCATCTGGTTCGGTATACTTGAGTGCATTATCCAGAATATTATAAATTGCTTCCTCCGTCCATTTGCTGTCATGACGAATCATCATATTTTCTTCGCAGTTCACATATAGATCAATCCCCTTTGACGCCGCCTCCGGAACCACACCGGCAACTGCGTGGCGGATTGTTTCGTATAGATTTTTGTCTTCCTTATGTATTTGCAGAATTCCCGTTTCAAGCCTTGACATTTTTACCATGCTCTGCATTAAAAAATCAATTTTTTCCATCTGCCTTTGATTTTTCCCAAAAACTCCTGACCGCTTTGCGAAAACTCCTCGTCCTCAAGAAGTTCCAGGTATAGTTAATATTGGCAATTGGCGTCCGTTTGTCCTGAATGGGAT
>ENA-OQLB01000583-OQLB01000583.1-human-gut-metagenome-genome-assembly--contig:-NODE-583-length-19850-cov-3.761243_pt1 | contig 19850 bp, 24 predicted proteins | sample MGYA00242656_ERZ504813 | MGnify/ENA primary metagenome ERZ504813 (study PRJEB26092, sample SAMD00036388) | human gut metagenome | host: Homo sapiens | study: EMG produced TPA metagenomics assembly of... | reverse complement strand
AAATTAGTCTTTAATAATTTATTAAACAATTTTCCTTTTTTTAAAGATTTTTGTTAAGAAGTTCAATTACATTTCTTCGCTTCATTTTCCAATATTTTATATGATAATTTATAATCATTTTCAAGATCATTCTCTTATTCCAACTATTAACATATTTTCTCTGCAAATTAAATTTTTCTAACAATGTTTCAATTCTAGACATCATATTTTCTGCAGCCCCTGCCCTATCATATACTAAGAATGCTTTATTAAATAATAATGAAAAAACACACGCATGAAATGAATCCGTCATAATCATTTTTGCTTTACTAACCAAATATATAAATTCACTTGGATCAGCAACAAACAACTCTTCTTGCTCTTTATCCAATAAGTGATACACATTCATATTTTCCTTTTTTGAATATTTATTTAAATCTTCTTCTATTTTTTTTGTTCTACCACCTAGAAAATAAGTTAAGATATATGACTTTGTAAAATCTATATTTTTAGGTTTTTTAGCAATCTGTAGCCAATCCTTTGCATCAAGCATCATTGTAGGATCAATCAAAACACTTGCATTTTTTCCTGTTAATTCTTTTACGATTTTCGCACCTGCTGATTCTCTAACTGAAATATTAATTAAATCCAGATAATCCTTTTCTAAAATTTTCTATTTTAGACTGTTTTATATTATCTGTCCCAAAACTAGGAGAAAACGTTAATCTTTGCTCTGGTCTAGCAAATGACAAAAATTCCGTTAAATATCCAAAATCTAAATAACTATTCCAAATTTGATCACTACCTACTGAAAAATAATCATATTCTTCTTTTATCTTATTATTCCAAAAAAACTTTTCTTTTGTTGGAACGTATTTCATCGTAAAATTTTTAAATTTTTCAAATCTTTGTTTTTCCAATTTATCTCTTTTTAATTGTTTTTCTATAGGTTTATAAAACATTTTTCCATGCACGAAATAAATTATTTTTTACTTTCTTTTCTTTGATTCAATTGCAAAGTCTCACAACTATATCCTAATTCTCCATATACTTTATGTACTGCATAATTCTGTAATCTATTTCCATAATTATTGTTATCTACAATTGTAATAATACCTATTTTTTTCATTATTCCCTCACATTATGAATTTTATTTTTTATTAAATATTTTAAATATTTTTTCTTATTATCTTTTTTCCATAAACAAATTATTTTATCCCATTCTTCATTTCTTATAAAATCGCAATACTCCCACTTTTTCATCTTTATATGGCATCTCAAATAATTCTTTTGTACATTTCAGCTTATCTGCAATTTCATTATAATTTTTACAATGTTCTATATAATATTCTATACACCATTCAAAATAATATTTTTGTTGATCATATAATTCCTGCTTATAAATTTTTTCACAATTCTTATTTACAAAAACTCTTGTTTTTTGTAAATACTTGATACAAATATTTATATAAATCTGGATAATATTTTTTTACTGCTGATTCACTATCCTTATAATTATAAAAATATAATACATCATTTGTTATAATTACACTATTTATATAAGAATAATATTGTATATTGAATATTGCATCTTCTGCATATGGTACATCTTCTGGAAAATAAATATTAAATCTTTTTATAATATCCGCTTTGTATAATTTTGCCCATGGAGCTGTCGAAATTCTATCAAAAATGATAAAAAACTCAAAATGATATTTTCTTTTTTTATGATTTCATTTTCATACATTACTTTTTTTATTCGATTAAATTTTTTTTCTATTACATGACCAGAACAAACTAATTCTGCATTATATTTCTTTTGTACATTCAAAAATCTTTCTATATACTCTTTATCTACATAATCATCTATATCAACAAATGTGATATAGTCTCCATTAGAATGTTTAATTCCAGTATTTCTTGCTTTTGAAACACCTGAATTTTCTTGATGTAAAACTTTAACTCTTTTATCATTTTTTCCATAATATTTACATCTTTCCAATGATCTATCTTGCGATCCATCATCAATTATTATTATCTCAAAATCTTTTTCTGTTTGATTTAATATACTATCTAAACATTTACTAATATATTTTTCTGCATTATAAACTGGGATAATAATACTGACTTTTGGCCTCTTGAGCATTTTATTCATTATATATTCCCTTCTTTACATTTATTGAAATTCTTATCTTTATCTTTTTAATATATAATCTGAAATTAATTCAATAATCGTAGAATCTACTGTTTCATCAAATTTCCTTGCAAATAAATAATTCGAGTTTATCAATTCTTCAAAGTCTTCTTCTCTCCACGTATATGGCATCCCTCTATTCCAATCAATATTCCTCATTATTGATTGGAAGCCATTATCTAATTTAGGAATATATAGATGATCAAAAAATTGATTATTCTTTATATACGTTTGTAAAAACACTTCATCACAACAACAACTATTTTTATAAATGTTTAATATTATGTTTTCATTTTGAACTAGTTCGCCTGCTAAATTATTCGTAATACTAAACCAATTAGCCCCATGATACAATTTAACAATTTCAAATTTCTTTAATCTATTAATATTTAATAATCTTTGAAACAGAATTTGCATTTTATCTATACGAGACATTATAGCTCTACTTTTTTTTAACTGGAAGTTTATCATAATATTTTGTCAACCAATAATATTTTGCGCGATCATTCACTAATATATTTCCTGTTTTATCCTTGCCAGAATAATTAACAAATTCTTTTCCTTTATTTAAATAAAAAAATGATGTATTTCTTTTTGTGATTTCAATGGTAAATCCATTCCTGAAATTAAATGATAATATTCATATTTTTGTTGTCTCATTGCAAATTTCAATAAAAATATTTCCGTCGCAATTTGTGAAACATCTCCCCATTTAACATCTATCACACTTTTACTATATACTTTAGAACATTTACAACAATGTTGATAATTGTAATTTTTCATTTCATCATCAGCTGTTGCATCTATATGTATAAAAATATCATTTTCCTTATAATCTAAAAGCTTTAACAGTATTTTAAGTTGTTGTATATTTTTGTGTGCCATTATTAAATATGCATGCATTCCATTCTTCCCCTTTATTTTTTATCTTTTGGCAAATTTCTGATAAAACAATTGTAAAGCTTTTTTCCCACATAAAGAAATCATTGCTAATATTTTATATTTGTTTTTTGCATTAGGATCAAAGATGATTTTTATTCTATTCCCCTTTATATTATTCCATAGATTTGTCTTTATCTGTTCCTCATATTTATTTCTATTTATTACTTGACAATGAGCAATAACCATTATTGAACTTATTGATACTCTATATGTAGCTGCCTTAATAGAGCTACTTGCATTTTTAATTGCAAAATCTAGCATTTCTTCTGCTGCCTCAACCATATCCAATTGCTTTTTTACATTAACAGTTCCTAAAATACTATCTTCTCTGATCAAATAATGATATAATTTTCTTTCACTTTTTACAATACAGCGACTTCTGAATATCAATTTATACGTTGTAAACATATCTTCATATATTTTTCCTTTTGGGAATCGTATGTTATTAAATAAACTTTTTTTTATATAATTTTCCCCATGCAGAATTAGTTAATTCTTTTTCATACAACATTTGTGTAAAAGCTTCTTGTTTTGTAAATTTTTTCACATTATCTTCTCTTATATTTCTCTCATTACATTCTGTATTATTTTCAAAAAATATTTTTGTATCACAACATGCTATATCTGCACAATTTCCTATAAGTATTTGATGTAAATACTCAATATATTCCAACGAAATATAATCATCACTATCTATAAATGTTATAAATTTCCCCTGGGCTATATCTATTCCAAAATTTCTAGCATCTGATAATCCACCATTTTCTTTGTGTATTACCCTTATTCTTTTATCATTTTTTGCCCATTTATCACATATTTGTCCTGAATTATCTAAACTACCATCATTTACTAAAATAATTTCTATATTTTGATATGTTTGTCTCACAACAGACTCTATACATTTATCCAAATACTTTTCAACATTATATACTGGTATAATTACACTAATTTTATCCATCAATCTACACTCCTAACAACTATTATTTTCTAATTTATAACTATATTCTATACTTGCAAATAAAATCAAATAATATATCCAAGCAAAAGCTCCTGTCATAATAGATGTAGAAGTATTTATATTAACAAATATATATGTCATTACAATCATTGAATAAATATTATTCTTTGTTATCTTCCAATACGAATATACTATACAAAATAATCCTAAAATTCCGACTTCCAGTAAAAATTTCAAACTTTCTATTTCCAATAAGCTACCTCTAAAATCGAATGTAGATCCTAAACCATATGATTTAAATCCAGATGCTGTAATAGCACGAACCATAACATCTCTTCCCATCCAAAAGTCTGCCATATTAATACCTGTAATTTTTTGAACAAATATTTCCGTTCGTATATCTGTTAATTTCTGAACTGCTATTGGTAATATCATAAAAATGATAACCATTATAATATAAATATTTTTCTTACATTTTTTTCTTAAAATTTCTTGTAATTTCGGAACATAACTAATAATCAATATAATTGTAGAAAATAAAATCAATACTCGCTTATTCATCAAAATAATCATAGCATATGTAATCCAAACCCATTTTATATTATTTTTTTAAAATATACAAAATAACAAAATAAAGCCATTACTGGATCTGCAAAATAACTTGATTCAAAACTTGACTGAGAAGAAGCTGTATTTCCGCCTGCAAAAGAAATATTTTTTTTTTATTGTTTCTAAAATTAAAGAAAAATTAAAAAGAATTGACCCCTTTCTAATATATATGATATACCATATATAACTGTAGAAATCTTCGCACAATTAAGAATCTGTTTTGCAGACAATACATTAATAGCTAAAAAAGCAAATACTATCGGTACCGTCATAAAAACAAACTCTTTCACAGATCTAAAAGCAAAATGATGTATACAAAAGCTATAAAACAAAGAAATTACTGCTAAACATATTATTCCTTTTATTAAGATATAATACTCTTTCACAAACACTGGCTTATATCCAAATTCCTTCATTTGTGAATATTCATGAGCATATATTACTATTCCAAATATTAAGATAATATACTTTACCATATTAAATGAACTATATGGATTTGATTTTACAATCAGTGCATCTCCAAATCCTTTACACATAATAGCTAATAAGAAAACTGTACTATTAAATTTTTTCGTATTTTTTGATATTTTTATTCTGCGATTCATTTATTTTTCCTTAATTATACACTTTGATTATTTTTAATTTGCAACCTCATATAATATTCATCCAATATATTACATGAATTCTTTATATTATAAATACTTTTACTAATAAAATTTAAATCCCTAATCCTGTCTGAATTCACTTTCTTATCCAATACAACATCTGCCCAATCTTCAGGCTTCTTCTCCAAAGAAACAAATTCACTATTCTCCGTAAATTTCACTTCCACTGGAACCTTATCAGAAAACACACACGGCAATCCAGAAAATTGAGCTTCAACTCCAACCACTGGAATTCCTTCAAATAATGAAGGCATCACAAACACATCCATTGCCTGATACAGCTCATTCACATCATCTCTGTTACCTAAAAATCTTACACTTTCATCTAAATTCAACTCATGAACCTGTTCTCTAATTTCATCTTCCTTCTCTCCAACACCAATCAATAATAATATTGTATTAGCATCTTTCTTATGAAGCTCACTAAAAATTCTAATCAATAATTCATGATTTTTCTGATAACTCAATCTTCCAACATGTCCAACAACAAATTCACTTGTCAATCCAAGATCTTTTCGTTTTCTATCTCTTACTTCTTCATTATACAAAAATTTATCTACTTCTATTGCATTGGGTATAAATGTAAATTCTTTTCCCGGAAATAAAAATTCTCCTGCTTCTTGACCACATGCACAATAATAATTAGCTGCCTTTGTAATCTTCTTTCTAAAATACTGTTTTAAAATATACTTAAAGTCTTTATCAATAGATGTATTATGACTATGTGCAATTCTAATTGGAACCCCTGCTTTCTTCGCAGCTAATAAAGGTAAATAACTCATAGAATCAATATGAGAATGAACTATCTGATATTCAGGATGTTCTGCAAAAAACTTTTTCATATATTTGAAATATGCTGGATAATTCTGTGGATATAATCTTGGTGCATAATAAACTTTCCCACCAAGACTCAAAATCTCGTCATCATAATCACTCTTATCTGGTCTGTGTGTCAAGAAATCAAATTGAATCTTTGTTCGATCGATATTTCGATAATAATTCATAAGCATCGTTTCTAATCCAGCTCGATGCATATCATTTACACACTGTAATACTCTAATCATTTTGTTTTCCTTTCACCTTAATAACCTCAAATAGAAGCCACACTACTATTCTCTACTAATTTTTCCTTGCAGCTTTTCTTTCCTCTATAAACCTCAACAGTTCTATTCACAACATCTTCCCAATTATACCTACCACAAATATACCCAGACGCTTCACTCTTATACTTCTCCACAAGCTCCACATCATCACAAACCATCTGTAGCTTTTCTTTAAGGTCTTCCACATTAGCCTTCTTAAACAATATCGCCTTATCCTCAACCACATCAGCAATCTCAGCAATATCAGACCCGATCACACAGTTCCCATAACTCATAGCCTCAAGCAGACTAAGTGGCATCCCCTCCAACTTAGAAGGCAACACATAAACATAAGCATTACTATAAATCTCTTCCAGCAACTTCCCTGAAACAAATCCAGTAAAGATAATATTCGGATCATTTCCAGCCATCTCTTTCAGCATCTTCACGTACCCATCCGTATCACTCGCAGCCCCAGCGATCACCAGTTTCTTATCTGTCTTAAGCTCCTTATAAGCCTCAATCAGAAAATGTATTCCCTTTTCTTCTGTCAATCGTGATAACGCACAAATATACTCATCCTTATGAAGTCCAAACTTCTGAGTGATCAAATTTGCTTTCCGATTCTCATGTGTCATAACCCCATTCGGAATCAAAACAGTATCTCTGTCATAAAACTTCTTAAAATACTTCTGTACTTTTTCACTTAATACAATCACTTCATCTGCATACTTTGCTGCAATATATTCCCCAAACTTAATATATCTGGAACCAAATCCGTGTTTCCATTTATCTCTCGCCCAGTCAATTCCATGAATCGTTACGATACAGCGCTTTCCAAACAGTTTCGGAATCCATAGAAATGCACTTGGTCCTTCTGCATGAAAATGTACAATATCATATTTTCCAAATGCTGCACAAATTGCAGCAGAAAAAGAGGATGTCATCGCTGCTAATCCTCTTTTATTGATCGTTATTACTTTCTTTAGCTGAACTCCCCTATACTTTTTCCTTTTTACAGTTTTTACATATTCATTTTCCACTTTATCGCCAGATCGGTTAAAGCATGTTACTTGGTGGCCTTTTTTTATCATTAATGGACACATAATCGTCAATACGCGCTCAATTCCACCTCTTCTAGATGGAACAACCTTATGACCGATCATCGCAATTCTTAAATTCTTGTTACCTCTTTTTTTCAATTTGATAGTCCCCTTCATTCAATCAACAATCAACTAATCCACAACTCCACACTCTCAAATCTACCTACTGTGCCCCATCATCCCCACAAACAACAAGCCACACTGTCTTAAACAATATCCCAATATCTCTCCAGATAGACCAATGATCAATATAATCAACATCCATCTGAACAATCTCCTCAAAGTCTGTGATCGTGCTTCTTCCGCTAACCTGCCAAACCCCAGTCAGTCCAGGCTTCTGGCAAAGTCTCTTCTTATGGTAAGCACTATACTGTTCAAACTCATCCACTGTAGGCGGTCTTGTCCCTACCAGACTCATATCCCCCTTCAGTACATTCCAAAACTGTGGAAGTTCATCAATACTAGTCTTCCTGATAAACTTTCCAACCTTGGTGATTCTCGGATCGTCTTTCATCTTAAACATCAAGCCGTCCATCTCATTCTGTGCCATAAGCTCTTTCTTGCGCTCTTCCGCATCCTGATACATCGAACGGATCTTATAGATCTTGAAGATTCTTCCATTCTTCCCAACCCTCTTCTGTGAGAAGAACAGCGGCCCCGGTGATTCTAACTTCACCAGCGGTCCGACAATGATCACTGCGATCGCTGTGATCAACATTCCAACCAATCCCCCGGCAATGTCCATTGCTCTCTTCATCATCAGCATGACAAATGATACATTATGACCAGAGAAACTTACACTCTCATAAGGTCCAACCTTCTCCAGTGATCGTTCCAGATTCTCATTGATCTGAAACTGAGAAATGTTAAGATTCGTCTTAATTCCCATGTCCTCAAAGTTCTGTACTGTCATCGCGATTGGAAATTCGTCATCCATCGGTATATATAAGAATACTTCATCCACAACCGACCGCATCGCATATTCAAAAATACTTCGATACGAATGTGCTACAACCGGAATCTCGTTGATGAGCCATCCTGTCATGTCTTTGTCCACAACTGCAACACTTGTGATCCACAGGTCCCAGTTCTTCTCTTCCATGATATTCCCGATCACTTCTTCTGCATGATCACTCGTTGTGATGATCATCATCTTTCTTGCATAAGAATGATCCTTTCTTCTTGATAGCCAATACTTCCGATAAACTCGATGTGTGATCTGCATCCATACAAAACTGAATCCAGAAGTAAAGATATATATAAATCTAGAGTAATCTTCTGCATCCTGGATCAGAAATGCGACCATCGCCATTCCTGCTGCCATCAGAATGACCGTCTGCAGATTCATTCTCATTTCTTCTATAAATTTGCGCTTAAAAAAGCCACGATTTGGATGAAACAGAAAGTAGATCATCATAAGCACTACGATCGCAATGAGCCAACGATAATATGTATCGTTCCCCATCACGGTATACCCTGTTTCAATATTTCCAAACCGCAGCCATACTGCTGCAAGATAACCAACAGTAACTCCCACCAGATCCAATAAAAAGATCAGGAAGTTCTGCATCTGTAATCTTGTTACCCCCATATTCTATTTCATCCCCATTTATTTTTACACCTTGTGTTAATTATCTATACTTTCCAAAGTATAGCATATATTTTCTAAATTTCAATACAAATCTTTGTACTTTTTGTCGAACTTTAATTTTATTCTTATTTTGTATATTGTTTCTTTGAACTTTTGGCTTTTATTTTGAACTTTTCATTGAACTTTTTCTTGTTTTTGTGCTATAATTAAACAAAATTCATTTGAACTTTGAATTTTATTTTGAACTTTTATCGGAGGGTGTTATGAATCAGACATTTACCTTTGCAGATCGCTTAAAGTCTGCAATGGAACAAAAACATATGAAACAGGTTGATCTTATTCATGCAGCAGAGACTGCCGGAGTCAAGGTCGGGAAGAGTCATATCAGCCAGTATGTCAGTGGCAAGACGGTTCCTCGTGCGGAGATTCTTCATTTCTTATCTGAAACTCTTGATGTCGATGCTGACTGGCTTTCTGGAAATGGAGGGAATGCTGTGAATCTGGAAACTTCTCCAAGGAGAACATTTAGCAAATCTACCAAATTAGATAATGTGCTTTACGATGTACGTGGCCCTGTCGTAGATGAAGCGAACCGCATGGAACGTAACGGAACTCATATCCTGAAATTAAATATCGGGAATCCTGCTCCATTTGGTTTCAGAACCCCGGATGAAGTCATCTATGATATGAGACATCAGTTAGCTGACTGCCAGGGATATTCCGCTTCTCAGGGATTATTTGCTGCAAGAAAGGCGATCATGCAGTATGCGCAGCTTAAAAAGATCCCAAATGTTGATATCGATGACATTTATACTGGAAATGGTGTCAGTGAGCTGATCAATCTGTCAATGTCTGCTTTATTAGATGATGGGGATGAGATCTTGATCCCTTCTCCGGATTATCCTTTATGGACGGCTTGTGCAACGCTTGCTGGTGGGAAAGCAGTTCATTATATCTGTGATGAACAGTCTGAGTGGTATCCTGATATGGAAGATATCAAGCGAAAGGTAAATTCCCGTACAAAAGCGATTGTTCTGATCAACCCTAACAATCCAACGGGGGCTCTTTATCCAAGAGAAGTTTTACAGCAGATCGTTGATATCGCGAGAGAACATCAGTTGATGATCTTCTCTGATGAGATTTATGACCGTCTGGTGATGGATGGAGAAGAACATGTATCCATCGCTTCCTTAGCTCCAGATCTGTTCTGTGTGACATTCTCTGGTTTATCCAAGTCTCATATGATCGCTGGTTTCCGTATCGGATGGATGATCTTAAGTGGTAATAAGCGATCGCGAGGGATTATATTGAAGGTTTAAATATGTTATCAAATATGCGCCTTTGTTCGAATGTTCCTGCGCAGGCAGTTGTCCAGACAGCACTTGGCGGTCATCAGAGTGTCAATGATTACATCATTCCTGGTGGACGTATTTATGAACAGAGAGAGTTTATTTATAATGCATTGTGTGATATCCCTGGTATCAGTGCAGTGAAACCAAAAGCTGCTTTTATATCTTCCCGAAGATTGATACGAAGAAGTTTAACATTACAAATGATGAGCAGTTTGCTCTGGATCTGCTTCGTGAGAAAAAGATCCTGATCGTACATGGAAGTGGATTTAACTGGAAGGATCCGGATCATTTCAGAGTAGTTTATCTGCCTCGTGTGGAAGTGCTCGAGGATGCTTCTGTGAAGCTGAGGGATTTCTTGGAGTATTATAGACAGTAAAATCTTACTCCATTATAAATTTTTGAAGAATGTACAATCAAAAAGAGAACTTACCCGCTTGTATGTAAGTTCTCTTTTTTATTATCTCTTAACAATCTTTAAGTCATATCCTAACGTATTTATAATCTTACAGAATGTTGCCAAAGACGGTTTTACCAATTTCTTTTCTATTCTTGATATTGATTGTTGTTTATTTCCTGTCATTTTTGCTAATTGTGTTTGTGTAATATGTTGCTCTTTTCTAATTTTGATCATTTCCTGAATCAGCTTATATTCGTTCCTGCTCTCATCCCATTGTTTTGCAAACACTTTATCTTTTTGTTTCTTTTCATGAATTAATTCTTCTGTTTTTATCGTTGTAAATGGCATATAATCATTCCTTTCCGATTAGATAAATCTCTTATTAAACATTTTCCCTAATTCTTTTGCTCTTTTTATTACTATATTTTTGTCTTTCTTCTCTGTTTTATTTTTCTGCTTTTTACACGCATGCAAAAGATAAATATTATCTTTATCCACAGTTATATAAAAAATACGATTATGCTTATAAAAATAAACTTCATATACTTTTTTGTCCCATTTTTTAAATAATATAGACTCAAACTTTTCTTCTTCCATACATTGTATTACTGATAATGCGTCAATTTGTTCTTCCTTAGATAATGAATTTATGTAATCTAGGATTAAGTTTTTACCTGAATTATTTGTATAATAATTTATGTTCATATATTTCTCCTTAATTGTACATCATATTTGTTGTATTTACAATGTATTTTTTTCTTATTATACTATCATTATCATTTTTGTCAATATTTTACTTGTAATTATTTTACATTACAGATTCATATAAAAATAAACAAACACCGGCATAGTAACCACCGCCAGCAATGTCGTCATTACATTGATCGCGCTTGCATATTTCGAATCGTTTCCGTACACCTGACACATCTGTGTGATCGTTGAGGCGCATGGTGTGATCGCTGCCATGTATGTAATCAGGATGATGTTTTCTGCCTGTGGGTGCCAGTTTTTCATTCCTAACAGAATAATGACTGCAAGTGCTATGATCGGTTCGATCACTAATCGGATGAATGTGACCAGGTAGATTCTTTTGTTTGTAAATACTTTCTTTAGATCAACGCCTGCAATCAGCATTCCTGTGACGATCATACTTAATGGTCCGATCATACTTCCAACGGATGACAGGGTATTTCCTATAATCTCTGGAAATCTGATCTTCGTGAAGAATAAGAATACTCCTGCGAATACAGAGATCATGTTTATATTTAACAGGATCTTCTTTAAACTGATTTCTGTTTCTCCACTGATCTTACATTTGCAGTGGGTCCAGATGAAGAATAATTGAACACTCATGAAGACACAGCCGTAGATGACCCATTCTTTTCCTAAGATATAGGTGACTAATGGTACGATCAGATTTCCTGAGTTGGAATAGTAGGCAGATGTGTATTCCACCGTGTTTAAATGAAACATTTTTCCCATGATCCATGTGACAAACAGTAATAAAAACTGCAGGATCACAGATGCGATACATGCAACTGCCAGTCCTTTCATAATGCTTGGGGTATAGTCTACCTGAAATGCAGTAATGATCACAGATGGTACGATCAGATAGAGTATGATCTTTGAGATTACTTTGCTGTCTTCTTCTTTTAAAAATTTGATCTTTACCATAATGTAACCCATGAGGATCATCAGGAATAGTTGTACGATCTGTTTTAGCAGCAGAATGCTGATTTGCATGGTGTTTTCCTTCTTTCTTTTGTATGTTTTCTTGATATCTCATCCTAGTATATCATTCTGCTTTTTTTATACAAGAAATGTTTCGGATTTGATACATCTTTCTTCGTTGTTTTTCCTGGAATCATCTTGATATTCTTCCCAAAAAGTATTAGAATCTGTATAGTTTTTTGAAAGAGGGTATTGTATATGAAGAATTCTTCGAAACAGTCCGTGAAGATGGATATGCTTCATGGAAGTTTATTCGATAAGATGTTAATGTTTGCTATGCCGCTTGCTGCCTGTAGTATCTTACAGCAGCTTTTTAATTCGGTCGGTACTGCCGTTGTCGGACGGTTTGCGAGCAGCGAGGCTTTAGCGGCGGTTGGTAGTAATAGTTCTGTGATCGCTTTGATGGTTACATTGTTTTCTGGAATTTCTCTTGGTTCTAATGTTGTGATCGCCAATTATATCGGACAGAATGATACGAAGCGGATTCCTCGTGTGGTACATACCGCTGTGTCTCTTGCACTGCTTAGTGGTGTGTTTTTACTGATTCTTGGACAGTTTGTGGCTCATCCGATCCTTTTGCTGATGGGTGCACCGAAGGATATCATTCATCTTGCAACGTTATATCTGCGGATTTATTTTCTTGGAATGCCATTTTTTATGTTATATGATTTCGGTGCTTCCATTCTTCGCAGTATCGGAGATACACGTCGTCCGATGTATGCTTTGATCGTGTCTGGTATTGTGAATGTGATCTTGAATCTTCTATTTGTCGTTGTATTTCATATGGGTGTTGCGGGTGCCGGACTTGCGACGGTTGGTGCGAATGCAACAAGTGCGATTCAGATCCTTTATTTTCTGACGCATGAAGAACTTCCGATCCGCTTGTCTTTTAAGTCTTTGACGATCGATCGGGATGCTGTTTCTAAGATCCTGAAGATTGGGGTTCCTGCGGGACTTCAGGGAATGGTGTTCTCTCTTGCCAATGTCTGTATCCAGTCTGGGATCAACAGTTTTGGAGCTGGCGGGATCGCGGGTTCTGCTGTGGAATTAAATTATGAGTATTTTGCTTATTATCTGGTCAATGCCTTTGCTCAGACGGTGGTTACATTTACCGGACAGAATTATGGTGCGAAGGATGAGGGACGTTGTAAGAAGATTTTTCGTCTTGGAATGTTGTGCAGTGTGATCTCTTGTGGAATCCTTAGTACAATCTTTGTTGTATTCCGTACGTTCTTTATTGGATTATTTACAAGTGATCCATCTGTCTATCATTATGCTCAGCTTCGTTTTTTGATCGTTCTGACATTCGAGTGTCTGACAAGTTCTTATGAGATCAGTGGTGGCTGTCTGCGTGGATTTGGACGTTCCATGACTCCTGCGATCCTAACAGTGTTTGGATCTTGTGTATTACGTTTGATCTGGCTTGCAACGGTCTGTAACTGGTTCCATGATTATAAGCTTTTGATGGCGATCTATCCGATCTCTTGGGTGTTGACTGGAACGATGGTTCTGGTGGCTTATTTTAGGACACGTAAGAAGCTGTTTTATAATTTGATGATGTAATTAAAATGTCTGTTATACCTATTTGTTTCATAATAGATCTAACAGACATTTTTCTTTGCTATTTTTAATATTTAGCACACAAAAAACCGAACAATTTACGTAAATCAAAATCATATTTACGTAAATTGTTCGGTTTTATTTCACATATTTACTTCCTATTCATCTTCTTGCAATGCATATGCTCTTTCTTCGATCGATTTCTTCTTTGTTTCTTCATAGTTCTTTAACTCTTTGATCGCCTGTCCTGACATTGCATACAGGATGAAGATATTAAAGATCGTCATTAACCCAATTCCGACATCTCCTAAATCCCATACGAATGTATAGGTCTGGATTCCTCCGATAAATAACATCACAAGTGCTAATACTTTATAGGCTGTCTGCCATCCCCATTTGTCACCGAACAGGTAGGCGACGTTGGATCTTGCATAGAATAAGATTCCAAGGAATGTCGAGAAGCTGAACATCCAGAGGATCACTGCGATAAATACAACTCCGAATCCTCCTAAATGGTAGTTCATTGCTGTCTGTAACAAGTTCATACCGGTTAATCCATTGGTCAGATTCTGTGGTGCTAATAACATCAACATTGCCGTACAGCTGCAGATCACGATCGTGTCGATAAAGACTCCTAATGCCTGTACCAATCCCATCTGTGCTGGCGTTCACAGTCTGCTGCTGCGGCTGCACATGGTGCGGATCCTGATCCTGCTTCGTTGGAGAATAATCCTCGTTTCACTCCGTTCATAAGAACTGCTCCAAATCCTCCGGCTGCTACCTGACGGATTCCAAAGGCTTCTTTGAAGATTCTTGCAAAAACCCCTGGAATGCTTGGCAGATTCGTGAGGATCACAAAAATCGTAATCCCGAAGTAAATGACTGCCATGATTGGTACAACGATATCTAATACTTTGACAGTTGCATTCTTCCTTAGTACGATCACTGCTGCCACAATAACAAGCACGATCGTTGTATAAAGTGTTGGAATATGGAAGGCATTGTGGAATGATTCTGCCACGGAATTACTTACCACCTGACTGATCCCACACCAGCAGATCAATCCTGAAATCGCAAATAAGACAGCGATCAGTGTGTGTTTTTTCTTCTTTCCTTGTCTCTCTTCCATAAAGTGGTGAATATAATAGGCTGGTCCTCCTCGATATCCACCATACAGGGGGTCTTTTTCTTTATGTAACTGTGCAAGAGTTGCTTCGATAAAGGCTGTCGATGATCCAAGCAATGCTGTGATCCACATCCAGAATACGGCCCCTGCTCCACCTGCGGATATTGCTGCGACAACTCCTGTCAGATTCCCCATTCCGACACGTGTTGCTGTTGATACGATCAAGGTCTGTAAAGAAGAAAGACTGCTTTTTTCATCTTTTCCATTCTTATTGTTTGCTGTTAGTGCTTTGACCATATCCGGGAATAGACGGATTGGTAAAAATCTTGTTTTGATCGTAAAAACGATACCTGCTGGAAGCAGCAATATAATGAGCAGCGAAAGTCCCAGGCTTCCACCTCCTGGTAACGGAACATGAATCCATTCTCCCCATAAAAACTGATATATATTTTCTATTAGCTGAACAATCATTGACTTGCCTTTCCTTTCATTGTTTTTTCCAAAAAAGAAGGCATGCAGTTTTATTCTGTTATGCATGCCTTCTTTTTATTATATAAAATTTTCTGATAAATGTCAAAAAATTTACTTCGTATACCTGCTTATCAGTGCAAGGATCAAGAAACATACCACCTCGAGCAGTACAATCGTTCCTCCTGGCTTAAGACCTACATAATAAGACAGTGTTAATCCGATCACTGTTGTGACCAATGCTGTGATCACACCGATGATCATGACTGCTTTGTAGCTTCGTCCTACCTGCATTCCGCATGCGATCGGGATCACAAGCATGGATGAGACGATCAGTGTTCCAACCGTTCTTGATGCGATCGATACCGTCAATGCGGTCAATAAAGTAAAGATAAAATTGATCGTCTTGACAGGTACACCGCTGATCCTTGCTGCATTCTCATCAAATCCGATATAGAATAGTTCTTTATATAGAAGTAATACACAGAGCAATACTAACACACTGATTACACATACGATCTTCAGTTCGTCTTTGCTGATGGATATGATACTTCCAAATAAGAAACTGTTAAAGTTCGTTCCGTTTTTACGAATCCGGATAGAATACCAGCAAGTCCGATCCCTGTTGACATGATGATCGATATCGCCATCTCAGAATATCTTGGAATCTTTCTTCGGATCCCTTCGACTCCCAGGGCTGCAAACAGACAGATCCCCATTGCTCCTAAGATTGGATTGATCCCTAATAACAAGCCCAGAGCAACACCTGCCAGGGATGCATGAGAGAGTGCATCTCCGATCATGGACATTCTCTTTAAGACGATCGTGATTCCGATCAATGGTGCGATCACGGCCAGTAAGATTCCTGTAATAAATGCACGCTGCATAAATCCGTATTGTAACATCTCGATCATTCTTCCACGATCCTCCCTTCATCATTCTTAAAATACGATCACATCCTTTACAGTCCTGCAGTCTTCCGTGTGTGATCATAAAAATGGTCGTATTGTATTTTGTATTGATCTCATAGAGCATATCGTACAAGATCTTTGTTGATCTTGCATCTACTCCCGTTGTTGGTTCATCTAAGATCAGAAGTTTCGGATCTCCGATCATTGCTCTTGCGATCATCACTCGCTGCTGCTGTCCACCAGATAATTCACCGATCCGTCTCTTAAGGAATTCTTCCATTCCAAAATCCCTTAGTGTCTCTTTGATCTTATTCTTATGTTTTTTATGTGGCAGATGAAACAGTCCAAGTTCCTGATAAAGTCCTGTGATCATGATCTCTTCTACCGTTGCTGGGAAGCTCTGGTTTTTACTGATCCCATTCTGTGACACGTAACCGATCCGTTTCTTTAATCTTGGATCGTTATTCATCAGGATGATCTCTCCCTCATCTGGTTTCATTTCACCTAAGATCAGACGCATAAGTGTACTTTTTCCGCTTCCATTTTCACCAGTCAGAACAACATATTCGCCTTCATGGATCGTCAGATTGATCTCTTCTAAGACTTCCGTATCACTGTATCCGAATTTTACATGATTTAATTGTATCATCTGTTTTGTGTTTGATTCACTCATTCGCTTAATGCCTCTTTGATCGCAGCGAGATTTTGTTTCATTACGGAAAAATAATCTTCTCCTGCTTTGATTTTTTTGTTACTTAGTCCTTCCAGGGGGTTTAACATCTTTGCATTGGCTCCGGTCTCTTTTGCAATGGTTTTCGCTACTTTCGGACTCACCAGTTCTTCAAAAAAGATTGTTTTTACCTGATGTTCTTTTGCAAAGCGGATCACTTCGCTCATCTGTTTGGGATCTGGTTCATCATCTGCGGATAATCCCTCAATTCCCATCTGTTCTAACCCATATGCGTGACATAGATAGCCAAATGCTTCATGTGCCACAACAAGTTCTTTCTTTGTAAGTTTGGATGTTTCTTCCTTATATAATGTATCTAATTTGTCACATTCTTTTGCGTATCTCTTATAATTCGCTTCGTAATAATCTTTATTCTCTGCATCCACTTTGATCAATGCTTTCTTGATCTTGTTCATCTCATACTTTGCATTCTGTGGATCTAACCAGACATGTGGATCATTCTCACTGTTGTGTTCGTGATCGTGTTCATGTGCATCCTGATCTTTTAGTAACTTGATCCCCTTGGATGCTTCAACGCTTGTAAGTTCTTCCGTATCAAGGCTTTCCAAAACGTCATCTACCCATTGTTCCATGCCGGCTCCATTATAAATGAAGATGTCTGATTTTCCATCTCGATCAGATCCTTCGTTGATGGTTCCCAGTCATGAGGTTCTGTTCCTGCCGGTACCAAATTGATCACTTCTACTTTGTCTCCACCGATCTTCTTTGCAAAATCATACATGGTGTAAAAACTTGTTGTAATTCTTATCTTGCCATTCGATTTCTTCTTGCTTGTATTGCCAGTACATCCTGCCATGCAAAAACTCATGGATATGATGCATACCAGGATCATCCAAATCTTTTTTCTCATTCTTCTCTACTCCAATTTCTGCGGTTTCTCTCTGGTATTTATAGCAAATCTTTCTTGGTCGTGTCAAGCGTGGTTCACGAATGATCGCTGAAAATAGACGTGCGAAATGCATTCTGTGACCATAATTCATTCCCATAGATGATCCTGTAACATCCAGTATACATCAGGCTGCGAGCACTACGTCCACCACACTGTGTTGTTTTAAGAACATCGTCGACATGATAATTAATATCGTTAAGACAACACATGCTGTATCGGTGCTTTTCTTATATTTTCTCTGATTCTTCAAAATCGCAACGCAGCATGCCAGAGAGTTAAATACATGGATACTTGGAAGTACATTCGTCGGAGTATCCGTGTGATAGATCATCTGTACTGCTTTGATAAAAATGCTGTCTCCAGTAAGAACTGGTCTTAGATCCTGTCCATTCGGAAATACTAATGAGATGATCAAAAACAGGGTCATGCCTGTTCCAAGTGTTATGATCAGCTGATAATATTCTTTCCATTGATTCTTATTAAAAAACATAAAATAAAAAACTGTAACTGCTACAAATAAGAACCATAATAGATATGGTACGATGAAATATTCACAGAATGGTATCTGTTCATCTATCGTTGTATGTATGATGTAATGATGCACATCTCGATCTTCAATGTAGGAAAATGTGATCATATAAACTATAAAAAATACTGCGATCATACCAAGATGCCCATTTTTTATGATCTCATTTAATTTTGTTCTCAATTGTGACTCCTTTCTTCAAAATCATTGCCTGTTAGAAAGTGTATACATATAGTAGTACCACGATTTTGTAGAAATTTCAAATCTTTTATCGAAATAGTTGTGGCGGGATCTTCTTAACTAGCACTCCACTTAACACTCCGATGATGATCCCTGCGATCGTTCCTGTGATCAGTAATACTGGTGCATAATAATAAATCTTTGTATTCTCCATTAAGAAAACAGCAACACTAAGCTGCCCAATATTATGCGCTACTCCGCCTCCAACGCTGATTCCAATGGGTGAGAATCCTTCGATCTTCTTTAGAAGTCCCATGATGACCAGACTTAAGATCCCTCCTGCCAGACTGTAAGCGATCGTCATTGGATTTCCAAACAAGAATCCTGCCAGTACAACTCGGATCACTGAGATCTCAAGTGTTCTTGTCCATGTTGTAAAGAATAACAAAACCATGATCACTCCATTGGCAAGTCCTAATTTCACTCCGGGAATTCCAACTGGTACCGGGATCAATACTTCTATATAGGATACAACAAGTGCCAATGTTAAAAACATCGCATCTGTCGCTAATCTTTTTGTTGACATATATTTTATTTCTCCTGTTGTTTTCTATCTCATCTGATGTTTATTGTGTTACCCCGTCTAATTCCTGTTCTTTGCCATCTTCTGACCGGATCTCGATCACTACTTTATGCGGCAGACATACGATCGTTTCTCCTGATTTCTCGATTGCTTTATGGTCTGCACAGATCTGGTCTTTACAGTCTGCTTTTTTCATTGTAACTTTCCATCTTTGATCTGCATGACGTTCGTGCCATTTTCCTCTGGAATTTGA